>Ga0247733_1000341_pt1 | contig 22479 bp, 12 predicted proteins | sample UWRJL043104R2_FD_180932 | JGI IMG/M metagenome (GOLD analysis project Ga0247733, IMG submission 180932) | Plant litter microbial communities from Arlington Agricultural Research Station in Wisconsin, United States - UWRJ-L043-104R-2 | ecosystem: Environmental > Terrestrial > Plant litter >...
CCCTAACCCTAACCCTAACCCTAACCCTAACCCTAACCCTAACCCTAACCCTAACCCTAACCCTAACCCTAACCCTAACCCTAACCCTAACCCTAAAACCCTAGACTAGAGAATAGTTAGAGTTATTATTAGCCGGCGTATACGCGTGGTAGTAAGATTAGTAAGATAGATTTAGAGTATAGTAGAGGTTATAAAAGTAAATATAAATATAGATATAAGTAGAAATATAGACTTAGTAGTAAACTAGAATAATAATAATAGTAAGGATTTTTATTAGCCGGCGCGTACGCGTAGTAGTAAGATTAGTAAGATAAATTTAGAGCGCGGTAGGGGTTATAAAAGTAAATATAAATATAAATATAAGTAGAAATATAGACTTAATAGTAAACTAGAATAGTAATAATAGTAAGGGTTTTTATTAGCCGGCGCGTACGCGCGGTAGTAAGGTTAATAAGATAGATTTAAAGTATAGTAGAGATTATAAAGATAAAGATAAATATAGATATAAGTAGTAGTCTAGACTTAATAATAAACTAGAGAATAGTTAGAGTTATTATTAGCCGGTACGTATACGTAGTAGTAAGATTAGTAAGATAGATTTAGAGCGCGGTAGAAGTTATAAAAGTAAATATAAATATAAATATAGATAGAAATATAAACTTAGTAATAGACTAGAATAGTAATAATAGTAAGAGTTTTTATTAGCCGGCGTGTACGCGCGGTAGTAAGGTTAGTAAGATAAATTTAGAGCGTAGTAGAGGTTATAAAAGTAAAGATAAATATAGATATAAATAGTAGTCTAGACTTAATAGTAGACTAAAGAATAGTAAGAACTATTATTAGCCGGCGCGTATACACGGTAGTAAGGTTAGTAAGATAGATTTAAAGCGCGGTAGTAAGATTAGTAAGATAGATTTAAAGCGTAGTAGAGATTATAAAGGTAAAGATAAATATAGATATAGGTAGTAGTCTAGACTTAGTAGTAAACTAGAAGATAGTAAGGGCTATTATTAGCCGGCGCGTACGCGCTATAGTAAGGTAAGAATAGTAGCTTATAAGGGGTTAAGAAGAGAGGTGTTAAGAAGGGAGGCGTTAAGGAGAGAGGCGTTAAGAAGAGAGATATTAAGAAGAGAGGCGTCGAGAAGAGAGATATTAAGAAGGAAGATATTAAGAAGAGAGATATTAAGAGGCGTATATATTATAGGTAGTAAGAGTAGTAGTATAGAAGTTCTTCTCTACTACTATTAATAAGTAGAGGCCGTTAATAAGTAAAGGCTATTAACGAGTAAGATATAATTACGTCTTATTCTAGTAAGATAAGTATAGCGGCTTATAAGAGATTAAGAAGAGAGATATTAATCTTATTAAGAGTAGGGATAGGCATATATATTATAGATAGTAGAGATAGTAGTATTAAAGTTAAGATTAAAGCTAGAGCTTCTCTACTACTATTAATAAGTAAGTATAATTTTCTTACTACTATTAATAAGTAAGATTATAATAAGCTAAGTGCTATAGGCAATAATAAGACTAAGATTTTAGTAGTAAATATTACCTTTATTATCTACTTAAATATAGTAAACTTCTCGCTATTATTAATAAGTAAGATTATTACTCTTAGGGGGAATAGATTTTAGTAAAATTTACTTCTATTCTCTATATAGAGAGAGTATAATTTACTAAAATCTTCCTCTTCTCTTCTAAGAGGTACTAAAGTAAAAGAGAACCGCTCTATTATATAGTACGTAAGTATTCTACGATACGCTAGTCTAAATTAAGTTTCTAGTAACGTAGGAGGGAAATAGTAACGTATAACTCTCTTATAGAGTCTTATATAATAATTAAGTAATTAAAGTTAGTCTCTATATAGAGAGGGTAAAATTTACTAAAATCTACCCTCCCTCTATAAGATACTAAAGAGAATAAGAATTACTTAATTATACGACGCGCTAGTTCTATTACTAGAAACTTAATTAGGAGTAGCGTATCGTTAAAAACCTTAATTAAGAGTAGTATATCGTCGAAAATCTAAATTTAGTCTAGTATTTCTTTATCTCTTAAGGGCGTATACGTATACGCCCGCTCTATCTATATAGTATACTATACGCTATAAAATATAATATTAAAGTATAAATTTATTATAAAATTAAATATACTTAACTTATAGAGAGTATACGTATAATCTAAGTAATTATTTAAACCTTTAGGGTACGCTAGGTTAGGGTAGTTAGTAGATTTAATAGTTAATAGATTTTCGCTAAGTCCTACTAACCGCCGGCCTTACCCTAACTATTTTCTTTCTTTACTATAATATTTATAATAAAGAACTTCTAGCTATTATTAGCGCCTTTAAATAGTAGAAAGCTTAGCTTATAGGAGTAAAGTACTAAATAGAGATCTACTTAGATTACTAGAACCTTATAAGCTTTACTACTACTAAGAAACTTAATAGAAGATAAGTTAGATAGACCGAAACTATAGCTAACTTTAACTTTAAGATCTACTACTAAGTAGGTATACTTAACGGCGCGGCGGATACTCTTAGCTAATAAATAGATCTTTAAGAAATAAATAGACTATTATTTTACGACGTAGTACTAAAATAAGAACTAGATAGCTCTATCTATTATAACTAGCTTTATCTTATAACGGTAGCCGCTATAATAGAAATAAAAAACTAATAGAAGAAAGTATTAAAATAATATCTAGTAGAAATATTAAAAGATAAAAAAGAAATTAAGGCTTTTAAAAATATAACTTCTAAAAGATCTTACGTCCCTATATAAATTCGCTAGAAACTTATTAAAGAACTCTATAAATTACGACTATATAGATACCTAGGCTTAGAGAAAATAGTTAGATAAATCTCTAACTAATACTCTATACTACGCGTACGAAGTATAGTACTAGTAGCTATAAGTAACTATTTAGTATATTTAAAGAATAAGTCTAAGAGATATAAGTCTTATAGTTTACTCTAAGTATTAAAACTATCTATATGCCTATAGATTAGTATTATAATAGACTTTATTATAAAACTTCTAAAATTATTAGAATCTAGATTAGTAAGACTATATAACTTAATATTAGTAATTATAGACTAATTAACTAAGTCCGCTTACTTTATACCTACGGAAGAATCTATTATAGAAAAAGAAATAATATATAAAGTTACTAGAGTACTAGTAGTAGACTATAGTATACCCGAATAATTTATTATAGACTAGGATAAATTATTTACCTCTAAGTACTAGAGTATATTCTTAGCTAAACTTAGGGTTAATAAAAAGCTATTAATAAGCTTTTACTCTTAGATAGACGGCTAGACCGAACGAACTAATTAGATACTTAAATAGTATCTAAGAATATATATTAATAAGCTATAGAATAACTAGATTAGTCTTCTACCTATAGTATAACTAGCCTATAATAGTATAAGATTATTAACTACTAGATACTCTCTATACTACGCTAACTTTGGATATAAGCCTTTAGTATATTAAGATTCTAAGGATATAGAAAGCCTATTAGTAGATATAGATAATAAATTACGACTAATAAAAGAACTTTATACCTAATTAAGTAAAAATATAGCTTATAGGAACCTTATTACGACTAGATTAATAAATAAAAAAAGGCTTAAGGGACTAACTCTTAAAGAGGAGAATAAAGTTTTCCTATCTCACGAAAATTTAAAAATAAAATAACTATATAGAAAACTTAATAACCTCTAGATAGAACTATTTAAAATTCTAGAGGCTAGAGGACTAGTAAGTTTTAAACTCTAGCTCCTAAAAGGTATATACGTATACCTAATATTCTATAAAAAACTTCTAGAACTAGTACTACTAGACGCCGAAATTGCTATTAATATTAAACTTAAAGACGATAGTTATAAAGTCGAAGAAATTAGAGATCTATAGAAATACGATTATTAGTAAAAGTATCTAGTAAAATAGAAAGGCTAACCGGAGAGCTAGAATATTTAGAAACTAATAAAAAATCTTATAGACTATAGAAAATTAGTAAACGCTTATTACTAGTAATATTTAGAGATAAAAGATCTACGGAAAAAAGAGATAAATCTAGAAGATTAGAATTAAAGATAAAAGAATCGCTATTAGTCTATAACTATCCTAAGTTAGCTAAGAAAGGTTTAGATTACTATAGTAAGATTAAGTTATTAGTTACTATACCCTATAGCCCGGCCTCCTCTTAAATCTAGTCTATTACTACTAGGGTCTAGTAATCCTAGTTAGTATAGAAACGCTTATACTTCTTAACCTTAGTAAGCTCTATACGAAGTTAAGTAGCGTCTATCTCTATCTAAAGAAGTACTAGACGCTTCTTACGCTTCTTACGCTAAATAACCTTCTAGTCTTTCTCTAAGATAAATAAACTATACTCCGCGTAAATGTATATATAAGAAGTATAGTACCTAGAATTTATATCTATAAAATAGCGAAGCTTTAGCTTCTAATAATAACTATATCTAGACGGTATCTCTAAACCTCGAGATTAAATTTCGGCGGCTTAGAATTAACGGTAATTAGTTAAAGTTAACTTCGGCGCCTTTAGTATATTAGCTTAAAAAATTAAATAGAAAGAGTTATAACCTAATAGATTAAGTAAGGGTACTTATTTTTATACTCTAAATTAACTATACCGCGTTATAATAATAAGGGCTAAGAAATTATTAGAACGATAACCTTAAAGAGAGGAATAATATTATAGATAAAAGTAAACTATAGAAGAATTAAGAAGTAGTAGATAAGGAAGCGTATAATAAGACCCTAAAGGTTAAGCTAACGTATAGAGTAGAATTAGGTTAGTAATTATATAATCTTAATTCTACTAAGATTAATAGATTCTAGAAGTAAGTAATAATTCTAGAAGTAAGTAATAATCCCGGGAGTAAGAAGGCTTAGTAGAATTAGAACTAGAAGGAAATAGACTATATAGATCTAGGAGATCTTACTTATATTTTAACTCTTTATAGTTAACTCTCTTATTTAGTTTATACTCTTGGATTTGCTTTACTAAATTAATAGATACGAATAGTTATTTAAGTTACTTTAAATTAGTTAATATTAGAATACTCTACCCTTAGATAGTTAACTTCTATACTCGAACCTCCTAAATACTACCTACGGTAATACTACGATATACTATTCTACCCTTATATAGATTAGGCTTAGGTAAGTATACTACCGTTAATACGTCTCTCTTAGAAGGTATAGTATTAAGGCTTAAGAGATTATTAGAATTACTAGGAGGAAGATATAGAAGTTAAGGGTATAGAGAGAGAATAGAAAAAAGTTACTAGAGATAAGAAGAGAGGTCTTATATAATCTAGAGGCGGGAATTTTATAAAAGCCTAGTTAGTAGAGTAAGTTAAAGCGCTAGATAGTAATAAGCTATATAAGAGAGAATTATAAGTAGAGAGATAAAGAATTATATAGTTATCTAGAAATACGCTAGATATATAGTCTTAAGGGAGGCTTAAGTACTTTAAGTAGTTAAGAGGTAGTTAAATAGGTAGATAATAATAGTCTAAGAAAGAGGTAGAAAGGTTATTAGTATATAACTACTTAAGATAGTACTAGTTAAGCGATTAAGAGACGGTTAAATAGATAGATAGCGGCCTTAAGAGAGACTTAAGTACTTTAAGTAGTTAAGAGGTAGTTAAATAGGTAAATAATAATAGCCTAAGAAAGAGGTAGAAAGGTTATTAGTATATTACTACTTAAGGTAGTACTAGGTAACGAAGAAATGATAGGTTATAGGTAAGAGAGTAATTAGTAGAAGAAAAAGGAGAGTACCGGGGCAAGGCTCGAGAAGCACTTAAGTTCTTAGTAGAGAGGCTAAGGGGAGAGTAAGCCTACTTCTAGGTAGAGAGGTTAAGAGACGCTTAAGTATAAGGGTCGAAGTAGAGAAAGAAAGAAGTATATCGCTTAAGGGGACTAAGCTTATTATAGATAGGGAGATATATAATAAAGCGAGATAGTTATTATATAACGCGTAGGTTATATAGTAGTAAGTAGCTATATTCTTTAGTAGTATACTTTAAAGAATAAAAGATATCTCTCTTCTAAGCTAATAGACCCTCGGGGCCCTTTCTATAATAATAGAAGTTCTTCTCTACTATTATTAATAAGTAAAGGCTGTTAATAAGTAGAGGCTATTAATAAGTAAGATATAATTACGTCTTATTCTAGTAAGATAAGTATAGCGGCTTATAAGAGGTTAAGAAGAAAAATATTAATCTTATTAAGGGCGAGGATAGGCGTGTATATTATAGATAGTAAAGATAATAGTATTAGAAGTTAAGAATAAAGCTAGGGCTTCTCTATTACTATTAATAAGTAGGTATAATTTCCTTACTACTATTAATAAGTAAAATTATAATAAGCTAAGTACTATAGGCGATAATAAGACTAAGGTTTTAGTAGTAAATATTATCTTTATTATCTACTTAATTATAGTAAACTTCTCGCTATTATTAATAAGTAAGATTATTACTCTTAGGAGGGATAGATTTTAGCGAAATTTACTTCTATTCTCTATATAGAGGGAGTATAATTTACTAAAATCTTTTCTCTCTTCTAAGAGATACTAAAGTAAAAGAGAACCGCTCTATTATATAGTATATAAGTATTCTATAATATACTAGTCTAAATCGAGTTTCTAGTAACGTAGAAGAGAAATAGTAATATATAACTCTCTAATAGAGTCTTATATAATAATTAAGTAATTAAAGTTAGTCTCTATATAGAGGGGGTAAAATTTACTAAAATCTACCCCCCCCTATAAGATACTAAAGAGGATAAGAATTACTTAATTATACTATATATAAGTATTCTATAATATACTAGTTCTATTACTAGAAACTTAATTAGAAGTAGTATATTATTAAAAACCTTAATTAAGAGTAGCGCATTATTAAAAATCTAAATTTAGTCTAGTATTTCTTTATTTCTTAATAGTATATATACGCGTACCCACTCTATCTATATAGTATACTATATGCTATAAAATATAATATTAAAGTATAAATTTATTATAGAATTAAATATACTTAACTTATAGAGAGTATATATATAATCTAAGTAATTATTTAAATCTTTAGAGTATACTAGATTAAGGTAGTTAGTAGATTAATAGTTAATAAATTTTCGCTAAGTTCTACCGACCGCCGGCCTTACCTTAACTATTTCGTCCCTTTACTTATCGTACCCCTAGAGGTAGTATTTATCTTACCTCTAGAGGTAGTATTTATCTTATCTCTAGAGGTAGTATTTATTATACCCCTAGGGGTAGTATTTATCTCGCCCCTAGGGGTAGTATTCGTTGTACCCCTAGAGGTAGTATTCGTCTTACCTCTAGGGGCAGCATTTATCGTACCCCTAGGGGTAGTATTTATCTTATCTCTAGAGGTAGTATTTATTATACTCCCGGGGGTAGTATTTATCTCGTCTCTAGAGGTAGTATTTATCGCACCCCTAGGGGTAGTATTTATCTTACCTCTAGAGATAGCATTCGTCGTACCCCCGAGGGTAGTATTTATCTTATCTCTAGAGATAGTATTTATTATATCTCGCTCGTCGCTATAGCCGGCACGGTAGACGGCTTATCTCTAGAGATAGAGTAGCTATATCTTATTAAGGTTAAAGCTAATCTTAACCTAATACTAGTAGTACTATTCTTTAATATAGTATAACTCTCTAATAGAGTCTTATATAATAATTAAGTAATTAAAGTTAGTCTCTATATAGAGAGGGTAAAATTTACTAAAATCTATTCTTCTCTCTATAAAGTACTAAAGAGAATAAGAATTACTTAATTATACTATACGTAAGTATTCTATAATACGCTAGTCCTATTACTAGAAACTTAATTAGGAGTAGTATATTATTAAAAACCTTAATTAAGAGTAGTAGATTATTAAAAATCTAAATTTAGTCTAGTATTTCTTTATCTCTTAATAGTATATATACACGCGCTCGCTCTATCTATATAGTATACTATACGCTATAAAATATAATATTAAAGTATAAATTTATTATAGAATTAAATACGCTTAACTTATAGAGAGTATATATATAATCTAAGTAATTATTTAAGCCTTTAGGGTGCGCTAGGTTAGGGTAGTTAGTAGGTTAATAGTTAATAGATTTTCGCTAAGTCCCTGTAAGGGGCGGGCCGCTAAGGGCAAATGCTAGATAGAATACTTAAGGATTTGATAAGGAGCTATGGAGTTCCGGTCCCGGAGATCTTATATATATGCTGCCTGCTCCGAAGAGAACTCCTAGGAGTTGCTTCGGAGTGGGCGGAGCTCCGAGGTTTACCAACCAAGGTTCTTGGGCCTAGCCTATTACAGTCCCACCGACCGCCGGCCTTACCCTAACCATTTCGTTCCTTTACTATAACCTCGTAAATTCTTAGCGTCTACGCGAATCTCCTATAGAACGCCTTCGCCGCTTTAAGCCCGTTTTCTCTCTTCAATTCGCATTATTATTTCTTTCTAATCTAATCTTTATCTAGCACATTCTTGTTATCGGGTTATGGTTATACGTAAAAGCCTGAACTATGCCTGTAAAGTGCGCTATAGCTCCTAAGAGAACAAGCACATGAAAGACCTGGTGGGAGCTTCCGAAAAAATCATACGAGCCTGGCCACGCTTTCTCTGGATACTGCGAAGCGTATACTAGAGCGCCAGAGATGTAAAACACCGCCTCTAGTATGATCCACCCCCAACCCATTTGTGAATGTGCCTGCGCGACACCAAACTCTTTGGCCGCATACGTCATGGGGAAGAAACCTGAGATGCCGAGGGATAGGAACATGGCGGTACGAAAGTGCTTCCATCTCGGTGTTCGAAAATGCGGTACGAGGAGGAGTGTGGCGCATACGGCGGATAGTGAGAATATCTTGAAGGCAATAAGTGACCAATTTTTTCTTCGAAGCTCAACCGACTGAATTATACTCACCATCACCACGTAGAAGCTCGAGACGCCTTTTTGGCAGTAGAACCCATAGTACACGCCTGGCACCCAGCTTCCCGCTATAAGAGAAATAATTCCGAGGAAATCTAGAACAAGCCATCTTTGGCAGACGGCCTCAGAATGGTTCGAGAAGGTGTGAAATGCGGAAGAAAAGCCTAGGCATGCGAATATGCCGGCGAAGAAAGACGAAAAAACAATCGTGTCTTCGTAAGAGGCCGTGTGGTATCGGGAAGTGAGAGTATCTTGGAATGCATAGGCCGTCAGACAAAAGAATATCAATCCGATCAGGTGCGTGTAGATGTTGATGGTCTGGTTATGCAGATAGCCCAAACTATGTGCAGACTTGATATATGAGTATGAGAGGGGGCGGTAGCCTCGTAAGATGTAGCTGTCTTGTTGCCATGGCGGTATGTCTGTATACGCAAGTAGCGTCTCTGATTTGGCGAGCTCAGACATTGAAGACTGCTGGTAAGAAGTAGACGAGATGATGCACTGTCGCAAATAACAGTTGACAAAAATTCGGAAACTAAAACGATGACAGGCTGTGCAGTACATAGACACGAGGCTAGCCGGAGCTTTTATACTCACAAACTTGTCAATCATGGTTGCGCAAATTAGTATTCGTCAGCACGTGAGTCATTACGCGGCTTTTTGCAGAGATAAGGATGCATACTTGTCTAGTCACGTAGGAGGTTTGAAGACACTGCCCTCAAGGCTGAGCTGAACGCCGGATCCGTCGAAGAACCAGCATGCGCTAGAAAGCTGGTGGCTTGTGGATCGAATCACACTCTCAATTTGTATCGGTCTGATAAGTTTGCCTTACATTCGCGCATATAATGGTGTGGGGAGCATCCTCGTTGCTAACAGATTGGGCAGGTAAGAACAACATATGGGAGGGCGAGACTGGTTGCTCATTCGACGTGTAACTGCATACGGCTCGCAGACTGGATGATCAGCTTTCAGCCGGTCGTTTATTATACGACAAGTTGCTTAGTGGCGTGCATATTGGGGGGAGGGGGCCATTGACAAGGCTGAGCACACGAGGCTGAGAGTTTGTGATCTATCAAAAGAGGCATGCTTCGTTAAAACTGATTATACACATCTCTTCATCAATGAAAACTCAGCATAATTCGATTAAAAGACTTGTCTTTCAGCTATGCCAGCAAACCAGGCCGTGAGAGCTGTTCGCCAGCTAATCGTATTCGGCCTCGTCTCCTTCATCTCTGCCGAAGCACTACGTTGTACAACCGAGTCCGACACTTTCGTTGGGAATGCACAATCCCAATTCCGAATGACAGCCTGGATGGAACGCGGTTCATGCGTCCGATCGGAAGAAGCCATTTGTTATACAACCCTTGTGGCAGTCCTTGAGCACCTCAACGAACTGCGGAAGGCCGAGTACGGTGGAGCTGCCGGTGTTCTTGCGCTCCTTCCAACAATTGGTGCGCTCCTTGGAGCGCCAACCAACGAAGTATGGACGCTTCTTACTATCTTACCCTTCGGCGGAGGCCTTGCGATGGCCCTGTCCTTTGGGGGCGCAATAATGCCAGTTCGCGTGGAGGACTACGAGCTTGCAATGAAGAAGCGTAACATTGCTATCGGAAGTATCGTCAGCTTCAGATCCAACTACGGCGAAGCTGACCCAGTTTCCTTTGCTGAACGATTGAAAATTCTGGATCAGAAAGTCAGTGATCGAATTGGCCAGGCGAGAAGTCTGAGACCTGGCAAGACATTCATCGCCGTTGGACTACTAGCTATGACTCTTCTCCTCATAGGCTCCCATTCCGCGATGGCCGTTGTGGAACAGGGTGGCATCCTTCCCTGGTGGTGCTCTGGGCAGTGGTGGATGCACCTCTGGTATTTTATGGGTAAGCTATCACAGTGGTGACTGAATTAAAGACACTAGCTGATAGTCCCTGCTTAGTGACCCTTACGGCTATAACGGAAAACATAGTGCAGCTTCCGTTCCTCAAGCAACACAAGCTCTACGTATCGAGAGTGCCATATGAGTTCACCATCAGTGGGGGTCAATCAGTCCTCAGCGACCTGCATCGCAGACAGAGCGAACCAGAAAACGTCGGGACCGCTTTACGACAACTATACACAATGCCAGCAGCGAAAGTTTCCTTCTCGGGATCAACGCAGTTCACCCAGTCGCGTAACGCCGTTCTAGTCATGGTCTCTGTCGTAGGAAGCGCCAAGTTAGCGTCCTTCTGGCGTCTCCTGAGCAAGTCCGTCAGCATAGCTGTCTTCATTACGGGAACAGCCATGTTCGCCTCTGTCACCCTAGTCGCTCTACCGATGGCTGTACTAGTCCTCACGCTCGTGCTTAGTGCAGGCGTTTTCAGTCGCGCGATCGCAGGCTGGCTTGTCCGCAGGGTTGCGGAGAAGGAGCCCATGATCCACGTCATCGTCAATAGCGAAGAAGAAGCGAACCACGCGGTTTGCTGTATCCTGAAGCTCAAATCGGCTGATGGAGCGGATGTTCAGGTAGAGATCGGAGGCCACATTTTCGTGAATGGTCGACGAGTCGCGACTCGATCTCGGTGGCATGTCGCTCTTTTGGGCGTTTTGGCCAATCCATACGACCTCCTCTTGGCCAACGACGCTCCTATTGCAACATCTCCGCCGTCAACTTCCCCGCCATCAGAGATCCTTCCCAAGTAGAAGGAACTCTGTGTGTTTCGTTGTATCTAGAATCCGTGTCTTGTATTCTTGTGCTTTGCTTTAACACTAGGATGAAGTTGAATTGCTACGAACGATAGAAAAGTGGATGCTGCAACGACGGATGATGGAAGAAGGACCGTTAATGCATTTCTTTAGTCCAAAAAAAAACACTCAAACTTTTCTGCTTAGTGGCATTTCATAAAGGTCGAAACATACTATACTATACCAGAGAACAGTTTGAGCCCCAAGGAATAGTCCGGCTGTGGACGATATTTGGCCACGGGAATCGAGTTATACGAGCTTGGAGTTTTAGACCGCGTGCCAGCAATCCAGTAATCAGTATCTCTAGGTTTAGCCAATGTATCTAGAGACGCCGCCTGATCCAGAGAACAGCCCGCCTACCAGGTCTGGCCCATACGCCTCAAAATGTCGCAAATGGATAATACAATTATCTGAGTCGAACGAGCATTGGTCAAATGGAATTTTCCGATTGCTTCCATTGCTGAGCTCCAACACACCAATGCTTCCTCGTCCTCAAGCCTGAAGTAGCGTATCTTGGCCATTGTGGCATGTCAGCACCTCAACAAGAGAATACATAACGTTACCCATATCACAATCTGTACTTCCTAAATATCATCATCCTGTAGATCGTGGTAGAAGTGTCATATACATGCACCCTCTTCGAAGCCTCCGTTGTCGCCGCCCCCCAGACGGCAGAGGCCACTCCCAAAGCTTACCCCCACGAAACGCGCCCGCCTAACTCTCTCCTTCACGCAAATTTGTCCTTCGTATTAAGTAAATCTAATAAAGGCGCATAGTTGAATACTTGTTGGTAGTCGGAGCCCAACGGCGATTAGATATAGAACAGCTTTGGGCAGCTATACTTGCGGGGTGATTGCCTGCCCCACCATAACGTTAGAATATCGAGATTAGTCACGTGCGAGAGCCCCGCCCAGAAGCAGCGCTCTATAGAAACGGTCAGTCTCAAGAACTACTCAAGGCGTACAATGAGTGGTGATATGAAGGCGCCACGAAGTATGCTTCGCATACCGTTCAGCACGGCTGCAGAAGAAACAGCGGCATAGCCGGCGTTGCTTACAGATATTCCGCTGTCGTGCATCACCATTAGCGCCCATTAGTACCAGAACAGTGTACGAGTAAATGAAGCGGTAGTCAAGCGGAGTTGTGCCCGCTTCAAGCGCCTTCTTCAAACGCCTTTGTGAAGCAGTGCCGGTAGCCGGATATGACGCACTGTTGGTAGAAAGTGGTCGATAGCCCCAATTCAAGGATGATCGCAACAACCTCGGGAGTTGTTTCTCTTGCGCAACTCGTAGTAATGAAATTTCAATGCTCAACGAATCTAGGAATCATACACACTTATACTTCAAGTTTCAACCTGCTCTTCATTGTACAAGAGTGAAAGCTTGTCGTCCAATTTTAGCCACAGCTTGTTCGTGCACTGGCTGTATCCTATCGTGTCTTCCTCTTTATTCTCGCCCACGGCCCAGTCATCATCTGAATGATCTGATTCATATCTACCAGCATCACTGTAGGAATGGCCCATCCTGTCCGCACTCAAGTCGCTATTATTAGGCCGGTTTTTTACTAGGAGACATAAATTCAGCGATATGCACCTCGGCAAGCCATTGGCCCACGCTTTTGTGGTCCGGACATAGGAGAACACCACAGCTCCGGCCTCAACCCTTGTTCTGTGTTGTGACAGGGATTTTCCTACCCAACCATCGCACTAAAGACACTCACTTGTCGTGAGTTCACCTTATCCACCGTTTTGCTTCGCTTAATGCCGAATCACAAAAGCGCGTAACGCAATCTGTAACCTCTAGGTATAGGCTAGCGCCATGAAGGGAAATTATCTAGCAGCAATATACTGACCCTATATCCGGGCTACACGTATACTTCAGCAACTACGTGGAAAGGAAAAACGACAAGCAGAACCCCGGATATAGCCACGTTTCCTCCGACAAACCTCCATGTGCACTTCGCGGCTCTAGGTATTTACGGAGATATGGTCTAGCAAGCTTTCCGCACTGCAATTTCATCGCTACTTTTTCGTCCGTTGCGACAGCTACATAGAGCCTCGGGAAGTATAGTTCCGGGTTTAAAAAGTTGAAGTGTCGCTTTGCTCTGCAATCAGTCCCACTCAGATTCTTTCAACACAGATCGCGCAACTAACATATAATCTTCGAAAATGGCAGCTGAGAAGCAGATCATCCTCGTGACAGGTGAGTTACCCCCTCATCTCTTCAAACCATCAATCTAACACCCCCAGGCGCCAGCAGCGGCGTTGGCTTCGACACCGCATACGCCCTAACGGCAACCTCGCCATCGAACCACGTTATCATGGGCGTCCGCAACATCACCAAAGGCCAGGCCTGTCTCCAGGACCTCCAAGCCCGCAAACCACAAGGCACACTCAGCCTTGTCGAACTCGATGTCACCTCCGACTCCTCCATCTCCGCCGCCGTCAAAAACCTCACAAACGACCACGGCCGCATCGACGTTCTCATTAACAACGCTGGTATCGCATATAAATCCAACCGTCTCAATCGCTCCGAAATCCACAACATCTTCAACACAAACGTCTACGGCCCGATGCTACTCACGGAAGCGCTAACGCCCCTTCTCAAAGCTTCCCCCGCATCCAAGCTCGTCAATGTAACTTCCGATCTGGGAAGTATCGCACTGAATTGCGATCCCAAGGCTCCATCTTACCCAGCAGAGTTCGATGCGTATCGCATGAGCAAAGCAGCGCTGAACATGTTGACGACGTGTCAGCATAAGGAGTTGAAGGATTTCGGGTGTAAGGTGTGGTGCTACTGCCCGGGATTCGTTATTACGAATCTTACGGGTGAAGAGGATTTGCAGTGGAGGAAGGATCTTGGTGCGGGGAGTTCTGAGACGAGTGCGCAGGGGATACTCGAGATTGTGGAAGGGAAGAGGGATTCGGAGGTTGGTGGATACATTACCAGGTATGGGAAAAGCTACCCTTGGTGATGAATACGGGTGTGATTAGCATGGAAAATATCATTCATTACTATTCCCATATGTGGCCTAGCGTGAATTTAATGATTTGGATTTCCCAAGTGGGATTTCGTTCTTTTATGTTGCAAGAAGAATCCGCACGAAACATAGTGGGTTTTTTTACACAGTAAAGGTGCTATACATTTTGGACGCACGTGCGCAGGCCAGCCACCTGGGAAGTTGACTGCGACTCTATCCCTCAGAACTAGCCGAAATAAATATGTTCCGACATCGTCCCGTTATCGACCTTCCGTAAAGATGCAAGGCCGCCGAGCGGAGGTTCACGATCCAAAAGTTCCACCCAATCAGCGGCAGTCTTCAAAACATGTGCTTGGATCAGCGCAGGGAGCTATCAATGACTTCATTTTCGTCCAGACGTCGATGCAACCCGGAAACTATGCTGCCCCGCATACTTAAAGCACGCTCTGTGCTGGTGGGCTCTGTGTTGAGCGTCTTCAGTATCCTCGCTATTTACGCTCGATTCGGGAGCCAGAGTGAAGACAGCATGTTCAATAAATTAGCACCTACGAGCTTTTTGCTCCACGCACGTACGTATTAAAGCAACAATATGTCCCACATAAATCAGGTACTAATGCGCCAACAAGTCACTGCATCAGGTTACAGCCAGAAGGCGCCCTCGATTCGCCTGAACCACATCCAAGTCATAGGAACTCACAACTCTTATCATCGCGAAATCACCTTGGCCGAACGTCCCATCTTCGAAAAATACGTCCCTTCACCAGAAAACTACTACTACTCGCACTCCATTCTCGAAAACCAACTTCAGCACCAAGCAGTACGTTCGCTCGAACTCGATCTGCACTCCGATGAGCAGGGCGGGTTGTACTATCCGCCGGTTATATGGGCATTATCGAATATCACAAATGCGACGACGCCCTTCGATGGCGATGTGTTAAAGAAGCCTGGGATTAAGGTGTTCCATGTTACGGATTTCGATCCGGATTCGGTGTGTCATACGTTTGTGGACTGTCTCATTGAGCTGAAAGGGTGGTCCGATCGACATCGCAATCACATTCCTATCATTATTGATCTCGAGCTTAAAACCGATGCGCCGGCCTGCGAACTCGGCGGCGTATGTCCTGGCGAAACAACGAATTGGACACTTCCCCGCCTCCTCAACGTCGATGCAGAAATCCTCTCCGTATTCCCCCGCTCACAGCTCCTTGTGCCAGACGACGTCCGCCAGATAGACTCTACGCTCGAAGAGAGCGTACTCGAGCAAGGATGGCCATTGCTAGATGAGGTGCGCGGCCGTTTTATGTTCTTCTTCGACAACGACCCCAAACCGAACATCACCACCGACCCACGCAACCTCTACACCGCCGACCACCCGTCCCTGCAAAACCGTACCGTCTTCACCAACAGCATCGAAGGCGCACCCGACTGTGCCGTAATCAAGCACAACGAGCCCACCGGCGCCGACCTCGCTGAGATCCAGCGACTCGTTAAGAAAGGCTATATTGTGCGGACGCGGGCGGATGTTCCGCTCGACACGGTGTTGAGTCGCAATACGACGATGAGGGATAGCGCGTTAAAAAGTGGGGCGCATATCGTGAGTACGGACTATCCGGTTTGGGGGATGGCGGCTAGGTGGGGGTGGGACTATGTCGCGAATTTGGATGGGAAGGTTGCGAGGTGTAATCCTGTGAATGCGCCGGAGGGATGTGAAGATAGTAATTTGGAGAAGTGAAGTTTGAGGGTATTATCTGGAAAAGGCGGTGCTCTCTCCTCCTAGTCTTGGAGATGATCCGAGATGCGTACCACCCTCGACCTCCGCAACAGAGACCAGGGACAACTTCGACCGTCAGCATCTTTGCTTGAATCATGCCTCATTCTTCACGTCTCACATAACACTGCGTAGTCTCAAACTGCCACACCGACTGTCCCCATCCTTGCAGCTTCATTTCCTCCTTCACATGCTCAGAAGTCTCCAATACAGTGGTATCAACACAGTAATCCCTCACATCGCTCCCGTCCTTCACTGCAGGCGGAATCCTAACACCTAAATCTCCTCCTACCCACGCAACCTCCCCCAACATACCCTTCTCAACATCCTCGTACGAACCATAGCAATCCGTGTTACCTGGTATTTTTAAGATAACATACACATGATGATCCCGCGGTTTGCTTAGGAAGGGGAAATGTGTCATAGTCCGCGTGGCAACATCGCGAACTCGCATATATTGTTCTCTTTCGTTGCTTTGGGAGAACAAAATGAAGCGAGAGAGTTGGGGGAAAGCACCGTGGGACTGCTGGCGGAGGAAGCGGTCGAAAAGATCTTTAGGAGAGAGCGCACCTGGATATGCGCGTCGACGTTCCCAATTCGAAGGTTGGCGGCAGTCGCATACAGCAGCAGGCTGACCTAGACGGTCGTGATCGGGTATCTCCAGTGAAACGAGCGCGAGACGAAGCTTTGATGTCGGTTGTGTGCCGTTAGGGGCCACGTCAAGGGAACGGCTGATATCGGCACAGAGGCACGAAATGCGGAGTCGCAGTGTTATGAGCCGAGGTAGTATATCGCTGATCGCATGACAGAGATGTGGCTCCGAGTTCTCCGCAGTTGGTCGATTCTTCCACACACGGTCGATGCCTTTTGTATCCAGCTCCAGGTTCTCGACCGACGCAGGAAGCGCCTTGACTAGCCCTACCAACACCGTCGTCGGCATCAAACACCAGCGATCCACCTCTCCGAGATATAAACTCAACGTTCGCAGGTTTGGTAAACTGGACAGACAAGCGCAGATGACATTGACGTGCTGGTACGCACTTTGCAAACCGATCTGAAACGCATTGAGCAAGCCTTTTTGAGGTGATAGACGTATGGATTGGACGATATTACTACCATGGTTGCCTTCAACAAACTTGACGACTTGGGAGTTCTTGTTCAATTTCCAGTTCAGGCTAATGTTCTTGGCGAAGCCTTCGTAGGCGGGCCGATGGAGGCGTTTGCATGTTAGAGAGAGGGCCGGGAGGGTTTCGGGGTACGTGATGCGCAGTAGGTCAACGATTGAGAGGAAGAGCTCAGTGGGGAGATCGGTGATGAGCGCCATTTCGAAGGCACTCTATCTGCATAGGAACTCACTAGTAATGAAGTAGGCGATGGAGATGTGGTGGCTGTTGCCTGCTCGCGTTAGTAGTTCGGAATACTCGGATGGCGGGGTTCACCGCTAACCCAAAGGAGACCTTCGAACCCGCAACTGTTCAACCCTTCACTCATAATCGTCGAGTCCCGAAGGTGGAAACCGAAAACACTGCTCATCACTATTCATAACCTTAAGGTCTCTGTGGGGACCTCTTTCCCTCAATGAGAAGAATAGATGCATTTCAGACGACTCCCGGCCGCATGCAGACCGCGTTGATCGTAACAAATGCCTGCATTATTCCTCGGCATTCATATTGATCGAAAGACAGAATCATTTAAGCCGCCACAACTGTCGACCATGCGTCAGTAGACTTCAAGCGTCCGCCTAGACTGTCCGGCAACCCGAACTCCGCACCACTGGCCTAGGCTCGCGGAGAGCTGTCGGCCTCTGCGAAGCACGGTACGCCATCCTTTACATCACTATTCGTCTCTCAAAGTGGCGCTTTTTCGAGCGAAAGACACCAAAGGTTCGGCTAGACGTGACCTCGTGAATGTATAGGTCATCATCCCCTCAGCCATCTAAATTGCTGCTCAAGTACCATCGTAGTCGTGCGGATTATCAAGAATGGTCAAGTTGGGGTTCTAGTAAAGGCCGAGCCGGGCAGAACAAGCGAGCGAGCGGGAGCTTGAAGCCGACACCGGGAAGCACACACTTAACCTCTTCGACAAGCCAGCTCCATGACTCCTTCTCCTAATTGAAAGAAAACTTCCCAAGATGCGGCGTGGCCTTGCCTCGGACATTGATGGTCGTGGTCCCGATTCTGCTAATTCTGAATCGAGAGAACAGAATACTTCTTTCCGTATACTGTATCAATTTGTAGCCTCACTCGCTGAGCTCTTCACGTTATTTCGTGTAGCCGTTGTAAGGAAGTCGTGCCCCCTTACCTTCGACGCGGTGTCCTCTTCCCTTACGTGCAGGACTCATTCACCATCATCCATAAGGGCTCTAGAATCTACCAGGTTGCCTCGGGAGCAACATCAGATTATGACGTACCTTCCGCCTTCTCACAATTCGCTTTCCACAGCGACACGTAGTCGAGGGACTCCATTCGCTCCCGCTCATGAATCGTTTCGAGCTACAGGACCGTCTTTCACCGACTCGCGTGGGTGCGGTATATATGAGCACTCGCGCCTTCCAACTCGTATTCTCTCCCCTCTTCCTCCGTACGAGTTTCGCTCAACCTCAACTGCGCACCTCCGCCGATATCGCCTTCTACGCGCAGTCGAGCACTCGCAACAAAATCACCCTTCTCCACAATGCGACTTCTCCCGCTTGCAGCCCTTGCCGGACTCGCAAGCGCGGTATCCAATGTCTCTTATTGGGGCGCACCGCGTCTCACCATTGGACAAACGCTACCCAATTTCGACGCCAGCGGTCGCGTTGAACTCGCCGGTACGTTGGAAGATAGCACAGCGCCCAGCTGTGGAAAGGGCAGCGGTAGTGCCTCTAATGGACGTTCTATTGCCTACTATCAAGCATGGAACGTCCGCACGCGTGCATGCGACAAGATCTGGCCGTCGCAGATCAACACCGCTGGCCTAACCCACTTGAACCTCGCCTTTGCCTCGATCGACCCGAAGTCGTACAAGATCCGCCTGCAGAACGAAGGGGATGACGATGTTTATCACCAATTCATTGCCCTCAAGACTGGTGGCCTGCAAACATGGCTCGGCGTTGGCGGTTGGGAATTCAGCGACGAGGGCGAGACGCGCACAACGTGGTCCAAACTAGCTGCCAGCCCGGATCATCGCAAGGCATTCATCTCTACGGCGATGAAGATGCTCGACGAGTATGGATTCCAGGGTCTTGACGTTGACTGGGAGTGGCCGGCTGCCAACAACCGTGGCGGGCAACCCGAGGACACCAAAAACCATGTACGGTATTCTTCCTCGTCCTGCTACAACGTTGCTTACCAAGACAGGTCGAGCTCATTAAGGAATTACGCGCGGCGCTGGGGACCAAGTATGGCCTCACTTGCGTGCTTCCTCAGGACTACGGTTATCTCAAGGGCATCGACATCAAGTCTTTGGCCGAGTACGTCGACTGGTTCAACGTCCTCACCTACGACCTGCACGGTGACTGGGATGCAAATGATCCCGACCTAGGCCCCAAGATCCGTCCGCACACCGACTTGCAAGAGATCGATAAACACCTCAAGGCTCTGTGGGAGAGTGGCGTTGAGCCTTCGAAGTTTGCATTGGGTCTCGCATACTATGGTCGTGGTTACACTGCAACGGATCCAGACTGCTTATACTACGGCTGCAAATTCACGGGCTCTAGCACCAAAGATCTTTGCTCGAACCAAAATGGTATTCTGAGCAACTGCGAGATCAAGCGCAAGATCCATAACGGTGCGCAGACGAACATGATCACCGGTGGTGCAGCTACGAAGCAGCTCTTCTGGGCCAATCAGTGGGTCAGCTACGACGATTCAGAAACGATTGCGCTGAAGAAGGGCCTTGCCGACGAGCGCTGCATGAGCGGCACTGCGATCTGGGCTATTGACTACGACTCGTGTGACGGAAGGTCGGTAGAATCATATGTCATGATTTGTCTATGTATTAATTTCCGACAGTGGATTGGTTCCTAAGCCAGGTCCCGGCTCTTCTGCCGCCTCTTCCATGGCTCCGACCGGATCTACAGGCTCCTCAGAAGCACAGAGTCAAACTTCCTCCACGTCTCAAGCTCCTGGATCTTCCAATGCGTCCGGGACTTCCCAGGCACCCAGCAGTTCCAAGTCATCGGGCACTTCCGTTTGGGCTTCTGGTACATCGAAAGCACCAAGCACTTCTCAGTCGTCCGGGACGTCGCAAGTGCCTTCAAGTACTCCAACCTCGTCTGCGTTCTCCGCGCCGTCTTCAGTTCCACCCAGCTCGTCTGTGGTGTCTAGCACGGCCGAGGCATCAGGCCAGATCAGTACCAGTGAAACAACCTCTTCCACGCCAGCCTCTTCAATTTCACAAACTAGCTCAACGCTTGCGAGCAGTGGTGTCTCAACCACATCAGGTACTTCGAAGATTTCGTCCTTCGCTAGTAGCACGCCTACATCGATTGGCACGACCATTCCTAAGAGTTCAGCCGCACAGGGGATATCCTTCTCCATGTCACCATCCGGCTCCACCTCCGTTTCGGTTCCTCTCATGTTGTCGCCATCGGGCACCACCTCGGTGTATGTCCCGTTTCCACCAGGAATTATTCCATCTTTGTCGCCATTCGGTAGCACCTCCGTCTGGATTTCAATGTCTCTCTCACCATCTGGCACTACTTCGGTATACATCCCAATTGGTCCGATACCGACTGTCGCCCCAACTTCGAAAATTTCACCATCGTCGGAACCTCTGCCTGGACAATCAGGAGCATTGCCAAGCACCTGCAATCCCTGGCCAAAGGGGCCCCCGGGTGTTAGCCTGTTTCATCCGTCATCGGGCCTATGGGAGTCTGGAGGCGGGACGCTGAATTGCAAGCCCCCTTGCACATATGCAGTACCGCCCAGTCCCCTTGGTGGCATGCAGACGTTTTTTTGCCCAGCCGTCACGCAAACGCTCTTGTCTATCAAAGGTGGCGAGACTATCACGCACACGTCTGACAAGCAGTCATGGGCCTGCCGTTCCATCACCATGGTGAAGGTCACTGATGTCACGATTCTAGGAGGAAGTACGGCTACGATCACCACAACTTTCGGTATGCCCGCCGTGACTACCGATATGATGTCCTTCTGGCCGCTGTTTGTGAACGATAGTCAGGCTTCGGTATACCCTGTGCCAAAACCGTTCTGCGGTCTTGCAACAACAACGTTGGGCCCAGGTTTGAGGCCGCTTCCTAGTCCTGGTGCCAATACCACATCGTGGCCGGATGACAATCGTCACTGCTTCTTTCCCTTCTGGGAGTTGCCGTTCTTTTGGAACTTGCCATGGCAGTGCTGTTTGTTCGACTGGTGTATACCTCTGTACACCATGCAGCCCTTCCCCCAAGAAAAGCCCAAAGAGTGCGATGCACTCGACTGGTGCGATGATTGGCCATGGGAGAAGTTGCGCTCGTCGACTTCTACCCCTTCAACGACTCTAATGACCAAGGGACCCTTGATTACTCTCCCACCAGAGTGTACACTCCCTTGGTGCCAGCGATTCAGCACCATTCCGTTGCAAGCACCGCCTCCACAGTGTACCTTCCCTTGGTGTGTCAAGTGGCCTCTGTGCTGGGACCTTTCGTGTGAGGATGGTAGTAAACCGAGTCTGCCTACTCGATCGCCCGTTGCTCAGTGCACAGTGAATTGCGACGACGACGACGACGACGATGACGATGACGACGACGACGACGATAATGACGATGACGACGATGACGACGACGACGACGATGACGATGACGACCATGGCAAGACCACAGGTAGAGATGACAAAACGACTAAAGGTGGCTCGTCGACTAACGGAGACTCATCGACTAACGGAGGCTCGTCGACTAACGGAGGCTCATCGACTAACGGAGGCTCGTCGACTAACGAAGGCTCGTCGACTAACGGAGACTCATCGACTAACGGAGGCTCGTCGACTAACGGAGGCTCGTCGACTAACGGAGGCTCATCGACTAACGGAGGCTCGTCGACT
>Ga0247733_1000342_pt1 | contig 22210 bp, 22 predicted proteins | sample UWRJL043104R2_FD_180932 | JGI IMG/M metagenome (GOLD analysis project Ga0247733, IMG submission 180932) | Plant litter microbial communities from Arlington Agricultural Research Station in Wisconsin, United States - UWRJ-L043-104R-2 | ecosystem: Environmental > Terrestrial > Plant litter >...
GCGGCCTTAATTTTGTCGATGCGCAGCAGGACGCAGTCGCTGGCGCTTCCGTTCTTGAGGACACGATCAGGCAATCTGGGGCTAATGAGAGTAGTGACTCTGGAGCTGATCTACCTCACAATTCACCTAATACTGTTCTACCACAGGCTCCGCTTGAACTCGACGGTTTCAGACCGCCACCGCATCGACTCGGTGAACTCATGGCCACCGCAGATTCCATCATCCCCAATCTCATCCTGAATCTCGATCAAAGCAGGACGTCATGGGGCCGGCGACCGCAGAATACCAATGTCTATCAAGACTCGGCGGATACGCGTATCCCGAAGACAGCCTTCGTTGTCTTCTGGTGGTCTTCGAGCCAGAACCTGCAGGAGAATGTACAGGAGCTTTCCCAAAAGGGCAAGGACTGGACTTCTCTCGACGACCTGCACGTTGGCATATTCAACTGCGCGACATCTGGCATCGCGGTGAATGGAAAGCACATTCGCCAGAAGGACAGCAAGGGACGCGCAATTTACGGACGTCTACATACGGGCGATATCATCCAGGTTTATCACGACCCCCAGAATGGCGAATGTCTCAAATTCCAGTGTCATTTCCGCCTTGGAAGCGGCCAAAATCCTCGTGCTGCCGGCGAGAGCTTCCAATTGCTGCATGGACACAAGCTTCCGGAGTAAACCACCGTCTTCCCATATTGCGTCGCATTTCTTTTCAGTGGCGATCTTGGTCGACTGAATCTTTGTACACTATTTACTCCATTTGCGCCGGGTCAGCAGGCTTAGGTGGTCCGATGTTTGTGGAATTCTCAAAGCGGCACATTTTCTATGTCATAGCATTGCGATGGATCAAAGGCGTTGGGAACGGATTTGACACCATAACGGAATATTTGTAGGTGGGAATTCTGTTAATCATTGCAGCGAACAGAGCGGTTGAAGGGTACAAAGCGCAGTGGAATACCGCTCACTTTGCTTGTTGAGAAGGAAAAGAAGTGGACGTATAGATAAATGCTCCGCAGATAGGAATGTCATCGGATATCAAACAGGAGTGCGATCTACGTGAATTGATAACATGGCGACGCACTCTCCTTCCACGGTGGACGGCAATGCCCCCAAGAAGTATGAGCCAGATATATCATCAGATGCCGCGGTTGAAGGAGGATTCAAGCCAAGTGGTTCTGCTTTGTCGTGCAGGCCGAAAAGAACGAGACACATGTAGGGATCGGCTAGCCGCTTTCGGCATGGTGATTGGCGCGGTAAGCTCATGAAATGACATCTGTCTCCAAGCTTGCTTTGATCACAACCCTTCCACGTCGCATCCCCGAGCGACCTCAATCCTCGCGCACCTATATTCACACGACGTTATGAGGAACTTCTGGGCACTACCGGCTTTCCTGCGCATTGCGCTAGCGAGTCAACACGCCTTCAGTGTTTTTGACGATCTGCTTGCGTTCCCGCAGGTATGCTACGTAACGCATCCATGCTTGGCCCAATGCTAACGACTGCGCGCAGTATGATGTCCTCTTCCCAAACACATACATAACCGAGGATGAGGCGACGTCGCTCCTCTCGCACTCAGCATCCCGCAGCACGAGCTCCGCGACGCCGCACTCGCAAGAGACACAAGACCTCTCCAAGCTGGGCAAGCTATCGTCCAGCGCGCCACCGAACGATGCCGCGTTAGAAGAAACGTACGAGCCCGTGGTACTAGACGGGCAGCGCTACCTTTGCAGCATACCCGTCCTGCCCGAGGAGGAACCGCAGAACAGCACCGTGTCGGCCGAGGAGGCCAAGGCGGAGGAGGAGAAGGAGCTGATGCGCGCCAAAGACCGCGGGTGGGAGCTCCTTGAGGGCATGGAGGGGCACTGCATATACTATTTGAGTGGGTGGTGGAGCTATAGCTTTTGTTACAAGGACGAGGTCAAGCAATTCCATCAGCTGCCACCGAGTCGTGGCGTGCCCATCTACCCACCGGTGGAGGATACCAGTGTGAAGAGCTTTATACTGGGAAGGTTCCAGGGCAACAAGAAGGACGAGCGGGACGAGAGGAAGACCCTTGGTGTGGAGCAGGGCAGCAGAGAGCTCGATGACGAGGGCAATAAGAAGGAAGAGAAGGGTTTGGATCTGCCGCGCCTGGAGACAAAAGGCTCGAGCAGATACATGGTGCAGCGATTGTCTGCCGGTACGGAGTGCGACTTGACAGGCAAAGATCGGAAGATCGAGGTGCAAGTAAGTCAACGCGCAGCTGATCCTTGTCTATGGAATTGTGCTAATCTTCTTATAGTTCCACTGCCACCCTCAATCCGCCGACAAGATCGCCATGATCAAAGAGGTCAGCACCTGCTCCTACCTCATGATTGTCTATACCCCTCGCCTCTGTAACGACGTCGCCTTCATGCCGCCTCAAGAGAACCTCGCCCACGCGATCTCCTGCCAGCCCGTGCTCAGCGAGTCCGAAGCCAGCGACTGGACCGTCATCAACAAACTTGAAGACAAGGTCCGCGAAACCGAACGCCTCATAACCGAGCACGAAGACAACAACCCCCTCCGCCAACTGGAAGAAGGCGCTGAAGGCTCCACAAAGCGCGGCTCTATGATCGGCGGCATCGAAGTTGGCGCGCAAGCACTCGTTGGCAGCGAAGGCAAAGTCATCGAGAAGAGCGTGGTCGTTGGCGGTGGAAAAGAAAAGTTCGTGGGTACGCTTGTGAGTAGCGACGGGAAGATGATGTCGGCGGCTGAGTTGAAGAAACTGAATATGGATCCTAAGGATGTAGAGAAGTTGAAGAGGAACTCACAGAAGATTGCGGGGAAGTTGGAGTGGAAGTTGGATCTCATGGAGACACCGGGTGGGAGGGAATTTAGACTAGTCATGGAGGCTGATGAGGACGATGTGAAGGAGAAGGAGAGGGCGAAGGGAATGAAGAGGGAGATTGACAAAGAGGGGGCTGATGGGGAGGAAGAGGAAGAGGGGAGGGAGGGAAGTGAGGAGGTATACAAGGATGAGTTATAGGTAATTTGTGTTCTTTTATATTGGAAGCACAGCCAAGGACATCATGACCTTACGCGTCTTTGGTGTCAGTGCGTTGTCTTCTCTTGCAATGCTCGCCTTCCGTTCGAGTATGACGGTGGTCTATATGCTTGCGATGACTTAAAAATTGCCGTTACAATTTTTGATGCAGTCGTATGATGATGAACATAAGCATCCTTCGTGTCGAGTTGCGATATTAGTAGATTTCGTCCAGGAACTTCTCGCACAAACATAAGCCTCCGAGGGCATCTCCGTATGACGGTCGTTGGTGCAAGTTTGACCCCTGCACCTCCTCTCAAAGATGCCTCGGTACTTGGTCCCATCGCTCTGGCCGACATGTCCGACACCCCACCTATTTACCACTGTACTCATTAGTAAACGCCCGAACTGCGAGACGTTAGCCTGTGCCGCTCGTGCGTACGGGGACGCCGAGGTGCTACATATAAGGTCGAGGCGTGGTCTTCCTCGTTCGTGAATCCGTCACATCACCGTTCTTACTTCACGATCGCACTAGACCAGAGATCTTGTCCAACACGCACTAGACCTGAGATCTTGTCCAACTCGCACTAGACTAGAGATCTTGTCCAACAACTACAACTTATCTTGCTCGCCTCATCCAAACTCCCATCGTTCTCAGTGGTGATCGATTCCGCAAATATGGCAACCTACACAACCATCCACCTCGCAGAACGCCCGACCGACCTCATCGTCCCCGGCAAAACATTCGCCGCAAAACGACAAACCGTCCCCAAACCCTCCGCCCTCAAAGATGGTGAAGTCCTCTTCCAGACGCTCTACCTCTCTGTCGACCCCGCCATGCGCGGCTGGCTGAACGACAAGCGCTCGTACATTGCTCCTGTGCAAATCGGCGAGATCATGCGCGCCGCCGGCATCGGCATCATCAAATACTCCAAATCATCGAAGTTCCCCGTCGGCACGTTCGTCAGCGGTTCCTGCGGATTCGCTGAGTTTGCTGTGCTGCATGAGAAGGCGCTGCTGGCGCTTGATCTGCCTAAGGGTGCGGTACCGACGGATTCATTGGGCGTACTGGGTATGACGGGGTTGACGGCGTACTTTGGCATTCTGGACGTGGGCAAAGTGAAAGAGGGGGATGTTGTGGTTGTGAGTGGGGCAGCAGGCGCGACGGGGAGTGTGGTAGCACAGATTGCCAAGTTGAAGGGGGCGAAGGTTGTGGGTTTGGCCGGGGAGGAGTCCAAGGTGAGGTGGTTGAAGGAAGAGCTTGGACTGGATGAGGCTTTGAATTACAAGGATGCGGACTTTAAAGCTAAGTTTAAGGAAGCGACGAAGGAGTTCATTGATGTATTTTTTGACAATGGTAAGTGGACTGATCGACGAGGAATGAGGGGGCGAGGCTAATGAGTACACAGTTGGCGGCGAGATTCTCGACCTCGCGCTTACAAGGGCGAAACCTCATGCGAGGTTCGTTATGTGCGGTGCTATCAGTCAGTACAACAGTACGACGCCATACGGTTTGAAGGTAAGCCACCTCCCTCTTACCTTTCCTTTCTATCCCCAACCGTAATTGTATCTCACTCGGCAACAATTAGAACTACACCTCCATCATCGGAATGCGCATCCGCATGGAAGGCTTCATCATCTTCGATTACGAGAAGCAGTTCCCCGAAGCGCGGCAAGAGCTTGCGTCATGGCTGGCCGAGGGTAAGCTGAAGCGAAAGCAGACGATTGTGACTGGAGGGATTGAGAAGGCGGAGGAGGCACTACTGGGGCTTTTCCAGGGCAGGAATATTGGTGAGTTTACTTGCATTGAGTTGATGGGTTGAATTGTGTATTTGTGCTAACGTATGTAGGAAAATTGCTGGTTGAGGTTGCCAAGCCGGAGGATGTGCAGGGGAAGTTGTAGTGGTGTGAAGAGAGGAAATGAGCATAGTATCGCAATGAAACCGATTGCAATTACATAGTCGAGGGATTTTCTAACTGACCATATTTGCAATTAAAGTGGCAGCACACCTTTCATCTAAGACCGTAGGTAGTGATACTCTCCAAGCCCTCTATCTTGTTCCTTCTGCGTAGGTGAGCGATCCGCTCACTGCCTGCGCGGTAAAATGGTAACAACAGGTCATACAATGAACCACAAGTCAGAAACTCGGCACGTCAGACGAGAACTCGCATGTCAGGATAGTCAAAAAACGCATGTCAGGATAGTCAAAGGACGCATGTCAGGATAGTCAGAAAACGCATGTCAGGATAGTCAGAAAACGCAAGTCGCACATCAGATATGTCATAGAACCGCGTGCCAGAGAAGTCAGAAAAACGCGCACGCAAGGATGCTACCCCCAAAAAACAGTCGACAACTCATCTCAATATCATCAGCAACCTCCTCACCACACCTACCTCCCTCTCCATGCTCTCCTGTTAAATAGACGCCAGATCCTCAATCTCAATTGGGAAATCTAGTACCCGTTCGTTGGACGCGGGGATGGCAAAGACGAAGCTGCGTAGTAAGGGAGCAGATCCTTGTTACGATATGTAAAAGTCTTGGGCACTCAGATGCGATGCTAGGCTAAGGTTTATGAGCGCTGCATACACCGTGAAAGTCTCATTGGACAAGTTTGAGGGAAACGCAATGGTGGTAGCATTGTGAGAGGTGCGAATAGAGTGCCCACATCTACTTACCGGATATCCACGAAAGGGTGCCTCTTCATCGCTGCTATTGGGCACAGTATATACAGTCGGTGGCCGACGTTGCTTTATCCACGAGTTTGTGGATGCTAAAAAGAATTTGGCTAGAGAAGGGCTTGCGGGGTTACGGGCTCGGTGGCGGAGTGCAAAGATCGATTTCCTCTCATGTACCCCCATCTTCTGCACATCCTGTTCTCACTTGCACCGGAGTCAATCCCTCCTCGTTTCCAACTTCGCTACCAAACTATCTCAAGGTCAAGGGCTTTGATACTCCCCTGTATCTCAGCGCTCTGGACAAGAAGATCTTTGTTTCTGACGGCGAATGCTTTTGACTTGGTCTTCGTTGGCTTGTTCATGTGCTTCAGAGCTACGAGGCGATCGTTTAGAGAGATGGTTGTGAACTTGGAGTCGGATGGTCTGATACAGATACGCAAGGACTTCTTGGGGTTTGGTGAGGTGGGGTGTGAGAATTGAGTGTAGAAATGAATATATATTGTTTCGATGATTAGTAGAAGGTGGGTGATAGCGAGCGCGGGAATTGAGTGTATTGCACTTGATGAAGAGTGGCAAGAGCTTAGCGGGAGTGGTCGGGAATGAAAGCGCTGTTGAACGGCAGGCCTGCCACATCACATATAATTTTATTGAAATAGTGATCGGTGCTAGGGCTCTATGTGAAGAAAATAGCTTCGCTCAATCCAACATCCCTCCGTCAACCCTATACACACTGCCCGTCACATACCCACTTTCACTTCCCAGCAACCAAGCAATCACCTCCGCAACCTCCTCTGGCTGACCCTCTCGCCCCAAGCTCACCGGAGGGGCAGGCAACACTCCTTTCCCAGCAGCCATGGCCTGCACCATTGGTGTATTCGTCTGTCCGGGCGCAACGGCATTGACCCGAATCCCTCTATTTCCAGCCTCTTTGGACACGCATTTGGTGAGTCCATGAGCCGCATGCTTTGAAGCCACATACGCGGAGTCGCCAGCAAAACCAATTAGCCCCGACACCGAGCCCACATTCACAATGCTCGCAGGCGACGAGAGGACCCCAGGCGCGAGCTGAGCGCGGAGACACTTAAACAGTCCAATCGTGTTGATCTGTATGACTTCCTCAAACTCTTCATCGGTGACCTGTTGAACGTTCTTGGGCGTCCATAAGGGGTGGAAACCGGCGATGTTGGCGCAACCATCGATGGGTCTACCAAAGAATTTTTGGGTGTCGAATATCCAGTTGTTCACTGCTGATGTATTGCGAATATCGAGGGGAGTTGAGTAAATGTTCTTGGGGCTGGAAGAAAGCAAAGCGAGTTCTTTTTGTGCCTGGGAAAGCTTCGTGTGGTTGTAGTCTGCGAGAGAGAGGAGAGCGCCGCGACGGGCGAGGATGCGTGCTGTTGAGAGTCCAATTCCAGAGGCCGCACCGGTTATTGTAATGAGTTTGTCTGCGAGGGATGGAGGCATGGTTTGGAAGGATTATAGCAATCGATCGTTCTGCTATATATGGCGGCAAGGTCGCAATCTCAATGGCAATCCGACTAGGCTTGCGAGGTGTTGCTACGAGGACAATGTATGCAAAGACTCGGCCAAATACTGCATAAGCGACCAAGTCTGGGTTCTTTGTACTTCGATGGCGGGAAAGCTTAGCCGGATGGTGCCTCCAGTGCGGGGAGACCAAGGCAAAGTGACAACGGACAGAGCGAGGTTTCTCAGCGAAAACATCGTTTAGACCAGCCTCATGCGAGATGACAAAACAGCTGGCTCGTCGCTTTGTGGAATAGTTCCCCTCATCCCAAAATCGTCACAACGCTATCGTCGTTTCATTGTGGGGGGAGGCCGCGAAGTTGGATTCGAATGCATATTGATTGCTGTTCTCCTAGATATCGCTTCGCTAGCAAATATGTCGTTCAGTGCTGCAGCACAACCGGCTTTCCCGCCTCCCACTGATCTAGACTCTCTTTGATATTGATCCAATATCGGAGCTTGACCGCCTCTTCTTTAGCCTGCACAATGTCATCTCTCTCAAAGGCCTTTTCCAGTATCTTCACACTATCCTCTATCCGCACGTCGTTCTCAGTCTTCATTTCCTCTAGATCTTCCTCACTGGCTGCTTCCTCGATGCGTTCCCGCGCGTCCAAAACCTCCATCAACAATTCTGGATCCTCCACTTTAGCCGTCTCGTCCTCGGCTACTTCTATGCCTTTCAGACTGAGGAGATATTGCGCTCTGAGTAGAGGACTTTGCAGCGTTTTGTATGCTTCATTTATCCGCGCGCTAAGTGCTTGCGCTTTGACTCTATTCTCTGGGGGGTGGAGGTCGGGGTGTGCGCGTGATTGTAACCGCAAGAATTCGTGCTTGAGCGCGGTTGTGTCGATCGCGAACCGGCCGTGGGGTGGTGGTCCCGAGGGGAGTGTGTTGGGAAAGAAGTGGTAGTGAGTCTGGCCTTCGGTTTGGGTATGCGCGTCGGGCTTGAAAGGGCTTTCGAAGGTTGACTGGTGGCGACGTGCCGGTTGAGAGGGTGGTATGCGATGCGCACATAGGAGACACGGTGCTGCCGTTGGTCGCGCACGAAGAGACGGAGCGCTTTCAGAGGTGGCGGCCGCGCGCAGCCTAGAGATAGTGGTCGACCGTATTGAACGCATTCTCGAGGTTGGAACAATTTGGAAGCGGGACTGTTTGGTGGAGAGTTCAGTTAAGAGTTCCGGGCAAAGGTATAGCTGCACATGTATGCGTGGTCGGCGGCGAAACATTTCGGTGGAGCTCGGAGCATTACGTCATCACGCACGCCAGGAGGCAACAATCCCGAACCCCACTGTCACACTTCAAGCTCACGCTGTGCTTCAGCTTGCAACCACACAATACAACAATCATTGCGATTATGTGTTTCTCAATTAACAAAGGAAGACCAGAAAGCTCTATGGATATAAGGCGACAAATAATGAAAAGACGTCTTTCCACAACGTTGCACATCACCAGTGCCACCGGCTGACCATACCCTGAACGCTCTCCTCGGTATATCTGTATTGCTTAGCTATCCTTGATCACCGGCTCAGGCGTTCCTTCCATTGCTAGCCCCTTCACTTGAACCCTTGAGCGCCTCGACCCCCTCTTCTTCTCCCAAGTTTTGCGCATGAAACGGCTCTTCATAAGACTTTTCATTCAACCAGCGATCGATGGCTGGGGATGACTGATATTGGGTGTCGTCGACGACATTTGAGGGAGAAGCGTTGTTACTCGAGTTGATTCGGTCCTAGATATAACCAATACTCATCAATTGTCGTCATGAAGAAAGAGCTTGGGATGATACCCACCTGCGCGCCGCTGTTGGCGGTTTCGTGGGGCTCCGAATGGGACATGATGATTTGACACTACGAAAAGGTATCGGTCGGTCGGGTCCGTCTCTGATGGGATCGAGTCAGTGTATGTGTCGCGGGTAAAGGAAGAGTTGGGTTTGTCCTCAGAGTGCGAACTTGTCTTTCCTATATGTGTTGGACTGGGGCAACTAGACCACATATCAATTGGGGACAGGCTTGTCATCTGCATGTCTCGGAGACGGCTGCAGAAGAAGCTACAGATCCCAAGGGTATGACGATCACGACGAACGTTTCGCGTCCATGCGCAACCGCTCTACGCAATGACCGACTAGGTGTTTACAACCAAGCAACATCGACCAACTCCTGCTCGTGTAGTTTAGCACTAGAAGCACAGCCCGCAGCCTGGTCTGGATGCCGAAGGAAGCGGTGCAGAGTTGCACGTGTTAGCACAGACATTGTCAAGCTTGGTCGCCTGCCGATGGCAATGCCACTGCAGCACTCTCCCACGAGTCGAGGCTGAGACATGTCGCATTACTGCGATGCTCTGTGCTTCCACCAGCAATTGACTTTTCAGTTTCCAGAAAAGGGAAGCATGCCCTTTCATTACGCAGACAGGGAGTGCACGTCCGAAGAGAGGACGCTCGTCGTTGAGATCTATTCTAGATACAAATAGCATTTCCTTTCAGGCCCCTAGTTGGTTACGTCAAGCGGACAGATTCGTTGCGATTGGGGGCCATTCGATAAGCAGCAAGGCTACCATTTAGCTACTCCCTACGATTACCGATGGTCGCAGCAAATACCGTCGCCATGTCTGTGGGCCTCGGAGGAACAAGCAGCGTGTGCGACTTTCAAAGAATGGAAACTCTTCTAGCGAAGTCACGACAGGCGAAGTCGAAATCGGAATAATCACTCTAATTGCCATCTTTTTCGAAATGCGACGGCTAGCCTCGCTCGAAGCTCCTTGACCCTCATAGCAACGGCTACGAGAGGCACACCTGGGTCGGTGAAGGGTGCCTATATTCAGCACCGAGAAGCACGGATCTGCACCCTTCGGCGAGAGAACAGCCGCCGAGCCAAACCCATGGGAGCTTGGCAACAAACCCAGGAACCATTAGATCGCTAGGAGCTTACCAGCCCTACGGTGGTTCGGAATGTGCAAGGCACGATTGCGTCGCTGAATGAGAGATAGTGATCCCCTGTCTGAGAAAACATGTACTAGCTAGCACTCCTTTGGATGAGTATACACTTGCCGAATTTGTACCTTTGCGACCACACGAACTGGTATAGCGTAGTGCTGGACTTCTGGAGATACGGGTTGACAGCAACGGGTCCGTCGCAGCACGCCCCTGCCTCAATCAGAAAAGAACATGGGGCTATGTTGGGTCTGTGGACATTATCCGGGGCCGTCGTCGGATTCTAGGGGGCGAAATAGCGCTTCGAAGCTTCCGTAGAAGCTTCTTCAGCCTCCTCGTACTACCCGAGTGCATGCACAGAGGTCTAGCGGCACAGCCGCGTCTTCGCCTGAAACGACCGGAGCATTATTAATGGTAGCTGCTGCCACGATTGTGGTAGGCCATGTTCTCCGTATTTCTATAATTTGTCAGTCTATTCTATGTCGGGTCGGACAACTACTTCCTGGTCTGTGCAGTACTATCCCTAAGTGCGTATACTCGGTCGCAAGTTTGGACGCACTGTCATCGTAAAACCCTGCGAGACCACGTTTTCCGCTTCCACGATATGGCTGGGGTTATCAGGGTGCTCGATGACCCCGATATAACGTTCCCCGCCCCGGCCCCCGCGTTCCCATAGTCTGCGTCGATTCCGCCCGATATACGTCAAGACGATGACTTACAAATGCAGGCAGCCGCCCCGCTCGTTCAATGCTCCAAAAATATATCAGTACTGCAGCGGACTTGCAGCAGTAAGCATCGAGCCGGTGTGGTAATCACATATTAGGCCAGGCATTGCTACTTCAGAACGGCCTGTGCAAAGACTCGTTGCTTATCCGTGCGAACAGCAACGTGCTTGGTTCATTGAACGCACGGCTCGAGCCTGTTCTTTGAAAGACGTTCGCCATTTTTACTCTAGTTGGTATTGTTCGTTTTCGATTGTAGCACCCGTGGTGTACTCGGAGTATACAATTGGACCGTACACCCCAACCCGTACATCAGGGTCCCTTGGAGGCCATGGGAAGATATAGGGAACATGCGTAGGTTCTCGAGATCCGTACTACAACGTGGGCAATGCTGCGTATCTCGACAATAAAATGCTACACTCATGTAAAACCACGATTGAATTTCTTCATATTATCTTTTTTTTTCTAAAACACAGGGGAAGCTCTGTCGTCAGAAGCGCAATGATGCATTGGAAAGGTCACGTGGGTGTGAGTACTACCGCGGGCTAGCGCGTGCTGCCAAAATTTCGGCCACCCCTTCGATCTTTAAACGCAGGCCATAACTTCGCCTCCAACTACTTCCATTTCCTATCATCGCCACCATGTAAGTTCAGACCGATTGCATCAATTGAAGCAATCCTAGGATGCTCATGCTTGGACCAGGTTTCTTCTCCGCCGCACGGCAGCTCGCGCGATCGCCTCTGCGCCTTCAGCCTTCCTCGTTAAGCCGCGATCCATTACCACCATAACACCAGCCTTCCGGTTACGGCAACAGCGATGCATCGCCCCGTCCTTCCAGAGAAGGTTCGCTAGCGATGTACCCGTGAAGACTGAGCCCGAAGAAGCTGCCGTGGAATCCTCGGAGAGCTTTGCGCAGACCGCAACGGAGGCGCCTGTGGAGGAGAACCTTACGCCTGCCCAGGAGGCTGCACAGGGTGAACCCACCGATGCATCTGCCACCATCGGAGAGGAGGCTTTGTCGGCTGTGGCCGACAAGGCGGAGGGTGCTCCTCGTCAGCGAGAGAGGCGGCAAGTGGGCACCCCTGCGGAGCCAAACCCTACCCTCTACGTCGGCAACTTGTACTATGAAGTTACCGCGGACCAGCTCAAACGCATCTTCTCCCGGTTCGGTGAGATCGACAATGTCAAAGTCATCTACGATAACAGGGGCTTGAGCAGAGGGTAAGATGCCCCAGATATCACCATTCCGCACGCTAACAATGATTTAGCTTTGGTTACATCGAGTTCAAGACTACCGACGACGCGAAAGCTGCCGTTGAGAACCTTGACATGCAGGTCTTCGAGGGCCGGAACCTTGTCGTGCAATTCCACCGCGCGAAGGAGAACTCCAAGACTCGCGACGCCGCCGCCGGCAGCTACGTACAGAACCCTCCCTCCAAGACGCTCTTCATCGGCAACATGTCGTTTGAAATGTCAGACAAGGACCTCAACGACCTCTTCCGCGATATTCGCAACGTGATGGATGTCCGCGTCGCTATCGACCGCAGGACTGGTCAGCCTAGAGGATTCGCGCACGCCGACTTCATTGACGTGGCCAGCGCAACACGAGCGAGGGAGGTACTGGGCGAGAAGACCATCTACGGACGACAACTGCGTGTAGACTTCAGCAAGTCGGGAACCACCGTCCAGAAGGACAACCGTGGACCTCGCTAAGCTGCAGCTTGCAGGCTTGGATTAACTGCAGAGTGCGACGAGGAAAAAAAAAAGACACGAGGGTTCAGCATTGAGTCGGTGGAGAAAAGGAGGCCATGATGTACGCATATGCTGTCCGGTGACCCCGTTCTAGCCTTTCTGACTTGTCATTTCCATATTGTGTTGATAGGTATGTGCTCCATATGTATCATAGTAGAGGAGTGTCATGGCGTTTGTATTCCCCTCTCTTTCTGTACATGATCGGTGGATAGGGTGGTTGTGGTTTTAGATAATAATGCTTGATTCTATCACTTACCTTTGTATCTGCGCCTCACTGGTGATGTGCCGCACGCACGTGCAGGCAGGTGAAATGTGCTCGCAGTCACCGACTCACGTGTATGGCCTTGATTCCTCGCCTTGAATCTGAACCAGTGGTCGCAAACGCTGCATGTGGATGAGGCGTCACTGATCGCCACGACGCCACTCAGAACTGCGGAGCGGACCTCGGCTGCCATTGCCCCACTGCGACAACCTATCCGCCATCGACACCCGCACCGCAACGCGCGCTGCTCTATCTCGCGCTTCGGTGGTAGAGCTTCACTGTACATTACAACCTTGCCCTCTATCTTCGTTGCCTTGACTGCATAGCCCGGGCTTCTTTATATCGTCCACTCAGCTCCACCATCATGTCTTTCCTCGGCGGCGCCGAATGCTCGACGGCGGGCAACCCCCTCAGCCAATTCACAAAGCACGTCCAAGATGACAAGTCGTTGCAGCGGGACCGTCTGGTCGGGCGGGGGCCTGGCGGTATGCAGGAGGGGATGCGAAGCCAGCAGATGGGCGGCGGTTCGGATGCCGTAGGTTGGCTCCAGGACTCGAGGGCAGAGGAAGCATATGGCTGACATGCATGTCTAGATGATGAACGAGTTCATGCAACAAAATGCACAGCTGCCACAAGGCCCCGGGCCCGCGTCTCCATTCGCCATGGAGCAGATGCGACGAGAACTAGAGCGGGCACAGCACAGCGGATCGCCAGCGTGGGCAGCCGAATTCGACCCGGGCATGGAGGCGCCAGCAGCGATGGGCCCCCGGATGCAGGAGAGACCCGCCGGCTTCAACCCCGCCGAGTTCGCCAAGTTTCAGCAAATGAACCCCAATGCTCGGACAGCGAGCCCGACCGTCAGCTCGCCACAGTCGATGATGGGGGGCGGCTACCAGCGACCCATGCATGGTATGGGTATGGGCGGCATGGGCATGGGCATGGGCGGCATGGGAATGGGAATGGGTGGTATGGGCATGCAACAGCCCTACGCACCGCAGAATATGCAACAACCAATGCAAGACTCGGGCAAAGGCAAAGGTCGCATGGTTGAGCTTGACGACCAGGACTGGGAAACGCAGTTCGCGCAACTGGAGCAGGTCGATCAGGACTCATTAGACGTCGAGGCGAACCAGCGCATAGAAGCCGAGCTGAACGAAATGGACAGGTCAGTAGACGCCACCGATTTCGGCGACTTCGAGTCCATCTGGGAGGGCATCAAAGCTGAGACTGAACACGCTAGGCAACTCGCCAACGAGGAAAACTTTGTCGATAACATGCACATGGGCGACCTGGACCAGTGGGAAGGCTTCGATGGGCTCAATACACATTCTGTTCGCGACCCGCCCATGGGTGACTATTTGTTTGAGCAAAACAACGCTTTCCAGAACATTACAAATCCATTCGAAGAGGGGATAAAGATCATGGAAGACGGCGGGAACCTGTCGTTAGCGGCGCTGGCTTTTGAGGCTGCAGTGCAAAAGGACTCGAATCATATCGCAGCTTGGGTAAAGCTGGGAGAGTCGCAAGCACAGAACGAGAAGGAGACACCCGCTATCAGGGCATTGGAACAGGCCCTCAAGCTGGATTCCTCAAACCTCGAGGCTTTAATGGGCCTCGCGGTTTCCTATACAAACGAAGGCTACGAGAGCACCGCATACCGAACCTTAGAACGCTGGCTAGCTACAAAATACCCCACACTCATCAGAGAACCGCTCTCTTCAGACGCCGAAATGGGGTTTACAGACCGTCACCTCCTCCACGAAAAGGTGACCAACCTTTTCATCGCGGCCGCTCAACTCTCCCCAGACGGCGAGCAAATGGACCCAGACGTACAAGTCGGTTTAGGCGTTCTCTTCTACGGCGTCGAAGAATACGACAAGGCAGTTGACTGCTTCGGCGCGGCCCTCGCCTCCACAGAATCCGGAGTCTCAAACTCCTCGTCACAAGTCCATCTCCTTTGGAACCGTCTCGGCGCTACACTCGCCAATTCAGGCCGTAGCGAAGAAGCCATCGACGCCTACTCGCGCGCCCTGTCCTTCCGCCCCAACTTCGTCCGCGCACGCTACAACCTCGGCGTGTCTTGCATAAACATTGGTTGCTTCACGGAAGCGGCACAGCATCTGCTCGGCGCGCTAGCGATGCATAAAGTTGTAGAAAAGGAGGGCAAGGATCGAGTTAGGGAAGTTGTGGGTGACGGTGTAAGTGAGACGGATTTGGATAACATGATTCATCAGAATCAGAGTACGAACTTGTATGATACGCTAAGGCGTGTGTTTGGGCAGATGGGGAGGAGGGATTTGGCGGATATGGTGGGGCCGGGGATTGATGTGGAGCGGTTTCGGGGGGAGTTTGAGTTTTGAATTGATGGACGAGATGGAGGTGGCGGATGGGAAGTGTGGGACGGATGGAGCGGCTGAAGTCAAAGTCAGAATCAAACATGAGTATGTGGACAACGGGTTTGTAGAAGGGGAGCTTGGGGATAGCTGCTGCTTTGGTACAAGGACGGTAAGGATTGGGGAAGATTGCATCTGGAAACTCCATGGTGGCGTTTAGATGGGTGGCTAACACCGAAACGTTGCTTAGAAATGGACATGATTCAAATTGGGGTCCACTCAGTGAATTTGATTTGTCTGAATATGAATATGAATTGTAAAGAGTGTGTCATAAACTCTAGTTGATGGAACTCATCTGGTTCTGGCTAACGAAGGTATCATGTCACAGTAAGACCAACAGTCAGATCCTGTCCTCGGGCTGGGGTACAAAGTGGGGTCTTGAAAGTAAGACATTGTAGAGCCGGTACTACAACAACGCGCACGCAGACGCCTCTGGATGAGCTTTGCCAACCTTGACCCCAACCTGTGGAGTACGACCAAAGTATGTCCATTCCATCCCATACACAAAAGCAGAAGAATAAAGACGCCAACGTCAACTCGTTCAAGGAGAGTCCAGAGTCGTCCTTCCCAGTTCAGGAAGTGTTCACCCAGAGACACGATGTGTGTCACTGAGCAATCCCGTTTCGGACCGCAAAGCCGTTCACCTCACTTAACAAATAATCCCCACAACACCGCCCTCACTCATCCCCTTCGCCTCCTCCACGCCCTCCGCTTTCCTAAATTTCTTCACCTTCTTTCCCACACCGCCAACAACAGCTCCAACAAACACAATCGAATTCCCAGTCAAAGCCTCGTAGTACATAGCAATGCCCGCGGCCTTGCGACTCTCCGCTGTAAGAAGCTTCGCGCCGCCGGAAGGCTTGCTGCGATTGTGGACAACGATAAGATACTTCACTTTCTCGTTGACGTCTTCGGGAACGACGCTCGTATCGAGTGCGCGAGAGAGATACACGGAAGATACATCGACAGTAGTAGCGTCGAAGTCGCGACGACGGTTGCGGGTTACGCGGGGAACGCATCGTCCACCGTCATAGAAGTCGTCTTCGAATGTGAAGTCATCTTCGTCGTCTCGGTTGGTTTTGTCGCCACGTGTGAGCCACATTTCTTCCACGCCATGGGAAAAGAGCCAGGACCAATTCTTCACGTCGCGGTCGGTGAAGGGGAAGGTGGTGAGGTATATGCTGTTGCGGCCGGGGAATGGCATATCGGCGATGCCATCATAGCCGACTTGCTCGAGGAGTTGGGTGGAGGAGCTTAGCAGGGGGGTGATCTGGACGGGTGGAAAGCTAGATGTTGAGGCACGAAATCAGCGAAACTCTTCCAGGGGGGTCTCAGCGCCTGATATTTTAGGCTGGGGGCGGCCGTGCTGCGTCGTGTTGACGACGCAAGTGTTTAGCCTCAGAGTTACGTACCGGTTGTGGATACGGACGGGGGAGACGGAGTCGCGGCGATTGCGGCGGGCGGGACGGGCACGGGGAAGTATTTCCACGTCTACATCCGAGTCTGACATGACGGAATCAATTGAGTGTTTGCGAGTGAGCTTGGGTACATCCGTCTCTTCCGCGGAATTGGTGTTGGTGGAGACTTCGATTATGGGCTCTGGGGCGCGGGCAGGGTTGGAGGGTTGCTCTGTGGTGGCGGCCATTGTGGACGTGGTGGTGGAGGTGGAGGTGGAGGCTGGAGGGTTGATGAAATCCCACTGGTCGTCGATTGCGGAGGTCATATAAACAGCACAGTAGACAAAAAACACGAACGTATTTCAGGATTGAGATAGACAGGAAGAAAACAACGAAAGTCGGAATCGATTCAGAGCATGAATATATATCCTATTTGGGTCACTTTGGTGCCCAGAGGCACTGCCCGTCTGCCTAGACCAGCTGAAGGGGTGTCAACGTTGTGGACGAATGAGACTCGCGCGATCGAGTGAGAGGTGAAGGCAGCCTGAGACTTTGGACAAGCTAAGTAAGATGGGGCGTTGGTATGCAGAAGTAGCGTTGTCTGCCTGTGCAGTTGCCTTGGAGGTTGCACGGGCCTCGCTTAAACGAGCTGAACTTGGGATTCCGGTGAGCTGGGAGAAAACGGAACTTCTTGCCAACCCATCAGGCCTGGGCACAAAGTGCGTCGCAAGAGCGGAATATCGTGGGGTTGGATATGAGACGCCCTGTGCTAAGACCCTCTAAATTAGTCTTGCAGATTGATACTTTGTACCCAACCTTGGAACCAACAAAGCTAGGATGTATGTTTCTTGTGAGATGATCAAAACAGTCACATTCGTATCAGGTCGAAGAGCTCAGAGCTCGAAGCTCGAAGAATTCGCTTCAGACTACTACAGTCTCGCCGATGGCACATAAACCCACCTCCTCGCCCCAGTGCAAGCCCTCAGCCTCGGCAGCTTTTCTAAATCGTTGCGGAGGCTCAGTAACGGGCTCGTAGCTAGCGCTAAAACCGCCTCGGAAAGTGCCGTAGTGCATTCCAATACTCTTCTTGCTTTTGATGTCCTTGTGGATGGCGATGGAATCATCCGGCGAAGAGTGCTGGCCGGAGAGAATTGATCTTGGCTGGAAGCAACCAATAGGTAGCAACGCCAAATCAAATGGGCCGTAGAGCTCGCCTATTTCAGCGAATGCGGGACAAGGTGGATGGATCGCGTTATGATGAGAAGGCTCAGCATCGTTTGTAACATGACAATATCCGGTGTCGCCAGAGAAGAAGAGACGCTTCCCTCTATCTGCAGTCTCATTGATGACCCAGCTGCACCACAGCGTGCCATCAAAATTAAACGGCGTTCTACCGCTTCGATGCTGGGCTGGCGTGCATACCAACTCTACGCTTCCTAGCCCATCTCTTTCTAGCTTTACTGGATCCCACCAGTCTTGTTCTGCAACTTGGTCTGCCTTGATGCCGACGCCTAAGCCTAACAAGACCGCTTTGACTCCCAGGCCGCAGAAGAACCGCAAGTTGCCATTCTGCTTCACAAGCAGCCGTCCTAGTGTCTCCAAATCGAGATGGTCGTAGTGATCGTGGGAAATGCAGACGGCATCGACCTCGGGCAGCTCGTTGAGGGAGCAAGGCGTGGGCGAGAATCGTACAGGTCCGACCTTCCCGTAAGGGCCGACTCGCTCGCTCCATACGGGATCCAATAATATCCGCATGCCACGCTCTGCACCCTCAGCTTTTGTGGTCTCGATGAGAAAGCTTGCATGCCCAATCCAGGTCGCCTTCAAACCGTGCCTGCCTGCACCGAAATCTGGGTTCCGAACTTCAACCAGCGCAACGCGGTCCTTTGGAATAGGCACGAAATTCTTCGGTATACTCCATCGCGCTCTAAACATGGCTGAGAGTCCGTGGCCTACATATGAGGGCCAAGGGTTCTTGAAGGAAGTTGGAGGGTTGCCGATATGGTGGGGTGGAGGGATCGCGTACGTCGTCGGACGTCGTGGCGGCAATGCGGTTACGGAGGACGCTGCAGACATGCTTCTTGTTGTTTTACGCGGGGTGAGTGACCTCGAGGAAACGTGGAGGAGGGCATTGCGAAGGGGCGTAATGGTGATGTATTTGAAGGAGGCGGCTAGAGTGAGCTGTACCGGTCATAAGGCGGGTCGGAGGAGAGGTTTGCCCGACTATCCGAATGCGAAGTTGAGCGTGGAGAGTTTCGGGGTCTGTTGCAATTTGTGCTCAAGCTGCCCGATACACGACTGGTGGTGAGTTGTTGATGCCTGGCGGCACGGTTTCCTGCACGTGTGAAGTTGAAGTGCGTGCTTTCCTCCACAGATGCATGCGTGCCTCCACAGATGCATGCGTGCGTTGAGTGGGGCGCCCTATCACGTGCGCGTTCCGGTGCACTCGACTGGAAGCCGCAAACACACGACCATCACGTCGTCATGCGAATTTGGCATTCCAAGATCCTGGTTCTCGGGCAACCCGCAGCCTGTCTTTCCAGCACGAGCTGCACGAGCTGGTGAAGAGACGCAAGGCCGCGGCTACCAGGAACGAGTTGCCACCATCTCATCCGGCGCTCATGCCGAACACCATCGTGGCGTCGGGGCGGACATCTCCATTGCGTACCATTTCCAACCTCTTATCAAACGCTCATCCAATGGAGGGCGCACGAGGGCATGGAAGACTGAAGTTTGTGTTGCGTGATTACCATGCTTCTTGTTGCTCGGCATTGTGATGTATTATTTGACCGAGTTAGGCTGCAGATGGCTAGCGCGCGAATGCGCACGGGCGCGCACTGGGGCGACCCCAATTATTTTTCGCGCGAGTCAGGCTTCCCTCCCCAGTAACCACACTGATCATGGTATGTACCCAACCCTGGGCAATACAGTCAAGCTAACGTTTCGTAGTCCTCAGGCTCTGGTTTCAACGTTCACATACGTAAGGGCCCTACTGGCAGGCAGCGCCGTAGGGAACAAGGCCACCTCAACGCTGCCAAACACACACCGCTCCCGGGTGGTGACGACTCGGATCTTCTCGAAGACTCCGCAGTCGATCAAGCCCACAGCGAGGCGAATTCCGCAGTCATTGGCTCGGGTTCGACCTCTGCTAACATCTTCAGCGAGACCGCGAAACCCTCTGGCACTGCCATGGTAAGCGTCTTCGCTAACATTCTGAAGGAAGCGCAAGGACGCGCTCCTTTAAACCCTTTTCTGGCACCTGCTCCGGCAGGGTACAATCAAGGGCCGGTGTCGGTACCTGTGAGGGCTTCGCCCTCGCAGGCCGTCATGCAGGCCCCTGAGCCTGAAGAGGCGCCCGAGCCGCAAGGCGACGGCAACGACAACGACAACGGCAACATGGACGTCGACGTGTTGACTGTTGACCCGAACACCCCATGGAGAGGGACGGGTGAATGTTTCGACGAGCGCTACACTCTGGAAGATAGAGTGAGATTGGCGAAAGAGATTCTCGAGGCGGTGGTGGCCCTCGGGGATCAGTGGGCTGCCAATGACAAACCCGCTTGCGGGTCATGCAGCAAAAGACACCCCCCTCCCTGCGTGAAGACGCAAGAGGGAAAAGACTACTCAGCCTTCAAGAGAAAGGCTCGAGGGCTAATCAAGAGCGTCGAAGACCCGACGCCGCCTGCCGAAGAGCAGAGCAAGGGCGGAAAGCGCAAGCGCTGGGCTTGCACCTTGTGCGCAAGGTGGCATGCCGGCGGTGAGGAGGCCTGCAAAGCCCCTCTCTGCGAAGAAGACCGGTGTGGGCTGCACCACTTCTTAAACGAGAGCTGCGACGCTACCCACGCTCGATTCGTTCAGCTGGGCATGCGCAAGCCCAAGCTCCCGCCGGCGCAGCCGGTAACCCAGACGTTCGCCGCGCCCCAGGGCGGTGGCGTACTAGATGATGCGGACGTCCTCAAACTTGGGGCTATTTGGGACTCCGTCAACCCAGATCAACTAAAGAAGTTGACTGCGGCCCTGGGGAAGAGGAAGGCTGAGGAGGAGCCAAAGGCTACGGCCGCACCGCCCTCCAAAAAGCCTAGGAGCAAGCAGCCCAAGGGCAATGCTGTCAAGGAGCAGGCCAAAGAGCCTAGCCCGGCTCCAACAGGGAAACCCTACAAGGGCCCCAAGAATCTGGAGAAGAGTGTCTACGGACGCCGTTAGTATCTCCATGATTGCGACGCGGGGAGTCAACCGGACCGCGACCAAAAAAACCGGGGAGCCAACCTCGAAAACAAACCAGCTCTGGAATCCCTTCGTCCTGGTCATTTGACACCGTCAGAGCGGGAACTTTGTATGCCTCCACGGAGAGCTGCAATGCTAATCGGGGGGGTTTGTTGCATCGACGTGGCGGGTAAGTCCCCTTTCGCTATCTCTTGTACATGCTGACATTTCGGACAATTCCTTCGTCGCTTCGGGTCGCTTCGACAGGACCGAGTTTCCTGATTCTCGCTGAACCGGCGAACTCTTCGGCGCACAAGCCTCGATGCGTAGCTGACCGCTGTAAATCCTTCCCAAGCTCCTCCGCAGTCGCCGATCGCCGTTGCCGCTACGACTTCATCGTGGATATGATAATACAATACAAGTGAGTAGCGGGAGCACGGATTAGCGACTGATCAACGGAGACAGCGTCTCGGGTGAGGGTGAATGGCTGCTGTGTACCGGATTGTGGTGGAGTGGCTGACGGGTCTCGGAAGATCTGTCACTGATTACGAGCACCGCTTGCCCATGTCAGGCTAGCACAGCCGGCACTTCCTTTGTGCTGCGAAAGCGCCGATCGCTTTGCGGCTTGCTTTCTAGGTCTTGTACCAGTTGGCTTGCGCTGTTTGCCATTTTAATCATGGCTTCTGTTCGATGGTCAATGTACGCTATCTTGTCAGGCAGCATGAAGTGCTTATTTGTTTTCACGATTCCTCTGCATGCGTCCGCAAATCCAACTCCGTTTGTCGTCCGACCCCGATTTGGAACATTTGAGGCAGTTTTTCAGCTCTCACCGTCGTTGAAGTGTTCCGTGTTGGAGCGTTAGAACCGTCTCCTTCGTAATGCGCCGACTATCCCTTCTTCTCTCCACAGTCAATCCTGTTTTCGCTTCCCATCACATCAGTCACCCTTCCAGCCTTTGTTCTAATTATGCGATGCATCTTTTCGTTGTTTTCTACATTTCTCATTACAAGTCTGCTATGTTTGACGTACTTCCAGTCGAAGTCTACAGCGGCTAAACACTCAACCAACCACGGCTCTGCGTTACACTCATACAGAAGCACACATCAATCCATCACCAACACATGATCGTGTTCATTCGTGTTGACTAATCCTGACTTCCGTGGCGTCAGCCCGGGGCATTGCTACTATTGTTCAAATTCTGCATTTTCTGGTTTACCTGTGGGGAGACCCCATTGTCGGTGGCCTTTGCTCCTCCCGATTCTGCATCTTCTGGTTCACCTGTGGGGAGACCCCATCGTCCGTGGCCTTTGCTCCTCCCGATTCTGCATCTTCTGGTTCACCTGTGGGGAGACCCC
>Ga0247733_1000343_pt1 | contig 22173 bp, 1 predicted proteins | sample UWRJL043104R2_FD_180932 | JGI IMG/M metagenome (GOLD analysis project Ga0247733, IMG submission 180932) | Plant litter microbial communities from Arlington Agricultural Research Station in Wisconsin, United States - UWRJ-L043-104R-2 | ecosystem: Environmental > Terrestrial > Plant litter >...
GTTATTTCTATAATAGTCCTATTTATTCTTTCTATTAAACTATTTTATTTAGGTGTATAGGGACTATTAAATTCTTATATAATACCTATATTCTTATAGAGTTTATTAAATTTAGCGTTTTTAAATTCGAGACTATTATCTGATTTAATAGTTTTAATTTATCTTTATGACTATCTTTTAACTAAATTTTTAAATTTAATAAAAGCGTTAAAAGCTTCAGCTTTAAATTGTAGTAGTTTAAATTTAAGATTTCTAGTAGTAGAATCTAGAAAGAATATAATATATCTTTTATTTTAATTTACTATTAGTGTAATAGGCCCGCATAAGTCAATTACTATTTTATCTAAATAGTATTCTACTTTTAGAGTAATTTGGGTATTTTTATTATTTATTAACTTAGCTTTTATACAGCTAGTGCAGTTTAATTAAAAATTACTAGGCTTTTATAGACCTAGTATTTTATAAATAGAGTTAATATTCTTATAGCTATATCTTATATACTAAAGTTTAATTTACTCTATTATTTTATCTCTACTACTAGTAGTAGCTAGTAGTTGTCAGGGGTACCGGTCGGATGCTAGACGAGATGGAAGATAAACCTTCCACCTCTCTACCTTCTACCTCTTCTACCTCTTCTAACCTTCTTCCACTTTCACTAAGCGCCTGCTTAGGTTATCACCTACTAGTAGCATTAGTCACGTAGCGCGGTTAGAGCTTGGCCTTAGTATATAAGGAGCTTGCCCCTTATACCTTTAATTACTTTATCCGCTATTCTCAACTTAACTAGTCTTCCTACGCTAGCATCCGGTTTATCTCTCTCGTGCCGATTCTACCTATATACTGCCCCTTATAGTAGTATACTTTCTATAGTATATTTTATATTTATAGTATAGAGGTTATTACTTTATAAAGCTATATAGATATAACGAGTCTAGCCCTAGACTCCCTAGACTAGTATAGACTACGCTCGACTAGCGACGTAGGGTAACCCGCGTAGGCCTCAAACCGGTAGTTCTAAGCGGCTAGTAGTACTTATAGAGGTAACGTATTACGTAAGGCCTAGTTTAGCCTAGATTTATATAGATTAGGCAGTAAGGTATAAGGTAATATCGGCTTAAATACGGACGAGAACGTCTAGTAAGGGAGATAGAGGTTTATACTAATAATAGTTTAGAGGGATAACTTTCTAGGAATATACTATATATTCTACCTAATTCCTACTAGTTAGACTAGAGTACTTAATACTAGTTACCTTTAATTCTATTTTATAATACGAACCTCTACCCCCTATATCTAGTAGAAATAGTAGAAATACGCGCCTCTTTAATAGTAGATTAATAAAATCGCTAACTCTTAGTAGAGTCCTATATATTAGATTAAGTCTAATAGGTCTAAGGAGCTAGAGCTTTAATACTACTAGAGGAAGGCGTAACGGAGAGGACGCTATAGAAGCGAATTTAAAGGCTTAAAGTCTAAGTAGAGCTCCGCCGAAGGATTAGGGATCTTAAAACTAAACTTTAATTCTACTAGAGCCCTATAAACTACCTAGGGTAACTCTAGATTAGTCTAGACTATCTAGGACTAAATAACTCTATACGTACCCCGCTATTTATTACTCTAATTAACTATAGCTCTATTATACTTAGTAGCTAACTACTAAAGGCTAAACTACCGATAAAATATAAGAGAAAAATAAGAGAAAATTATAATAATTAGCGCTAGAGATATAAAGAATATATCTTAAATACTTAGACCTTTCTAACTCCTAAAGCCTAGACTAGCTAGGCCTTAAAGTATCTAGACTGGACTCCCCTAATCTATTAGAAGTAGATTAAGAGGGTCTATATAGAAGAGACCCTAACCTAGGCCTATATAAAGTAGAAGATACTAGAAATACTAGGTATAGACTAGGAACGGAAATAAAAGACTAGAGAGAAGATATTCTAAGTAAGATAAGATATAAGATTCCCGTCTAAACTATTATATTACCTAACTACGTAATAGGATAAGATTAACTCTAATATAGTCTTTAATAACGATAATCTAGAATATATATAAGTCTTCTTTAATACTCTAAACTCTAAGGTCTAAACTAGGCTAGATCTAGTTCTATAGACTTAGACTAGCCTTACTTATCTTAAGAATAATACTAGCCGATATTAGAGGATACTAGAAGAGTAGAGCGCACTAAATATATAGGTAAAAGAGATAGACTAAGAGAGGAGAAAGAAGATAAGAAGAATAAGTCTCTAAAGTAAGTTTTAATATTCTCTTAGAGCCGCTAGAGTTTCTAGACTCTAATAAGACTAGCCGCTGAAGCCCTAGACCGGGTAAAGGCGGTTAGAGACTAAAAGATAAAGAATAAAGAACTCTACTTTAAATATTATAAGAAAGGGTATATTAAGAGAGACTACCTAGAGTAGAAGGTAAAACTAGTAAAGAAGGGAAAAGTCTAGCCTACTTATAGGGGGTTTATTATAGAGTAGGTATAACGCGTTACTCCTTAAACTAAATTATTAGAGCTACTCCTAGAAAGAGTAGATACTTTCTAGACGGGCCTAGAAGTACCCTAATATTAACGGTGGTATACTTACCTAAGCCTAGTCCGGGTAAGGGTAGAGTAGTGTATCGTAGTATTACTATAGGTAGTATTTAGGAGGTTCGAGTACAGGAGTTAACTACCTAAGTATAGGGTATTCTGATATTAACTAATTTAAAGTAACTTAAATAACTATTCGTATCTATTAATTTGGTAAAGCAAATCTAAGAGTATAAACTAAACGAGAGAGTTAACTACGAAGAGTCGAAATATAAGTAAGATCTCTTAGATCTATATAGTTCGTCCTTCGTAGTCCGGGTCCCTTAAGACCGGATAGGTCCTAGGACCTTTCTAGGTCCCTAGACTCTACTAGGTCCCGGGATCTCTTATCTTAGCGGGATTCTAGTTATATATTTACTAACTTATTCTTACCCCGCGCTTCGGCCTATTCCTTAAAGCCCTCTTCTTACTCCGAACTACTAACCATCTATTTACTTAACTATGGCTAGTCTTTGGCCGTAATACCTAATTATATTAGACGCGGTACTTCTAGACTCGTCTAGCCTAGTTCTATATTAGGCGTTAGTAGATTATAAAGTAGAGACTAACTTTATATCTATAAAACTTACTAAAGTCTCTAGTGCCCTAGTTAATAAGGAGGCCTAAGAGGGATTTTAGACCCTTAACGGGGAGGACCTTCTTATAGAAGAATAAGCTAAGGCTAGGTACTAAGTCTAAGATAGCTCGGGTAGGATCTAGATAGGTACTAATATATTCTATATTAGAAAGATAGATAGTTTCGACCTTATACTAGGCATACTCTAGCTAAAGATCTAGAACCTCTAGCCTAACTTTATACGGTTTATACTTACCTTCGCGGACTAGCGGGTTCTATATATCTAGATTAATCTAAAGAAGCCTACTATATTTAAGACTAGCCTTATAGACTCTAATATACGGGAATTTACCTTAGCTATAAGAGGACTAGAATAAGTAGAGTAGAGATATATAAGTACTCTATTAGACTACTTTCTTAAGTACTCTAACGTCTTTTTAGTAGATAATTCCGCTATACTAGTAAAGTATAGACTATATAAACTTTTAATAAATATCTTATCTAGAAAATAGCTCTCGTTTAGTCTACTCTATAGCCTATTAGTCCGAGAGTTAGAGATCCTATAGAAATATATCTATATAAACTTAGTATAAGAATAGATATACTAGTCTACCTTCTCTACTAGTGCCCCGATTCTTTTTACCTAAAAAAAGGATAGCTCTCTTAGACTATACGTAGACTATAGAGGACTAAATATAATTACTATTAAGAATTATTACCTACTCCCTCTAATCTAGGAGAGTCTAGATTAGCTTAGCTAGGCCTAGATCTATATAAAACTAGATATATAGAACGCCTACTATAGAATTTAGATCTAAAAAGGCGATAAATAGAAGACCGCCTTTAGGATATAATATAAATACTTTAAATATATAGTAATACCTTTCGGCCTAATAAATACCCTAGCGGTCTTCTAGAGTTATATAAACTTAGCTTTATTAGATCTTCTAGATATATACTATATTATCTACCTAGATAATATTCTAATCTATTTAGAGAACGAGAAAGGGTATACTAGCTATATATAAATAGTACTAGATTAACTCTAGAAGTATAAGCTTTATATAAAACTTAAGAAGTATAACTTCTATATATAAGAAGTAGCGTATTTAGGCTTTATAATAACTCCTAAGGGTATAAAAATAGAGACTAACTAAGTTAATACTATCTAAGGCTAGCCTAGGCCTAGGACGGTCTAAGAGATCTAGATCTTTCTAGGCTTCGCTAACTACTACCGGAAATTTATTAAAGGGTTTTCTTAAGTAGCTACTCTTCTTAATCTAGTAACTAAGGGCCTAGATCCGGCATAAGGCGGGGCTAGATAGAGAAAGAAGGAATCTAAGCTAATTAAACTAATAGATAAGGCTAAGAGGTCCTTTTATAATATTAAAGTAAGATTCTTAAGAGGACCTCTACTAGTATATTTTAACCCTAGTCTACGTACGCGAGTAGAGACTAATACGTTAAAATTTATAATCTTAGATATTCTAAGCTAATCTATACTAAGTAAGGCCGGAGTTATCTTCTTCTCTTAGAAGATAACTACTACTAAATATAATTATAATATCTACGACGGCGAATTACTCGCTATAGTAGAGTTCTTTAAATACTAGAGATATTACCTAGAGGGTATACTACTTAAGGTAGAGCTTCTAACTAACTACGCTAATCTATAAGGATTTATAACTACTAAGGCCTTATCTAGAAGATAGGTAAGGTAGACTAAGTAGCTTACGGCGTTTAACTTCGTTATTATATATTAACTAGGTAGGACGAACCTAACTAATAGCTCTTCTAGAAGGCTAGACTATAAGTCCCGAAGTAATAAAGAAGATAATACTCTTAAAGAATAGAGGTATATATACTAAGAGCTTCTATATAAGCTTAATCTAACCTATAGATAGAACTAGAATACTAAAGAACTAAATATAGATCTACCCTAGACTAGCCGTAACCGGCCTAGAATAGCGGTCGCCACCTAATAGAGAGTTCTAGGTAGGCTAGTTATAGTAACGCCTAATAGAGACGTCCAAGACCTATTAAACTCCTTAGTAAAGATAATTACCTAGAGGATAGCTAACGACGACTAGGTAGAAAGATATAAGGGGCGGGCCGCTAAGGGTAAATGCTAGATAGAATACTTAAGAATTTAATAAGGAGCTATAAAGTTCCGGTCCCGAAGATCTTATATATACTACCTACTCTAAAGAGAACTCCTAGGAGTTACTTCGGAGTGGGCGGAGCTCTAAGGTTTACTAACTAAGATTCTTAGGCCTAGTCTATTATAACCCCCCTTCTCTCTATAAGCGTTCCTTTCTTCTCTCTTTTTCCTTCTCTTTTTTTTTTTATATTACGTCCCGGCTCCGCGTGCCCTTATACGGAGGTAGAGAGAAGAATAAAAGATACCTTTTAGGTATTACCTATAGTCCGTTTAGGAGTTTACTAGCTATACTATAGAGAGCTTCTACTAACGTCTTATACTAGAGAGGCTATATTAGATATTCCTTCTCTAAAAAGAATATATATAGATATTACTAACTTCTATTATTATTTTTATTAGTAATCTCCGTCGATAGATAGAGTATTTACTTAGTTCTATAGATATTTACTAGGGGTCTAATACCTTATCTAGATATTAGTTCTAATTTCCAATATTATACTCTCTATAGTACGAGTTCGGTTACTATAATTCTATACTCTTAGTTCTATTTATACTTAATAATTTCTCTTACCTAGATTACTATAGTAGTAGCGGTATATAGTAGAAGAAATCCGTAGTATATAAATAAACTACTAAATATAAATAAAAAGATCCCGCCCGCTTAATTTACTCCCTCTCTCCTTTATTCTTAATATACTTTATTAACTCTACTATCTACTTTACTACCTTCTTAAATTACCCGCGTATCTTACTAATATATTCTTATCTTCTCTATTCTATTATAACTATACCGTATAACCTAGATATCTTTATTACTTCTAAGTATAAAGCCTTCTCTTCTCTTTCTAAGACTCTTTATAAGCTACTAAGATTAGCTAAGCGTCCGCTATCTATCTATAGAGTTCCCGGCCCTTCCTCTCTTAAGTTATTAAAGTCTAAAGATTATTTATCTCTAGCTATTAAGCTAGAGACTCTATATATCTAAGATACTAATATTATTATATATTAGAGAGTTAAGTAGCTAGAGAAGGCTTTTAAACTAGTACTAATTAACTCTAGCTCTAATACTAAGGATACGTCGCCTATAAGTATCTATATCTACCCTTCTTATAGGGTTTCTATTAATATATTTCTAGAGTACCTCTTACGGATCTAATTCTTTCTACGCCTTAAAGTCTACTATCTAGATTCTTTTAGCTACTCTTAGGCGTATCTCTACTTATAACGTTAATATAATTAAGTATACTATAATAAAGCTACTAATATCTATCTATATCTATTATCTTTTTAATATAGTTTAGGAGGGGCTTCGTATTAATAGTAGTATACTTACCTAAGTCTAATCCGTATAAGGGTAGAGTGGTATATCGCAGTATTACCGTAGATAGTATTTAGAAGGTTCGAGTATAGAAGTTAACTACCTAAGAGTAGGATATTCTAATATTAACTAATTTAAAGTAACTTAAATAACTATTCGTGTCTATTAATTTAGTAAAGTAAATCTAAGAGTATAAACTAAATAAGAGAGTTAACTACGAAGAGTTAGAATATAAGTAAGATCTCCTAGATCTATATAGTCCGTTTCTTCTTAGTTCTAATCCCGCTAAGCCTTCTTACTTCCGGGATTATTACTTACTTCTAGGATTATTACTTACTCTCGGGATCTATTAATCTTAGCGAGATTAAGATTATATAATTACTAACCTAATTCTACCCCGCGTATTGGTTTAACCTTTAGGGTCTCGTCGTACGCTTTCTTATCTACTACTTCTTAATCCTTCTATAATTTACCTTTGTCCGTAATAATAGGCCGCTCTACTCGACTAGCTTATAAGTATTCTCTTCTTTCTTTCTAGTTCCCTTACTAATCCTATACGTAGGTCTAGATTACTAGTAAGATCTAGTAGCTATTCCGCTATATCGTTAATATTATTAACTATCTCTAGCTTCGTTTCCCTACTCGTTACTATAATAATAATATAGAGAGTAGTAATATTTTTAGAGAGAAGAGAGAGATCGTTAGAAAGATTATAAGAGATAACTTAGATAGTAGTAATCTTAGTAATAACCTTAATAAGGTCTAGAAGAAGTAGATAAATTATTAGATATATTTATATTTCTACGGAGTCTCGTTATATTCTCTAGTATTTTAGTATTAGCTTTAGGGGTAAATCTAGTTATCTAGTATATAGCTATAGAGCTATCTCTACTAATAGAAGTTATATATTACGTAATTCTAACGCCTATTCTACTCTAGCCTCTTAGGGCCTTTATAGTTCCTAGGTTCTACTTATATAAAAATTTAACTTAGCTATCTAAATTCTTAAGTTATTTTTTTATTATTTTTATTCTCCCCGTCCTTCTCCTTTATAAGAATAGACTTATCTAAGAGGTATCTAATCTATATATTAGTATAGAGGGCGGAAGTTACTAGTTCTATATTTATCTTAAAGTAATATAAGCTAACTCTTACTATTATTCTTAGACTTTCTAACTACTTTATATAATATTTAGATACTCTCTAGATATTTCTAAATATTCTACCTTCTCCCTCCGTTTCTAAGTAGATATTTTAGAGGTATATACTAGGTAGCTACTAACTTTATCTACTTAAGTTCTATTCCCGGTATTCTCCTCTAGACTACTTAGAGTATCTCTTACTACGCCTACTATCCTACTAGATATTAGCTTAGATATTCTTAGATATTAGAGTATATCTATAGAGTTTTTTATATAGCTTTAGAACTAGTTATAAGTTTCTTATATTATCTTCTATATTAGTACTTAGCTACTAATCTCTATAATTATCTATCTTTTATCTATTATCCCGATATTCTCTCTCTTATCTAAGCTAGCTCTTCTCTCTCTCTCTTTCTTTCTCTATTAATCTTATATAGGGGTATACGACTTAGAGTTATATTATAGTATAATTCTAAGTTCGCTATTTCTATTCTAATAGAAAGCGAAGAAGTCTACCTATTAATTTAAAATAATTATATCTACTATTTAAGCGGCTTTCTTCTATATAGAAAGTTTATATCTCTTTTATTTTACTTTATAGTAGAGGGATTTCTCTTAGCTAACTTTCTTTTACTTTTTCTAAAGAATATCTTCTATTTTAAATTCTTCGTACCCGTCTATAAGGATAGCCGGTAGCTACTAGTCCTAGCGGAGTTAACTTAGTAGTAGATTTTTAGAAAATAGTCTTAATTAGTCTATATAGAATACTAGGTATACTTCTAATAAAGTATTAAGTTCTATATTCTAGAGGGAAATTACGTAAGTAATCTTAAACTTAATATTCTTTTAGTCTAGTTTCTTATTAGGATAGCTATTTAATATTTAGTCTCTATACTAGAGCTATACCTTATTACCTACTTAGAGAACTAGGGCTTCTTATCTTTTCTAGTTTACTTAACGTTCCTATTTCTACTACGCGAGGGCTATACTTAACTAGATAAATTTAAAAGTAGATTTAAATTAGAGAACTATCTATTTAGTAGATTCTTTTACTATAATTTTAGACTATTTTTATATCTTTATATTCTCTTCTATATTAAGGTATATTAGGTTAACGTTATAGCTATACTAGAGAAAGAAGGGATTTACTCTAGTAGAAGTAGTATTCCGGCCTTTTATTACTATTTACGTAATAGGGTAGAGTATTATCTAATTATTCTACTTTTAGTTATAAAACTAGTAGAGAATTACTTTTATAATACTATTTATTCTCTTTATAGTACTATCTATTTCTAGATAGAAAGTAGTAGAGAGATCCTATTTAATTCTTAATCTCTTTATTATTTCCTTCTAGAAATCTAATATAAACTAGGTACTATAGTCTAATATAATTCGCTCTAGTAACTAATAATAAGTAATAATCTCTTTAATAAATACTACCGCTACTATTAGGGCTTAGATATTTAGAAGGGGAATTAGAGTTATATTCTTACTTAATCTATAAGTTACTACTATTAGGTTTTAGTTACCTTTACTTTCTAGTAGGCCTATAATAAAGTCTATAGATATCTTCTTCTATATTCTATCTAAAATTAAAAAAGGTTTAAGTAAACTTTATTTAAGCTCTCTCTAAGGTTTAGAGCGTCTATAGGTGTTATAGTTCTAGATAAATATTTAAATTAATAAGGATATCTTAGGCTAAAAGAAGTTTTAGAAGAGAATTTTATAAGTAATCTCTCTTTCTAGATAATCTATAATATATAAGCTATATACTTTAGAGATAATATCTATATATAAAGGTTCTAAGTTAGATATTTATCTTTTTCTTTAATAAGTAAGTCGTTCTTTATCGTCTATCGCGTATTCTAAGAGAAATACCTTAATTCTAAGTTTTAGTAGAAATTTACGTACGCCGCTATAGAGTATAGTTATTATAGTTTAGTAGAAGTTATCCTTCTATATAGCTTATTTCTATTATACTCTAAGGTCCCTAAGCGGGGTTTTAAGAGCTAGTAAATCTTCTACTCTCTCTTCCCTTACTAGTCTAGTAGGAGATAATATTTATTCTATTAATAGGGCGGATATTCTACTATAAAGTAGTAATACTTATATAGCTAGAGCTAATAATACTTTTAAATCTATAGTCTTTAGTCTATTACGGTCTCTTCCCGCTATTTATAATAGTTAGAAATTCTAAGACTTTACCCTCTTATCTAAGTTATCTTAAGGAACGTCCTATTCTTTATATAAGAGTATATCTACTCTTACGTTTACTACTTTAGAGTAGTACTAGAACGTTATATTTATTATATTTAGTATATCTAACTATCGGACGTACCGTTTACTTAAATATCTAAAAGTAGTAAAGTATTCTAGATTCTTATAGTCTATTATAATAAGTATATACTCTACTACTTAGAGTTTACTATTCTATTCTTTAATATATTTAATTACTACTAGTAGTTTCTTATTATAGATAGAGTAGTTATATTCTATTAATAAGTTTTTTATAAAGAAATATATAATAGATTTAAACTCTCTAAATAAATTATATTAGAAGAGAGTTCTTTCTATTATCTACTCTAAGATATTTACTTCTATAACGGTGTCTACGTCGGGGTTAAAGTACTAGAGAATTAATTTCTTAATAAAAAGTCTTTTTAGAGTACTAAAAGCTTCTAACTACTTTAGGCTCTATATCTATTTTATAATTTTTTCTATTAATTTTATAAGTAGGGATATAATACCGGAAAACCCTTTTATAAATTATTAATAGAAGTTAGTAAATCTAAGAAAGCTTTAGACTTCTTTTATTATTTATAGAGGTTTTTACTCTTATATAGCTTATACTTTCTTTAGATCTATACTAACTTCTCTTTCTATCTTAATAATAAATTTAAGATACTTTATCTTTTTAACTCTAAACTTATATTTCTTAATATTAAGCTATAGTTCTATAATTTCTAGTTTTTTAATAATTATCTATATCTTCTTCTTATAGTCCTTCTTACTACTAGAGGTATATATTAGAATATCGTTAATATAGGCAGAGTAATAGTCGTCTAAATATTCTTTAAGAATAAAGTTAATATACCTCTAGAAAGTGGCTAGGGTATTAGTAAGTCTAAATAGGGTTACTATTTATTTATAGAGGCTAAATTTTATATAGAATATAATCTTCTATTTATTACCTTCTATAATATAGATTTTATAGAAGACTTATACTATATTAACCTTTATAAACTATTTTACTTTCCTAATACTTATAAGAGTTTTCTTAATTAGTAGAAGTAGATACTAATTTTTTTAAAAAATTCTATTTAATATATAGTAGTCTATATAGAAATATAGTTCTTCTCTAGGCTTTTAGGCAAAGAGTACTAGGGCTACTATACTAGAGTTACTTACCTAGATAAACCTATAGTCTAAATATAATATTAGTTTCTATTATAATACTAGAAGCTCTTCCCTAGATATACTATAGAGAGGATTCTAAGGGACCTTAGATTCCTTTCTATCTTTCTTTTAGAGTTTAATTACGTAGTCTACTTCTAGCCCTTAGTAGAGGGCTAGCTTATCTACTTCTTCTTTTAGAAATACTTTATATATATCTTTTAAGAAGCCTAGTAAGAGAGAAATTAGATTTACTTTTTACTTTAGAGTAAGTACTTTCTAGATATCTAATATAGACGCTATAAAGATTCTAATTACTTTATTCTTAGCTATTTTCTTAGAATAGTATATTAAGGCTAAGAAAGCTAAGGCCCGGACTTCTATAAGTTTTAAAGAGAAGTTTTAATCTTCTCTACTCCGGATACGTATTCTAGAGGAGTAAATAAAAATTAACTTCTTTACTAAGACTAGTATAATCCCTCTCTTTAATATTTATAATAGTCCTAGAATTAAATTATACTTATTATCTTCTTTATTTATATAGAGCTAGATTCTCTCTATATAGCTATTAATATTAATCTCTATAGTTATAGATTATTTAATAAAAGAGGTTTAGTCTCTAATACTAATAACTTCTCTCTAGTCTCTAAGTTCTAGACGTAGTAGTTTATTCTTTCTTATAAAATATTCTAAAATAAATCTAAATATTAAGCATCCCGTATTAAGTATAGTAGAGGTAAATAATTCTCTATTAATAAGTGTATATACGGTAATTAGACTTATATCTAACTATAATTTTTAGAAGCTATTAAAGCTTTCCTTCTTTTAGTATTAAATAAACTACTCTTTTTCCCCCTAGCCGTAACTTCGGCTAGAAGACTCTAGTTTTCCGAACTAGAGTCGCCTATAGAGATACCTTCTTCTTAGCTATTACTCTCTACTTCTTCTATTACTCTAGATCGGGCCTATACTAGAAGTTCCGCTAAGAGAAGGTTATACTTTTCCTAAAAGTAGCTAATCTTACTATAATAGATATATTATCTACTATTTCTCTATTTAATACGTTTCTCCGTCGTCGCCTATAATATACGGGTTTTACTAGAGCCTTAGAGTCTATTTTCTAGTTTATTAGAGTACTTTTTATTACTTCCTATCTTACTTCTTTTTTTAGAGGGGTTTAGAGAACTTAACTAGCCGAAATTTATATAGGCTATTAGCTTCTAATCTATTAGATCTATATCTCGCGCGAAGTGGGGTATTCTCTAGAGTAAAATTTCTTATTTCTTCTAATAAAGGTTCTTATCTATCTATACTACTCTCGCTATTACTTACTAAATTATAGCGTTCTAGAGTATCTCTACTATTACTATCTAATTTTATAGGTCTAAGTAAATAGCGTTCTAATAATAGCTCTTTAGATATACGTTATTCCCTTTCTCCCCTATATTAAACGCTACTTAGAGGAATTCTACGTTAAACTTATATAGAGAATTCTTATCTTATTAATAAATTATCTATAGTCTATTCTATACTCTTTCTTCTTTTAGTAGGTTTAAAAATTATATATCTAGAAATTTCTAGAATACTTTAGTTTTATCTTTTAGGTATTAGTCTATCTATAATAAGACGATATTTACTACGAAGTCTTTTAGTTAGTTAAATATATATTCTATTAGTAAACTAAGAGTATTAAAATCTTCTTAGAGTTTAGTCCTTATTTAGATATAGAAGCGGTAGTAGTCTAAATAATTTTCTCTAAACTATTCTAGATTAAGAAACTTTAATTTTCTTAGATCTTAGTATATTTAGGGGTTTCTTATAGGACCTCGTTTATTTATTTTCTAGTTTAATACTTAGAGTTAGAGAGCCCTTACTTAGTATATTAACTACTATAATAGTTCTAATATAGCCTTAGTTTAGTTTAGAGTTAATATTAGGCCGTAGTAAGAGCTAGGACCGGTTTATAGAGTATTTAATTAGTTTAAGACTATTAGGAGTTTTTCTTTAATATTATTATATATAAGCTCTTTATTCTAGAGAGATTCCTAGAGGAGTATCTCTATATTAATATTATTAAGTTCTTAGAAATCTAACTCTCTAGCTTAAGTAATAAGCTCCTCTAAGTAAAGGGGATTTAGATTTATAGCTTTAGCGTAGTTAAGTTCTACTCTAAATATAGAGTAATAGGAAGGTCTTCCTCTAAAGGCCTTTCTTAAGGAACTTAGCTTAGTCTATCGACGTAGCTAAGAGAGAAGTATTAATTAAATCCTATATAAGAGGCGGGCCGCTAAGGGTAAATACTAGATAGAATACTTAAGAATTTAATAAAGAGCTATAGAGTTCCGGTCCCGGAGATCTTATATATACTATCTACTTTAAAAAGAACTTCTAGAAGTTACTTTAGAGTAGGCGGAGCTCCGAGGTTTACTAACTAAGATTCTTAGGCCTAGCCTATTATAAATTCTATTTAATATATAGTAGTCTATATAGAAATATAGTTCTTCTCTAAGCTTCTAGATAAAGAGTACCGGGGCTAATACGCTAGAGTTACTTACCTAGATAAACCCGTAGTCTAAATACGATATTAATTTCTATTATAATACTAGAAGCTTTTCTCTAGATATACTATAAAGGGGACTCTAAGGAACCTTAGATTTCTTTCTATCTTTCTTTTAGAGTTTAATTATATAGTCTACTTCTAGTTCTCGGTAAAGGGCTAGCTTATCTACTTCTTCTTTTAGAAATACTTTATATATATCTTTTAAGAAGCCTAGTAAGAGGGGGATTAGATCTACTTTTTACTTTAGGGTAAGTACTTTCTAGATATTTAATATAGACGCTATAAAGATTCTAATTACTTTATTTCTAATTATTTTCTTAAAATAGTATATTAAGGCTAAGAAAGCTAAAGCCCGGACTTCCGTAAGTTTTAAAGAGAAATTTTAACTTTCTTTACTCTAGATATATATTCTAAAGAAGTAGATAAAGATTAACTTCTTCGCTAGGACTAGTATAACCCCTCTCTTTAATATTTATAGTAGTCCTAGGATTAGATTATACTTATTATCTCTTTTATTTATATAGAGCTAGATTCTCTCTATATAGCTATTAATATTAATCTCTATAGTTATAGATTATTTAATAAAAGAGATTTAACTTCTAATATTAATAACTCCTCTTCGGTCCCTAAGTTCTAGGTATAGTAGTTTATTCTTTCTTATAAAACGTTCTAAGATAAATCTAAACGTTAAGTATCCTATATTAAGTATAGTAGAGGTAAATAATTCTCTATTAATAAGCGTATATATAGTAATTAGACTTACGTCTAGCTATAATTTTTAGAAGCTATTAAAGCTTTTCTCTTTTTAGTATTAAATAAACTACCTTTTTTCCCCCTAGCTACGACTTTAGCTAGGAGACTCTAGTTTTCTAAACTAAAGTCGCCTATAGAGATACCTTCTTCTTAGCTATTACTTTCTACTTCTTCTATTACCCCGGATCGGGCCTATACTAAAGGTTTTACTAGAAGAAGATTATACTTTCTCTAGAAGTAACTTATCTTACTATAATAGATATATTATCTACTATTTCTTTATTTAATATATTTCTCCGTCGTTACCTATAACGTATAGGTTTTACTAGAGCCTTAGAGTCTATTTTTTAGTTTATTAGAGTACTTTTTATTACTTCCTATCTTACTTCTTTTCTTAAAGGGGTTTAGAGGGCTTAACTAGCTAAAATTTATATAGACTATTAGCTTCTAATCTATTAGATCTATATCTCGCGCGGAGTAGAGTATTCTCTAGAGTAAAATTCTTTATTTTTTCTAATAAAAGTTCTTATCTATTTATACTACCCTTACTATTACTTACTAGATTATAGTATTCTAGAGTATCTCTACTACTACTATCTAATTCTATAGATCTAAGCGAATAGCGTTCTAATAACGGCTCTTTAGATATACGTTATTCCCTTCCTTCTCTATATTAAACGCTACTTAGAGGAATTTCACATTAAACTTATATAGAGAATTCTTATCTTATTAATAAATTATCTATAGTCTATTCTACGCTCTTTCTTCTTTTAATAGATCTAAAAATTACGTATCTAGAAATTTCTAGAACGCTTTAGTTTCGCCTTCTAGATATTAGTCTATTTATAATAAGGCGATATTTACCGTAGAGTCCTTTAGTTAATTAAATATATATTCTACTAGTAAATTAAGAATATTAAAATCTTCTTAGAGTTTAGTTCTTATTTAGATATAGAAGTAGTAGTAGTCTAAGTAATTTTCTCTAAACTATTCTAGATTAGAAAACTTTAATTTTCTTAAGTTTTAGTATATTTAGGGGTTCCTTACGGGATCTTATTTATTTATTTTCTAGTTTAATACTTAGAGTTAGAAGGCCCTTACTTAGTATATTAACTACTATAATAGTTCTAATATAGCCTTAGTTTAGTTTAGAGTTAGTATTAGACTATAGTAAGGGCTAGAACCGGTTTATAGAGTATTTAATTAGTTTAAGACTACTAGAAGTTTTTCTTTAATATTATTATATATAAGCCCTTTATCCCGAAGGGATTTCTAGAGAAGTATCTCTATATTAATATTATTAAGTTCTTAGAAACCTAACTCTCTAGCTTAAGTAATAAGCTCCTTTAAGTAAAGGGGATTTAGGTTTATAGCTCCGGCGTAGTTAAGTTCTACTCTAGATATAGAATAATAGAAAGGTCTTCCTCTAAAGGCCTTTCTTAGAGAACTTAGCTTAGTCCGTTAACGTAGCTAAGGGAGAAGTATTAATTAAATTCTATATAAGGGGCGGGCCGCTAAGGGTAAATACTAGATAGAATACTTAAGAATTTAATAAGGAGCTATAGAGTTCTAGTTCTAGAGATCTTATATATACTACCTACTCTAAAGAGAACTCCTAGAAGTTACTTTAGAGTAGGCGGAGCTCTAAGGTTTATTAACTAAGATTCTTAGGCCTAGCCTATTATAAAAGAGTAGAATTAGAGTAGTTAAAACTAGCCTAGGTTAGAATACCCTAGGCACTACGCTAGGCGAAGGTATAAGGAGGTTTACTAATATATAGGGATAAACTATACATTCTATTAGAAGCTTAGCTAGAGGTTCTCTAAACCTACTATAATAATCTACTTATAGGGCACTTTAGATTTATAAGAACCCTTTACTTAATATAAAGAGAATTCTAGTAGCTAAAGATATACTAATATATAAAGGACTATATAAGTACTTATTAGGCCTATTAAAGAGCTAAACCTACTAGATATTTAAAGTATAGAGAATTATAACCTCTACTAATTCTAATAGGCCTATAGAAGAATATATTAATAAATCTTATTATAGAACTCTCTCTAAGCTTCTATTATAGATAAATCTATAATATAATTCTAGTAGTTATAGACCGCTTCTTTAAGATAGCCTACTATATTCTAGTTAGGGCTAATCTAGATATCTCTAGTCTAGTTTAAGTATTTATAAGGGAGATTATATATCTCTATAGCCTACTAACGTTAATTATATTAGACCGTAGAAGTATCTTTATCTTAATCTACTAGAGTACTTTCTCCTATCTATTAGAGACGAGAAGACTACTCTCTATAGCCTTTTACCTATAGATAGACGGGTAAACGGAATAGTAAAACTAGATATTAGAATAATACCTTTATATATATTATAATTACGAATAGAATAATTAGGTGATATAGCTCGCTAAGGTAGAATATTTATATAATAATTTAAGGTATAAGTCTATAGGAAAGGCGCCCTTTAAAGTAGTCTATAGACGCTACCTACTAACTATAATCTAACCTAATCTAGCCCTAAAAAAGGGTAGCTCGGCTAAAGCCTTAGAGACGGGTTAAGAATAGGTAAGATAGATAGAAGAAGTTAAGACTTAACTAAAACTTATATAAACTTAATAAACTAAATACTATAATACTTAGTATAAGATAAAGGAGTATAGTCTAGGCTAGCCTATATACCTCGACGTAAGGTATATCTAAATAGAAAGGCTAAAGAAGAAGTTATTAAATAAATACCTAGACCCGTTCTAAATACTTATAAGATATAGAAAGTAAGCCTATTACCTAGAGATTTTAGATACTCTAGGCGTATATCTAGTCTTTTACGTTAGTCTATTAGAACCTACCCTAGAAGACTTAATATCTAGGTAATAGGCATCGCCTAAGGCTATTCTACTCTAGACTAAGGAAATAGTATACCCTATAGACTATATTATAGAGAGAAGACTATTAGATAGGTAATAGATATATAGAGTATAGTAGAAGAAATAGAAAGAAGATACTAATAAATAATATCTAGTAGAAGATATCTTAAAACTAGTTATAAATAAGTTTATATAAATCTTACTAGAAGCTACTAAGAAACGCTATAGCTAGCGTTCTAAAGAAAAAGATTATAATCTAGTATTAAATAAATAGAACTAGCCTAGTCTAGTCTAGTCTAGCCTAGCCTAGTAGAGGATAGGCTTAGTAAGAAAGAAAGAGATACGTCTATAAGGAAGGAAAAATTATATACTTAGAAAAAATAGATTAAAGAAATTACTTTTAAATTTAGGTCTAGAAACTATAGCCGGAAAACTATAAGTCTACCCTAGACTAGCCTAAAGTATATCTAAAATCTTTAAATACTACGAAACGGGGTATATCGCGCTAAAAAATATAAAGATAAAACTAACTTATCTAAGACTATAAACGCTAGTCCGAAACTAACCTAGGAAACTACTAATTAATCCTAGATTACTCTAGATCTATCTAGTTAAGCTTAGTACTATACTTTCTATCTATATTATTAAACTAAGTAACGAAGCTTACCTTTATTTAGGATATCTTCTTACTATTCCGGATATATACTACTAGAAAATAGATCTAGTTTACTAAGATATCGAGTCGCTAGGGGCTTAGGGCCTAGACTAGATTAAAATAGCTTAGACTAACTCTTATACGACTAATTACTTATAGAAATATATTAGTACTTAGCTAGAGATACTAGCGGGCTGGGGCCGGAAGAGTTACTAAGCTATCTCTTTAAAGCGGCCTAATATATCTTCTAACTCTTCTTAATAAAGCTAATAATACTAGTATTACTATAGGCAGCTAAGCTAGAGTAGAGTAGAGTTTTAGAGTTACTAGCGAACTTACCCTAAATAATTCTAGCCTAGATTAGTCTAGAGCCCTCTAGATAGAAGTAGAAGTACTTATATTACTATCTAGTTCTAGATTCTAGTATAGCGGTATACTAAGGTCTACGTAATTATATTATTCTAACTAAGCGCGTTAATAGTATTAGTAATATAGTTAGCGTCGTTAAGAATAGGCCGTAAGATAGTAATAGCGAGGGCGGCGATACTTTTAGAAATCTAGGAGTCTAGATTAGCCTAGATTAACTCTAGCGGGGGTAGAAGACTTATCTAGAAGTAATCTCTATTACTATTATTATAGACTATATAGTATAGGATTACTAGCTTCTTCTCTATATTAATCTAGCCAGAATCGATATAGGTCTACCTAGACTAGAGTAGAGAGTCTACCTTAGTATAGAAGTAGTAGATATAGAGCTTATCTTACTTACCCTTAACTATATTATTATAGAGAGTTTCTAGGTAGATTATATAAGAATTAATTATAGTAGGCGCACGTCTATTAGCTAAGATAATTATCTTTTATTTCTAGATAGTAAAAGATATAGCGAATTAGACTAGATACCCCTAGATTAGCGTAGATTAGTTATTACTAGACGAGGAGCGGGGCGGCGGGGCGGTAGAAAGAAGAGAATAGTAGAGACTTCTATAAAATAGATTAGCGTAGAGTTAACTAGTCTAGACTAGCCTAGACTAAGTTCTTCCTAGACTCTAGAAAATTTACTAAGTTTAGAAGATTAGTATACGTATAATAGAGCCTAGTAAATAGATAAGGGCTTAGATATTAGATTATATATCCCTTAGGGGGCGTAAACGGCCGCTCGCTACTATCCTTAAAGGGGTTAGCCGGCCCCGTCGGCTCTAGGTAGTAGCTAAGATAAGAGATAAGAGATAAGAGAATTTTATCTACTAAAACCTTAGGGCTCCGCTAGGGATTTAGGGATAAATCTCTTAAAAAAAGAAAACTTTATAATAAGTCTAGCCTTAGACTCTCTAGACTAGTATAGACTATATCTAACTAGTAATATAGAGTAACCTACGTAGACCCTAAACTAATAGTTCTAAGCGGCTAGTAGTACTTATAGAGGTAACGTATTATATAAGGCCTAGTTTAGCCTAGATTTATATAGATTAGGTAGTAAGGCATAAGGCGATATCGGCTTAAATACGGACGAGGACGTCTAGTAGGGGAGATAGAGATTCGCGCTAATAATAGTTTAGAGAGATAACTTTCTAGAAATATACTATATATTCTACCTAATTCCTACCGGTTAAACTAGAGCACTTAATACTAGTTACCTTTAATCCTATTTTATAATAGATTAATTAATCGTTTTTCGTTATAGTAGCTTTATTATTTATAAAATTAATTATAAAGTCTTTTTATATAAGTTTATTAACTAATATAAGATTTATACTAAATTTAGGTACGTAAAGGTAGTTTTATAGAATAAGTTTATAGTTATTTATAATAAGTGCTATTTTATCTATAGCTTTAGATTTAAGTATATTATTATTTCTCTATTATAATAATGTAGTCTTTTCTTCTAAAGAATCTTTTATAAATAGCTCTTTATTATATACTATATATTGTGAACTTCTAGAGTCTAATATAAAATTAGTATTATTTATAGTATTTTAATAGGTTATAAATACCTATTTAACCTCCATTTCTTTAGGTGGGGTTTAATTTAATAGAGCTCTTTTAGCTCTATTACGTACTAGGTTTTCTTACCTTATAGGTAAATTTTCGTCGTTTTTATTACTTTTTTCGTAATTTTCCTTTATTTTAAACTATTTAGGCTTATTTTTAGGAAATAGGTACCAATACTTATTAGTAAAGTGGGTATTAACCTTACACTTATTATAGTACCTTTTAGAGGTCTTTATAATTTTGCTTTAGTTATTATTTTTAGTAAAGAGAACTTTATCTCTATTACTAGAAAGGCTTATTTGCCTTCTACTTTTATTAATTAAATTAGAAAATAAATTTTCTAAATTAATTTCTATAGATTTATTACGATAAGACTAAGTTATACTAGTAATAAAGCTTTCGTAACTAGAGCTTAAATTATTTAAAATCTACGCAATAATAAGTTATTTTAGTATTTTAATTAATTTTAAATCTAGACTATTAGTTAAGTATTTAACTCTATTTAGGAATTCCTCTATAGAGTTAAAATTTAATAGCGTAGTCTCGAATAGCTCTTTTAAAAGAAGAAATTTAGCGTTAAAACTAGATAGATAATAAAGTTTATTTAAAGCTACCTATTAGTCCTAAGCTGATTTATAGTCTTTTATTTAAATTAAGGGACCGTCTTTAACTAATAAAGTAATTATTAATTTAGCTTTCTTATTAAGACTAGCTAAAAAGGCAGGTCCTATAAGAAAACTATCTTTAATAGTTTCTTCGCAATTATTAGCTATTAGAATAGCTAGAATTCTTATTTTCTAAATCTTATAATTTAATTGGCCCTTAAGCTTCTTAAAGTTAATTAATTTTAAAGAATTGTTAAATTTTATTATACTTAATAAGTATATTAAGATCCTTGATCTACGATTAGTCTTAATATATCCTAGGGACTTTCTAATTAGTCGTAGACGTACGAAGGGGCTTAGGTTAGTTCTCGAGTCTTAGATAGTTCTAGGAGAATTACGAAAAGGGTCTAATAAGGTCGGGTACTTAGGAAGTAACTTAGACTAAATATAAAGCTTTATAAGAATACTTCGTAGGTTTCTATATACTATAGTTACGTTAGGGTAGTTAGGGTGCATTAAGGTATTAAGACCTTAATACTATCTAACGCTTATAACGCGCTAGTGGTATACGTAATTCTATAGTCACGTAATATCGGATTTAGTAGGTTCGGAGCCCGGTAATTTAGTCTCTAAGCTTGGCGGCTCTTTATAAGGCAAGGTCCCCGCGCTCTATAAGACTAGTCGTAATAAAGTATAATAATAAGAGGTTGGTTGGTTTAGTTAATTTGGTTAATTTGGTTAATTTGGTTGATTTGGTTGATTTAGTTAATTTGGTTAATTCGGTTAATTTAGTTGATTTGGTTGATTCGGTTGATTTGGTTAATTTGGTTGATTTGGTTGATTTGGTTAATTTGGTTAATTTGGTTAATTTAGTTAATTTGGTTGATTTAGTTAATTTGGTTGATTTGGTAAAGAAATCTAGACTAGCTAGATAGAAATTGTGTCTTTATAGATAATTATTAAAATTATAAATATAAAAATCGAGGTAAAACTCTATTATCTTAGAACTAAAAAATCTACGAAAGTAAGAAATGTAAAATTAATATATCAAGAATATAAACGATATTTAAACTTCCTAATAGCGTTAGAAACTATATAATATATAGTTATATACTATATATAAATCACTACTAAAGCTATAACTAATAGTAGTAAATTACTAAGCGTAAATATACGAAAATCTAAAAACGTAAGAACTTAACTTACGAAGGTTTTTGAATATAAAAAAGGATATAGTAGTAAAGAATATATATCGAATTATCTAATTTATAAAGGTACTACCTATAGGCAGGGTTGATCGTTTTTAGTAATAGTAATTACTAAAAAATAGTAATTACTATTACTATTACTATCGCTACTTAGTAATTACTAATAGTAATTACTATTTTTTTAGGAATAGTAATTACTATTACTATTAGCACTTAGTAATTACTATAGTAATTACTATTTCTAAAAATAGAGTTTATTATAATTCTCTTATATATATAAATATTTTAATTTAACTTTATAAAATTACTATTTAACTATATCTATTATTAAAGATAAATCTTATATCTATTAT
>Ga0247733_1000345_pt1 | contig 21923 bp, 26 predicted proteins | sample UWRJL043104R2_FD_180932 | JGI IMG/M metagenome (GOLD analysis project Ga0247733, IMG submission 180932) | Plant litter microbial communities from Arlington Agricultural Research Station in Wisconsin, United States - UWRJ-L043-104R-2 | ecosystem: Environmental > Terrestrial > Plant litter >...
GGGGGAGATGGAGAGAGGGGGATGAGGGAGCGTTCGGCGTTCGCTTTCGCTGCTGCTGCTGCTGCTACTGCTACTGCTACTGCTACCGCTGCTCTGCGGCTCGCGCTGCCATGGCGTCGTCACCGCCGATCGCCGCCTTCGTCAAAGTTGCAGCATTTCCGACGGCCGCATCCCGTCGTAGCGCGCCGCCCAACGCACCAGCTCATTCGACAGGAGCGACGGCGTCAGGGATCACGGTTCGGTGCCCAGCCCCAGTCTGCCCGCCGTAGCGACTACTTTTCGTCACCGCTCCCAGCAGAGTACATATTTATCCCGTCTGCCCGTGGCCTCGGTCGCATTGCATTATTGTACGACGACAACACTCGAGCTAGCACTGCAGAAACAACCCCCCATCCATACTCCACCACGCCGACGCTGTTGCTGTCGCTGTCCGTTATCCACCTCTGCCTGCCTGCGCGCCTCTGCAGCTGCACAGTCATCTGGTCCCGCACCCGACGCCGCCCGCCCGCCTCTTATTAGCCAGTCCCTCTGCGACCGTTAAACTGGATTCCCAGGAGACGCCCCCACCCCTCTGCTACTCGCCCATCGCCAGCGACCGCGAGCGCGAGTCCACAGCAGACACCACCCCCATCAGCACCCCCATAGAGCAGGCTGCGTCGCCGCAATTTGGCCGCTCCAAGAGGGACAGCGAGCTCTACTTTTCGTGGACCCGCCAGCCGCACCAACTCGGCGCCTCGCGCAGCCCGCTGTTCGAGTCCGACCTCCTCTTCGAGGACACGGGCGACTGCAGCTTCCCGCTGTTCACAGACGACTCCACGCCACAGCCCACCACCTTGCGAGACATGGCACGCACCGCCACTCCCATCGACATCACCACGCCCCCGCGTTTTGGCTCCAGCTCGCCGCAAAACCAGACGTCCAACCTGACGTCTGCCCTGCGAGCCGAAGCGGGGGCGACCCGCGACCAGACCGCCACACCAAATCTCAACATCAACGGCGCTGATATCCGCAGCGAACGCGCCAGCCTGGGCGGTCGCAACGACTCCCTCAGCAATGGTCTCGGCTCGTCCTTTTACGGCAGCGCCGCACGCCCCATTTCCGTCAAGGACCGCGGCCGCCGTGAGAGCAACACCATGGGCAGCTTCGCCGGCGGCATGAGCTGGGGCGGCGTCTCGGTTGGTTCCTGGATCCGCGATGAGTATGTCTTCACTCCCCCTCCCCCCGACGAGGCGAAAGCCGTCCGTCAGCACCGCCTCCGAACAGATTGCTAACACCACATCAGCATCCTGATGGCAGGCACGTCACCTGCCGCCTTCAACAACCAGTCGCCCTCGTTCCACTCTTCGTCGTATCTCCCCAAGATGGAGGCCGCCTTCATGAGGGACTTCACCTGCTGCGGGCTGACGCTCGCCTCGCTACACGATGTGCTCCAGCATTTCGAAGAGGTGCACGCTGGCGCCCCGCCATCGCGGCCGTCTCAGCCAACAACCTCGGGTGCGCTCCAGCCCACTATGGGCACCGCCACCAGCGCAGGCATAACACCGGGTCAGACGCAGACGAATGGCGAACCCGCCACGCATACACAATTAGGCTTCCACCCTCGGTCAGGATCGGCAGGTGCGGCGGGCCCGTTCCGGCAACAGCGGCTAGGGTCGGACGGCTTCAACCGGACAAATCTCTCGACTGTGCATGACATGGACACGCTCGAAGACATGGAAATGGATGACATAGGCGACGGCCTCGCCACCATCGAAGAGACTCCTTCTCAGTTCTCCCAGCAAGCCCAGTTCAACCAGAACCAGGTCCAGCTCCAGCCACTGAACGTAAACCTCGCAAACACGATGCAGAATCACCAAGGCTTGCGCACGTCGACTCCCACCACGCCGTCGGCCTCGCAGCAGTTCAACCTCCAGAACAACCCTACCGTGTCGTCTGTAAACACGCCCACGCTCGGCACCGTCCCCATGCAACACAACCTGACCTCGCCCGACTCCTCGCATCCCAGCACCCCTGCGGAATTAGACATGGACTTTGCGAACAACTTCGGTATGGGCATGCAGGGCATGCAGGGCATGGACATGAACTTTGGCGGTGTCAACTTCGCCACCGGCATGCCTGGCTTCGACGGCACTATCGACCAGCCGGGCAAGCGCCTCTTCAGCAAGCAGGGCGCCGGCCTCAGCCAGCAACAACTGCAGGCTGCCTTCAAGAATTACCAGATGGGCGGCGACCAGAACGATCTGTCAAGGCGGTTGCAGCAGCAGCAGCTTGCGAACGGCGCCAATGTTCCCCAGTTCCCCTTCCCTGAGGAGGTCAAGCCTTTCAGATGTCCTGTCATTGGTTGCGAGAAAGCGTACAAGAACCAGAATGGTCTCAAGTACCACAAGCAGGTATGTCTCAACATCGACTTCAACCTAACCACGGACATCGCTAACATGTATATAGCACGGCCACCAGAACCAACAGCTGAAGGAGAACGAGGATGGCACCTTCTCGATCGTCGACCCTCTGACTTCCATACCCTATCCCGGCACCGTCGGCATGGAGAAAGAGAAGCCTTATCGCTGCGAGATGTGCGGAAAGCGGTACAAGAACCTCAACGGTCTCAAGTACCATCGCGCACACGCCCCGAGATGCAATCCCGAGTTGGGACAGCAGTTCGGCGCACTGCCTGCCCTGCAGGGGCTGAATGTCGGTGCGAATGTTGCAGGCGCCGGCATGACGGGTATGGATACGTCCATGTTCTGAACAGATGGCTCACCGTCGTCGGCATCGCTTCGCGCTTTTCTACGATTGCACCCCACATGATACCCACGGTTCGCATCCGACATCTGCATGGCGTTCTACGACATAGACCCTTTTGCGTTTTCTTACTCGGCGTATCGGTTTACTAAAATTACGACTGCATCACTTCCTGCATCTGGTTCGGCGCATCTTGGTGTTGACACAAATTATTCTTTGATACCGAGAATCAGCATCGAGCTGGATCTTTTGGATACGATGGTCTTGCTTATCGATCCTTTACCCTTCACGTACATCTCTTGAGAGGCATCTTTTTTGACTAGCCGTAGAGCTGGTATGACGACTCGATGCATTTGAGAGGTGTTTTGAGCGGGTCTGTCTTTTACTTGGGTTTTCTGTGTTGGTTTCGGATGGGATGGCGTTCTATTGGGAGGCTTTGGTCATAAAAAGTTTGAACTGGGTGCATGCTTATGCGCTGCCTCAGATGTGGTTATAGATTTGATACGTTCTTCGGACGGAGTTTTTGTTTCCGTAATACAACAATGGGCCTGGCTAGCTATGGTATACATAAATACTAGATTTTCTGCAGTATCGTCTTCGTTCTTCTGCTTCCCTGCTTCGCTCTTGATCGACCCTAAACTTGCTGTGCAAGAAGAGGGGTCTCTGCCTCATCATGACAGCATTTGCCGATCAATCAAATCCTCCGCCAGGTCATCATCCAAAATCATGGTACCAACCTACATCTTGACCAGAAACGTTATCCACGTTCTCAATCCAGTCGTCACAAATCCTGTTCCCCGTCCCCAAACGGCCTTGTTGCGTATCAGCCGGCATACATCATGACTACCCAACAACACTCCAGAAGCGATGCTTATCATTCCTCGGCGCATCATTCCGGTATCTCCCCATCGGGCTTGCTTGCAGCTCGCTTCCACCAACGAGTCGGATAAGCTCTGCGTCAGCTCCGCCTGTGAGAGAATGCGCTGGAGTAGCAGTATCCGTCATGTCAGTATCCGTGTCATTGTTTCCGCATCCCCCCGCACGATCAGATAGCGGACTACATGGACCATTGCGGAAGCAGCCTTGGCCTCTACGAGTGCATTGGTTCGGAATGCATGGCCCGAGCAGGTTGGGTTAGGATAGCGTTCGCGGGGTTGACGTAGGTGGGAAGGTAGGCATGTATTGTAGTATGCGTAGGAGAGATGGATGCGAGGAAGGTGGGGTGTACCCGTTACCTGTCGTGGAGAGCGGAAAGGCGTCCGCGCGTGTGCATTTGATCGGCAAGTTGTGCCCTCGAGAGGACGCGGGGGTGGTTCGCGGTATGAATGTCTACCGCTGTATGCGAGCCGGGGAAGACGACATTGTATACTAGTTTCCTATCGCGGTGGGCGGAACCGCCTCCGCGCGTGGATATTCGATCGGCATGTTTGGCCCCGGAGATGGCTGCGCGATGGCTTCGTTGCCGCGGGAGCTGGGTGGTTCTAAAGCCGGCTTCGGGAGCCCTGCAAGGGCAAGGCAGCGCATCACTGTGCATTCACTGGCTGGCTTTGGAAGGCGACGCGGCTGTTAACGTTGCGGGCGGTGCTGGATGCAGGGGCTTTTCGCTACGGATATCCGCCGACGACGACTAACACTGGATGTGCTTGCCTCCCGCTTGTCGCAGTAGTCTTGTGGATGTAGCGACGCTGTTATCTAGGGCCGTCCCGATGATGATGATAATGATGATGGGCTGAGAATTGAGACGCGATGGGACAAGGCTTGCGAACAAGCACCTCGCGCTCGGTTTGGGCTTTGTTGGGAGAGGTGGGTGTCAGAGGTGAGGACTAACCTCGTGCTAGCATCCAACATGTATATGGGCGGGACGGCGTCGTCGATCTGGTGGGTACACGATGCTACTGAGGTGCGGGAAGTCTGTTTGACGGGGTCTGGGTGGAGTCGTCCGCACGTGGCGGGCATGTGGTTGCGATGCGGGTTGCCACCGTCGACCGGCCATGTTGGGGCGTTTCAGCTGGACCTGGGACGAAGGTCGTGGGGACTGCGGGAACGCCGTGGCCGCGGGGCTGAGTGGTACGCTTGCGGGTTTGGCGTCGGTATGCCGAGGTGCGCCGAGGCAGCGAGGAGGCAACTAGTTGGTTGGCATTCGGGGCTGGTTCGGGGATTCGTGGTGGGGCTTCCGATTCTATCGTGTAAGATGTACTTGTTTACTGGGCACTGAAAACCTGTCTAGGTCGCTGTTTGGAGTGATTCGATATACTGTGATTAATGGCAATGGGGTGCTTCGGCGAGGTGACAGCTTTGGCGGGTGGAATAAAGTGGTTCAAAACTTTGTTGCGTCCCAACAAAATGTGCTCGCCGTCCTGAAAAGTGGTCGACGAGGCCAACTTTGCGCATCGAAAGGGGATATGAGTCCCTTGCTCTTGTGTTGTTTGCAATACCGTCCTTGGATTCTACGAGGTTGCGCTGGCCACTTTTTTCGAGCTCCCTTGATTGCTTCCGACATTCAGTTCCCCGAAGCATGGCGAGAAACACTAATGTCTCTCGAACATATGCACGTTCTGCATAGAGTGGGTTGTTAGAACCGTGTGTAATAGATTCATACAAGACAAAGAAACACGAGTCCTCGAAACGACCCCCGATCGAAGCGCTAAACATCGTCTCGAATGTGACCAACATCGTCTCGAATCTAGCCACCTTTACCTGCATTTAGCATATATACAACGAACGAACCCAGTCAGCACGCCAGCCCTGACACCTTCCCAGCTTCCACTGTACTCGACATCACGCTACCTCCAGGCCACGCAATTCGGAGTTTTCCAGAACCATCAAGCTGCATGTGCAAACCCAGTATGTCACTGCAACGAGGAACCCTACGCGTCCATCCAGATGCAATCCGAACACCCCTCGTGCATGCAGTAATCATCCCCGCACCACGTGTTCCCTTTCCAACCTGGGTTGGGGCCGTAGCCGCAAACGCAACAGTACCAGACCCTATGGCGCTTAGTAGACCCTCCAGCGCCGAGGGAGTGTTCGCCGAGTGCTTCTGGGGTTTGCGTGGTAGAGAGACTCGATGCGGTACGTGAATCTGTCGCATCCGACCCTCGTTTGGTAGGTGCTTTGTAGCTTGTCGGTCCGGTGCGTTGGAATAGACACTGTGAATTTGGCGTAAGCAACTGGGTCTATTAGGTGGAGAAATGTGATGGCGGTAGGCTCTCCTGACGAAGAGCGCACTGCGCAGGCTGGCTTCTGGCCTGCGATTCTCGAACCTGAGGATTTGCAAAGAAGCCACGAATGCGAGCTGGTGTCCTTGTAATCGACAGCCATGCAGCGCCGGTGATCCGACGCAAGTGCGCTCGAAGACGGCCACGTTCTCCACGAAAAGACGAAGGCATGCTCTCTAGATGAAGGTGCGATTGGACCAAATACTCGGGGGCGAGGCGGCAGAAGCGATAGAGATGTGAGATTAATACTCGTAGTTGAATGTGATCGTTAGAGAATGATATGTGAAGATGCGAGTGGTGAGAGGTCCTGTAGAAACATTGACGTTTAGTGTGGTAGTTACTTCAGCATCGAGGTTAGGCAAGTGCAACATCTATCCAGCGCTCTTTCCTGAGCGCAAGGACGCACCACTCATGAAATCCATCATCCTCTGCTTATACTCCTCACTAAACTCGCGATACTCCCCGTTCTTCGCTTTCGTATACCCCTTTCTCTCCCACTCCTGAACCTGGCTTAATCCAACCTCATGCCACATGATCCCCAGGTCCTTGCTCACGCGATCCTTCAACGCACCCATCTGATAGTGCGCATCAAATTCTGCAGGCTTCGCGCCTTCCTCGAAGAAGATGTCTGCCATCTTGCGATCGTTATCAACCTTTTTCTCAAGACGCTCGCATTGTTTCACAGTGAGTGCTCTTGGACGGAAGGGCTTCATCCAGTCTGATACCGCTTTGAAGTCAAGTTGGAAGCCGGCGTTGTCGTACGTTGGACGGCCATTCTTGCCTCGCGAATGGCAAAGGTGTATAACGTGAAAGGTATTATTTGGATCTTTCAAAGGTTGCTCTGCCTCCCACTTCGCGCGCTCGGGGTTGTTACGTCGTCCTTTCTTTTTGGGCGGTCCTTGAGGTGCGTCAGGATCGTCGTGCATTTGGCCATGGGAGTCCACAATTCTGTAGCTGCGGTTGGAATAGTGTGCATCGCTTGCGGGCCACTCGTCTGGATTACCACGAGACGGAATGGGGTCTGCGCCCTCCTCGTTCACAGCTCGCGGGTTGATGATGCGGCCAGGGGTTGGACGACGATCCAGCCGCATGGCATCACTCGGTACGTTTTCATTAAGAGACGTTACGGTTGCTGAGCGCGTCTCGTTGCTTATCTCTTCGAATCCTCTCTTTTGGGGTACGGTGGGCCGAAATTGAACAACATCATCTGATGATTCCGTGGAGGGTAACGGATCATCTTTATCGTTGTTGTCGTTTGGTTTGGTTTCGACTGCACAATTCTCTGCTTGGCCACTTGCGCCGCGTTCTACCTTGTTCGTGGTTGCGTCCTTCTCTAATGGCGTCTTCGGAGACGCTTTACTCGTGCGTTGAGTTTGGCTGCCTTGAGCATCGCCCGTTGTCTGGTCATCGTTGCGAGTCGTAACCATAGTTGCGGACAATGTATGGAAAGCAAAACAACTTGTACTGAATGTGGGTTGTGGTGTGGAGTAATAGGAGAAGACGTCAGATTCGAAAGGGGATGTTGAGGCCATGTTTCGGATTGACATTACGTCACCCTCGACGCGCATCGAACGCGGGTTCCCGTGCTTTGACCAACGCGACGCGAACTTCCACCTCTGCAGCAGACCCGCACAAGATCTTAATCCAAGATGCATCGTACCCGGCCGCACTTCAACATTGGAACTAATTCTTGGGAGCGCGACTCTTGAAGTGGAATCTTCTACACAGCATCCCCATTTGAAGGTCGAAGCATGAGCTTCTTCGACATTGTCAAGTTCTCCGTGTTGGATCAAGGTCTTGGTTGCGCAGAACGAACCAAGCTTGCTATCGTTCTCTTGGATCAACCACACCAACATCGCGAGCCGCTTTGACCTTGCTATATACACGATCTCTACGACTTGATGCATGCACAGCGGATGAGGAAGTATGGGGGACAAGACTAACGTGGCTGGCATCTTCAAATGTAGTCTTGGCCGCTCGGTGTGGTGACTTTTTTGAAAGTGCGATTGACAGAGGTAGAGGCAATTTGCTGTTGAGTTACAAGAAAACAGAAAGCATCTAAGAAACAATTGGTTGAACCATCGAGCTCTGTGAGAAAAATGATGCGGGTCTGGACTTATTGAAGGATTGCTCTACAGCAATACCGAGGGCGTAGTCAGTACAGGTCGACAGGTCGCTTTGAAGTCCCCAGAAGCCAGAAAGTTACCAGCGCAGTGTTTCGACCACGCTATTAATCCTTGGTTCTACCTACATGCAAAAGGCCTACCTGCGACGCATAGAGAAGTGCTTTCCAAGGAAAGCTACCTCTTCCGCTACGCTTGCGGCGCCTTCCGGGGTGGCGAGACCATGCTCAGATGGTCTGCAGTGTCCAACAACTGCTTCACACGCTTTTTCATCAACCCACTCACCAAGACGCGTGCAGTGTACAAAGCTATGCTGGTGAGTCGCTCCATTTGGCGATCGTGCAGGATCTGGGTAAGCTGGCCAATATAGATTCCGGCCACCTATAGATTCCGGCCACCTATAGATTCCGGCCACCTATAGATTCCGGCCACCTATAGATTCCGGCCACCCCACCAAGACGCGTCACCAACCAGGGAAGACGCCACAACTCTCACACCTACGCGTCGTTATGCCTGCTACTGAAGCTGCTATACAAGCTGCTATTGCTACACACCTCCTGTAGCCACTAAATCTATCAATATTCTTAGTTACTAAGACGAAGTATAGGAATAAGATCCGCGACCTCCCTAGCCTCGACGACGCTGCACCTGTTAAGAAGGAGAGGTTTCTTAGCTACTGCTACGCAGCTAAAGAAGCAGCCTTTATAGCGAGAGTAATTCGAGCTGGCTAGCGAGCTGCTGGCCTAGTCCTACTTAACCCAAGGCTAGTGATTGAATTATTATAGATATTTTTAAGACTAGCTACTCCACTACGGCTCCTTCAAGACCTTGCACCAATGAGTTCGCTCTATCAGACCCCGAAGTGGCCTTAGAAGCTCTACGCTGCTCAGCAGGCTCTCTAGCAGTCTTAAAAGCCCCCTCGAGCTACCCGACTATCGCTTCAAAAGGCAGGTAAGGCTATTAGAGTAGCGAATACTCAGGCAGAATAGCAACAAGCGGAGATCTCTAGGTTGCAGCATCAACTAGAGTCTTATAGGACTAAGCGGAAGCGCAAGCGGGTCACTATAGATTAGAATTGGAGGTTTGCAGACGTGAAGAGTATCAAGCTTGAATCTCTCGACCTATTGCTGAAAGAGCTGTCGCAGCTGTAAATAGGGTAGCTGCGACTACACATCCTGATACTATGTGTACACAATTTCAGATTTAATAGAGCATTGAGAAATATGGCGACTTGTTGACCGGCGACGCGTTTTGGTGGGGTGGCCGGAATCCATAGGTGGCCGGAATCCATAGGTGGCCGGATTCTATATTGGCCGGCTTATCTTGGTCGAGTCATCCGATGCGTTCGTTGATGATGTTGGTGAAGAGCTCGAGATCTGGCCGCTGTGGGTCTGCCCAGCGCTGAAGAAGATGACATTTGGGAGTGACCTTTGTCGAAGGAGAACACTGCAATAACTAACGGCAACGTGCGCAACAGGAACGACATACACAGCTCAACACAAACCAATGGCGAGCTGACGCTCAACTTCGGCGTGTTGATGCCGCTGATGGCGACCCAGCTGGATTCCATAGGATCAATCGTTGACTGGAAAAATGTCCAAGAGAGCTTCGTGTACTGAAGGTTCCCTACTCCGCAACCTTTTACACCTGGGAAAAGCTGAGGAAGAAGTGACATGCCGGAGCGTTGCCTACAGTCTACGACAAGATCAAGCACTCAGAGAACAAGATTTAAGAGTTAGGGGAGAAAGGAAAAGGGTACTAGTTTGCCTTTGGGAGGGAGGATTTCGTGGACTTGGCCTTTAGGTGCGTTGTCTCAGATCTAGCAGGGGTTTTCGCGCAACAAACGAAATCATCGAGGCTAGATTCGCATGCAGACAGCGACTAGATTTCTGAAGTGTGGTGTTCGTCGGACGAGGATTGTCTACCTTTTACAACAAGAACCTATAGGCCCTTCAAGTAAGCTTTCTGCTGATGTAATGTTTATACCCCTGTCGCTATGAGACAACGGACGATCGGCGGTGAGGAGGTGCGCACGTGAACCCGAGGCAACGTCCAGATGGCGACTTCATTAATCTTTAATAACGCCTTCTATCCAGGGCTGTCGAGCCCAACTCGGAGTCAAATCGTTCGGCTTGCGGTATACGGAGAACTTTAGGAATAATCGTTGACTTTCCGAATCTGACGTTACCTCTCCAAGACCCCTGCCCGTTGCCTTCTCCTGTTTGGACGCCGCTTGGGCCACCCCGTTTTCCAACAACACGTCGTACAAACCGTCCCCTCACCACATATCTCGCGCGGCTAAAAGATCTCGCAACCACTTCGTCGAGTATAATTAGTTTTGCATCTCAGCACTATGGCGTCAGATGCGGGGAAGCATCCTGTGCAATACGCCCCGGCTCCATGGACCCTACAGTGCGAGTCTTACTGGCTATTGTTGAACCTCAAAACGCTCCCAAAGGGTGTGTATGATCCGTTGGAGGAGCCGTGTCTGGAGCATGGCGAGTTCAAGGGAGGTCTGGGGGTGATTATTATTGTGAGATACAAGAATACGCCCGTCGGTATGTAACTTCCTCGTTGCGTTGCAAGAGCACATCGTCGCCAGCTTGGTCGCACTATCTGTAGCTATCTATAGCCATTATCATCAAGCTTACCGGAGTAGGATCATACGACGAGCTTGCCATCATTCCCGGCAATTTCACAGTCCCTCCGTCGCCGAACCAGCCACCCAAGATCCCGAAGAAGGCGATGCGAGTTTGCCGTATTTACGTGTCCCAGCGGACGACTGTTTACAACGGCCGCCTTAACTGGAACATTGCAAAACATCTGGCTCGATTTGACTTTTCTGAGCCTGCGACGCCCGCTGGAAGTTCGCCACCCGCGGAACTTACTTTGAAGGTGTTTCCGGCTGGCAGCAAAGATGGCGACGGTGCGCTTCCTTTCTTTGGATGCACTCTGACGCCGTTTACGTGGCTTCCTGCTGTACCCGTCAACACGCGCTGGTTGCCCCTTGACATGACCCAAGTGCTGCCGCCTATTCCTGCAGCTCCAGGCCACAAGGAAGCTGTCGCGGCCGAGAGTGAAGGCTCCAAGATTGATCCGTACGATATCAGTCCCAAGACCGAGGCATCGCTGCTCGTGGGTACGGATAAATGGGTCGCGTTCCCCACCAACGCTAAGTCCAAAGCTCGTGGTTGCTGGGTGAAGGTTCACGAACTCGGAAAGGATCCTAAGGAGGACATCAGAGCCGTCGAGGAGGCAAGCAAGCACTGGCCTCAAGGAGTGCAGCCTTGGAGCATTGGTGCCTGGATGGAGGATTCTGTGATGGATATTCCAAAGCCGCTTGAGTGGAAGCTCTAAGTGCTTGTTGTCGGGGCGGTGTGGAAACTGACCGGGGCGGCGCGAGAGTATTGTTTCGGAACGATGGGGAAAATCCACGAATCACGGGTCAACGTTATGCGTAGTCGAGTGAGCGCGTACCAAATTCTGTCCCATACACATATGCAACCTTTGTCGTACGCTTCCTTCTCTTTCCCAACCGCTCCCCATCTCGCATCCTCGACAGCAACTTCTGCTACACCCAAAGCAACTACCCAAGCTCTCCCACACGTTGCGAGATTTTCTACAGCAATACCACAATGCCCCATGAAGCCCTTTTCTCCTCCTTACAACATTTGTGTCACCTGCCGCCTCATCAAGCGCGACCACAAGAATCTCGGCAAGCGCAAGACCAAGCCCAATCCTGCGGCATCGCTTCGAAGCTTCGATACCTTTAACTCAGACAACCCTCCACGCGCACCATCGCCGCCAACGGGGCTCTTACCGTTCTTCGCGAAACCCAGCCTATTGACCCTTATACCGCAGTCCACAGTCGCCATGCTGTCACCATTTTTCCAAATACGGCGGCGCGAAGACTTCTCCCTCAACAGCGACTATGTACAGCTTGGGAGAGGTTACCCAGCCACCATTCCCCTGCACCGACGCCTACCGAAGCTTAAGCAGTGGTAAGAACACTGTCCAAGAGAGGGCCTATCCGTAGAAGAGCGCCGAATGCTGCGCGGCATGGTCATCGTAGTGGCTATTGCCTTCTGCTAAACGCCAGAGAGCACCAGCTATGGAGCTCTGCGCGACCGTGCACCACGCCGTAACGACTACCAAGCTACGTATTGCCATGCAACTCTTTCCGCCCTGCTCTCAACGCTGGATGGCGATCGCCGGGACGCCCGTACTCACCACTGAGCGCCTCGTAGCAATTATCCACCCGAGCGCCGACGCGCACCACCTGCTACTGGGGCTCTGGAATCACAAATGACCGACCACGCGCGCCTCACAAATTAAAAACCTCTCTCCATCAAAGGTTCTCTGCATTGCTGCCCTCGGAGTAAAGTTGTCATAGCGGCATTAACCGACATCGGAGTTCGGCGTGCGGCAGAGCTGCTCCTCGGCTTTTCCGCCGGAGCAGCTTCTCAACTTTGCCGCCGCTAGCAAAAAGATCCACCCAAGTTACTTAAGTAACAGCAACCGCAACCCCACCAAATTAGCTCCCCACATCTTTTCAACCACCACACACTATCTAATGACTGAAAAGCCGCCTCAAGACGAATCAACCCCTCTGCCCGTGGTCCCCACACGCTCGGGCGATGATGACAATGCTGCGTATCCTGAAGGAGGATGGGCGGGTTGGTCCGTTGTCATTGGGAGTTTCTTTGGAACGGTCGTCGCTTTTGGGATGATGAATACAATTGGTCTTTTCCAGCAATACTTGAGCGAACATCAATTGAAAGGCTATAATGAGAGTACCATTGGTTGTAAGTGTTGCAGCTGATAGTTGCATGGTTTGGTGGAAGCGTCTTATTCTTTCGAAACGCCATTGAGGTGGCCTTCGGGAAGTATACATTTACCAATCTATGCAGCTATTTTGAATGTATTTGAAGCATGCTAACTAGAACCCAGGGATCTTCAGCATGTACATCTTCCTTTCCTTCTTCTGTGGTATCCAAATCGGACCCATATTCGACGCACGAGGCCCACGCCTCCTCATCATCGCCGGCAGCATATGTATGTGCGCGAGCATGTTCCTTCTAGGCATATGCACTTGTAAGCCGCTCCTCTCCCCCAAACCCAGTCTCCCACTAACACCCTCCAGTATACTGGCACTTCATGCTCGTCTTCGGCGTCCTCGGCGGCATAGGAACCTCTCTAATTTTCACCCCCGCCCTCTCAGCAGTGTCCCACTTCTTCTTCGTCAAGCGCGGCAACGCAACCGGCATCGCTGCAGCTGGCGGCTCCATGGGCGGCATCATCTTCCCGCTTTCGTTGCAACGTCTCATCCCCATGGTGGGCTTCGCATGGGCCACGCGCATCGTCGGCTTCATCTTTATTGCTTGCTGTTCCATCGCCATAACTCTCATCAAATCGCGGCTACCTCCGAAACCGGGCCAGGCTGTTATGCCTGACCTGAAAATTTTGAAGCATCGTGCGTATTTGCTTGCGACGCTGGGCACGTTCTTTATGGAGTGGGCGTTGTTTGTGCCGATCGCGTATTTGACTTCCTTTGCGGCGAATTCGGGGGCGATGAGTCCGGCGTTCTCATATCAGCTTATTGCGATTTTCAATGCTGGCAGTTGCTTTGGACGATGGGCTCCTGGGTACGTTGGGGATAAACTTGGTCGCTTTAATAGGTATGTTGTGCTTCTTCCCATTGCCCTCTGCATGTTCATGCTAACACTCCCCAGCATGATCGCCGCCCTCGTGCTCTGCACCGCAACAAGCGTGACCCTTTGGCTTCCCGCATCCCTTATCACACCAACCACCCCGACCGACGCCCTCACGATTAAAGTTCTCTCAATCGTCTACGCGCTCATCTTCGGTTTCGCATCCGGGTCCAACATCTCACTCACCCCCGTTTGCATCGGTCAGCTGTGCGAGACGAGTGAGTATGGACGGTATTACGCTACGTGCTATACAATTGTTTCTTTTGGTACCCTGACTGGTATTCCAATTGCCGGGGCCTTGATATCGGCTACGGGTGGGCATTATTGGGGTGTGGTTGTTTGGACCGTGCTTTGTTATATGGTTAGCTTGGTGTGCTTTATTTGGTCGAGGGGAGAGATGGTGGGGTGGAAGTTGGGGGTTAAGTACTAAGTGTTGATTGTTCGGAAAAGCGTTTGATGGCGTTGTTGTGTACATTCTGGGGCGTTTTGCATTTGGGTTTCATTCACATGCGTCCAGCGATTTTCAAGCATACTGCATTGCATAGCATACACGGAAAGAAAAACAAAGGTCAATTCTCTACAACACTACTTCTGCTCCTAAGTCCCGAACCATTCTTGATCTGCACACACTTCCCCGAGACCCACCCAAACCACAACCAAACCGCTACTGCCATAGGCGCAAGCCATCGAGGTTAACAAGGAACCTCTCGCGTATCCAACGCCCCAAGTTATCTATCCGTCCTCTTCGCCAACCGAGGAAAACCCCGCAACGACACGAGCTCAGAACGCCCTCTTCACGTAAACTGCTTAAAGAAGTTCCAAGTCTCGATATGCGAAAACGTCGCACTCGCCCCTGAATCCTTCGGCTGCGGCGTATGGTCTCCATCAAAAGCAACCCACACGACGGGATACTTAGGGTCGCATCCCGAGTACGTCGTCTTGATATGCGTGCCACTGCCCGACGCAGGCTCCGCCGCCGTCTGCGCCGTACATCCGTTGTTCTTCAAAAAGCGATCGCGCATCTGGCGACCGCCGGAAATAGGCAAGACCTGATCGTTGATGCCGTGCTGGCCGTAGTACGCAATAGGATCGTTGCCACCAGCGCAGCCACTGATCTGAGGATTTCCTGAGAGAGCAGCCACGGCACGGAAGTCCTTTGCTAACGAGCAAGCGATGGCGTATGACATGGCACTTCCGTAGCTGAAGCCTGTTGAGAAGCGCAAATTCTCGTCGATGCACAGGTCGTCGTTGAGCGTCTTGACTAACTGGCTGATGAAGGTGACGTCCTGTCCGCCTGAGTTCTGCCATCCGTTGCTGATGCCATCCGGCGCGACGTAGATAGCTCCGACCGTGTCGTTGATTAGGGATGGCATGCCATACCACGGGAGGTAGCCGCCGGTTCCCACAGTCACTTGCTGGGCGGTGCCGCCGAGTGCGTGGAGCGTGAAGATTAGACGGTAGGGGTGCTTGTTGTCGTATGCGTCTGGGAGTTTCACGTAGTAGGATCGTGATCTACCACCCACGGTCACGTTGATAGGGGTTTTGCTCGCGTCGGGGGTGACTAGCTTGGGGGCTTTGCCGCAGCCTGGGGAAGCCTTTGCAGCTAGGGCGCCGGTCAAGGCTGTGCTGAAGAGTAAAGCCACTGATTTCCACTGCATCTTGAGCGTGCGATATGGCCACGAAATATTATTTGAAGAAGCCCGGTTGAAGAACCTCTGAGGAAGTTTTACGCTATCAAAGATGAGGGTGCAACGCTGCACTAAATACTACTTGTGAGCAATTCCCTCATTATTTAAGCGATCATACGACATCAAATAGATGAAATCTTCAAGGACAGTGATTGGGATACATATCACTGTTCTGTTCGTTTGATGCAGGCAGCTGCACACTGCCTGGCGTGTGGACGTTGGAGTGGAGTAACACTCCCGTTTCTAGATGCCGCCATGAATTGGTGATATATGTAAGGGGCTGCCAAGTCTATCTCGTGTAGCTAAGGTCTGCGGATGGACATCTTTTACCCGGGTTGGCTGCACGGGTTAATATGCACGGCGCAGCATTCCTTCGAACTATCGACGGCCATGGCGGGGTGCAACATGTTCGTAGTCGAAAACAGACAGGGATAGTGGGACAAGGTTCGGGTAAGCAGTCGGCAAATGATTGCTGGGGCTCTCTGCTACCGCATGTGGAGGTAGTAATGGCAAGTTTATGAGCAAAGGTGTAGTCGCTTGGGACGCCGACAGACAAATAGCCTCCTAAGTCAAGGCGTTGTGATTGGCTGCCTCACCTACACCAAGCTCCCGACAGCTACTCCCATGCCGCAACGCCTAAACTACCCGAGGAAGTTCCACATTTTCCTCACAGGCATTCAAAATCTTATGGAACCCGTCTACAGAATCCACTGCACTTCGGTACCATCTCAAACATACGGGTTGTCCGAGATCAACGCTGTCGATATTGTCCACACTACATATCTTATCCTTGTATGACGCGCTAAATGATACAGTTCTCTCATACGTATGGGGAGATCCTCCAAATACCAAAACCATATTGTTAGATGGTAAGCTATGCTCAGTTCGATCGAATGTCTAGGAAATCCTGGTCCCGCAGTAGAGGAGGGCAATGGGGGTTTCCCCGGATCGATGTCATGTTTATCGACCAATCCCGCGTTCCGGAGCAAAATCACCAAGTTGCCATGATGGCAAGAACCTAGTCCGAAGCGAAGAACATCATTGCGTGGCTCCGTGTTGGGCCCAAGAGCTCCGTTACTGGGATATGGCAACTCGAGGCTTGCACAGGGCTGGGGTGAACATCGGCTGAGTTACCCTTCACCCGTGGAAAGCTTGCAGCCAACTAATCATACTCAACTATTGAACTCAAGTATGGATTGTGCAAGAATTCGTTCTCACCAAGACGGCCACGATCTGGTGTGGGGCCGAGAAAATGGACGATAGAGTGCTCCTCGAGCTCCGACGGTTCTTATGGGAACGTCTTGAGAACTGGGCAGAAACTTGTTTACACTTATCTACTGACTGGAGCGCATGACGGAGCTCATGTAGTGGTGGTGCATGGTCTTTACTGTTACTAAGAGCCGAATCATGGCTCTCTCATTCACGATCGACAGTGTTAGCCTTTTCTGGCATTACTATATGTTTGGCCTTATGGGTTGTTCAGCTGTTCGGGTCGCGTCTACGCGCTTTTAAGTATTGTTTCTGCTGGGGAAAGAATCTGGCACCCATCGTACCTGATTACACCAAATCACCAGTTGAGCTTTTCATTGAGCTTGCCGAAGGTTAGCGTTAAAGGTGAAAGCGAAAGAAATGCCATTTCACTCCTGTCACTCAAATACACGAAGAGTTACGTCTTCTGTAAGCCCAGCTGGAGCTAGATGATGAAAACGAGGAAGTCAAGGAAGCCATGGATGAATTGTTAAACGTCAAATGGGAGCAGCAGGTTGATTAGCGAACGTTGAGCTCTCACATCCTCATGATACGTGTCCGATTACGCTTGATGTTTCTTTAGCGTAGGTTCCTTCAGGCGGAGAAGGAGCGGAGCAAATATATTGATGACTCCGCGCCGTAAGTTCAGCATCTTTCAACACCATCTCGGCGTACTAGCAAAGATATCCAATGTACTCCTATTTGAAGGACTCTCAGTTGCGTAATACTTCAGATGTACACGGTTGTTGAGCATATCCTCAGCTTACGTCCTCGTCATAGACTCTAGCTTAGTTGGAAGAACCTCCTTGCCCATCGTGCTCTTAGACGCCCTCTCTTACTTATGACTTTACTTAAAAACTCACTGCAGCACCGGTGGACTATGCGATCCGTATTGCTCTACCGATCTCTCTCACTAGCCCAAACCAATACGATATATGTAAAGAGGCGAAACGACCTCATTGTCCTCTTCTACCTCTCTTTGTCACCACTTCTCCAACGTACTTCGGCGTATCATCCACAAAGCGCAAGAAGGTATTTAGTAATTATTGCGCCAACTAAGCAGCCTCCAGATACTCACCTTAGCTAGTCTACCTACCTCAGCCATCGGGTCGTAACTTGGGTCTGACTTTGAATCGCCATTTGATATACGTAACTTTGCAGTCCATCGAACACAGTTTCAGCTACACTTCACCAATGGCCGGTTTCACCCCTTCAGACATAGCCAGCCCTCTTCCGGTTGAGATTTCCTTCCCGCCGGTCCAAGTCGCTACACCCGCAAGGATGACCTACCACAATAAGCCATTCCGCTTCCTGGATCTCCCAGTTGAGCTCCGCCTCATCGTCTACAAGCACCTCGTTGTGGTCGGCAAGGTCTTTTATACGCCTAGCTGGCTCGAAAAGCGTGAAGGAAGTCGCTTCATGGACATGGACGAATACGCTGTTCCCCCACTGGCGATTCTTCGTGTCAACAAGCAGATCCATTCCGAAGCCGAGCCCGTCTACCTCTCCAAGAACCTCTTCGTCCTACCACAGCATTGGGAGAAGCGCAAACCTTTCGTTGAAGACATACCAGAGGGCGCGGTCGACCGCCATCTCTTCTCTAGCAAGGCAATGATCCACGTACAGAACATTAGCGTCGCATTCTCGTCTCTCCCGAGTGCGGCGCCATATACCAACATGAGCTCCGACTGGACCGGTGAGAGCAATCGCCAATACGACTACGACAGCATGACGCCCGCTCAAAGGCTCAAAGAAGCGCATGTTGAAGCTATGGACCGACTTAGCGTGTCCTGGAGAGAGATGTACAATGCTATTGATGAGCAGCTGTCTGGTCAGCTCGGATACCTGGAAGTGGACTTCACCAACGCGTATTGTCCCGTGGGATGCTGCCGAATGACTACCACAGCTTACTGCTGCTGCTCATTCTACACCGATAAGCTGAAGACAGTCACTATGCTGGGATTGAGGAATATAGACGAAGAGATGAAAATGCTGGGTCGGATACGGTATATACACCTGTATCTGAACAAAAATGGCAGCTACGCAAGGAGGATGAAGAAGGCGCCCCGGGTGAGCTTTGGTGCGGATGAAGATCCATGGGCGGCGTGGAAGGTTGCGGTGAAGACGGAGCAGAATGAGTAGGTGGCCTTCCCTCCGTCGACCATCGACCGTTGTGTATACCATACTGGCGGCCTTTGCGCCCTGGTTCGCGGCGAGGAACGGATCTTCGCGGAGAACCGACTGGCTACCATTACAACAGTCAAAATTTTCGGAGTCAGGAACCATCAAAAGAATCAGGACGTCGTACCCAGCACCAAAAACACAGGCCGCCAGTCCCCTGCGATCATCATTCGAGGCCTCTCCGAGTTTGGGATGACCGGATACATGGACCTGCACTAGCACTCTTCTCCTCCCAGCCCTTGTCCTATAGATAGACTCTCGGAAAGCTATCACCACCCAATTAGAAGAAAATTTGGTAACAAATACTTTGCATTCAATCAGTGTTCCTAGTACATGTAATCCTCACACAGTCCAATCCTGCAAATTGACCAACTATATCCTTCTATAGCACTTATAACTCCTGGCTCACAGCCATTGTTACCATCTAAGCATACCATAGCTTGATAACCAACTCGGTGATGCCGACATCATTCGTCTCGAACGAGTAGAGGGCTACGCCGAGGGCGACGGTGCCGAGACGGAGAGCCCAGTCGGCGGCTTTGCGCCAGCCGGGTATGCGGTCTTTGGGGAAATAGTCGATGATGCAGGATCTAAGAGGTGTTAGTATTGATGATGTGGTTTGCAAGGCTGTTAGAATCATCCGGCGGCGTGGGATACATACTCAAAACCAATGTGCGAGTGAAAGACAAGCAGAGCACATAGAACAGAGTCCATGACGGGGTTCAGCGATCCAGCGGCAAAGGGCGCGACGGTCAAAGGAACGAGACCGGCAGCAATAAGTCTATTGTACGCTGTTAGCATTCCGTCGACCCCAATTCCTCTGGCTCGTCCGGAGACTGGGCTTTGGGATTGCCGAACAGGTATTGGAATACCCACCTCTCGAAGCTCCAGTGGTAGCTGCCATGTGACGGCGACGGGTCCGGGACGGGAGTGGGGTCGTTGGTCGTGCCGATGACCTTCTGCGGCAGCGGAGGTAGGATCTGCTGGCGCTGCGTAGCGTGGAAGGCGGCAATTCTTGACGACTTGGGGGCTGCTGTGCGCGCAAAGGCCGGGCGGAGCTGCTGGACTAATGGCGAGGCTTGTCTCAGGGAAGAGCTCGTGGCGGTCGAGAACATGCGCTGCGAGGCGGCGGGGCTGGCGAAGCTCTGCCTGAGCAGGCCGGGGCGCACGAGGAAGGCCATTGCTGCTGCGGGGGCGGGACAATGGAGAGCGGAGAGGTGGTGGTGGTGTCGGTGGTGCAGCGAGACACGGTTTGGCCGTCGTGAAAGTCGATGATGGATGGCCGAGGTCGCGAGTTTCCCGCTCGCAGCCAATCAGGGCGCGCGCGACATAATCGTCTCTTCCCGGAAATCTCCGCCAGCAAGAGCCAAGCCGCAGACAGATTTGTCGAACCTCAGCCAACCTATACAGCTCCATATCCACCCATCACCTCCATCACCGCCCGCCCTATCCCTCCGCCTCCCGAGTGCAGAGCTATCGCAATGGCTTCCCGGCGGCTCGCACTAAACCTGCAGACCGCTCTGCGCTCCAAAGCGGCCATCAATGCTGTCAAGTACGGCAAGTCGCCCTTGACAAGAGGCCTCGCGACCCCCGTCTCCCACGGCTCCAAGACCGAGTCCACCACCCTCAGCAATGGCTTCACAGTACGCCGAACCCCCCGGGAGCTCTGAGCAATGCAATTGACCCCCGTGTGCAGATCGCTACCGAGCACTCCCCGTGGGCCCAGACGTCGACCGTCGGTGTTTGGATCGACGCCGGCAGCCGCGCAGAGACGGACAAGACGAACGGAACCGCACACTTCTTGGAGCACCTTGCGTTCAAGGTACGGAGACAATGACAATGGCGATGGATGAGGGCTGGGGCTAACGTTCGGGTATAGGGAACCACGAAGCGCACCCAGCAGCAGCTCGAGCTCGAGATAGAAAACATGGGTGGCCATCTCAACGCCTACACGTCGGTATGTCATTCGCGGAAGAAGAAATTCGTGGGAGCTTGTATGTTGACGGAGGCAGCGCGAAAACACCGTCTACTACGCCAAGTCGTTCAACAACGACGTCCCCGCCACCGTCGATATCCTCTCCGACATCCTGCAAAACTCGAAGCTCGACCCCCAGGCCATCGAGCGCGAGCGCGACGTCATCCTCCGCGAACAGGAGGAGGTGGACAAGCAGATGGAGGAAGTCGTCTTTGACCACCTGCACGCCACCGCTTTCCAGGGCCAGCCGCTCGGACGCACCATCCTCGGCCCCAAGGAGAACATTGAGAGCATCCAGCGCTCCGACCTCGAGACGTACATCAAGACCAACTACACCGCCGACCGCATGGTGCTCGTCGGCGCCGGTGGCGTGCCCCACAAGCAGCTCGTTGACCTCGCCGAGAAGTACTTTGCTGGACTTCCCTCCGAACCCCCGAACTACTCGGCCAAGTCGGTTGCTGCTGAGCAGAAGCAGAAGCCCGAGTTCATTGGCTCCGAGGTCAGGATCCGCGACGACACCACGGGCACTGCTAACATTGCCATTGCCGTCGAGGGTGTCAGCTGGAGCGATGACGACTACTTCACGGCTCTGGTCACCCAGGCCATTGTTGGTAACTGGGACCGCGCCATGGGCAACTCACCCTACCTTGGCAGCAAGCTCAGCTCTTTCGTCGCGCAAAACAATTTGGCCACCAGCTTCATGAGCTTCTCCACGAGCTACTCGGACACCGGGTGAGTATCTCGGCCCAAATAATCCACTATGTGCTAACAAAAACAGTCTTTGGGGAATCTACCTCGTCTCTAACCAGATCACCCGTCTTGATGACCTTGTTCACTTCACTCTGCGCGAATGGTCCCGTCTCTCCTTCAATGTCACCTCCGCCGAGGTCGAGCGCGCCAAGGCCCAACTCAAGGCCTCCCTCCTCCTCTCGCTCGATGGCACCACCGCCGTCGCCGAGGACATTGGTCGCCAGCTCGTCACCACCGGCCGCAGGTTAGCACCCAAAGAGGTGGAGCGCGTCGTGGGCGCCATCACC
>Ga0247733_1000348_pt1 | contig 21151 bp, 14 predicted proteins | sample UWRJL043104R2_FD_180932 | JGI IMG/M metagenome (GOLD analysis project Ga0247733, IMG submission 180932) | Plant litter microbial communities from Arlington Agricultural Research Station in Wisconsin, United States - UWRJ-L043-104R-2 | ecosystem: Environmental > Terrestrial > Plant litter >...
CGTGGAAGGACTTCTACACGACATAGTCAATTTATATACAGCCTCATGCCAGTTACGAGTTTGTTTAAGCGTGATTAGATCACCATGTAAGCGTACACGAGTTTGTATCAATAAGCCTACTCTGCATCATTTCTAATACCCCATTGGACACTCGGGGAGACGAGTACTTGAGCCATTTTTGGAACAAAACCAGCTGTACTTTCCGACCTGTTGCGGTCCCAGTGAAGCAAGGCACAAGTACGCGAAATAGACAGTAGTGACTTATTCATTATCTATACTAGTTGTATGGTTCTCATCGGTCCTGTATCAACCACACACATGAAGTACTGTATCCTACAACACGGGATGCCCAAAGCCATTCTCATATACAACCATTTCGACGCGACGCCCTCAGCGCCGATGCAATTCTACAGTCAACCTCGAAATCCGTATATGTACAAGAGATATGTAAAGAAGTGTGCAAAGAGTTACCGCTCTACTTCTTGCAGCATTTCAGTCATACTCGCAGCACGCTTGAATCGTGCGAATGCGTCATCGTACTAATGTTCTTTGATCGGCGCAAATATTGCCCCACAGCGGCGAAGCCAAGCGGACATCCTCCGCACGCTGGAGAGGGGTATTGCTTTGAGGGGGGCTGATGCAGTAGCAAGATAGATCTCTCGCGTCAGTGCTTGACTATTCTTGATTTCATACCTCAAGATGCTGGGTTAAGAATCATACTTGAAATCGTCGAAAGTATCGCCCTTTCCCTCAGCTGTGCTGCTCGCAGAGTTGCCATCCTTTCCATTGTGCCCTTCTGACCCCTGAATCACAGGTTCACCGAGCTCGTGCTGCATCCACACAGCCCACGCTTCGTCAGGATCTTTGACGTGCGCTTGTTGATGATCGAGTGCTCCGTTGCTAATAGCTCGTTGGTACGGAATACTTTGGGAGGCATCTTCGAATTCGCGTGCAGGACTTTGCTCGAGATGATTCTCATCAAGTGTCAATGGCGTATTTACTTGTCCAGGCCCCCAATCCTTTCCCAAATACCCAGACACCGCAATGAGTACATTGTCTGCCGTCCAAGGTGGTGCCACTGGATCAGTTCTTTCTTTGTTGACATGCGTCGTCCCAATCGCGGAGCTAAGAATACGTTTACGATCGAACCCACGCCGTACTAGGTCCATTAAAACTTGGTTGAAAGCGACGGTCTTCCCTGTGACGGAGCACAAACTGAGCATCTGCGAAAAAGCCTTCGACATGTGATCAGGCTTGACACGGCCTTTGATGCTACTGATCTCTTCCCATATGTACGAGCCTCCCTCCCAATCAGCGCGTCGGATGCAGTCCTCGAGGAAGTGGCCCAAGCCAAGAACGTCCATGCCCCAGCCGTCTTCTTTCATTTCGTAGTAAACGTCCATGGCGCGTTCGAAGCCGGCGAATCTGAGTACGCCGAGCATGAGGGTGTTGAAGACCATCGGAGTGGGGTAGACTTTTTGTTTGATCTTCTTTTCGTTGAAGCGAACGACGCGACCTTCGCTTTTGTCGTTGATGATCACGTCTGGTCTTGCCAGCATCAAGCTGTTACCCACAGCCCGCATCTTGCTAACGAATTTACTGAAGTTTTCCGGACGATTAGTCTGGACGTAATGATTGAGTACGGCCGCGCAAGTGATCTCGTTCGGGCGAATCTTGCAGGCCTCTCGTGCAGCTATGACAGCGTCAACTAGCTCCGGTCGTTTCCACCTCCCAAATCCGGCGATAAGCATATTGATAGTCTGGAGATCGGGGGCAGCCGACGACACAAGTAAGTTGTGGCATATCTTCGCAGTGGCGAGAGCCACCCCATATGCATTGTCTTGATCTTGGGAGATGATGTTTTTGATGGCAATGTTCATCTGCTTGCAAATGGAGTAAAAGTCGCCGTCGATGTCTTGAAGATACTGCGGTACTGCAAGGTTGATAGCGTCCAATCTGACGTGTTTAATTTCTTTTGGCAGAGCTTGTTCGTCGAGAATATACAGCTTCTGGATGGTGTCATTGATCTGGCGTCGAAGGCCTTTTCTCTGTTCCTCATCTAGCTGGGCCACTTCATAGATATGCGGCGAAAGCGACGCCAATGCTTCTGCGCCCAACTGCTCGGCGTGGGTATACCCAAGCAGAGCGTGGATTAGCAAGCCGACTGAGAGCTCCTGAATAACGAGCTTCTTCTGGACCTGACGTCTGCGCATAGCAGTCCAGCGCATGTGCTCCGGAGCCCATAGAGATTGTGGAGGTAGATAGTGTCTAACTAGTTCCGGACCAGTGTTTGCAGGCCACTCTAGGATTGGCGCCGAAGGAAGCCGAGAGTCATAGGGCAACATCTTCCAGAAGCTTTCCGAGAGATTGTCGAAATCGACAATGGACTGCTGCTCCAGGAGGCTGAGGTCAGGCTCATCCAAGCCTGACCGCCGCTCTGAAGAAGATATGCCATGCTCCAACTCCATGCCCGACACGCGGTATATTGCATCCCAATCCACACCATTACTGAACAGTTCTTGGACCGGTATGAAGTCGCTCTCTCCCATGCTTTCATCCTCGCCACATGCATGTTTCCCTCTATGCCCCTGCTCTTGTTCGACTGTCTGGTCTATTTCGTCCTGTAAACGTTCAAATGCCGCGTTCCATTGTTTGTTCCTGTTCCGTTTCGCTTTTGCGTCAATGGCAAGACCGGCTGCGAACACGGTCGTGTAGACAAAGGTCGACGTGGGCATGCCGAGAAGCCATGCCCCTCGGGGACCAAACGCACCGCCTCTTTTAGCGACGGCAGCGCCATTTGAGACGCAGGACATGCATCTACAGGTACCCGGGCTTCGCGCGACCCGGGACCAGAGTGCTAGCATTGCTACCGGGACATGCTTCGTGGTGTGCGGACGGATGAGGCTGCTTCGGAGGATCGTTGCGAGCGGCGGAGCTCTAGCCGGCGAAATTGGGGTCAACAGCCTGACGGTTGCTTGTGTTTTTTCGTTTCAATGCGCTGGGTCGGAGCTATGAAGAATTCATTGAACTCGTCGTTCGATCGCGGAACAATATGTGCTTACCTAATGTGCTTGGCGGCGGAGCGGAAGATGGGGAGCGGAAACCTCAACCGTCACCTTGACGCTTGCGTCCATCATATCCCACATCACACGCAACGAAACAAACATATCACAATTGTTCAAGTGAGGCCTCCTTCTTAGCCTCGGTTTCTCTGATCACTCACTCGGACTGACTATGCCTACTCTCTTCACCCTGTTCTATTTCTTTAGGTCGGCTCTGCTTCCGTCTTTCGGCTTCTATCATGGCACCCCGTCAAACTAGAGGAGTTATGAATCGGACTGGACTATTGCCTCGATGATGAGCGTTCAAACACTCATTCGTTGGCTTGTTATCCGGCAAAGAAGAGTCTCACAAAAACTCACCTATCACAGTCAAGACTGTTCGTCTGCCTTCCGAAAGACCAAATTATATTGTTCAGTTCGACCGGTTTTCTCATTCGCGCAGTTATCTAATTCAGCATAAGCCTGGCTGAGAAGGCTCTGGCGCCCGTCCTCTATGTATCCACGCATCAGCTGCCCCTACGAACGGCGATTGCTAACAACATCACCATACGTCACACTACTTTGCTCAGCCTTCCGTCCCACCCAAAGTCAGTGGCGTCCTTAAAACCAAAAAGAGTCATGAGACATGCAATTTGGGCTCGTTTATGGTCAGATCTTCACTACCCAGCGTGATCGTACTTGCGACGATACCGTCATGCGTACATGCTCGTACAGCTGCCCAGTGATGTTCGAAATCACGAGCTGCTCATCAGGCATCGAGCTCGCTGTCGGATGACGCCGCCCAGGGCAAGAAACCTGCAGGCGGTGGGCCACCAGCGAGGAAACCTTGGTACCGAGCTGGACTTCGAACAAGGTGCCAGATACAATGGCGGGTTCTTAGCCTGTCAAATACTTCTGGATACCACACATGCCACACCGCACCCCTCGGAGACTGCCCCGTCCCTTATCAATACGTTGGGGACAGCGCTCGATCAATACCACCCACCACCGACGACAGCAAACAAAACAACGGCCCTACAATAGGCGCGAGAGGTGACGATTGTGCACCAGTAACGCAAACAGTCTTTTACGGACAAATGCGCCATAATCGAGCACGCAACCTAGGCTCCGATCGAGTGATCAGACACCACTTCTGCTGTTCCCAACATATCTGGCGGTGAGTGTTCAGCTTTCTGGGAAGTGGCCTGAGATGGCGGCGGTTTGCTCAGGTAGTATGCTTATGACGCTATCCTCACCCGCGACTTCGACACAACCAACAAAGGTAGCGTACGCCTTTGGACCGAAGAAGTGGTGATCTTGACACAGAATTTTGATATTACCTGGGCTATACCGCTTTTGACCTAGCATCATCAGGAGCTGATGGGGGCGCCGCCAAGCTCGTTCCAACTTATCAACTTATATTAATCGCAATCTATCCCGCTCGCTTCCACATCAACGACTCTTCAAGCGCCATTTTGCTCTTTGCCTCAGAGCATGACAAACAGAGGCAAGAGCTTCACTGGATCTTCCCGCCAATCCGGCGTCTGGCACCCGTCATCCTGCCAGCTGTTCTTTGAAGCTTCGAGACGGGTCCAGGATGCAACGCTCTTGTCGCCCATATTAACTACTTGCTTTGTCGGTACGTCGCTTTCATTTGCTTCTCGAGTTCCTTCTGCTTTTACCGTGTTCGGCTTGCGGTCGTTTCTAAATTTAGTGGGCAAGAGCGTTTTCGAATTATCCACCTTCCGGGTATCCATCTGATTGAACCTTCAACATACCACAGCATCCGCATGTAGATGGTTGTGGATTCGCTTGTACCACGTATCCGGCTGCTGATACTGAAAATAGCATTCACGATATGAATGTTTTCCCGGAGCATGTCCACGATAGGTAATGCCGATCCGAAGCAGATGATTCCAGTGGATCCAGACCTTTGAGGTTGCCGCGTATATTTACGGTCGATCAATGCACGGTTGAAGTTTCCGTTGCAGTCTGCCGTACGATCGTCTGGAGCAATCGAATATGCCGGTTACCAGATTCAAACGGTTTTATCATGTCCTGGTTATCAGCGTGCCCGGGGCCCCCGACGCAATCAGTTCCGGAATTATTTAATCGAAGCAACACGCAACGCTGCCGCACATGCCGTACGTAGCTCGCACGATTAATGTGGTGCATTATGCGCCATTCACATCGTGTGCCTAGAGCGCTCTCCCAATGAGGTACCTTGGCGCCGCACTGATAGTCTGATGCCCAAACCACCACCTTAGCCCAACGGTGGTCTCAATATCGCAGTAGCCGAATCCCGGCTTCCGCATAACAGCTTCGGTGCAGGACGCCAGTGACCATTCCGCAGGACAAGGGCACGACACCAATCATGACTCCAATCAATTCAGCACAGCGCGGTCCCAACGACCTGCCATGTGCTCATCACCTCGTAAGACGCTCTCCACACCGTGCAATATACTTTCCGCGAGCGCTGGCCAGTCTCTTTCGCAACGCGACCACGCTATGGCAGATCCTGCAGTACGCTTTATCCAGATTGGTTATACGGCATGGTCTGGTACCGCCGCTCATCAACGCACAGCGCTGTATACGGGAAACCATTTCTTTCCGGAAGGTTGTGGCAAACCGCGGCTCGTTGGCCTGGAGAGTATATGAAGATGGAGTGCCGTCCTGTCCCGGCGTCGATCGAACCATACTTTCAACCATTATATCTCTTCGCCTAGTTTCTCAAATTTTGTTGCGAAACAGTATCCACTCCTGATATTGAGCTTTATTGAAGAGCACCATGCAATACAGACTGGTTTCGGCTATTGCCGCTAGCGCTTTGTTCGCCAACGTCAATGGTCTGCCCATTGCTCAGCCCGAGGTAGGTCTTGCATCTTCCACCGAGGGATCATTGCATCTCAAACTGACCGGCAACAGGGACAAGACGACATTCAACTCGGTACTCCGACTACCGTCGTTGACTGGAACAAGCGCGGTACACCACCCGACTCCATCTGGCTTGGCAAGCCGACTTCGGTTGTGACATGGGGCAAGAGGAACGCCGAGGCTGAGGCTGATGCCGAAGCCAACATTCCTTCACCACCTGACTCTATCTGGCTCGGCAAACCTACCTCAGTCGTTACTTGGGGCAAAGAGAAGAGGGATGCTGAGGCCGAGGCCGATGCTGAAGCGAATGGTCCTACCCCACCCAACTCCATCTGGCTCGGTAAGCCGACATCAGTTGTAACCTGGGGCAAGAGGGAGGCTGAGGCCGATGCTGATGCTGAGAATGTGCCTACGCCGCCTAACTCTATCTGGCTTGGTAAGCCCACATCAGTCGTCACATGGGGCAAGGAGAAGAGGGATGAGAAGACCCCCGATGTCATCAGTATTGGCAAGCCGTCAACAGAGGTCACCTGGGGAAAGAGGGAGACTACAGAAGACCCGGACGTCATCACCATCGGCAAGCCATCGACCGAGGTTACTTGGGGCAAGCGCGACACCACGACCAACCCTCCTGATGTCATCTCCATCGGCAAGCCATCGACTGAGATTACTTGGGGCAAGCGCGACACCACGACCAACCCTCCTGATGTCATCTCCATCGGCAAGCCATCGACCGAGATCACCTGGGGCAAGCGCGACACCACGACCAACCCTCCTGATGTCATCTCCATTGGCAAGCCATCGACCGAGATCACCTGGGGCAAGAGAGATACCGCGGATATTCCCGATGTTATCTCCATCGGCAAGCCGTCCACGGAGGTTGGCTGGAACTGAATGTCTTTGCTTGTTATTCCTTGTAAGCGACGCTTCCCATTACAGGCCGTCGGGGTATGGACTTATCGATGTTAGATGTTGCATACTTATTTCTTTCGTTCGGTAAAAGTAGACGGCGTGGATGAGAGAGGGTCTGTGCGTGTTGTATGAAGATATCCTCAAGGCTGGTTTTCCTTGGTGCGTGCTGCTTTGCTTCTGTACTTAATCTTGCGACCAATCCATGTGATTTTCTTTTATACGTTGTCGTCTTAGCATCGTAGTGAAAATAACTTGCATGCATGTAGTGCGCCATACGATGTGCTCGCTATAGCATGTCGAGGATTAATGACGCACTCGACTGATTCTCGTCGTCTTCACTCTTTAGTACGACCCGCGACTCGCGACTACGGTATCATATCTTGCTGAGCCCCGCAGACACGCATGCAAAGCCCCTCATAGTATCCACAATCTAGAGACGGCAGACATTGCACAAGGCGCAAAACTGTATTACGAAGCCTTCGTTTAGATACATTCATGCCCATCACGTCAAGAAGATCCCAACGACAGTACCACTAAATCCCGCCTTCGCTTTCACCTTCACCCCTCCTTTCCTACATACTCACACTCCTCCTCCTCCTCTCCCTCTCGAAGGAGTGGCAGGAGATGCAGGGGCGGAGGGAATTGAAGAAGCGGAGAGTCACCATGCGCTCGCTCGTCTCCTTCTCCATCCTCACCAGCTCTGCTTGTATCTCATCCAACACCAGGTTTGCGGTTCATCGTCATCGTCCTTCCGCCCCCTTCGTTGTCCGCGATTCGCCCTACCACTCCGAGACGAAAGCGTCCCTCCTTCCTCCTCTTCCCACCATCATGAACCCCACTTTTCACCAGAAGTGAAAATACTTAGCAGTCTCCCACCTGATCTGATCATGCATCTCCTCTTCTGCGCTGCTACATTTTCTTTGTCGACTAGACGCTTTAGACATCCTAACCCGCTTCTCTCTAAACGTATACCCTGTGCTAGCACCATCACGGTACTTTGCGTGATCTGGCTCGAGTGGGTCGAGTGGGAAGCCTGTGAGGAACACAATGTTTTCTTGTTCCACTTCCTCCTCTAGGTCTGCTTCTCTTGCTGCTGCGTTTGTTCCTGTGTTAGGAGAGAGACTGGGCTCAGAGAAAGCGACGCGTTTTCGTCGCGAGGCGATATAAGCTTTTGGCTCTTGTTTGGAGCGAGAGAGTTGGAATAGGGCGGGCAAAGTATCCGAGTCTGTGCTTCGGTTGAGGTATACATCTGAGTTGGATGAGGCTAGTGGTGGGTCGGAGGCCGACTCTTCAACTTCTCCCCCTTGTGTACGCGCAAGTTTAGACAGTGGTCTATCTTCTCCTCTCGTCTTGTATTTATCCTTCGTCTTCCTTTTCATTCCCTCGTTTTTAATCACAAGATTCGTCCACCCGTGTGTATTCCCCTGCAAAAGCTGCAAATTTAAGCTCTGCGCTTCTCGTTCGCCTGTAACCGCCGTGGTCTCGTTTGTAGGTGTCGACGTGGCAAATTTGCTTGAGCCTGAAGCCGAATTTGACAATAGCGCTTGTTGTCCGTCCGAACCACCAGCCAATAAATTCCGAGCTCCCAACTTGCGACATGCCAACTCCCGCCTCCTTCGCTGTTCTTCCCACCTTTCATTGACGCGGTCAGCGAGATGCTGAGGGTGGTTTTCTCGCTCTTGTACCCTGGAAGGGCGACCGCGATTGCGGTTCGGTCCGGCGGCTGTGTTGTTATTCGAAGCGAGGTTTGAGTGGGCCGAAATGTGGCGGAGGGGAGAGTAGTTTCTAGGATCCCATTCGGTGGCCACTTTCGGTACTAGTACTAGTTCTGATGTCGTGGTCGTGGTAACCGGTCGCTGCTCTGCTGCGTCCACAGCTGAACGGAATGTAGAAGTGGGAACGATAGATGTGGTAGTGATAGAAGAGGTGAGTGGTAAATTACTAAGTAGGACAGGAACACCGTCCCTATACAAAGTGCTTGAATCTTCTTCGTCTTCCTCATCTTTAGCTCCATGTTGTGCATCAAAGGAGAAGGCGGGAGAGGGTGTAGGATCTGCATCTGCATGCCCACCCCTAACGTCATCGGGCACTGCTTCGTTTTCTGGCGCGAGGTGCGAAAAGCCTGGCGGGAATGGCCCCGATAGTCCTAGCTGTAGTAATGGATCTGCTGGCTTTGAGACAGCTATTCGTACACCACTCCCCGATAGGGCCTCGTCATTCACTGTATTTTTGACCAAATTTCGCATGCTAGCGATAGCCTCCCCTCCAGCTGTATGTTTAAGATGTTTGGACCCTGCGTAAAGCGCCACATCATGTGCATGGTCCTGCTGTGCTCCCACATCCATCAGCGACTGAGTCTGCGGCTGTGCATGTGTCTGCGGTCGTTGGTGGCGACGACACAGCGTACGGAGAAACTCGGGGAAGAGATGCGGGAGTTGTGTGATATATGCGAGGACTTGGCCCATACTCGCTCGATTCAAGTGTGAAGATCGGTTAAAGTTTAAAGGGCAGATTTCGAATCAAGGAGGGATACTGAAACGGACGAACAAGAGAGAGAGAGGAGGACAGAGGGGTGGGGAATATCTCATCTGTGCGAGAATCCTATTTGGTCAACTCTGGTCGCGACAAAACCATACCCATGAATAGGTTCTCGGTCGTACCAAAAAGAAAATTGGGTACCAGTGCCATAGACATGCATACCAAATGTCCCAATCGGGGGGACACGAAACCACCTGTCATTCACCCGTCCACTCACCCAGCGACTCAGCGACTCAGCTACTCTGCTATTCCAAAATACTTTCACCTCGCTAAGCAACAACACTGGTATACAAAAAGGGCTAAAATCCCGACATCCGCAGTAAACTATTTACCCATGTTGCCAAGCCATCGTAGCCGCATCCATGATTTTACTTGTCGACTGCACCGTCCTCATGATGCGGTAACAAGAACGTATCTGTAACACAAATTAATTTTATATTCGAGAGTCTAGAAGACCGTGGAGGGCAGAACACATACGAGGTAATAGCATCCATGCGCTCCTTCGTCAGTTTGAGGCCGACCTTGAGGAGTTCAGCGGCGACATCCCTATCCTTCTCTTCCATCTTGTTATATTTTTGGCGCGTGAGGAGCCAAGCTATTGAGTCGTTTTCAGCGGCGACGGTCTGCTTTCGGTTAATAAGAAGTCACAGAGGGCAACGTAGGAAGGCTACTCACTCCTGTGCGATCAGTCTCAGAAAAGAAAGGTAACTCGCCACAAGTCGTCCCCGGTAGGATGACTTCGTAAAAACTACCCTGCTCAAGCTCGTACTCGGCTCTAAAGCGACCCTTCTCCAAGATGTAGAAACCATCTGGCTCATCGCCGCGCGAGTACAGCACCGAGCCGGCAGGATACTCTTTGCGCTCAAAGTATGGTGCTGCAAAGTGCCAAAAGTCTTCGTTCTTCGACGACACATCCTCAAACGATTGCAAGATGATCTTGGTCGGCTGGGCGAAGTGCTTCCACTTCGAAGAAAGCACGGCTGCTGTGTCGGGTCCGAGTTCACCCGACGAAGCGGCTTGGTTGCCTTGTTCGCGAACCGTGGAGGCGGCGGCCATGTACTGAGCACCTCGACGCGGAGATGCGAAGCCGGGGTCGAGCGAAGTGACATTCAGTGACGATGCGGGAGAGCCATTCGATCCACCACCTATCGCGCGATTGGATGACTCGGTGATAGCTTTCGGTGGCGTACCCTGTCGCTTCGGGGGCGGCGAGTTGCAGTGTTTGTAAAACACCTCAAGAAGTTCGTTTTCACAACCCTCCAGAGCCGTGTTGAGGTCTTCAAAGACTTGTGGTGGAGGGCATTCCTGGTCTGCTCTCTCGGTGTCTAGAAGCCCCACGTTCTGTAAAGCCTGCCCAACCTTGCTGGCGAACGATATACCTGAGATAATCATCTTGACGCTTTTGCGGCTGAGTATGCGGTTGATGCGTTGAAACCCTTCGGAACTAGAAAAGTCGACATCCGTGACATGCGAGAAGTCAACGATGATGAAGCCGACAGGTTGCTGGTCATAACTTTCATCGTTGATCAAAGATCGCATGTACTCCTCCACCGAGACGATGGTCCCGAAGAAGAGAAAGCCACTAAGCTTAAGAACTCGTATTTGGCCACGAACCTTGTTCAGATACCGACGGTCGGCACGAGGGCGGCGTACTGTAGACTCGGCGACTTCACCGCTATAGGTTGCACGGACCGCAGGGACACGTGAAGACTGTACGACGTAGCTAACGCAGGCCAGGACGATGCCGACGAGGATCCCCACGACGAAATCGTAAACGCCCATAACGAGGACAATAGCGACGATGGTGAGGTATTCCAACTTGTGGCATTTGCCCAAAGTGTCCCAGAGAGCTTCTTCCATAAGCTCAATACCAAGCAGGAAGATCAAGGATCCCACAAGACAAACTGGGATGAATCCGATCATAGCTGGGCCCGCCATCCAGACAGCAGTGGTTGCAATAGCTAGTAAGACTCCAGCGGGTCGACTATCTCCGCCGTTGTCAATGAAGAGAATGCTGTTGGCATACACAAGGTAGTTCTGTTAATTGTTAGACCATTCTCCGTGTTCCAAAAAGGTGTCAAGACAAGATCCCGTCTACGAGTGAGACGGTACCTGCTCCACATTGAAATTTCAAAACTTACCTGAATACTACCGAAGCACCCAGAGAGCGTGTTCGAAATGCCGTGAGCAATCAGTTCGCGATTAACATTAATATTATCTTCTTTGACCGCAGCACCTAAAGCCGGGACGTTGATAGGGACATGTATAATTCCAAAGAAAGAGAGGGCGAACATGGTAGGGATGCAGCTCGCCAATGCCGCTCCGTCCACTTGACTGAATTCTAAACACGATTAGTATGGTCAATGGTCGGACTCGCGGAAACTCACTGAAGTAGGAATAAAATCTGTAGAAAGGCACACCGGCCTCGGGCTTTTCGAAGATCCAACCCGAGTTGCGAACGGCCTCTAGATCCAACCGAAGGATGCCTTTGACGATGAGGTAGAACGTCCCAAAAATAACGACGAAAAATACAGGAAGAACAAACGGGCTCTTATATAACCGTCGCAAGATGATGACTAGTACGGCGAGGGCGAGCGGGAGCGTCCAGAGGGCGACGGTGTCCTTCGAGAAGAGCTTGTCTAGGGTGTCTAGGTCGTAATTTAAATTGCCGTCCAACCGCGCAGAGACCTCGATGCCGGTGACGGCCAAGAAGAACCCAACTCCTCCGATGCAGCCGATCAAGATATGCCGAGGGAAGAAGCTGACCAAATTGCCTAGCTTAAAGCTTCCGAGAGCCAGGAATATCAAGCCGGTGACGATCGAGCTCAGGCAGTATGATACTATGGTAGTTGCGATGATCGCCTCCTGGCTTTGGCCTTCCATTCTCGCTATGATGGAATACGCCATCTTGTGGAAGAATGGTACCACCTCGATCATCTCAGACCCCACTCCACCTTTGAACGCGGATAAGCCGAGGCTGTAACAGAGCTGTGAGACGATGCAGCTGACGAAGAATATCGAAATGCCGTCCGGTCCGGTCTGACTGAAAATGGAGCTTCCCAAAGGAAAGAGGATGTAGCCATAGGAGAGGGCGTCCAGGATGTTGAGCAGTAGTCCAAGGAAGACGGCCGATGCCATCTGTGCACCAACAACTGCGTTCTTGACGGCGGCATCTCTGGTGTAGTTCTTCGGATTTCCCACGGATCGCCCCAACTGAATCAGATGTTCCCGACCATTTGAAAAGGACCGCGCAACGTGTGCCTTGAGGCTCTTCGAGGCCGGTCGGGCGGTTGTGAAGGGTGTTTTCTGCGGCGCCTGCGGATCCGCAGAACGTCTCGACTTGGGCAGCAATGGAGTCCGCTCGGTGTCCTGGACCACAACATCGGGTAGGTGTGGGCTGGGTATGCTACCGACCGTATCTGATCGCGTCCGTCCTTCGTAGCCCCGCGGACCCGAGTTGAAGAAGCTCTGGTCTCTACGCCCCGGACCAATGACCGTTTCCGGAGATTCAGGCTCGCCGTCTTCATCGATGGCTTCCGTCTCAAAAGACTCGAGTGACCGCCGGTCCCCAGCATCCGTAGGAATCGTCGGCCGACTGGAAGGCGCCTCCGAGTCGGCGACGCTGGCCCGCCGCCGGGGCTCATGGTATGCTTCAGAATCGAGTGCGTACGCCGCAAGCTCTTGGGTTCGTTCGCGAACGCCTTGCGACGAGTACTGAGGGTTGTCGATGGTGGCATGCGAGGCGCGGTGGGCAAACGATCGCACGGGGTTTCGTTGGTTGTACGAGCTCGAGAGCATGCTAGATCCGACGGAGGGGGCTCTTATAGGGCGCGATCGGGGCGGGGTGTTCGAAGAGGCATCGGCCGGATGCCGTCCCTGGAGGAAGTCTGTATCGGAGACATTGTCGCCTGTGAAAGGCAGTTCTTCCTGCTCGGCGTCCGATTGCGTGCGCGAATGCGTATGGAATGGCATCTTGACAATGGAAAGGCGTAGAGACGGACAATTGACAACGCAGCCACACATGCAACAGCTCTAAGAAGGGTCCAACGGCAACGGGGACCAAACGAGAGAGCGAGTGGTGCGACGCGGCCAGCAAAGCGACTACGCGCGGGATCAAATGGGACGATCAATTGCAGGCAGGCCGCCCAACGAGCGGCTGGATCTGGGTCTGGGTCTGGAGGCTAGAGCTGCTGCTTCCCGCATGGCGGCAAGCTGATAGGGCTTAGTAGGCATGGTAGTGAAATTTTCGCTGCGTCGCGGCGAGCTCGTCCACCGTCGGACCGCCAACGTCATCGATTGCCAAGCATACCTCGCACCCCCATTGCCGAATGGGAGCTGGCCCGCACAGGACACAAACACAAGGCCCATAACTCAACCCAGCACGACGATGGCGAACGATCACATCACACTGACGGATCATGGCGACGGCTGTGTTGTACAGGCATGTGCAGCCCCTTCAACAAACCGACCACCGGCCCGCCAGGTGCATTAGCGACTGCGCCGAGATCCGCTCTGGGCAAATGGCGGGAAAATGCCACGAGTTCGCGCATGGGAAAGCTTGACCGTGGGGGTTGGTAGACGTTGTATGTACTTGTATATAGGCGATGCAGATCGCCGTCTCCTCCTCAGACAAGAGACTGTCATGCGAGCACGGCCGTAACGTGGCCGCGTACAGACCTTTGGAGCGACCTCTAGGGCTCGTTGCGTCCGGAAATGCCTTCTCACACATCTTCAACCCCCTGCCCAGATGCATGGAGCGACCCCGCCGCGTGCTCTCGTTGGGAGCCGAACTGCGTTTACTCTCGCCGAGTTCTTACTGTACGCGTGACAGGGCGTAGCCTCGCCCCGACTTTCGGATGTGCATCATTAATTGCGGTCGGCAGTGCGCAACAGGATCGGGAGTGTCAGGCTCCCCATGCAGCTGAGAATCAGCCGTCTTCCCTATCCGACCGACGCAGCATATGGCTGCGGATCAGCTCAGGCGCTGCAGATATCCTTGCGCAATCAGTCGCTCCACGTCTCCCTGACGCACGTAGAACTGGCTGTTCTTGGTCAAAGTGATGGCCCTGCTGTCATCAGTCGACATGGTCACGCACGAAGGAGAACAACCCACCCGTATTCGGTTTGTATCTCGCCCGCGTCCTTGAGCACGCGGACGTCAATGAACAGGTCCTTTGGCGGCTCAAGGCTGCCCGTGAGATCAATGTCTGTCCATTGTCCCTTGTATGCGGCCAGCAAATCGCTGTACTGTCGTACGTATTCCTCTTCCTCTGGACTCAGGCTGCTGGTATTTGTGTCGGCGCCCATGGCGGCACCTCCATCTCCGCTGGCTTGGTTGGACTGCTGTTGCTGCCGCTCGAGCACATCGATGCCGCCCCAGCACATTTCCTCCAGCTTGTCGGTCCGCGTACGATGGTAGGCAAGCAGGCAGCGCTTGTTCCTCCTCATGCACAGGTGGTTCACCAACAATGCGCAGGCCGTAGCGGGCTCGGTGGAGGGGTTGAACGACCCCGCAAAAGGCTCGAGAATGGTCGCAACATCTTTGTCGAGGTCGCGTACTTCCCGTGTGGCGGCACGTACCATTTCCGTCTGGTATGGCGGCAGGTGGGCAAGCGACTGCGTCCGTTTGGCATGCTGGGCCTGTGTGCCGCCGTCAGTGTAGCCCTGCCGGTCTGCCGTCGATGGGTCTATACATACCAACTTGTTCCCGACTTCTCCGTACATGTTAAGGTCCTGCCGGTGGGCTCAGGTTGCAGCTCGCCATGCGCCCGCGTCCGAGGACATCACGCTCGAGGGGGGTGGTGGGTGAAGTCAAGGCCGTTGTCGTGGGCGGGCCCGCGTGTCGCCGTTACTCAATCTGGCAAGCGTCTGTGCTCGAGTCAACACCACCACTGGACGAGCCTTCGCATCACGACTCACGTACACCGTACACGCACGCACGCACTCACGCCCAGCGTCACTCCAATACAGCTCGAGCGCTCGAGCAGGCGCGACTCGATGCGAAAGAAATCTAGAATAATGCATGTACCAAACTAAATACAGGAGCAAGACGGAACCTTCAGACCGCCGCCCAATTTGCGCCAGGACCGTGGGTATCCTATCCGCCGTCAAACAGTAGTATCTGCGCCTACACAGATATCGACATTGCCGCCGAGACATATAATACAGCGTCAGGTTTGTACAGGTGCGTTCCCTTACAGCGTGCTTGCTGACACGCATCTAGGCTATTGATCGCCCATCCACTTCTCAAACTCCGACTCTGGGTCCAACTGGCCCATGTGCGCATCTGGCTGCCAAGACCCGCCCTGAAAGATCTCGTGCCCGTGCCCGTGTCCTGCCGCCAGAAAGCTGTCGACATTGTGTTGGTCGAGCTCCCTACCTAGCATTCCCATGTGGCCGTTGTGGAATTCGGGATGCTGGACTGCCGCGCCCATGTTTTGACGACGCCCACCGTCATAGGCTAGAAGCATCGGGTCGACTTGATGCTCGCCGAGAGGAGTCCCCGTTTCTGATTGCAGTTGCTGCATCAGGTCGGCGACATTACCTCCTGGAAGGCCCAGAATCGCATGGTCGGGCGTATAGTGCATCGACGCCGCTGGTGTGTCTACCCGTCGCAGCCGCAAGTCTTCCATGCCAGCTATGCTCATGTTGGGATGCAACGAAGTCTGAAAGTACTGGTTGTACAAATCAGCTTGTGCCATTTGCAACGGCACAGGCCTCCCTTCGTTCGTCACTTCCCAGCTTGACTTGTTCATGTCATGTCCGTTAGGTCCAAAGGCCCGGTCGAATAAGTCGGCGTGCATCCCATTCGTCTGGTAACTTAGGGCGCGTTCCGGCCGTCTTGAGTGCCGATATCTTGTCCTGCCATGTTGCCCTGGATTCCATTCGGCATCGTCCAGATCGCTGGGTTCTTCGTCGGAGAGCTCTCCTTTTCGCTTTCGAGCTGGGGCTGCATTTTTGCTCGGGGAGAACTTGTACGTCGGATGTGCGTTCTGGTGGTTGATCCTCTCGATCTTCGCGTACTCGTTGTACAGCTCGCGGATCTCAGGAGCCTCCAGCGGCCAGCTCTCCCCTGACACGGACGACACAACTTGATGGTTGTTCTGGAGGCACCACTGCTTCGTTCTCTCGGCATAAGCGGACCGATACAGCATGAACGAGTTCATCGGCCTCGTCACATAGCCGTTCCGCTTCTCAACTTCTTTCCGTCTCGTTTCCACGGACCTGTTCACCCATTCCTCCATGTTCTTGACCGGTATATGATGCAAATCCCTTGTCAAGAAACTCAACGGTGCCGTTAACTTAGGCATCTTCGGTTTGTCCGCCTTCCCGGTCTTGGCTTTCTTCGACTTCGGCGTCAGCTTTGGCTTCAATTTTTCTTCTTCGAGGGGCGAGCTAGATGGGGCCACCGTCCGCGTGCTTCGTGTTCGTCGATGCGACTCTTCGGTCTCCGTCGTGGACCTTGGGGTGAGTGGCGAAGCTGAGAACATTGCTTGACTATTCTTCGCCATGTCAGCACCTGTCTTCATTCCCAAAGCTGAGACTGCACTTACGGGTAATCCGGTGTACTGGCCGTCGTGGTAGTACTCTCCGCCGTGTCCGTACCCTTCCTGAGTTTTCGTTAGCCACATGTCGCAAATAGAGGAACTATACTGACATATTGGATGCCTAGACCGTACGCCTCGCCGGGCTGACCTCCATCGTGCGACGGGTGTCGCGGGAGGGCGTCGTGCCCTCTTCCCAAGGAGCCATAAATGGCGCCATAAGATTGAGGGTCATCATAAGAGTAGTGGCCATCAGTGTTGTACTGCGCAATTTGGTGAAGCCCGATCTGCATATCGGTACTGGCAACTGGTGGTGTAGGAGGATGTTGCTGAACAAGAGTTTCGGACTTCATGACGGCGGTGCCTCTGGTGCTAAATGCGTTGCGACGTCGGACCGCGCCGTGGGTCTTTGCACACTGAGCGCGAGTCTCCGGACTCAATGCCAAACGAAAGATAGAGACAATAGACTTCGAAGAGCAGCTGGGGCTGCAAGGGACTGTATCGGTTGCTTGAACAGTGGAAAGACTTGGGTTCCGTGGAAATCTAGAAGCATTCGGTACCACGTTCTGTTGCGATTACGCGAAGAACGGAGTTTGTCGCGTATGTGGATGGCCTTGGGTTAAATGTCTTGCTCTGGGCGTCTTTCTGAACACATGTGTCAGTGATATGGTCATGGTGCATTGCTGCATAATGGTTTGCTTCTGCCGCAATTGTGCATAACAGTTTGCAAAGTATTCAGCAACGAACCTTTTGCAGATAGCCGCTCTTCACCGGCACTTTCGATGGTTCCCAGGCAATCAATTTGGGCGGAAGGAAGACTCAGGTAGTCGTCTTAGAGTCGTCTTAGGCTGAACTTGAAGTTGTCTGAGTTCTGAGTTTTGGTAGTTGGCGCGTTCTTTGTCGATTGACGGCCACCAAAAGGGTCGCAGGAGGCAAATCAATGGGCAGCGATTCTTTGTCTGGTAAGTATGAGCCCCCATCAACTATTTGTAGCGACCGGCTAAGGCTCGAGGACCTACTCACGTACTGTAGCTCACCTGTTCGCTGAAGACGGACAAAGAAGACCGGATCTGTGATGGCTTCTGAAGCTTTGCCACGTCTGGTACTCAACGCTGCTTTTGGAAGTCGGGGACAGTCGAGGGCCGATGCGTCGAAAGTTGCTGGGCGATTCTGTCGGACTGCCCAGAGCCCACGAGCCTAAGTTTCAGACGTCGCTACACCGGGTGGTTGAAAACGGCCATTCATACCTACATAAGATTGGACATGTCCGACGCACGCCACGATCCACGATCCCCACACAGTCATGCCCATGCTAGCCTCCGCGATGGTGGATGTTGCCAGCTTTGCGCCTAGACATGGCTGGCGGTCGATCTCGCCATGATCACCCAATGACCAACCGCACCCATGCGGACGTCATCCTTATCAGGGCGAAACTCTGCTAGTTCCGACCGTTCTCGCGGGACCTAGAAGGAGTGCGCCGTCTCACGAATCCGAGGTCCACATTCCTCGCGCCAATGCCATCTATTGGCACCCACACCCTGCTTGCAAGGTCCATTGATCACGGACTAGCGCGGGTACTGTCTTATCCTTGACCAGTCGAACGCAGCATGCTCAGGTTTCGTAGGGTCATTAGGTTGGCCCGAGCGTACTATTGCAGTGGATGCCCGCATTGCAGTCAGGTCACCACCCTGGAACACCGTGGCACACCGGTGACAGTGAGCACACGCCGTGTGAGATCTATAGATCGCTCGAGATCTCTAGAGGTTCATCTTCGTAGTAAGCACTGCAGAACTCCTCGACTCCTGCATGGTTTCGTCACAGGAGGCACCCAAGAGCTGGTCTCTGCCTCCGCCAGTGACTGACAGCCCAGCCCAGCCAAGCCAAAGTCCCGACAACGTGGAAACGTCGGCGATCTCATCTCTCGACGGCTTGCTGCAAAGCGGTGGCAGAATCCTCAACACACGGCTAATCCCCGACCTGTCTGCCTTCTACACTTTGGTTATTGAATAGTAGGTATCAGTACGTTTCGGCATCGCCGCACGGTAGACTAATAGCTCGTGACCTGGGTAGATTAACAGCGCTCAGCGGTCGCTACACAGCATCTGCGCGTCGCATGCAGCCAAAGATCGGTTGGTTCCGGTCGATCATTCGCCTGAGCTTTCCCTGGCGCATCTCAGGAATGGAGGCTAAGACGGATATGGGTTGACATCTAAACACTGTCATGACGTTGTGCAACCAAAATTTGACGCCGCCACCGATGATTGGGCCTCATAAGCGAACGCAATGGGACGATTGCCAGTATGCGCGTTCGCTTGCGGCTGCTGAGCAGTTTGATTCAGGGGCATGCTTGCTCTGTGGGGGTTGACAGGTGTGGAGCGCTGACTGGATCCAGCCAGAACAAACGCGCAGTACCTGCAGACACATGTCAGTCGTTTGTACTAAATGCCCTTCAAGCTCTGCTTATACTGCTGAAGAAGAATATACGCGCATAGTGCGCTAGATACCATCTGATCCGTGGCTATCAGAGACGCGTAGGGGAAGTTTGTGCACTGGATGGTGAGTCTCCAGCATTGTGGTACCGTCAGTACACGTCCCCACTCTGCCGACGATATCCATCGCCCGTTCTAGCAGAACGACCGACCGATTGAACGCTCCAGCCAAGTTCTCGTCAGACCTAGCTTACGATGTCGATTGTGCATCTCTTCCAATTCCCAGTACCATGATACCCTGGTCACTGACTCAATCACCTAATTCGTATTCGTGCAGGCTCTGATTACACAGGTTGCCGGCATCTGTGCCCTCCGCGCTGTGGAGCGGCGTAGTACCGTTCTGAATTCCTTGGCTCCGATCCATCACCACTAGCAGATTTTCCATCCGCGGAGGACTTCGTTGCACGTTGAGCTTGCGACTATGACCACTGAAGGTCTGACTTAGCATACCCCACCGCGAGCATTGCTCAACCATGGTTAGCAAGTATATCGGAAATCCCGTTCGTAGTCTGGCCCGCCATCTCCGTCGCAAGCCAGCCGTGATGGGCCGTGACTCCATTAATGTACTCCGTGCCGCAGGATCGTCACCGCACGAATCTACTCGCACGAACCAGGTCCAAAGACTGCTGAGGGAATGAGGCTTATGTCAAGTGTATTTGGCTCATACGGCGTATGATTGGGACGCTACGCGCGGCCGCGGCAAGAATAGTTCCAACGGCTGCAGGTCATGAACAGCTGCGCCGCGCTAAAAGGAAAAGGCTGTCGGGGATGCGGTTCGTGTGTGGATCTTGACTTCAAGACGGGAGCTACACATGCACGCGTCGTCTGATCAGTTCACCCTCGATTATGGGGTACGCTTCGCGCACTAACGCTGGTATTGGTGTAGTGTACACAAGACTAGCGATCGCTTGAAAGAACCCTGAAAGCGATCTCACTCCAGCCAATTGCGAATGCCCTTATTTTTGCGATATACACATGTAGCGGTCTTGGCTTGAAGTTGGGCAGGGCAGGGCTTGACGAGAAGACCGCGGCCTAGTTGCGCGACTACCACTAGGATCGCTCTCAAGGCCTATTTTCGCGATCGTGCACGACTGACTCGTGGGCTTCGAAGTTGCTCGAATCAGCACCGGTATACGATTCGTTGCTTTTCTCGACGTCGCGGAGTGCAGTCTAGACGTATTTGACGATCAGCACGTATTCATGTCAACCTTGTGTATGCTGCTGCAGGCCTGGCTGCTTGGAGTAAGTACCACGATGCTGGAAAGCATGCAGCAGGTATTGGTTCTATCACGGCTTGGGTACCTTGAGGAAGACCTGGGAACTCCTCACGTTGACTAGTTACAGCTTCCCCATCGCGGCATTGTCGACTGAAGTTCGAGTCAAGTTCGACGTTGTGACTACCACTACCTAAACCGTGATCGCAACTACCCAAGCCGAGCTTGGTAGACAGTAGAGCCTCAGCATCAACCTCCCCTCTCGTGACACACTTTGCTCTTCACTGTCCCGAGTGTATGGTTTCTCTCGGATCTGCGCACAACCACTATCCGCTCTCATCTCCCAGGTGGGCCCACGGGTGGGAACATATCGACGACTCGCTCAAGACACGGAAATAGGAGCATCGCATCTCATCTCATCTCATCGGTTCCTTGACTCCAGAGAAAAAGCGAGTTTCTGCCTGTTCCTCGTCCTTGTGTGGCACGGTGTGAGTAGGGGCTGGGGTGGCTGAAGCAGATGGGGGGTTGGGAGGGGAGGG
>Ga0247733_1000349_pt1 | contig 21065 bp, 20 predicted proteins | sample UWRJL043104R2_FD_180932 | JGI IMG/M metagenome (GOLD analysis project Ga0247733, IMG submission 180932) | Plant litter microbial communities from Arlington Agricultural Research Station in Wisconsin, United States - UWRJ-L043-104R-2 | ecosystem: Environmental > Terrestrial > Plant litter >...
CCGCCGTGAGCAGCTGGTTCTCGTGCGCCTCGGACCAGGCCACGTCGTACAGCGAGTCCTGCGTGTCGAACCATTTCTCCGCGACGATGCCCTGCTCCGTCAGGCCCAGCACGTAGACGCGCCCGTTGCCGACGAGCCCAAAGTTGGCCGACGCGGCGACGGCGATGCGCGAGTCGAAGAAGGGCGAGTACTTGACGCTGTAGCCGTTGTAGCCCTGCGTGCGGTATTCGAGCATGGTGGAGCGGACTCGGACTCGGCCTCGCCCATCGTCATGTTGCAGTCTGTGTCCATGTGCGTCGATGGATGCGGCCCGAGGCTGCCCAGCCCGTCTTGGGGACCCCGCAGTCACGTGCCCAGGCGCCGGCGCGTTCCAATCCCGTGCATGCCCGCGCCCATCTTTGACCACCACGTCGCGCACTCCCTCCACCCACCCCCATGGACGCCTTCGTCTCGCGCAAGCGCAAGCGCCGCGTCGAGCCCTGCACCGACGACGAGTCGACCGACTTCAAGCTGGCCGTGCTGGCCTCCCTGCACCCCGCCGTCGACGAGAGCACGCTGCTCGAGGCGCTGCTGGCCGCCGAGGGCGTCGTCCAACATGCCTCGGCCGCGCTGGCGCCCCGAACCCCATCTCCCCGGAAGCGCACCGCTGGCATTGGATACCAGTCCTCCCTCTCCGCCTATCGCCTCGCATCGTCGTCCCAACCCGGCCCGGCGAAGAAGGCTCTCGTGCACAAGGGCAAGACGCTCAACCTGTACAGCCCCGCTGATGTCGAGGCGCACACGCCCTGCTCCATCGTGCACAACTTCCTGCCGCCGGAGCAAGCAGACGCCTTGCTGCTGGAGCTGCTGAACGAGTCGCCCACGTACGCCAACTTGGAGTTCAAACTCTTCGACCGCGTCGTGCAAAGTCCGCATACCTTCTGCTTCTACGTCAACAGCCTGGTCGAAGCAGAAGCACAGAAGACCGAGTACATATACGACGGCCGGCGCGTCGACGACGTGCGACAGAGTACCCCGGAGATGCTGCGCGCGTGTCCCCAGGTCGAGGAGGTCGTCAACCGCGAGATTCAGCGCAGGATCAACGACTTCTATCCCGGCGGAATGAAGCTCAGATACCAGTCTCCAGGGCTGTGGAAAGCCAATACCGCTTTTGTTAACTGTTATGATGGCCCCAAAGAGTGCGTCGGCTACCATGCGGACCAGCTTACATACTTGGGACCCCATGCTATCATCGGTAGTCTAAGCCTGGGCGTCGCCCGCGAGTTTCGCGTCCGCAAGATCGTCGCCGAAGATGATCGCCACCGAAAAGATGACGGCTCCCTTGCAGACGCTCAAGGGCAAATATCAATCCATCTCCCTCACAATTCGCTCCTGGTAATGCACGCTGAGATGCAAGAAGAATGGAAGCACTCAATCGCCCCAGCGCAATCAATCGACCCTCACCCATTAGCGAAGAACAAGCGCCTAAACATTACCTACCGCTACTATAAAGATAATCTTCATCCCAGGTATACACCCAAATGTCGATGTGGAATCCCGACCGTGCTTCGGTGCGTGACCAGGCAGAAACTCAACCGCGGCCGATATATGTGGATGTGCCATGCAAACTATGTCCCAGGGCAAGAGGGCTGCTCATTCTTCCAATGGGCCGAATTCGACGACAATGGCGAACCGCCATGGGCTGTGAAGGCCGAAGAAATGACTACCACGACTTGAGACTGGCCCTGGCTTCTTATCTCGGTCACTATTATGATTAGAGTCGTCTGTGTGGAATTCGACGTCGCGACGAAGGTCGGGACTATATTCGTCTGCATTTCCTAGGATACACACTAACCGCTGTCCTCGTATGCTAAACGGTGACGGATATCCAAAGATCCGGTTTGTTGTTCCCCGAATCGATTGGATGCACTGTCCTGCGTGGTTGGTTGCTCACAAATGAGCCGAGGCGACGACCGGCAGCGCCGCGCAACGCTCCGAGGGTCAACGTTAGGCATGTCGCGAAACCAATAAAACTCTAAACCCGTCAGCGGATCTCGCCAGCGTGTTCGCCACTGCGCTTCCGAGTACGACAACGATTATCGATTCTATCTTTGGCATGCATTGTGTAGTAGACAGGTTCTTTTCTTTCCTAAAGAACTCTGTTTGCGAAGCATAACTTCACCATAGGGCAAAACAAAGACGTAAAATAGCGCCCAAGGAACATTCAGGAGAAATCGGGCGTCCTAGCTTGTTTCGATATCCTGACTGGTGCAAAGAGTATCCAAATGTCTGACGTCCGTGTTCCTGAACTCTTGGCCGGCGTCATGCTCAAAGTCCGGGGGGGCAATTTCAGCCAATGCCAACCTGGTCGTGCTCTTCAGGCAAATCGCGATGGAGTGATCCCTTCCAATACTGGCGGCCTCATGACGTGCCACCACTCCAAGTGGGACGGGCACCAGACAGGATGAACCACAACGGTGTCCTATTGACGGGGTTGCGCCCCATTCAAGCCGCACCTCAGTCCACTTCTCTGTTATCGTTTGCAATTCTCGCGTCTGCTTAGTGCGCAAGCTATCATTCAGTATTGTCTTTCTCGCAACGTCGCAATTCCACGGCTGTTTGTCTTCTCATTAAAGCCCTGTTGCGCCCCTCGCTCATCCTTCCACATATTGCGCCTGTAATACACCCCTGCCCGGTAAATGCGCTGCGAGTCCAGCGAATCCCTCGACGTCATCCATACGACGAGTCTTCGTGCCTATATTCACAGAGTTCGAACCACTTTCGTCAACACACTCTTCGACCTCGAAAATGGAGCGAGTGCTACCCCAACCCGCGCTCAATGGGCCAAGCCGCCGCAAATCCGTCTTCCTAGAGGTGGGACTGGTGGACGAAGAGAAATCACAAAGAGAGCGCAGTCCAGCGCCAGTCTTGATCTCGGTTCACAATCCGAAAAAGTTACGAGCGCGAGCGGTGCGATTTCGAAGCAAAAACGACATCTTCCAGGAAGGAGATGACGCGTCCGACGACGATGGCTGGGAGTCTGCGTCAGAGTGTGATGAGGACAGCGATGAGGACACTTTCGAGTCGACGCAGATGCGCACGGCTCTAGGTCGGCCTAGAATATATCGCCTAGGATTTATGGCCGTCGTCCTTGGTTTAATGCTGTCCGTGTTCCAGGTTGGCACAGTAGCACCCATGGGCGTCAAAGGGGGAGTCATCCCACGCGAATCGATTGAGTACACCGACATCTCACATTTTGAGAAGCGAGAAGATACACAAACAGATGTTTGCACGCGATGGGCAGGCCAATGCAAGTCCTAGGCTTCCTTCTCTATTCGAGTTGCTAACCGGGACAGCGGCCATCGTCAACGGCACCCTCTACATGTACGGCTTCCGTACCTCGACCAGCGCCCAGCAAGACAGTGACACGTGGAGTAGGCATTGCCGTTGCGTTATTCTAGACTTACATGCTAACGTGTGCATGCAGCAAACGACTTCCTCTCCGTTGACCTTAAGAAGTCCTGGCAGATTGCCAGTCCATCTCTAACCGGTCTTCCGAAACCCTCCGGGCCGCCTGCCCTTTCGCTTGGATACCTTTGGAGCTCCTTCACCTCGCTCTATCTCTACGGCGGCCAGTACTCGGACAATCCGAAAGCTAGTCCCGGTCCAAACTCAGTATGGGAGTACAACATCCCAACTAGTAAATGGATCGAGCACGTTGATCCCAAGACCTCCGCTGGCGATAGTGCCGAAGGCGATGGCCAACAAGTCCAGCGCGCCGCTGAAGGGGCTGGGTTCAGTGTGGCGACTCTTGGCCGCGGGTGGTTCTTTGGTGGGCATCTCGACGACTTCACAACCGAAGGCTGGAGCAATCAGGTCCCTCGAGTATACCTGAAGAGTCTACTCGAATTCACATTTCCAGGTTTCTCAAACAATGCAGTGGAGAATCTGAAAGGTGGCAAGACAGCGGGTGAGGGCGGTGTTTTCCGCAACATCACCGACGGTGGTCTTCAAAACACTGGCTCTTTCCCAGAGCGTGCCGACGGTGCCCTAGTTTACATTCCAGGGTTCAGCGACGAGGGTATCTTGCTAGGTCTAACGGGTGGAGACAATGACACCTTTGTAAGTTTCTTCCATAGTTTAGATGGGAACCCTGTTAACAAAGATTCCCCAGACCCAGATGAACACAATAGACGTTTATGACATCGCCCATTCTAAATGGTACAAGCAGAGCACCTCGGGGACTACACCAAAATACCGAGTCAATCCGTGTGCAGTCGTTGCATCTGCAGCCGAGTATGTTTGTTCTCTTCTTGTGGCGGTTGGTCTCTGCTAACTCGCGATAGTGGCTCATCTCACAACGTTTATATGTTCGGGGGCCAGAACCTCCAACCTACGAAGGGCCAAACGCAATACGACGATATGTGGATTCTCTCAGTGCCCTCTTTTAAATGGATCGAAGTCGACCAATCAGATCAGAACATACCACCCGCTCGAGCCGGCCACTCGTGTCATGTGTACGACAGCCAAATGATCGTTCTCGGTGGCTACGTTGGCAAAGAGCTATCATGCGATTCGCCCGGTATTTATGTCTACAACATGTCGAGTCTGCAATGGGGTGACCAATTCACTGCCCTAACAGGAGACAAGGCTCTGCAAACGTGGGATGGCAAGGAAGACAATCCGGGAAATCCACTCGCACAACAGGCCAACCAGCGCGGCTACGATTCCAAGGCTGGCCTGGAAGGAAGCTACGGCTATGCGGTCCCGGATGTTGTGCAGAAAGTCATCGGCGGAGAAGCGACTGGCGGTGCAACACTTACCGCACCGGCTCAGACCCCCACGGAAGGGCCCTTCAAAACCGGTACAGCTCAGACCTACACGGTCACCGGTCCCAACGGTGCCATCATCACGCAGACCATTAACTCGAGCGGTGCCAACAACAGCCGAAAAGGTCCCAACGTAGGCGCCATCGTCGCCGGTGTCGTTGCGGGTGTTTTCTTCGTCATAGCAGCCTACTTCGCTTTTTGTGCTTGGGTGTACCGCAAACAAGTCAAAGTCTGGAAAGAACATGCTGGTATGCAAGCTGCACGCGCCGCCGGTGCGGAGAAAAACGATCCTTGGGCCGCACAGGGCGCCACCATCGCATCCAGTACGAAGAACTCGAGCGAGCGCGCTCAACGCGATCTGATTGGCACGCGGTCGAGCGAAACAAGGAGCGCGATACGGACCAGCCACGAAGGGGGTGCGTCTTCATACCAGGGGGCCGCAGGTGTGGCCGGAGCGAGCGGAGCTGGCCTTGGGGCGGTGGATGCTCAAGGTCGGCGGAGTAGTGTTGCGAGCTCGACAGATGATTTGCTTGAAGGGCAGGAACCGAGTTTCTGGGGTGTAAAGGGTGTGCTGCTCAATCCGAGGAGAAGTCTACGGGTGATCAACCGGGATTGAGCTCTAGAGATTGAGTAAACAGCGGAGACGACGTGATTCTGATTCTGACTTTTACTTCTACGGCAGGATTCCACTTCTATTCCTGGACTGTATTATGATTCAACAGCGAGCAACGATAGTTTTGGGCGTGCAAATGGGAGGGATCTCACGTACACGATTGCATCCAATTGTACAGAACGCACACAAGACCAATAATAATATTCATCTACGCCATGTTTATTTGTGAATTCTATAGGAAGGCACAGGATTGCCTACCTCGCAGCCCATATCGTGATAGTATGTGTAGAGTTACGTGTAGAATGCGCAAACCTCCTGAGCAACGGACTTGATCGATCCCTAGGAAAGCCCAGGTTGTACTCTACCACGCATCGACGGTTGAGCAGTTGCTTCAAAGTGTGAGCCTGTGCAGACGGGGAGACTGTGCGCAGAGCAGATCGCTGCGCGATAGAATCAGGTCTATGCGTGATATCGCAGCTGCTCGTCAGACGAGTGTCGGTGCTGGTGGCGCAGGACGCACTGCGGATTCTGCGGATTTTGCGGATTCATCCATACGGATCCAGATCTCGCGTCGACAGGCTCTCAAACAAAGTATCAACAACAATCTTCCCATCTTCGTCGCAATCTACGCAATCGTCGTTGTGGAAGTAATTGTAGACGTATCCTTCACGATGAGTGCGTGGACAGGAAAGGTTTCGAGCTCGTGACTGTGGGCTTCGGCGATGAAGGCTGCGGTGAACTGACTTACAGTGTTGTTAACGACAATGTGGTAGACTGTGGCTGGGCATTGTAACAAGTTCCTGGTTTGTCTGCTGAAGTTCCGACACAGCATGGACGAAGCCGGGGTCGGCTTTCGGCGGTGTCCACCAACGATCGATCCTCTGAAGGACATAGTTACCACTGGCTGTGCAAAGGTCTCCAATAGCATGTCCAACGAATCGACGATCAACAGCAGCATGCCATGCTCTCTAGACGGATCCGGAAAGCATAGTACGTTTGCTTTGCGGAAAGTCGTGATAGCTGAAATGGTAGACGTCAGCGTCAGCAATGGCCTGTACTAGTGATGGTGTCTGCGAAGGTGATGGGATCTGTCGGGGAGGTCTTGACGAAAGGATTGTTACTATTAACATGACTGTAGGGTGAAAGAAGGACGACGGCAGGGTCAGGACTTGAAAAGGAGGGAGCGCGGTTGAACCGTGGCTTGCTACTGTAATGGTGGGTATCGGTGGTGAGCCTGTGAGGATGGGCAGTGAGTGTTGAACGGAAGGGACCACGTACCAACGGTCTACACCGAGAATCACATTGTGCAATCCTAAACTATATCATCGCACATAATACTCCTTATTCAGGCTGCTCATATTTTTACATGCGTGCTAGGGTTCCAGGTCGCGGTTGAAGTTATATTGCCGATAGCCAAAACCATCCATCGTTACCCAGTGACCGAGGGCCGAAAATTCCGTCCAGACCTCGGGGTATCGTTGTTTGATCCACTCTTCCACCAGCCGTTGGCGCTCAATGTTGGCCGTTGCATTGAACCAGTTGCCCAGCCTAGGGCAGTCAGTAAAATTGCAACATGCTCAGCGGTGCGATAACCTACATGTACATATCCAACTTCAAGCCATATTCCGCTTCGGCAGACTCTACCAAAGCAAGAGCCTCATCGTGAAGGTGGTTTCGCGCAATGGCACCCAAGTAGGCTGTGTAAATAGTTTTGTCAATGTCGATATCCATCTCTTTCAACCTGCGCCAGATCGACTTGGCGTGCTCGTCTCCGAACGGCATGCCTTCGCACGACCGGAATGCGATAGCGATGCTGTTGTATGTAGGACCCTCCTTTGAATTCCCAATCTCCGCCCAGATCTCCAGGGCTTTCTGGTTGTTGCCTGTGGCGGCATGGGCAAGCATTAAAGCGTTTCTGAGCTGAGTATCCATTTCTACATTTAGGTCAAGCTTGAGCTGATTGTGGGCCAGCTCCAAGCTCTCCGCATCTGCATTGCGAGCAAAACCAGTGAATGCAGCAACGTACACGGCCTTTGTGGTCGTGAGCGCTGGGTGCGTTTCGTTGCGCATGTGGAAGAACACATGGCACGCCATGTCGGAACGCTTCCGCGCGAAGAAGTCATTCATAACTGGAATGCGGTCCGCACGTGGGGTTTCTGGAAAGGAACGACGCATGATCTGATAGGCATCCCATGCGTCGGCCGTGCTGGTTTGACCTTCCAAAATAAACGCCGACAACGTTTTGCGTATGATGGCACGCTGGTCGGGTGTGAAGTGGAAGGCATGCACTTGCAGCAGGTCCACAGCGTCGTGTGCCTCTCCGCGGCGGAGGTGGAGGAGGCAGAGAGCAGCTATGGTCTCGGGATCAAAACGGGCCTTGCGTTCGTGGAGGTCGTCCACTATGGCCATGAGATCATCGAAGTGGCCTTGCGGTGATAGGCATAGTGCCTGTATGAGTTGGTTGATAGCCACCACACTACGTTCGTCTCCCGATTTATCACCCTGGAGACCAAAGTAAGCAGCGCGAGCCCCGTCAATGTCTCGAATTGACAGTCGATACTGTATTTGCATAGTAAAAGTTCTTTCGTTGGGATATATGCCTCGTTTCTCGCCAAGGGCAACGTAGCGTTCGGCGGAGTAGGAATCTTGCTTGGACATGGCAAACTCGACAAGCATGTTGATGGTGTCGATGTCTGGCTGCACAAGCGTTGCGGATGGATTCTTCTGGCGCTGTTCGGTGTTCCTGCGAGCCATTACATTCATCATGCGGTCAATCTCGTCTGGGCCTTTGCCAATGGCGGCCGACCACAGGAAGATGGCGTCCCAGGTGGGCTTGTCCGGCATCTCGTGCAGTAAAGAGGCCACCACCTGATGACCAAAAGCGTGGTCCCCAGACAAAGCACATGCTCGCAGCAACTGGGGCAACGCCGAAGCCTTCTTCTCGAAGCTTTTAGAGTTGGGCACTTCGATATACACCGTCGGTTGCTGGTACCATTGCTTGGCTTGCGGCAAATTCTTCTTCCCCACAAAGTAACCGACGAGGGCATTCTGCATGGAGGGTGTCCACGGCACGAGTAGCTCCCGCATGATTTGGACAGTGCGAAGCAGCTCGGTCTCGTTGTCTTCGTGGGCCAGACCCTGCAGCACCAGGTGCCAGCTCCTCAAGATCGCGCTTTGCTCGTCTTGGGTGGGCGACTTGGGCCAACCAAAGGTAGCGACAGCGATGTCGCGTGCCTCGAGGCTGGCGCCGAATGTCGTCAACAGCTGCACGAAGCGCCACAGCTTCTGCGTCTGGTATCTCGTGAGGGCGGTAGATGGTTTGGCTTCTGATTCGTGCGACTCGAGCTCATGCAGTCTTTTCACTTCGGTGTGAATCAAGCGACCCAGCTGGAGATGGGCCTCTCCACCAGGTTGAGGAGCGCAGATGAGCTTGTAGACCATGCTGTCGAGCTCGCGTCGGGCGAACCATGGCGTGCCGTCTTCTTTTGGATGCTCGACGAGGTAGCGATAGGCGTTGAGGGCATGTTGAACGTGGAATTTCTCAAAGCGGAGTGATTTTTGCGCGAAGAAGGCAGCTAGGGCGTCGGCGATGTCGGCAGGCGGGGGCAGTCGCAGAGCCTCGCGCTGGGCGGATGCGAGGCCAGCCAGTACATCGAGGCCGGGGGGCTTCTCGGCAGGTTTGATCTTGCGTTGCTGCTTGAACAAGCCAAAGAAGGTGCGACGCTGGGCGGGGAGCCCAGAGCCCATGGCAGTGCCAGTGCCAGTGCCATGCTGGAGGGCGATGCGCGGTCGTTGCGGGCGAGACAGGCAGCCGCGGCAGAGGAGCGGCTTGTTGGCGACGATGCTGCGGAAGACGACGCGGGTGAGGTGCGAGGGCATGGCGGCGACGGCGGGAGCAATTGCGCGGCACCGAGGCTATCTCATCGTGGAAAAGGAAGCTTGCAACAAAAGGACGAGATGAAAGCGTGGTAGGAGAGAGCAAAGACGGGTTCAACCGTGTTGCGGTGCGTGTGGCGGGCGGTTGGTGACGATGCGGGAGTGAAGTTGCTCTCCGGTGAAATCATTCGCCAAGGCCGCTAGCCGGCAGTTTTGGAGCTACCTATGTATGCTATGTCCCTGTACACATCCAATTGACGCCTGCAGACACACACATCGCACCTCTTTCTAGCACATACCTAAGCACACACATCTCCGCATATACGGCCGCCATGTCGCTGATACGACACACCTTTCGGGCCCCCGCCGCTCTCGGCCGCACCTGCACGCGTCGTCTCTCGTCCAGCAAACCCGCCGGCAACGGCAAGTTCACCCTCCCCTCCCTGGCCTGGTGACCGCTGACTTTGCAGGCCTCGTCGATCTCCTCGAAACCTCCGTCGCCCGGCCGGCGCCTCGGCAGTCGCTCGCCTCGCGCATGGCCAGCCAAACCCTTCCCACGGCCCAGTCACAGTCGCGGGCCCTCGAAGAAACGGCCAGACGCACGAGCTTCCAGAAGCAGATCCATCGCAAGTGGGCCGCCGGCGATGTCTACGCGCCCCACGACCTGTCGGGCGCCGAGCAGAAGAAGTGGAAGACGGGCCGGAAGACACCGCAGAGCGACGCATTTGACCGCCTAGGCATTAACCCGGTGAACGAGTATAAAAACTTCACCCTCATGTCCGAGTACATGACCGAGATGGGTCGCATCAAACACTCCAAAGACACGGGCCTGCGGCCTAAGAACCAGCGCAAGATTGCACGCGCGATACGGCGAGCCATTGGCCTTGGATTGATGCCCAGCGTACATCGACACCCGCTAGTGCTCAAGAAGAGCTCGCCAGCAAGGTTCCTATAGCCGCGTCTATGTGTACGAATTAGGCCATGTATAGATTGCTTGTATGAATATGATTCCCTTGCCTTTGCGCCGTATCAATCCTACGCCACACTGAAGATGGCATCCGTGCCCCTTCGTTCTTGTTCTTCGTGCACACCACCGTCACACAGAAGAGGTGTTTACTTGCATTTACACTCACCGCCTGCTCAAACACTCCGCTCTCTAGCATCTTTCCGAATCCCACCAAGATGCGCTCGATCGGACCGCGCGAACCCTTGCTGAAACAGATAAAGTCGCTGTCGGCATCCATGTTTTGCCAGATGATGGTAACGTCAGTTGCGGCCCTTCGATTGACAGAGTAACCTTAGGGCTGCGTTTCAGGTTTCGACTTCATACCGGGCGCATCCACTACAACATCATCTACGCTCAAGGCTATGATAGCAAGGGAGATGTGTCGTTGGCCAGCAGCTAATTCGCATCGAGTGTATCCAATGAACAGGAGTCGACAAGGCCGCGAACGGGGGTGAGGAGAAGCGGAAGGTTTGGTGCAGCAGCGAATAAGAAGAGCTCGAGGATTGAATTGCAACCCCATGCAGACGAGGCACTGGAGCGTTGCTTGCAGGTCTTGACTGTGATAACCCGTATACAGACAGAGAGCTGTCAAGCAATTGATTACATGGTGATGGTTATTTGTGCGTGATTCGAGGCTTCCACTTCCATGCATCTCCAATCTCCTTTGACATGTCGTGGCACGCAGGCGTAGTACCCATTCCCTACCTGCTCAATTCCCTCAACCTAGCAGCTTCCTATCGCCAAGCTTTTCGCACTGTCACTCTCGTCTTTGCTTCTCAAGTATCGAACTATACCTCGTCAGCGTCATTCACATACCAAGCCCGAGCAAAAGCACATACCTGCCACTTCTTAAACCCCGTGTTCCTGTCCCCCACCTTCGGCGGAGCCCTACTTGCCATCTTCGGCTCATGCGCCTCAACGTACGCCTGAGCAAGCGCAGCACACTCTTTCTTGTGCGTCTTGTAGTGCGCCTTTTGACAGTCTTTGGTGCAATACGTGACGCTGTGGCATTTGTTACATTGCTTTGGCGTTGCTGGAGATGCGTTGCATTGGGCGCATGAAGGTGTTGAGGCTTCAGGCGCTTTTCCTGTTCGTTTGTCAAGAGGGTCCCTGCGATGAAGGAGAGTGTAATGATGTACCGGTACTGCTTGCGCTCGCGGCTGCATTTTCGGCATCTGCCGATGATGCCATGGTGAAATGGTTCGCAAATGCGTGTGCTGGCCTCAGATATGGCTCTCTCAAGCGATTTCCAATATTAATGCCTTCTAGACACGTGTGGAGACTCTGGAAACATGGGACAGTAGATGTCGACTGGTCTGCTAAACTCATTGTTCAAATGTTGTTAGTGCGGCTTCTACTAGCACTAAGCCCACAATGGCTAGACCAGGTAGACGCTACTCAATTCACGACTCACATGCACGCAGCTTGGATGTCTTTCAGCTGTGCACCATCTTCAACGTATCGCGTAATGCGGAGTAGAGGGCAGGATTCGTTGCGTGGACTAGGGGTGTGAAGCGACATGGCAGACATCTAGTAATGTAGTATTGGTGCTCTAACGTCACCAATCTATTCTCCTTAAGCATACTGCGGGTGGCTCCGCGCTGCTTGAGCAGGGTCGTAACACTTGTCTAATCCTTAATTACCCACACAGGGTTCGCGTAGCATCCAGACGCATACCTGGCACTGCCCGTGTCTGAACTGTCATTCTCGAAACTGGCTCTCAACTCGACGCATTCTTGATTAACTGCCAAATTTCAAGAAGCCCGATCGGATTGTCCGTCAAACCAACGATGCGATCATCAAATTCACTTCGAACTGCAACATCTGCCACCCCGCCACTCGTTAAGGTCGGCCGCGAGAAGTTCTGGGCTAAGATATCCCCTGTCAGTATTGGCCTCAAACAATGAAATATATCTTGTGTGATTCCCGGTGTCGCGCCTGCGGGTAGTAGACCAAATGTAGTTCCCGCAAGGCGACACGACGACTTCGTTAGCCCAGTAGTCTTCGATGCCTAGTAGCTTCTCCGGAAGAAGATGGATGAAACCGACCAACTCAGGGGCTTGCGTAGAGTCGTTGATCGGGTGCTAACCCATCTCATTGGAGCCCTCCATCACATCGTAGAGCGCGTATTCAGACGTGTGGAGGATCACGTGCCGCAGCTCAGTGTGGCCATAGGGCCCAATTGCGATGTCGATGGGAGCTCCTCGCTCACCAGTAACGGGATCAATCGGTTGAGTCCAGATGGCGTTACCATGGGCACCCGCAGCATACAGAACAGTGTTGTCCTTGCTGAACGCTGAACCATGAACACCGGACTTAGGCCAACAATCGAAGCTCTGTATCACCTGGTCAAAGATCCCGGTTCTGATCGACCGACATGACCTGTCCACAACTTAGTGCCCCAGTAATCAAAGCCGCAGACAGTTATAAGGCCCCACTTTCAATGTTTCGATGTAGATCGCTGAGCCATTACACCCCTCCTTTCCTTGGAGGGTTTTGCCGTGGACGACACTCGTAAGATTGTTTACCGTGTAGGTAAGTTAGGTGAAGTAGTGTCGCCTTGTTGGTCGTTGACGTAGGTGTGATTGGTTTTGTAGAGTGTTCCCTCGTCATGCTACACGCAGATTACGCTCCATGACATTTGTACTTGTAGTTGTTTTACTTACGCTGAAGCTAAGCCAAGAACTCGGTACCGGAACCTTAATGTTCGCGACAAGGGTAAGCTCAAACGTCTCATCGTCAAAGGTAATCGAGTACAATGGACCTTAACCAGAGTTCCCACAATCAATTCATACTGTGCAGCTCGACTAAAGTCCGTAAAATCGAAGGCGGCAAAAGCAGATATAAATTTAATGTACATGATCCTAATACAGCTTGTGAAAATTGGGATAGCAGACACAAGGTGGTCATTCAAAAGCGCCCACGGAGCATTCATGTAATATAAAGCACGCCTAATTCAGAATGAAATGATTCACCACGCGAGAAGTTGCCGAATTGGCTGCCAAAGTCCGATCGGGACTTGGCGAAAACCTTCGCAGATTAATCTCCGTTGGCATTCAGATCTAGTGGTAATAGACTAATACCATGTTATTCGCTCTGTGTAATTCTCATCAAGAAATAACATGTAGATAAGTATAGCTTTGGACGCGGACTAACGATTCGTGCGATACCAAGATCGGATCAGGTGCGCTCGTCCTGATGGGATTTCTGTGGCCAATGCTACCAGCGGACGGGCTTTTAACGGTGCACTTTGTTATCTATTATTATGAAATCTCAAGATCCGGATTCTATGCAGCTTTGTAGAAGCACAGGAATAGGCGCCGGTCAGTGTCTAGACCTATTACCTAGGATATCGGTCAGTCCCAAGCAAAGCTTATGTAGTTCTATAAGTTTGTTCCTCGTTGCACTATTCTAGATCATTCCTTCCCTTCAAGTGATGCTGCAGCTGATTCTGGCAACACATGCCGTACAGACCAGAGATCATCGCAAATCAGGTGGTTAGGTCGTCCAGGATCCTGTCAAATGAGAACACTCCAGCGTACAAAATGTCTGTTCGAGTGTCAGCTGGTTTCTTGAATTGTCTAAAATCAATGAAACAAACGGTGCGCTCTCTTACCCCGGATCACAAAAGCATAGTCTGGGCTTGCTCGAACCGACGCCTCTGGATCAAAGGCCTTGTTCCTCGCATATACGTTCGTCCAGAACTTCCTCCCTCTTGTTCTTGCAATTCCCTCCGAATCCTTCGACCTCAGAGAAAGTGTCTCGCGCAGTATTTCTAGAACACTGTTGGATAGACTGCGCATTGCGTTGCCGGTTCTTGCTGCACCGACAATGCCAGTAGATTTGACAAAACCCTCCCGGACGCGATCAATTGCTGACCGACGCGCTTGTTCTAAATACAATTCGGAGAGCACATAAGTATCTAGGTGTGCGTGGAATTGCAGGATGACGTTAGAGTAATTGACAAACGACAATGTGATTATTGCGGAGCGAGGAACGAGCGTAGTAATTACGTTCGGGAGCTCCAAATTAAGAACTGAGCGTGCACAGTCTAGTTCTTTGCCGTTTCTGTCAAAAGTAGGTCCTGTAATCTAAATTGCACTACACTACTTATTGACGTGCATTAGCACTAGCTACTATTTTAGCTACACAAAAAATTCCGAAATTCCGATGCATTAACACTAGCTACTAATTTAGCTATTTTAGCTATACTACGTTAACTCTTAAGATTAATACTACGATTAATCCCTCTAGTCTTTACTTACAATTGCGTCTTCTACTACTACTATACCTCTAATTTGCTCTAAGTACAGCGAACTTCTTAAGCTTGGTATTAAGTTACGCGTACCTCTGCCAGAAGCCCCCTAGAACATAGACGGGCTGGCTCCGGTCACGTGCTGGACCCTTTTTAGTCTCAGGGATGCACCACCACGACTCCGCAAGGATTCGAACAACCTCTCTTTGAATACATACCTTAGCTCTTCTGTGTTTACAGCTCTCCTGCCACACAAGAGTCTCACACTTCCTAAATGAATGAAAAAGATCGACGATGTTCAGTTTACACGCTAGGTTTTAAGTGTAAGACTAGTTGCATACAATCTATAAGGCGAAGCTATACATCTCTAAACTATGTCTCTGTCGCCTCGGGTTTGACGCGAGATCCTCGGGACTGATCACCGCATCAAGTACAGCGATCCTCAGGACTGGAAAATTGCCATCTTCTATCCAGGCCCTCAACGCTCAGCCTTGTGCGACTTGGAAGGTCCGCACCGAGCCCAATCCATATGACATAAAACTGCGCTAGTTTGAACCGTCAGCCTTTTCGATCAGTGTAACACGGCTCCGGTATTTCTGCCCGAGGCTTGTCACACCGGATGCATTGTTATTGTATGTAGCGCAGTCGTGTCAGCCACCGATAGGCAAAAGCGTGCCTGCTGCCTGCCTACATCTTTCTTTCATGCCAAAAGCGAACACTCAACCTTGGGCTCTGCCTCACTTTCCAATTACGGGCTGCCTGCAGTCTTCAGTCTTAAATCTACTTTTTATGCCAGTGATACTGGAGCGTCGACTGTCGTTGCTGCCTCACTGCCAATCATGTCGTCTAGAATCGTTGAAGTGTGGAAGATTCCGCCCAAGTTCCTCGGAGAATAACCAAAAGTGCAGCAAGGTAGTAGCGGCGGAAATGTTGTTGAATGGGATTTCCCGTTGGTTCAGATAGTGGTTGATAGTGCGTCCGCTGTTATAAGAGCGGCGTATCACCCGTAGCTGACCCAAATAGAACTTCCGCCAGACACGGTTGTTCTTTCGTGCAACCAACATAGAGTAAACAAGTAGACGGTTGTTGCCAAAACCGAAGCAAGACTTGGGGACCCGGATCTTGGTGAGCGGAAGTCGTACTTCCTCAAGGTAATAATCTAAGCACCCTTACTCCGTCTCTCACTAACAAGAACGAGTGTGCAGAGTACGAACAAGGTCGAGTCATGCTAGAGGGAGAGTTCGAGTCCATGAAAGCGCTTCATGCAGCGGCTCCCACGCTTGTGCCCAAACCACACGCATGGGGCCAGGTAGACGTCACCGAGCCAACAATGTACTTCTTTCTCTGCGACTTCATTGAGCTCAGCGATCAAAACTCAGATGCTGTTCAATTGTGCTCGAAGCTTGTGGCACTTCACAAGTCGACTCAGTCTCCTAACAACTTGTTTGGCTTTCATGTCAATCCTTTGCGAGGAAATCTTCCGCTAAACACAACATGGACAGCAAGCTGGAAAGAACTGTTTGCGCAAATCTTGCGCGGGACTCTGGCTTCGTATCAGAGAGTCAACGGCACGCGACAGGGTATAAGCCAACTTGTCGAGTCCGTGGTGGAAATCGTCGTGGCTCAAGTACGTGATAGTTGTCTGGAAGCCGAAGGACGCTCAATCAAACCTTCACTCGTACATGGAGGTCATTTTGACGCGACTAACTCGGGGACGACAGAGCTGACAGCAATCTCAGATCTGTGGGGCGGAATTATCGGGACAGATGCCAGGACCGGCGAGGTATATTTTTTTGACGCCAGCTCTTATTACGCGCATCATGAAATGGAAGTGGCCATATGGCGATACGTACCCAACACCATCACCGGATCTGGCGCGTATGTTGAGGACTATCTCGCCTAGATGGGATTCAGCGAGCCCAAAGTGCAATTCGACGATCGCCATAGGCTGTAGAGCGCATGTACCGCTTTACATGCTGCTGCATGCCATGACAGATCTGACTTTCGTGTGGAGGAAGAGGGTTCCATCTTGGATATCACTTCCCTCAGGCTGATCATTTATAGGAGCGAACAAAAGTTGACACACCTCTTGCGAAAGTATGCTTAGGTCTTCGACAGTACATGCGGCAACAATCACCAACAGTCTTATTTGACACAGCAGAGCTGATTCGATTGTAACTGTACGCGCGGACGGTAATAACTTGATCTATAGGTATCAAGTTGTGGTTATACAGAGCGCGTTTGCAATCCCAGAGGCTAGGCTCAAAATGAAATGCTAGAAATAAAGACAACGATATCATTTAGTCTCACAGTCAAATCCATCCGTATCGTGAACTTTGAGCCATAAACAACGGTCATTCAAGTTGTTTGTTGGCCAGTAGAACCATTCCTTAAAGTGACGCGCGGAGGCGTTTATTCGTTCAAACGAGAGATCTAAATGGTGGCCGACAGAAACACTTCCACGTGTTAGATGCCAGTCATTGGCGAGACTTAAAATTATGAAGATAAGGTTGTCATGTTGCATTGGATGTAGAAGGTGTAATTGTAACTTGCTCTCGTGAAACAGCCTACAGCCTTATTAGGCAGGCGGCACAAGCTACTGCAACCTCGCACGCCAAGGCTACCGTGACTGCTTCCAGATCGCTGGCTTTCTGCACATCTTGACCTTTCCATCTCCCGTCCACTTCAGTATTATCATCGCCGAGATCGTCTTCGCATACTAGCGAAGTTCGCTACAGCCAACAAAACTTCGACTTAGTCGACATCACCCAACGTGTTTTAGACACTCGACTGACCCTGGGAAAGGATGTGTGTCATCACCAAATACAGTTTTCATGACGACTACAGTGAAGGTGCACACCCTAAAGTACTCGAGGCAATGACACGCACCAACCTCTCACAACAAAGCGGATACGGTGATGATGATTACTCTCAACATGCGAGAACAGCAATTCGGGATTTGATAGGCGCGGAGAGCGCCATGATCTATTTCACGCCTGGTGGAACAAGTGCCAATCTTCTGTCAATCGCCAGCCACCTTCGCCCGCATGAGGCAGTTATTGCAGTCGAGGCAGGCCATATCGTTGGCAAAGAGGGTGGTGCCATAGAAGCCACTGGACACAAGATCATTACGGACCCGGGCACGGACGGCAAATTGACGCCGCACATGATTCAGACCGCAGTCGATCGAAGTTCAGCGTTCGCATATCAGCCAAAAGCTAAGATGGTTTTCATCTCCAACTCGACCGAGATTGGCACGATATACAAAAAGATTGAGCTTACAGCAATCTCTAACATCTGCAAGGAGCTCGATCTACTGCTGATGTTGGATGGCGCGCGGCTCGGTGCAGCCTTAGCGTCTTCGGCGAACGATGTGACAATGCAAGACATATACGAACTCACAGATATTTTCTGGATTGGTGGTACGAAGAACGGTGCTCTGCTAGGTGAAGCCATTATCATCAAGGATCCATACTTTGGCGGGGACTTTCAGTATCACATGAAACAGCGTGGAGCTCTTCTCGCAAAAGGCAGAGTCTTGGGCATTCAGTTCAGCACGCTCCTTCAGGATGATCTGTTCTTCCAACTGGCAGATCATGCCAACAAGGCTGCAGCAGAGATATCTTCAGCATTGACGGAACTTGGTTACAAGCTGTGGGCGAAACCGGAGTCCAACCAGGTCTTCGTCATCTTTCCGCCAGGAGCTGCAACATCACTTCGAGTTCTACATCTGGGAAAAACTCGATGAAAAATCATTGGTTGTCAGAATTGTGACTTCATGGGCAACCGACCGCTCGGAAGGAAAGCGCTTGTGCAAAATGGTCGAGACGTGGACCGAGACACAATGAGAAGGGACCTCAATCAGAAGATTAGAACATGGACATGGTATTATTCTTTCTCGCCTGCAGAAAATACCATACCCATCAACCTGCACATAACTTGTTCGCTAAAATATAGGCAAGGCTTGGGTGGGTCAAGCGTCATTATGAAATGTACATTCTCCGTGTCCACTTTACTTTTCTACCGCTACCCCTTCGCTCAAAGGATACGTGAACACTAGTGCTCTTACTTCTATACTCTCCCTCGGAGAGCAACCTAGAGGTATGAGGCTGTGACGAAAGGAAGTGTGAGGATAGTCTACGTCAAGCCAGCGTTGAGCATGGCATATGGACGCTATGTTGGATCATACATTTTGCCTGGGCTTGTTCGCTGGAATCGAAGATCTTGAACATGTAACGTAACACTCGTGCTTACTCTGATTGGTCAAGTAGTACTATCTGAACCTAGGTCTGTAATGCAACATCATCGTCTCGCCAGTGTAGTTGCGCCTGACATAATCGGCCGTCAAGAAATCAGCACCAGTGCCGTCGCAAAGCGAAAGCGGTGCATCTTGGAATCAGATGCGGACTTCTGCAAAAGTTAGCTAAGACCAAGGAATCAGATGCGGACTTCTGCAAAAGTTAGCTAAGACCAAGGAATCATATCTAAGACTCCTTGCTTAATAATGCGAACCCGGCCGCGGAGAAGTTCTCTAGCTCTTATACTAAATTTAATATAAGCCATAGGGCTAAAGCTCGCGATTCGTTATTAGAAAAATAATAAATATAGAAATCGAGGTTAACTCTATACTCTTAGAACTATATAATCTACAAAAATAAGAAATCTAAATAAACTTATTAATAATATAAAAGCTATTAAAGCTTTTTAATAATATTAGAAACTATATATAATTACTACCAAAGATATAACTACGATAGGGTTAATCGTTTTTAGTAATAGTAATTACTAGTTCTAAAAATTAGAATTATTAATTACTCGAGTAATAGTAATTACTCTTTCTAAAAATAGCTATTAAGTAAATTTAGCTATAAACTTTATACAAACTATAAAAAAAACTGTTAAGTTAGCTTTTATAATTATTACGATTAGTCTTATAGAGCGCGGGGGCCTTACCTTATAAAGAGTTACTAAGCTTAGAGACTAACCTACCGGGCTCCGGATCTACTAAATTCGATATTACGTAATAAGAGGGTCACGTATACCACTAGCGCGTTAAGAAAAGCTAGGAAATATTAAGGCCTTGGCGCCTAATATATTCTAATTACCTTAACGTACTATAAGTATATAGGAATCTACGAAGCACCCTTATAAAGCTTCGTATTTAATCTAAGTTACTTCCTAAGTACTAGACCTTATTAGACCCTTTTATAATTCTCTTATAAGCTATCTAAGACTTAAGAACTAACCTAAGCCCCTTTATATATCTACGACTAATCGGAAAGTCTCTAGGATATATTAAGACTAACCGTAGATTAAGATTCTTAATATTTTAAATACTCTTAGTTATAATATCTAAGACTTATAAAATCTTCTATAAACTTCTTTCTAAGATTAAGACGCTCGATCTCTATTAAGGCGACTATACTAAGCTTAAGATATAGCTCCTCTAGTAGGATCTATACTTCTCGATTACCGGCGATAAGATTAAGAAAGTTAATTAAGTCCCTTTTATAACTACTATTAAAATTATAAATATAAAAAACGAGGTAAAACTCTATTACCTTAGAACTAAAAAATCTATAAAAGTAAGAAACGTAAAATTTATATATTAAGAATATAAACGATATTAAAACTTCCTAATAGCGTTAGAAACTATATAATATATAGTTATATTATGGAGATATATAAGCCGTCTTAGTTATATATAAGACGACTCATATGCTTTATTATTAAAATTATAAATATAAAAATCGAGGTAAATCCCTATTACCTTAGAACTAAAAAATCTACGAAAGTAAGAAACGTAAAATTAATATATCAAGAATACAAATGATATTAAAACTTCCTAATAGCGTTAGAAACTATATAATATATAGTTATATACTGTAAAAAAGGATATAGTAGTAAAGAATATATATCGAATTGTCTAATTTACAAAGGTACTATCTACAGGTCTACTTATACTAGATTGGTGGTTCGGATAGGTTCCTACCCGCATTACTATTAATTTCGGATAGGTTCCTACCCGTGTTTTAGATAGTTTCAACTATTTGTCTTACGCGCGTGTTTATGCGTATTAGACTATTTGTAATAGTCTATTATGCGTATTAGACTATTTGTAATAGTTCGTCATGCGTGTTTTAGCTTTTGTTTGACGTCTACATCAAATGGTCGGAATTGATATTTTTAGAATTTTTACTAAAAGTATTTCTTATCTTTTGTATTACATAACGTATTGATATAATTAGAACTGTTTTATAAATGTTACGTGTACGCGGTAATATATAAATTACCGCCCTACGTATTATAAATCGATTACTAATTTATTTTAGCGTTATTAGAACGCTTACTTTCGAAAACCTTCGTAAGTTAAGTTCTTACGTTTTTAGGTTTTCGTATATTTACGTTTAGTAAATTACTACTATTAGTTATAGCTTTAGTAGTGATTTATATATAGTATATAACTATATATTATATAGTTTCTAACGCTATTAGGAAGTTTTAATA
>Ga0247733_1000350_pt1 | contig 20738 bp, 22 predicted proteins | sample UWRJL043104R2_FD_180932 | JGI IMG/M metagenome (GOLD analysis project Ga0247733, IMG submission 180932) | Plant litter microbial communities from Arlington Agricultural Research Station in Wisconsin, United States - UWRJ-L043-104R-2 | ecosystem: Environmental > Terrestrial > Plant litter >...
CCTCCACCAGCTGAGACTCCTTCCGACTCGCCTCCTGCGGATTGCGGTGATGGTTACGGCCAGAAGCCTTGCGAGCCAACGACGACGCCCCCTCCTGCTGAGACCCCTCCTCCAGCTGAGACCCCTCCTCCAGCTGAGACCCCATCCGACTCGCCGCCTCCTCCTCCTCCTGCCACCAGCTGCGGCAACGGCTACGGATCTCTGCCTTGCAACGGCACCACTGCCGTCCCGCCTCCGGGGACCACCGCGCCGCCGCCGCCGGAGACCACTGAGGTCTCCCCGCCTCCTCCCAACACCACTGAGGCTCCCCCTCCACCAGCTGAGACTCCTTCCGACTCGCCTCCTGCGGATTGCGGTGATGGTTACGGCCAGAAGCCTTGCGAGCCAACTACGACGCCCCCTCCTGCTGAGACCCCTCCTCCAGCTGAGACTCCTTCCGACTCGCCTCCTCCTCCCCCAACTGAGACTCCTTCTGGGTCGCCTCCTGCGGACTGCGGTGACGGCTACGGCCAGAAGCCTTGCGAGCCAACTGAGACTCCCCCTCCAGCTGAGACTCCTTCCGGCTCGCCTCCTCCTCCTCCCCCAGCTGAGACTCCTTCTGGTTCGCCTCCTGCGGACTGCGGTGACAGCTACGGCCAGAAGCCTTGCGAGTCGACTACGGCCCCTCCTCCAGCTGAGACCCCCCCTCCCGCTGAGACTCCTTCCGGCTCGCCTCCCACCACCACCAGCGTTTCTCCTGAGCAGCCGGAGCCTACGCCCTCGTACGCTCCTCCTCCTCCGGGTGGCTACACTCCTCCTGAGGTCCTCCCCAGCTGCATCAACACTTGGCTCCAGGTGAACACTCAGTGCAAGGACAACACGGACTCTGCCTGCTACTGCAAGATCCCCAACTTCACCGACAACGTGCTTGCCTGTGTTGCCGCTCGCGGTACCGAGCAGGAGCAGACCGAGGCCGTCCAGTACTTCATCGGTATCTGCGCTCCCGCCATCCCGGAGAACCCGGGTATCGTCACCAACTGCCCATCGCAGATCCCCATCAACCCTACTTCTCCTCCTGCTCCCCCCGCCCCGTCGGCGCCTGCGCCTGGCAACCCCACCGGCGGTCCTGCACCTCCTGCGACCACCGTTGCTCCTGTTGGCCCACCGCCGTCGTACCCAGTCACCACCATCGAGGTTGGCAGCTCCACCTACACCGTTCCTCAAGTTGGCTTCACCACCGAGGCTCCGGGTGCTCCTGGTGCCAACCCCACCGAGCCCGTTGCTCTCTACCCCGGTGTCACGCCCGCTCCGGCTCCGGCTACCACCACTGGCGGTTCTGCGCCGTACCCGACTGGACCTTCCGGCATCACGTCTGTCGTCCTCCCCACGGGCTCCGGATCCGGCGTTCCTGGTCTTCCCGAGTTCACGGGCGCGGCCTCGCCTCTCAACGTCCAGGTCAAGGGTGCGCTCTTCGGCGCCGCCCTTGCCTTCCTGGCCTTGTAAAGAAGCTCACTGTATTGCTGCGCATAATCTCTCCTACATCTCACACTGTGTATAGAGTTGGATTCTCAGCTGCATCCATATTTCCTTGTCTTGTCTAATGAAAGATGCTCATCGCATCGAGGGGTAATGTTCTCGACTGTCCTTTCAAAGCATTGTTCTGGAGTTTCTTTTCAACACCAATTTTATTTCCTTGGTTTTGGATGGCATTGGATTGATCGGATCTTCATCCCATCTAGTTTCTAGTCGTAATGCTCGGGCTATTGAGCGAGGGGTCTCTGGCTGTGGATTACCTGGTCAAGTACATAAACCTGAGACAATGTATAGATCTCTTTGACATTATATGCTTCTTTTGCTTGGTGATGTGATGTGGTCCATTGAATGTTGCGGCGGTGTGCTATTTCTTTGTACTTTGGGATTAATTGCTATTGACGGTGATTAATCATTTTTGCCAATACACGAGAAACACCGCAAGACATGAACACAAGAAACACCGCAAGACATGAACACAAGAAACACCGCAAAAGCCTCAACCGAAAGGCTAGAGCTTGACTTCGTTCGTAGCTGCACGTATTCAGCTAATCCAGAGCTAACCGACAATGTGATCCGATTGCGACGCATCACGTATGTGGCGTTAGGACTTCGTTCCGACTCCGGGGGGGCAAAGCCATTATTTCATGCTTGCGAGAATCAATTACAGAACAAAGAACTAAGAATTCATCCACATCGTCAGACCAGCTTATGATCGGATGTGGCGTATTTTGCTTTTGCGTCTAGTCGTACACGCCTCTGATTGGCCAACCGTCCTCGGCAGATCGACGTCATAGCCCGAACCGCGCGCGCCCGATAGCCTGGGCCTGTCGAACTATTTACGATCACCGACGCGCCAGAGCTCACGACATCCCCAGCGGTAACACGGCGCCAAAATGAGCTTCGTGGTCGAGTACGTTCAGCGTAACGCCTGTCCTGTTAGCCCTCAGCTAACAATGCACACAGTCAGGTCCGCCGAATCGACAGCCAGCTCGACCGGGTGCAGCTGTCGAGCGCGCACACCGGGACCTTCACCGCCGCAAAGACGCACGATCCACGGCGAACGGCCAGAATCGCACAGCTACAGGGGCTGATCAAGAGCCTGTCGACGACGAGCTCCGCTAAGAACGTGCTTCTGTCGCCGAGCAGGATCAAGACAGTTTTGGACGACGCGAACATCTCTTCCAGCTGTTCTACATGCACGCAGCTGTTCGAGCAGGATGGCTCAGCGGGATCACCCCAGGGTGAACACGAGTCTTCATACGAGCACGAGTTAGAGTGGCTGCTGCTCAGCAAAGCGACCACACAAGCCTACGGTTCGGTCCTGTCTACCATTCTGGAGCAGACAATTCCGCTTGAGGATGAAATTTGGTACTGGAAAGACATCCTCTCTACATACCGCTATGCTGGCCTCTACTCGATACAAACCTCACCCATACGGCTGTACAATTGGTCAAAAGATGTTTACTACGATGTGAGGTCGAGAGGTGGTAGGCTGGCCAACGGGTGGAGGGAGTTTTACGCCTTAGTCAAGGACGCCGCGCAGGACAGGAGCATGCGAGAGGTGCAGCGTCGTGTTGTGAGCCCTCTGGGGGTAGTGCGCAACGAGAGCACCAAGAAACTGGCTGCACTGAGACGGATCCGTTTAGTCAATGCAAACGCATTGGGCGTCCTACTTGGCGAGGGCCTCAGCAACGAGAGGTGAGTCCGTCGGATTTTTCGATCTGTGCGTGGTCCGCGGGCCAACATCGTCACCTGACGACCCTTTGGATGAACGGTATAGCGAAAGGATACTGACGGCTTGCAGCTTCCACGAGGACGGCCTACAGTCGCCCGGCCAGTACGGCACCTTAGATAAGCGGCATCGGTGGAAGAGCACGGTCGTGAAGAGCATAGCACTTATGGATGCTGTCATACTGAATGTCAACGACGCCGAGCTCTCCGTCGATAAGTTCGACGACTCCGTCGCTGCGACGACTCAGGATGATCACTACTACGAACTACACGAACCTTCCGGGGAACGGACGGCGATGGCTCTTAAGCCTGCCGATGTTGCAACCCGTTTGAACAACCTGCTAACTCACGCTCTACCCGGTTACTCTGCCAACTTCCAAGCTACCGTTCGAGAGAATGGGCGGCCTTCACGACTTATCCGCTACTGGCTACCAGTAACTGTCGCTCTCATCTCGTCCACCACCGTTCTACGTATTTTCGTCAACCGCAAGGAAGAAATCCTGACCTGGATACGAGAATTCGGGCAAACTGTTATCGACTTCTGGACAAACTGGGTGGTGGAGCCCTCTAAGAAAGTCATCGGTACAATACGCCACGACGAGAACAGCGAGGTTTCAATCATGAGCAAGCGCAGCTTGGAGTCTGACCGAGAGAGCCTTGAGCGCATGGTCGTCGACTTTGCAGTCGAACACCCCGAAGGACCCGCACTCAACGAGACACAAATCGCTGACGTCCGCGCAAAAGTACGCGAGGGCGACTTGACACCGGTGCTCAAGGCGTTTGAAAAGGACCTTAAGAGCCCTGTGAGGGGGGCGATTATGGGGAACCTGGCGAGTTCGCTGCTCATACAGGTTCAGAAGACTAAGGTGGACGTCGAGGTAGCCATGAGCGGGATCGATTCCATACTGAAGAGCCAGGAGCTACTGTTTGGGTAAGTCCCCCATCGTCTTCCGCGTCGATTCTTGTAGGCGAATTGACAGGCTTCGGAGTTGGATTGGGATTGAGGGGTATCAGGACTAACTATTCATAGGTTCATTGGCCTAACACCTGGCGTCCTCGTCTCAATAGGCGCGTACAGATGGCTGAAGAGCGTTTTCAGTAACCGGAGGGGCGTGAAGCGGTCAGGGCCGCAGGGCCAGCCTCGCATGATACTAAGGTAAGCTCCTTCACTCGATAATGGGAAGCAACTACCTACACCCCGATACATTGGGCATTGAGACGCCACTGGATACGCATCCTAGACTACGAAGCTTACACATTACAGAAACATTGACCGCATCCTTGTCGGCGCCGCACCCACTGAATATGGCGAGTTATCCTATAAGGACCATGGTCTCCTCCTTTGCGAGGTGCATCTTCTTCGGCAAGCAGCGATCGGCGTACTGGAGAGGCGTAACTACGACGAATTTCTCATCGATATGGAGGACTTGGTGGACGTTCGGTCAGGGCTGGAGCGCCAAAAACAAGTTACTGGACGGATTCAGTGGGCTTATTTTGCTCCGTCGTGAAAGGTATGACACGGGAGAACGAATTCACGTCGCATTTCGCAAGCACCGGCGGTTGTGCTCGATACGACACGCTTCGAGGGCCCTCTCGATAGGCTTTTGCATAGTTTATACCAGGACCAACCTCACGGTTAAGATGGGTGATGGCAGGGGACATGTACTATACATACACTTGTAGAATTGCTAGCAGCATACCCAAATACTAAGTAAGAATCTGGCCCCAATGCAGCTTGGCCACTACGTCACAATCTTTAAACTGTACATGTCTGCTGTAGTGACGGGTGATAGTTCCGTAACGACTAGGCTCGACAGCATGGGTTCAGCACGTGCTGTCGTTTGCGTAACGGGTGGCGGCGGACTTCTAGCTGATGTGGCGGTGACAGGTGACGGAGGCGGGTTCGCTTGATGTTCCCTGCTTGGCGCTTGACCTCAACGTCAACGTACCCAGGCAGTCCCCAACGCGGCCTTCACGACAAACACTTACCTTGACCCAGCGCAACCCCATACACACCCCTGCGCTTCCTCCAGTCTCTCTACAACCCGTCGCCCGAATAATCTCGCCGCACTTGTGCCGTCGACACACCATCCGCGCTCCGTCTTCCTCCACCGGGTTGCACTGCCGTAGCCTCCACAGATAACGAACGGCCTGGACAGGTCGCGCACCGCAAGATGGCCGGCACAAGGAACTACGACTTTCTCGTGAGTGTGCCCTCTCCGTCTGCGAACCTCTTGTCCCCCTCCACCGCCTCCACCATCTTCTACCCCTTCTCCACAACTTCCTCCGCTAACCCCGAGTCCGCCCCCTCCCTCTCCCCGCGCAGCCGCTCCCATCTCCACTCACAACCCGTTAACTAACCCTTGCCCGCTCCACAGATCAAGCTCCTCCTCATCGGCGACTCGGGCGTAGGCAAATCGTGCTGCCTGCTGCGCTTTAGCGAAGACTCGTTCACACCGTCCTTCATCACGACGATTGGCATCGACTTCAAGATCCGCACCATCGAGCTCGACGGCAAGCGCGTCAAGCTGCAGATATGGGATACGGCAGGGCAGGAGCGGTTCCGCACGATCACGACGGCGTATTACAGGGGAGCAATGGGGATTTTGCTGGTCTACGATGTTACCGATGAGCGGAGTTTTAACAGTATGTTGGACCTGCGTTGTCCTGCCGCACTCCAAGTCTTTGTCTGGAAGATTTGGAGATCTGTCCGGCGGGAAGGCGTCAATGAAGAGACCCAGGACCAAAGCTAACACGGACCAACAGACATCCGCACATGGTTCTCCAACGTGGAGCAACACGCAACCGAAGGCGTCAACAAGATCCTCATCGGCAACAAGTGCGACTGGGAAGAGAAGCGGGCTGTGTCGACGGAGCGCGGCCAGGCCCTCGCCGACGAACTCGGCGTCCCCTTCCTCGAGGTCTCGGCCAAGAGCAACATCAATGTCGACACGGCGTTTTACAGCCTCGCGGCGGACATCAAGAAGAGGCTGATCGATAGTGCGCGGACAGAGACGAGCGCGGCGAAGGTGGATGTTGGGGATGCGGGGGGCTCCGGGGGTGGGGTCGGAGGGAAGTGCTGTTAATGGCGCGAGCGTCGATGGAGGTGCATGAGCAGAGTGAGAGTTTGCATGTGCTTGGAATATGGACCCAGCAGCAGGAGCGGGAGCAGAGTCCGAGCACGATATCAGACGCGCGAGCGGAATGCCGGCTACCTCGTCTATCGCATGTCACCCGCGTAGAGGGATTTTTCTTTATTCCCCACCTTTTTCCCTTTTCTAGTCTGTCTCATACCGGCGTTTTTCTCGAGGGGGGTGGGGGCAATTGTGGGTTATGTTGGGGTTCTTTCTTCTCTAGCAGATTCACATGGGCACCTATCTTACTTTACTTTGGTCGTTTAATTGCATGTCGGGCTTCCTTTTTGTATATTGTGAGATATACTGTTGAGTGTACTTGTGATTGGAGTGAGTGATTGGATGAATGAATGATTGAATGAATGTGCCTGCTTGACTATGGGTTTGTGCTGTTTGGACTTTGTTTGGTGTGTGGACATTAGGAGTTGGGTTGCCGGTGTGTGGTGTGGGAGGATTTTGGACAGTATGGCTTTTGTGGGAGGGAGACTGGACTTTCTTTTTTGTTTTGGAGGACGTGTACTTGCTAGCTCTGGGAATGGGGTGGCTCTCGAGTTTGAATGTTGGAATTGGTATGCGTTGAGCTGTCTTCTTTGACTTTGAGGCCGTGAGAAATCGCTACCTAGATTCAGGTCCGGTTGATAACTAACGATCAAGCCGTGTTACTCTTACCTGGTAGTACATTGCAATATAGCAATATCGTATCGTTAAATGTTTGACGCTTATGGAACGCTGCGTGTACAGCTATACAGCTACGCCCCAGTTTGTGAAGCTTACCCCGCGTGGCCGTGTTGCGTAATGCTAGAGCATAAGTTGCAGATGAGAGCTTGTAAGACGGTTCGGACTTTAGATCTGGGCCTGAGCTGGGTTGTCTGAGGTGCAGAGAGACGGCTCGCATCACGCAGCTACGACTTGACTGCACGTCTACTAGCAAAAACGGACTGGGAAGTGCATCGACGGCACAAGGCACTAAAAAGCATGCTTAGAATTATAAGAAAGTATTTTTCACCCGCTCATGCCCTCACGTACTCATTACCATCCCCATTCCCTAGACTTGCCCGCATCATCACATCTACTTCGTCTCCCACCCCTCCACTGCCGCATCAACATCCTTCCGGTACCTCTGCTGACTCTCGCACTGCTCCAAAAACACCTTGTACTTAGCCGCCAGCAACTTCTTCATCGTCTCGTCCGTCGTCGGCCTCACCATCTTACCGGCCTTGCTGTACCGATCCATGATATCCCACAGCGGCGTGCTATTGCCGTCCTTGTCCGTGCTCGCGGCCTTCGCACCCAGCATGGCTGCTCCGTGTACGACAGCGGCGTGCACGTACCGCGGGATGAGGACGGGCATATCGCATGCGGCGGCAACGAGTTCCATGAGGATGTCGTTCTGGCATTGGGAGCCGGACATGAAGATGGAGGAGATTACGTGGCCCGAGGCGTTCATTGCGGAGACGATCTGGTGGGTTTGCAGGGCGATGAACTCCATAGTGCCGTAGTAGTAGAGGGCCAGGCCATCTAAACTCTTATCGGAGCTTAGGCCGATGACGGAACCTGACATGGTGGGGTCTGCGACTGGCGAGCGGTTGCCGAAGAGGTCGCCGTAGAAGAAGAAGTGGCGGCCCAGCCAGGACAGGTGAGGGGCGTTTTGCTGCTCGGCCATCTCGCGGAGGCGGTCGTTGAGGTAGTCGTAGATGTTAGTGTTGTAGGTTTCAGCGACAGAAGTTGCTTCCTGGAACGCAGGATGTGTCTCGATGACGTGCTTCAGAAGTTCGCCTGTCGCGCTCTGCCCGCCTTCAGCCATCCAGTAGTCGGGCAGGAGGACATCGCGGTAGGGGCCCCAAACGCCGTTCACGAAGACGGGTTCGCGCGACATGGCGAGATGGCAGGTCGAAGTTCCGGCGACGGCAGCGAGACGCGTGAAGGCTTGCGAGACATCGTTCTTCGGTGCGTTGATGTCTAATGTGTCTTCGTCGAGCTTGACCTTTGCGCCAACCGTACCAATCCAGCCAGCATAAGCGTCAATGACACCGCTGCCTACCGCAATGCCGGGCTGGAGACCCATCTCTTGCGCGGCCTTCTCGCTGAGTGTGCCGACGAGTTCGCCCGCGGTGAGGTACTTGCCGTTCTAGAAGGGTATCAGCGAAAGCATTCTATTCATGATAGGGTAGAACGTCACCACATTGTCAACGCCGCCCATGCGCTTGAAGTTGTCTTCGCACAGATCCTCGAGACCAATGTCCGTGAGGAAGTCTCGTTGCCATCCCTTTACACTGCCGTCAACGCCGACGGGCACAAAGCCCTGCTTGCAGACCACGCTGCAAAAGCTGCGCGTCTCGCTCCCAGTCGCAATGTGAGTCAAGGCGTCCGTCAAGTCGTAGAACTTGCAACGGTCGAAAAGCTCCTTAGGCATGTTGTTCTTCAGCCACAGAACCTTGGGAATCTCCATCTCAATGGACATCTTGCCTCCTACGTATCGAAGTAGATTGTGGTTGGTAGCGTTGATCTTCTCCGTCTCCTCCACCGGGCGGTGGTCGAGCCACAGCACGACATTGCGGTCGTTGCCGTCCTTGTTCTCGAAATTGGGTCCGGTCACGCAGACTGGCTCGTCGGTGTCGCCGGAGAAGACGGCAAGGGAGCAGGTAGCGTCGAAGCCGATGCCGCGGATGGTAGTTCGGTCGATGTTGTGCTGGTCGACTACTCGGCGGACTGACGAGCAGATGCAGCGCCAGATGTCTGTGGTTGATTGTTCCTAATCATGCTCAGTCATGTTCCGAGCCTCCGACTGCGCTTGCAGCTTGATCGGAATGCCATACATAATAGCCAGTCTGTGGCTGCCAAAGACCAATGTTCTCAGAGGCTACTCCTACAATATCGCCCTGGTCGTTCATGACACAGGCTCTTGCGCTGCCTGTGCCGACATCGATACCAATGTAGTGCTCGACATAGGGATGGAGCTCATTGCGAGGGTCTCCGGACAGTTGTCGCGATGGTGCAGACATTGTGGATTGTGTGGTATAGTATTAAATTGATTATGGGAAGGCGGGTCGAGAATATGGGAAAGTGGTGGACAAGGCAATGCTCAAGCCCATAAATAATGTTGAGAGCAGCAGCAAAGCAGTCACTGGGGCATGATCTCATGCGCCTATCCCCAAACTCTTTAGCACGGTGGGGGTGGGGTCACCGCTCCAGTTTCTTTGGCTGCAAGTGAGTGGCCCGGAACCAAAGGCGCAAGCTCAGGGTCCACTATCTGCGATTGACACCTCAGCTTGCCGCAAAGGCGTTGACATCGTGAGGTTGGGGCCCGCTTTTCGGGCATGCCGGTTCGTATTGGCGGTGTTGGCGCTGGCGACGAGCTCGGAAGTCGCCACGAAAAGCATAAGTGTGGGATGCGAGCCGAGCGATGCCGGAGAGGATCCGAGTAAGGCATCTCACGCTTGGTAAGGATGATAGGTGACGATGCGAACGGTGGTCGAGGCCGGAACGGTGAAATGTTCGGCCGGCTCGAGTCCTGGATGTCCGCGACTTGTCCATCGGCGCGCTTCAAGCTTCGCATCATATATAGCAAACCACCCAACATGCTCCTCTCTAAGCTCCTCCTGCTCCCCGTAGCAGTCGCCTCATCGGTCACAATATACATGCACTCGGTGCCCACGTCCGCCAGCTCCCAGACCCCCGTCATCCCCTCGCCCATCCCCCTCGCGCAAATCGACTACGACGCGGACCAAACAAAAGGCACGGTCACTTCTTTCACACCTCCGCACGGCTCCTATACGAGCGACCACCTCTTGCGCATCGGTCTGCACGACTCGGCATCAGGCTCATGGCGCGGCATCGTCACTTCAGCAGCGAGCTTCGCAGACGAGTACAAGAAGAAGTTCGTTGTGTTTGTGGATGAGAAGGGTGAGGCGTACCACGTAGGATTCAGCACGAGCGCGAAAGGGGAGGAGAAGGAGGATGTCCAGGTTCAGGTTGTCAAGAGGGCGCCGGGGATGAAGCCGGTGCTGAACAAGCCGGTTGTGTTGAACGCCGAAGGGAAGCTTGACAGTAAAGTGGAAGAGAAGACATTTATTCAGAAGTGAGTATTGTGGGACTTGTCTAATGAAGAAGCTTAATACTAATCGTGTCGTAGGTACTGGTGGATGATTGCGCTGTTCATAGTCGTCCAATTGGTCGCAGGCGGGAGCAAGGATTAGTCGCAAGAGTGTATTGATTCAATACTGCTGGTACTCGTTTCTGCATCCTGCTATGAACAAGCAGCGTGCTCTTCGACGACTTGAAAAAGACCCGGACAAGCACAAACGATAAGCACGCCATTGCGCAAACACAGTATATTACCACCAAGGAAACTCTGCTGAACATTGTACATCGTCCCGACCTAAACACTGCGCAAAAAGCGCATGGAACTGTACAGCGCACGGAACTGATATATAGAAGTCACAATAGGAGGAGAATTGCAGATATAGATAATTCCCACGATAAGAAGCTGCAACCTTATACCGGAAAGCCATCGTTCACCTCCCAAAGTCCATGTCCGCTTTCCAAACTATCTGACTCCAGGCTATGCAATCAAAATCGTCAATTCTCAGGGCTTAACGTTGGTGCTTATGACCAGACCCGTCTATTACGGAGCGAAGCACCATTCCAGCCCGCGGTCGTGAAAGGGTATATTACAAGAAGTATAGTATTGCTGGATTGTTGGCTCAGTAGCGTCTGCGTGGACCCGAAGGAGGCTGCCTGCGGCCGTTGTCATTGAACCCGTATCGTCCATCGCTGAAAGTCCCCGCACTAGCGCCGGCATTTGTGTCAACATCCATGTCATCGAAAGACTGCGGGGCAAGGCGACCGTGGGAAGGGCGATTGTGAAGAGCGGCAGCGCCGGGGCCTGTGCTGGTAACTGACTTGTAGTAGACGTATAGCACTTTTCCGTCGGCCTAGATGAGGTGTTAATTAGATGCGCCCGGGCACAGATCGAGCAGTGGAAAACAAACCTTCTTGTTGTTGAACGTAGCGATGACATTGTCCGCACCGTCCCGAGTAGCAAAGGTGAGCTCGGCCATAACGGTGGGTGTCGGCACGACGACCCTACAGCTCAACAGATCCCCACCAACCGTTCCCATGACCGACTCAATATCCTGTGCAGTCGTACCGGATGCGAAGTTGCTCGCGATTAGGGTATGCGGACCGGTCGAAGCAGCACCCTTGATGCTGAGCTGAGGCCCATCGTTGTTGTTGTTGAGCCGCCCGTTCTGTGCATTGCGACCAATGCTGCTTGCGAACTTATCGAACGTGCGCGTGTTGCGATCCACTTGCGAGGCGGAAACTGTGCGATTGAGCCTTTTGGGTGGAGGGCCGTTCGGGTTGTTGAGCTTGTGTAAGTCGTGCTGCCACTTCCCGTCGATGTTGGTCGGCAAGGCTGGTTTCGCCGAAGACGATCGCTTTTGCACGCCGCTGCCGCTCATGCGACTCAAAAGGTCTGGTTTTCCTGCTTTGGCGCGGCCGTTGCCTGCGCCAGGGCCGGCGCCTGGGACATTCGCTTTGCGCCCGCGGCTGCCGAGAAACTGCTGCGCGATGGCTTCGTTCTTCTTCTTCTCTCGGGACTGCTTGACGAAATCTGCAAACGATGCGCCCTCAGCCATAGTTGCGGATAATGTTTGGGTTGGGTGTGAGGTAACGGTAGTGTTGTCGACAAGGAGGGCGCTGCGGATGAGCCTTTCGCCGTGGCAGGGGCGATCTTCAACGCGTCGAGAGCATGCACGGTCCTTCTGCATCCCACTAGCGCCTTCGGATCGGCGAAACCCTCGCTCCGGGCTGCAAAACCAACTCTAAACTTTTTGTTCCTGGAGCTTTCAACGTTCAACACCCACGCAACCAACTGGTAAGTCAACCCAACCATTCCTTCCCTCTCTATTATGATGAACCTTCGTGTCGCCCCTATCATACCTATAATGGTGATCGACCTCCTAGCCAAACGGATATATCTGATCTCTTCCACAATCACTTCTTTGAGCTCCACAGATTTAGAAGTCTCTGCTAACTCAACAAAGTATAGAAGCTACGCGCTTGAGAACCTGAAGAGATCTCCAACAGCATGGCTTGAGTTCCGCTACCCATAGATGGCGCCGCGCCATTCGATACGATAATCCGACGAAGCCTGACCTGGCCGCTGCCTCGAAGCACTTTCCGATGTCACGATGTTCGACATGGGATTGCGGAGCGTGGTCACTCAACAGGCTTCGTCGGGTTGTCTCATTGACCCAATGGTAAGCTTGCTTTCCTCTTCCCTTACACAATTCCAAAGATGAGCAACCTTAAGTACTATCAAATACCGACCACACAGTGGGGAACAAAATTAAGTTCGATTACCTGAAATGATCACCTCGCACATCTTCTCATTGCCAACATTATGGAAGCTTGTCACTGACCGCAATCAGATTCACATGCTCATGCGCACATAGGCCAACATCTACCGCATAACTCATGATGGTATGTTCTTTTCGCTCTTTTTACTTGCCCATTGCATGATGATCACCAACATTCCATGCTAACGCCGTAGGGGGCTTGCCCCTGATGCTGGATAAAATGTATATTGCTTTTCATCTTTCGACTGATTGCATTTCAAACACCCGTTTTTGCCTTTCTCTCTTCGATGACCCGAAGCTGACCAACAAAAGTAAATCCTAGGTACCTGGTCGTCCCGCGAAGAGACTGTCCTTGCTCGTCGCCCATAGCGATCAGACTTCCGACGGTCACCCGCCGTTGTAGGAAGAAGATTCCGCTACGGTGCGAATCCGCGGTTGAGCGTGGAGAGTATAAGAAGGTTTGTGTGTATTCGGTTTGTGTGGATGTCTGATCAAGGGTCTGAGATCTCGTGCGGTTTCATTACGTAGTATATAGTGTATTGAACCAAGATATTGTCCTGCCCATCCGTGCCACGCTGCACAACGTGTGTCACTATATATACAGTTATTCCCACAACTCAGTTATCGCTATTTCGTGTGAGACATAACCATGCGTACACAATGAGTCAAAGACGCACATATTTGACTGTGAACGGCCACAACCCCACAGAGGCCTTTGCGATTCAATAATCCAGGGTGAGAAGGACAGCACTTGCGCTCAAGAATGATTGACTATATGAATCAGGGTATATCTACATATTCCACAACACCCCTACCATTCCCAATTCGCCTTCCATCTCCACCACCTACGGCTCCTCACTCACCCCAACGAACCCATCACCACCCTACTTCCCACCCTCCTTCTCCGTGGTATCATCCGCCTTGCCCTCAGCATGCACCAACTTCATACCTTCTCCCACAACCTCCAACTCCCCGGCCTCCCCGCCATACGCCTTGGGGACACCCTTGCCCAGCTCCCCCGCTAGCTGATTCCCATAACTCAGCACCGTGAACTTCTTCGCCGTCTCCTTGGCCACGACCAGCTTGGTCGCTTGGTATAACCAGCCCATGATAATGGGCACGTTGACGAAGAACTTGCGGGAGAGGGTTTCGGGGTAATGGCGGCTGAGGATCTCGATGGTGCGTTTTGTGGCGGCTTTGACGGCTGTCGGGGTGGTTAGTATGAATATTGATAGAAGAATAGGGAAGGGAGGGTGTTGCGGTAGAGACATACCTGGATCCTGGCGTAGGAACGAGACTTGTAGGTAGTCGTGGACCTGGAAGCCTTGGTAGGGGTCTGGACCTTGGCCGTAGTCTGGAATGGGGGTTGTGGCGTTGGAGAGGTTGAGTTTCTGGACTGAGCGCTCCATGAGGCCGACGCGCCAGCGGAGGAATCTGTGTTGTTTGTGTTAGCTTGCTGTTCGAGTGATGAGGCCATATCTCTCCGACCCGGTGTGAGAGTCTCCGTTTCGTCCTGGAGTTAATCCGAAGTCTCCAACAGCCCAAATTGGATCAACCACGCAGGCACGTGACAACAGCGAAGCAAAAGAAACACCGTACTCACCCATCCACGTCCCCAAAAGTCGCCTTGTTGTCCTTGACCGCCCCATACACATTAAACGTAACGACGTCCCTCCCCGACCCCCCAACCCCACTACTCTCAGGCACCCCCTCAACCTCCACCACATACCCCAACCCCTCAAACCTCTCCTTCTCAAACGACTCTCCCACCGCACTCACGGGATCGAACTCTTTCCGCCACTTCAACGTCTCAAGCAGCTGCAGTTTCGCCTTCTCCACATCCCCCTGGTTGGCGCGCAGGAACTTTTGCAAGATCAGCTTCGTGTGGAAGGGCGACGTGGGGCTGAGCTGGACGCCGTAGATTTCCGAGTAGCTGGCATCGTCGATGATGGAGGGGACGAGGGCGAAGAGCTTGGTTAAGGGGTGATCTGGGGTTGTGGCCGGCCAGGTGGGTTCGTTGGAATCTTCCTCGGCGGGCTTGGGGTCCGAGGGCGGTGCGGATGCTGCGGGTGGAATGCCCTGCTCAGGCTGTTTGTCGGACACTTCAAGGTTCGCGAGAGCTTCTGTGGGCACGGCGGACGATTCTTGCGCGTCGGTCTTGTCTTCTACTTTAGGGCCTGGGGCAGGGGCTACTGGCTTTTCCTCCAGAGGGGCCGGTGCCGCATCTGCGGGTGCGGGTGCGGGCGCAGGCGCGGCCGCAGCCTCCTCTGGTTTTAAGGCGCCTTGAAAGTACATTTCTTTCGGGTCTTTTGGTTAATAGGATATGTGTTGGGGTGCTGAGAGCGTGGATGTTCACGAAGAAATGCTCAAGCTCGACCCGTTTTATCCCGCTTATCAGATTGATAATCTCCGAAGCAACCCCGCACGTGATCGCATTATTGGTTCTTGGGCGCTATTGCGTGCTGCTTGTAGCTGCGAGGGTATCACAGTAGAGGACGGTGGCTAGGAACAGTATACAAGGATACATGACTATACAAGTAATCAAAGATGCCTCCTCATCAAGCGTGTCCAGTCATCACAATCATTACACCACCCCGCCAATTCTCGCGCATAAAGTACAGTGCACTCGAGCATTCTACTCATCCTCTCCTGTGCTCTTCTCGCCTCTCTGTTCCCGCGTCAAAGTCGCCCTATCGACCCATCCCTCCCCCCGAAGCACTCCTAGACCCTTTCGCGCTACCCCGCTATTGACCGACTTAGGGGAAAGCTCGTACAAAACATTGACGGTAGCCAGACTCAGCGTAAACAGAAGCACATCGCCATTCTTGAAGCCGCGCCACCAGCCTCTCTTGACGCCCACTTTCCACAAAGAGTCGATGGACATGCGCGCGGAGTACAAAAAGTTCCCACGCCCTTGCTTGCGCTCGAGGAACGCCCACATGCCGCCCAAGAAGCCGCCCAAGAACCATCGCTGTGTGGGCAGGAAGCTCCGCGGGAACATGTTCTGGAAGAGGCAGATGGAGCCCCAGCTGGTCCCGATGGAGCCGCAGATGAAGAGCGACATTCGTAGAACCCTCTTTGCCAGGCTGTTGACCGCGGACATTGGCGAGTCCAGGAAGGCTTTGTACTTTGTGACACTCATAGCTGCGAATATGATTGTGAAGAAGCGTGCGACCTTGGGAAAGGCACGTATCCAATAAGACACATATGTTCGGATACATGACGGGTCGTTGGGGTGTAGCAGCGCACATGAGAGATTCTTGATCGCCGGGTGCGCTGGAGACGTGATGGGCGCAATGGCAGCGAGGCCTTTCGGTAAAGTCTCCATGTCCGGAAAGAGGGTAGGCGATATGAAAGGCGGCCATCGTGCCTTTGAGATCTCTGCCAGACTGTCCACAATGTCGAACGTACCCGGCCAATTCAGGTCCCTCGGGTAACCTTCTGGTCTTTTCTGGATATACTCGGGCGAGTTATTCAGGATATATTTCCCGTACGAGGTGGGGAAGCAATCGCGATCGAACACAAAAGCATGGAGCAGCTGTCCGCAAGCCACTGGCATCAGCATCCACGACCCGAACCAAGCCGGCCTATTCTTGAAGTATCCCAGCTCTTCTAGATAGTTGTAGCAGAACTCGAGAGCTCTGGTGAATATGTATATCGTGATTGTGATGCGCAGCTGGTCGCCGGGGTACACGGCGAGGAGGAAGCCGGCAAGACTGGACCCAATGGCAGGAGCAAGCCTGGAGGTCAACGACCGGGATACGCGGGGGTTCCGCTTTCGGAATGCTTTTGCATCTTGGGTGAGGAGGCTCTCGCGGAGGCGGGTGAAAAAGCGGCGTAGGAGTCGGTGGAAGAGGAGGATGAGGGAGAGGGAGCACGTCAAGCGGACGTTCGGAGACTTCCACACAGGCAACCAAGGTTGCGGTCTGTCCATCGTCAGCTACGAACCACCACTTTCAGGGATTTACACCTACTTTCGGACAGTTCCTCGTGATAGAAGCTTGGTTGACACCAGTTCCCAAGCTTTCAGACCCGAGAACGTCACCACCGCGAGCCGAAGCGACGCTCTTATCGCAGCCGCATTATAGTCGTCTGTACCCTTCGCAATCGCATCGTACTTCTTCGGTGGCAGCGTGCGCTTCTTGACTGCCGGGGCGCGCGAGAGTAGATACTGGTGAAGGAGCTCGTACTCCCTGGGGCTGATGGTATATCGCAGCGCGTTGCGCAGGACTGGGTCGATGCGCTCTGGCCTACCAGAGGACGACGGCTGAGAGGCGCTGGACGAGGACATGTTGAGTCGATTGTGCGCAGATTGTGAGAGCTCTCACTGGTACCATGCCTTTGCTCGTGTGTTGTTGTGATTGCGAATTCGCGGACGGCTGGAGCTCCATCCATGATCCTTGGTGGGCATGACCTGCCTCGGCATTACCGACAGAGCTGCCAATTGGGTGGCACGTGCAGGCGTCCCTTCCGAGCTCAGCGCATCGTCTTGTAAATGTCATCGACCACAAATTTTAGAGGATATAGAACTAGACTCGGTCCTCAGTACTTGCAGTACGTTCACGGGTGTCCTGTGACCCACAATAGTACCGAATCCGACGCGAGTAATCAGACCGAATCAAGCACACTAATCGGATCCACGAATAACTCAACACATATACAATTACACTACGAATACGGTATGCTACAAACGGTGTACAATAAAGGGGTATCTTAACAAACGCCCATCCCAATGCCAATGTTCGAGTTTACTCACGCGCCCAGGGTCGCACGGATATAGCCATATCCACGTCGATTAAAACCAATGCTATCGAGCATGCAACATCATTCTATCAAACAATCTGGGAACATGCGCCGATAAACAAAACGATGAAACCAGAAATCTACCGCCCAGATCCGAATGTCACCGCTTCGTTTCGAAACGATTGTCCATACCACGACACCTTGCCTCATCCCTCCTCGCTCAGATGGCGACGCGTGCGCTCATAGCCGTCAATTGCGGCTCGCTGAGGGCGTCCATGGCCTGAATGCTGGCCTCTTCGTCGGAGATGCGCGCGCCCATGGGTCCCAGAAGTGGGCTCGCGGACCGGGAAATGTCGGTTTGCGGCACAGCTAGCTGGGTCCCGTTGGTTCGGAAAGCGGGAAGGCTGATCTCTTCTTCGACGACCGAGTCGCGCTTCTTCTGGGGAAGCATCTGGCGGAAGCCGAGTTCGTTGGCCACCTTTTCGATACTCTTGAAGTACTGTGACGTGTGAACGACTGTAAGAAGAGAAGAGGGTAAGCTGGGTAAGCTTACCTTGACCGTCTTGACCCTCAGCTCCATTGTGGCGTCCTCGTCGCATACAACCATTGGGTGAGGATGCAGCTGAAGACAGGAGAGGGTCCACATATGATTGATGCCTTCTTCGAGGCACTTCTGCAGTGCAAGGGCTTTGTGGGCGCCGGTGATGATGATGACAACCTCGCGCGCCTTGCATGTGTCAGAGGCTGTGTTTCCAAGCATGGAGGCGGCCACTTACATCCAACACCGTCTGCACGCCAACAGTGAGGGCCATCCGAGGGACTTGATCCAGATCGTTCCCGAAGAACCTCGAGTTGGCGATGATCGTATCATACGCAAGGGTCTTGACACGCGTTCGGGACTTGAGGCTGGAACCCGGTTCGTTGAAGGCGATGTGTCCATCAGGGCCGATGCCGCCTAGGAACAGCTCGATGCCGCCGGCCTGTTTGATCTTCTCCTCGTATGCCTGGCATTCGGCTTCAAGATTCGGGGCATTGCCGTTGAGGATGTTGATGTTCTCGGGCCGGACGTCTACATGGGAGAAGAAGTGCTTGTACATGAAGCTGTGGTAGCTCTCCGGGTGTTCGCGCGGTATCCCAACATACTCGTCCTGCGACGGTCAGCCTCTCGTTCGAACCATGCTGCTGTGCCACGTTGTGCAGCAAAGGGGTACTGGAGTGTCAATCGTACCATGTTGAAGGTGACCACATCGCGAAAGGATACCTCGCCAGCTTTGTGACGCTGAACAAGACTCCGATATATCAGGACGGGGCTGCTCCCGGTGGGCAAGCCCAGCACAAAAGGCTTCTCTGGAGTTGGGTTGAAGGCCTTGATGCGCTCTGCGTCGCCGTTAGTTGAGGTGGGCTGGGCGTACAAGGGGTGGGGCGCCTGCACCAATAATATAATCTGCAATGTACCTGGACGCGGCATGCGGGTCGTCTCTGATGAGTAGACGCCTGCGGGTAGTCAGCCAATGCCACAAGCCGATGGCGGAGCGCATATGCATACATGATGAATGGTTCTAGTCTGCAGTGTTCGGTCTGCGGAAGCCGTGTTGCCTTTGGGGGCGCAGGTGGGATTCATCAGAATATGAAGAAAGCAGCGGCTTTACGTTCGCGTCATAGGCGGGCCGGTAGCATGCTCGTTCTCTCCCAAGGGTCTTGTTTGTCATGGTGAAGAGCGGATACAGTGCCGAATGCGTGCAACATGTGCTCTGAGGATTCTCTTCCACTGGCCGAACTCAGGCTTCCGGCTCCAAGCGGCACAGCGCGGGCTCTAGATCAGACGACTGGTGATGCAGTGCAATGGTACGTGGACGTGGTGGTACAACCCGCTTATCATCAGGATTCACGCCCCATGCTACAGCGACATGGAAGATCACGCGAGGCCATCTCTGCCGCCCGCGATAGTCTTTTAGCTCCGCCGATGGATGGACGGCCAGCCATGAAAGGCTGGTGATTGCGAGGCTGCAGGCAGAGAGTCAGTCACGCTGGCGGTCGCGATAAGGCTTTCCATGCGCATGCAGAGCAGTCGAGTCGACGTTGGGGTTACATTCTCGGAAGATGGTGGCGGAGAGCGTTGCAAGCGCATTATTAGGGCCGCCATGCTGTTGGCTGAACCCTGGCATCCCCGCTCGTAAGCGTCGAGCTACCACACAGCTCTGCGAGCGCTTCTTGCTGCAGCTCCTGATTGCCTGGGGGGTCATGGTTGAATGTCTTGTGTTGCAGGCTGGGGTCGAGGTGCCTGTTGCGCGGCACGGCTGATGGTTGGCGCAGAGCGAGGCCCATGCCCACCGTATGCCCGCCACAGTCTGCCGTATTGTCGACGTCTGTCTGGTTCGAGGCTTGATGGCTCAATCGCCGTGGCCCCAGGGTGTCGCGTGTGCCTGCGCGAAGGGCCCGATGCAGATAGCTCTCCAGGGCTTGCGGCTATAAACGCCGCTTCACCCACCGTCGCTCCTTTCCATCTCGCCCACGGTCGCGGTCGTCCCTATCGTAGAATATTTATTAATATCTCGGCGGAGCCGCCCAATCACGCTTCGCCTCTGTTTCTAGAGCGTACTTAAGACCCGCTCCCCCACATCCACTTGGTCGCGCGCACTCGACCTCGTCGACGCGACAATCCGTCTCACCATGGCCACCATCGACCCCACCATCGACGACACCAAGAGGCTCTCGCATGAGGTGACGACGCCCGAGCAATCCGTCGTGGAGCACACCGGCACTCTCGAGCTGCCCAACTCGTGGAAGTACAAGCGCCTGTCGCTGTTCGGCTTCAAGTTTCCCTGGTATGCCTCGCCGCCGACGCAGCTACTGATTGTGTCCTTCGTGTGCTTCATGTGCCCGGGCATGTTCAACGCGCTCAATGGCATGGGCGGTGGCGGCCAGATGGACCCCACGGCGAATAACCGTGCCAACACGGCCCTGTACTCGACCTTTTCCGTCGTGGGCTTCTTTGCCGGCACCTTCACCAACAAGCTCGGTATCCGCGCGGCATTGTCCTTTGGCGGCACCGGCTACTGCATCTACGTCGCGTCCTTCCTTGTCTACAACCACACGCAGAACCTGGGCTTCACCACCTTTGCCGGTGCGTGGCTCGGTGTGTGCGCCGGTATCCTGTGGAGTGCACAGGGCGCCATCATGATGTCCTACCCGCCCGAGCAGTCCAAGGGCCGGTACATCTCGTGGTTCTGGATGATCTTCAACCTGGGGGCTGTTA
>Ga0247733_1000351_pt1 | contig 20411 bp, 17 predicted proteins | sample UWRJL043104R2_FD_180932 | JGI IMG/M metagenome (GOLD analysis project Ga0247733, IMG submission 180932) | Plant litter microbial communities from Arlington Agricultural Research Station in Wisconsin, United States - UWRJ-L043-104R-2 | ecosystem: Environmental > Terrestrial > Plant litter >...
GAGGGACAGGCGCCTCCCAGAGACACGGTGCTGGGGCAAATGAGAGGCTGCCGCGCTGGTCGGCCGCACGGAGACGGAACGCTTCGACTGGCTGCTCAGAGTTTTCTCGGGGGGGCGCTCTCAGGTTGCATATGCTGGCCAGAGAAGATGCCGACCCGACGTGCGTTGCAGCCACGCCGAAGAGGCACGTCCAGGCGAGCAGCGCAGCGCAGAAAGCAGCGCAGCGCAGAGCCTGCACATGGCTTGCCGGGCCACACAATGCCCCGCGCACCTTCCTGCTGGATCGAGGCACCCGAAGCGGCTAGGCGGCCAGCTAGCTCCCGCTGCTTTATTTGACTTCTCCGGCATCTCCATGGCAGATGCCTCGTGCTGGACTCTGTTGTATTGTATAGACTACCGGTATGCTATAGTACCAGCGACACCGCCGTGCCAGCGCTCAGCGTGCGGGGATCCTGGACTGGCCATTACTCCCACCCTCTTCCCGTCTTCCCATCCTCCCGTCTTCCCATCCTCCCATCTGCCCATCCTCCCAACATCTTCCCAACCATGGTAGCCTGCATGCATGCGCCCTCACCACCCCGGCGCCGCTCAAGCCGCGCACCACCACCCCAGGCACACCCGATTCTTCCAAGCCCAAAAGCAACACACAGCACCTCACTAACGTCGGCGATCGCACGGGCGACCACGCGCCGTGAGACGTGGGCCAGCGCCATGAGATCACTGGCGCACGAGGTCGGCTGCTGCAAGGCTGACGATGCAGAGTTGCAGACGAGGCAGGGTGCCACGAATCTGATCTGATAACGGATGCGAGCGAGATTATCCGGATTGCCAGAGCGCGTTAGCCATGGGCCATTGACACCGAGCCACACGGTGCACTGCATCACGATGCGATGCATCATGCGGGGTGCGCGCCCTCGTCCACTCACCGCGGAACATTTCCTCCCATGCTCGCTAACACCACCGTGCCGGGACGTGCGCACCTTTTCCGGGAAGCCGATGCCAATCATGACGAGCCGAGCCACTCTAGAGACACTGCAGGCAGCGCATCGGACGGAATCCTCGCCATGGGACTCTCGATCGGGAGCAAATCAAGAGGTTCCAGCGTATCTGTGCTGTCCACTCGGCGCCAGAGTAGACACGCCTTTTCGCATCGCCGTCCGGACTGCCCGGATTGCTCGGATTGCCCGGATTGCCCGGATAAGTCAAACGGAAGTGCCTGCCAAGCGCTAGACGAGGTCACCTGAGCGACCTGGCAGACGACGCCTATGCGGTGCTTGCGCTACATCCACCACATCCGGTATGGTGTCACAACGGCAGACACCTCCTCTCCATTCTCGTGCATTCGCTTCGCACGCTTCGCGTGCCCGGCTTCGCGGCAGGATTCCGCTGCCGAGATCTGCGCGTTTGCAGCAGAGAGCGAGACGGCTGCGGAGTGTGGAGCGAGACTGCAGTGACGTGGAGGCTGAGGCTCTCTCGACTCGCTTCTCGCTGTAGAAGGGGTTGCTGCTGAAGTCATGTGAGAAGTATCCAGAAATCATCGTAGTGTACAGCTGTCCATCGGTAAGTCCTGAGCTCCAGGCTTTCATAGTACCAATCAAAGCTTTCGCTTTCGCCGTGTCTCTTCAATCTTCTCAACAATGAAATCTACAAGTGCTGCTTTCGTAACAACGTGGTTCTGCAAGTGGAAAGAGCAGTGGCTGCTCAGTTCCTTCCAACTTCACCCAGACGCGCCGACAATCTCAACCGCGCGACCGACCATCCGACAGCATGCGACCCTCAATCGACTCACCTTGGATATCGAGCATCGACATAGTCTCACATGACTTTCCCACTGCTTCCAGAAGCATCGGATCCCCTATAATCACTCGGCCAGCATTTAATCGCTACTCGTCAGCTGCGAGCTCATCCCCTTCTACCCGGGACCGCCTTGAACTTTCAGGACGCCATCACGAGCATCTCAGCTGACGGTATGCCGTTGACCTTGTCCGATATCGCGGGTCGGATGCTGAAGGGATCAGGTCACTCGCAGCAACTCCCCGGCCAAGGTCCTCCACCTGAGGCGCGTCCCTCGTTGGAGAGAGCGAGCGCTTCCTCCCGCCCTGCATCCCCCGGGACAGAGGTCGCTGGCAGTGGAGGCATGGTGGGCAACTCGTTTGGCGAACCCAAGGGACTTTCCAGTCATGGACCTTCGTGGGCGAAGACCCGTCCCCTATCAGACATTCGCGAACTCACAGAGCCAAGTCTGGCGGACACGCTACCGCGAAAACCTCCTTTTGAATGCAATCTTCCCCGCAGCACATCGCGCTCAGAGCTATCACGAAAACCGTCAGTCGCGTCGAGGCGTCCCAGCATCGACACGCGCTTTGGAGAGAACAGAGAACCCGACCGGAAGGCCAGCATCGACAGTAATGGCGCGAGATCAGTGCACCGAGGGCGGCCCGCTAGTAGAACACCATCACCACCAAGTCCTGCAGACTTAAGCATTTCCAGCATATACAGCATTCCACCCGGAAGTATACCACCTCGCTCATCATCCCGTGTTAGGGCGCGCAGTGCTTCGCGGACACGCCAGCCTCCGCCTCCAGTGCCACCAATATCTATTACACAACGAGTACCCGCTCCTGCTACGCTGAGCACCGTTCCTTCGCTCCCGCTTCCTCCACCGCGCGGTGCTGGCGATACCATCCCGCGACGAGGACATTCACAATCACCTGTGCGTCATGTCGCAGCGCGTCTCGATCCGATATCTCACGATACCCACCGACGGGTACCTTCTCGCACCTTCATAAGAGAACCTCTGTCAACCGAGCTACTAGAATTCCCTACACACCGGCACCCGCGAGTTCACCTTGGGTTGGGTCTATCCGCCAGCATATTTGTGGGGGGAGGCTCGATCGAAGGCACCGTGCAGATTAACATTGACGATGCCGACCGTATACGTCACAGAAAGACGCTGGCCATTGCGCGGATATCCATTGATCTTCTCGGAATAGAGGAGATGACGGGGAACAGACGCTCCGTGTTCCTTAACCTGGCCACGGAACTGATCGATGAGGACAATCCACCCCCACAAAATATGGTCGACAGCCAGGAGCAGATCGGTCGCGACGATCCATTCTGGCATCTAATGCCTTCCATCACCAACCTACCATTCATGATGAGCCTGCCACTGAATGTCGGGCCGCCACCATTCCAATCGAAAAATGCAAAGATACGATACGTGCTATGCGTGTCACTCCTTGTCCGAGATCAAGGCAGACAGTATATTGTGAGAGCATCAGAGGACATTTCAGTGTTATCTGTATATGATCGTATGCAAAATCCACTCTGGGTGCTGGCGAAGCTAACGACCGCGCAGCTGAGAAGGCCCTCATGTCGCTGCCTAGCCCTCTCACAGCGTCCGACGAATGGCTAAAGCCTCGCGATACTTCTGTCGAGGTCGTCCGAGTCACGGCTGGTCTGCACAGGCAGGTCTGGGTCAGCGGAACGAGTATCTACGTCGACGTTCACATTGCCAATAACAGTCGCAAAACAATCAAGAAGATTGAACTTCAGCTCGAACGAGATATTCTCTGCTACAAACACGTTTGTTACAGAGCCTCCATTGACGCTCAATTATGCTAATCCCAGCGGGTACCAGGCTGCTGCTTCTACTATGGAGAAGTCTGCGAGTCAAGCACGGATATTTGACAGTAATGAACGATCCATCCTCAGCAAAGCTATCATCAAACAGGGAACAGCAGGCTGGCACGGCGTTCCTGCTCACCACACGCACATTCGCACCTGCGATCTAGAAGTCCCCCGCGGTCACGGCACGGTCAAGTGCGGTATGTTGATTTCCGGGTCCTGCTCCTAGCCTGACATGGCTAATGCGATCAGGAAAATACTTTGAGGTCCGATACTTCCTGAACGTTATTGTCGGCAGCGCCCATACGTTAGTTGTTTTCCAATCACGTTCCTCCTAAGCTAACTCCTTCAGCAAGCTCGTCTCCGTTCAGCTACCAATTGTGCTAATACACATGGTGCGATAAACCTCAGATAGTCCACTGTGCGTCTTGCTGACTCGAATCCAAGAATTCGTTAGACGTGGTTCCAAACTCCGTCGCCCAAGTAGCCGCCGCAATCGAAGAAAAACGCACAGCGCACACCTACCAGCGTGGTCATTCGCCACCTCGACTAGGCCGTCGCCCCTCGCGTTCCGTCCAAGGCCGTGCCTTCGCAGCACCCCGCATGCAGTCCCTCGACCGAATGCGCGCCCAAGTCGAAGACCTGCAAGAGCTAGGTCAAGTCTTAGACCAAAGTCCCCGGAAGTACAGTCTTCGTCGGGTAAATTCCAACTGGGATTACCGCACCCCGCCTAGCAATCGCAAAGGGAAGATCCTCGCCGATGGCGACGTTGCCGATCTGCAGAACCGTCTACGCAGAGCTCGCTCCAACGAGACTATCGGAGCTAAGGGCAAGACCATGAGCAGAGGCAACTCGACGAATTCTCGACGGGGCTGCGGATCTTCTCTGGGCTTTCGAGAGGCTGAGGTCAGAGAAGATATTGAACTCGGTGGGTTGGGATTATCGGGCGAGACGCCATTCAAGCAGCGCCTCGAGCGCAGTCGTGAGCGCCAATACAGATTTACGAAGAAGAGGAGTATGGAGCGGTGGAAGGGGGTGGCTAACGTCGGGGTCGGATGGTTGAAGGGGAATGGTGGGGGAAAGGATGAGCGGGAGCGGGATGGATGGATTTGATACCCACTTTTTTTGGATGATGGAAATCGAGAGGAAACACTAGGATCCCCGATTCTATCCGTTTTGTATGCCTAGTCTTCTCTTGGGTTGCGAGTTGGATATGCAGTATTGCTATCGCATGGTAGTGATGGCATTAGGACTGCTTTCATTCTTGTCGCTGTTCTTGAGGTGCTTTGTGTGGTTGCAGTTGTGTATGGGGTCTGACATCTGCCGCCCGGTGCAGGTTTGGGCTCGGCTTGGTTGTTGTGAATACGGTTAGTTCCTAGGGGCTGCGCATATTCGCACTGTCTTCATTTTGCTCGATGTTAGGAATCGAGTGGTGGTTTGATTGGACTTGAAGAGGTGCCATGTGTTTTATGCGATGGTCGATGAGAAGAAAAAGTGGTAGTGTAATGCATGATTTCTTCTATGCACGGGTTGTTCTGGTGAGAACTAACGACCCGCTTAGCATACCTCAACTATGGAGCTGCTCTGTTGAAGCCTAATTCACACTTTACCACTGCATGAGGATATCACATAACTATGTTTCAGGAAGCACCGCAATAGCATCAAGTCAAAAGCTGAAGCTTGACGTTCTAGCCGCACAGATTCATGCGATGGTGTTGGTAGTCACAACGGAGCTAACGCAACGGCCCTTCCCCGCATCCGCTCTTACATAATCCCCCCTTCCTTCCCCGCCGTGTGCCGCTCCCGCTTACAAGCGGCTCAGAGCGTCCATTACCGCGGCACGTCCTATCTGAACTACAAGGCGTCTACGGCGCCCTCCTTCGAAATGGCACCGAACACACCGAACCTAAGTCCTTGGCATTCCGTACTTGGATCTCTTGCTTTCCACGGACCTCTCACGAACACCGCTTCACATCGAGAAAGGAACGTTGCCCTGTCTGTGCTGCAAGATCGGTTTATTTACGCACTACTTGTTTGGTAAGCGTTGCGTTGTCTCGACAAGCGTTTGCGCTACTGGGCTGTCTCAAGTTGGACTAAGGTTTGCTGCTATTCGTGGTACCCGCTTTACGATCAGTTTGGGCTAACGTGTTTTATAGTATCGACGTGTCGAATTGTTGCTGCTTTATAGAACGGCAACTTTCTCCACTCAAGTTGCGAACTAGATAGAAAGAATCGGATTACCTGAAACCATCAGCATGTCGGAAATTGCACTGGGAAGGTATATGTGGGAGAGGATTCACCAAGTCGGCATTGACACGATCTTTGTATGTTTGTAACCCGTTGCACTCGGCGACGGTCGCTTTGTTATAGGTGGTATGAACGCTCAACAAGCTGACATGTTTTCAAGGGCGTCCCGGGAGACTTCAACCTACAGATTCTAGATGATATATTCCCTGTCGAAGGACTGAAATGGGGTATGTCGTAGCATCTCGAGGGGGAGACAGGGATGTGGGCTAACTGATCTTAGTGGGAAATCAGAATGAGCTCAACGCTGCGTATGCGGCTGATGGATATGGCCGCATCAAAGACGTGCCGGGCTGTGGTAAGACCATCCTTGCCATCACTTTTGACCATTTACTAACAATAACATACAGTCGTAACGACTCACGGCGTTGGTGCGTGTTCGTAGCCTGAGAGCAAAGAGCAAACCGCTGATTGAAGCTAGGCGAACTCAGTGCTCTCAATGGCGTGGCAGGAGCCATGTCCGAGCAAGTGAAGCTGATCCATGTCGTCGGCCAAACAACACGAGCCATGCAGAACAACCACATGATGATACATCATTCTATTGGAAACAAGCCGGATCATCAAGTACGCTCCCCCCGCCGACACCATTGTCCTAACTTGTGCCTGGGGACACATTTGGCTAACGCCTAATAGCAATACAACAAGTCTTCCGCACTACTCCGCTACGCCGCTGCTGAGCTGTGGGATGTCAAGACTGCTCCCGCAGAGATCGACCGCGTAATCCGAGAAGCCTTCATCCAGTGCGGACCCGTGTACATTTTCCTCCCTCTGGATCTCTCAGCCGAAAAAGTGTCAGCGGATCTACTCAAGACTCCGATTGATACCTCACCCAAGATCAATGAAGCGGCACAGGAGAAGGCCGTGAAAGCCATCGTGGCCGCCATCTCGGAAGCCAAGCATCCAGCTCTTCTGGTCGATGCGCTGGCCAAGCGATTTGGTGCGAGCGCGGAGGCGAGAGAGCTAGTGGAGAAGCTGAATGTGCCGTTCTTCTCGGCGAACATGGGCAAGGGCGTCGTTGATGAAACGCATGAGCTACATGTTGGGGTGTGGAACGGCGCAGTTTCTACTCCGGGGGTGGTCGAGGCCGCGGAGAAGAGTGACCTGGTTATTACCTTGGGCTACCTCAATGCTGATACGAACTCGGCCGGCTTTTCGAGGAAGCTGGATGAGGCACAAACCATTCACGTCAATCCGTTTGATGTTGTGGTAAGATTTTCAGCCTATCGTGGCTCGCACAGAAAGACATCACAATGCTAAGTGAACACAGGTCAAAGGTCAAGCGTACCCCAACGTGTCAATCAAGCCTCTTCTCTCCGCACTAATCGCCGCGCTTCCCTCTCAGGCTCAACACGCACTCGGGAAACCACAGCTCCCACCTCCCCGCGTACCCAAAGATAAAGATGCAACCCAACTAGTCCAATCCCAGATCTGGCCCTCAATCGAAGGCTTCCTCCGCTCCGGCGACGTCGTCGTAAGCGAAACAGGAACCTCAACCTTCGGCCTCTGCGACATCACCTTTCCCTCTCACACCCGCTTCGAAGCCCAAATGTACTACGGCAGCATCGGATGGGCTACAGCGGCTACCCTGGGTGTGGACGTAGCGCGGAAAGAATTAGCGGGCGATGAGGGGAGGACGTTACTGTTCACGGGCGATGGGAGCATGGCGTTGACGATCCAAGAGGTCGGCACTATGATCAGAGCTGGATCGAAGATTGTGATCTTCGTGATTAACAACGCGGGGTATACGATCGAGAGGTTGATCTGGGGAGCAAGACAACGTAAGTCATCCCAACCCCTCCCAACTCACCAAGCACCTTTTGCACCCCACCATTCAAAAACTAATCCCCACCTCAGCTTACAACGATATCGTCCCCACATCCTACGCCCACCTCCTCCCCCTCTACCAACACCCCGCCGCATCCTCGTCCTACCACCGCGCCACCACAAAAGCAGAGCTCGACGCCATTCTCGCCAAGCCTTCTGTCCAGCAACCACAGAACCTTCAACTGGTGGAGATGGTGGTGGACAAGCTTGACACGTCGTGGCGGCTTGCGAGTACGCTTGCGGGGCGCGGCAAGGAGACGCAGGATTATTTGACGAACGAGGGGTTTACGGATACGTATGGGGGGTGGGCGTTGGGCGAGGATAGCGGGAGTCGCGGGGGTGGGATGGTGTGGAAGTAGAGGGTGGCGTGCTGGATGGTGCTGTGTGAGGCGTTGGTCTGGCTTTGATGTTGAGCGTACGGTGGGTAGAGACGGAGTTCTATCAAGGTGGTTACATGCATCTACGCATAATGAAATTGTCTTTGCGCTTACTTCGATTCTGATATGTTCGCGGCGAGCTATCATCGCTTTGACTGGAAGGAGATACGCCACTGTGACAGTACATTTGACCGGAGCGCTGTCAACCATCCAAGTCCAAGTTCGAATCGCAATACTATTTTTTTTATTGCTATTCTATGGTGATTTCGCCCTCGACGTCGAAGTGAACATCGCAAAGACAGAGCCACTGAAGAACAAATCACCATGATGGTCTGAATAATCCTCAGTACCTCGCTGCAAACAAACTAATGTGGAAATCGTCCCAAATAATGTTCGTCTAGCGAGGTTCTGCATAGCATGTCCGTATAGAGTCTCACACAACGAAGTACAGTCTGTGTCAAAATCGCGAGGTGGAGTCTTTTACATCGTCGGAGTAGGTTCACCAGGTAAAGGCTTGCTTGAGTTAGACGATACACGTTTCAGGGGAAGACACCGAGAGAGGGACCGTGAGGAGGTAGTTAGAGTAAGTCTTGAATTGGTGGACAGGTCTGCGCGACAAACACTGTACAAAAGCTAACAAACGAAAACGCTCAAGGGGTATCTCCACATATCCTCATCACAACAAAACCAGCGGCCTCGCTTTGCAAAACGCACACAACACGAAAGAAAAGCCGCTCTCCACCTCACGCTGAAACACAGACGCCGGCCTCACGCCGTTGCAACCGCACTCCTAGCCTCGACAGCCTCACCCGGCTCCTTCTCCCTCTCCCATAACTCCTCCGCCACCTGGTCTTTATTTCCATGCTTCCCTCCAGTAGGGTGTCCATTAGTCCCCTCCAAACTCGGCTGGAAGACATTCGGCACCCCCTTTGTTGCACCTGCCTCCTCCCTCACCGCTTCGTTCTCCGGTGGCGCCGCAGTTACATCCTCCATGCGAAACCTTTTCTTCTTCGCTCCCTTTTCTTTCCACTGTGTCGCGTTTGCGGGCGCTGTTCCACTCCTAGTAGGTGCCCCATTGCCGTTCGTGGTGGTCTCACCATGGCCGTTGGCGTCCTGCAGTTTCCCTGCGTCGTTGATAGGCGTGGACTTCGAATGTTTCGGTCTGAACTCGTCGCCCAAGCCCGTTGGCGCCGTACTAATAGCCGTCGACGCTGTTCCAGGTCTATCAGACTTCAAAGCCAATCTCTTTCCTTCATTGTGCTTTGAGTGGCCTAATAGCGCAGCGCGTACACCCGTCCGACTGCTCTTCTTCTCCTCCTTGATCTGCGACTGTATAGCTTTCCAATTCTGGCTAACCTCTTTCTCGACCCTGCGTTTCCTCGCATGGCTCTCTTGCGTGTCTTCTGGCTCACCGGATTCCGGGTTTCGAGTGAGCTCTTCCACTTCCTTACGGCCTTGCATGATGCGCGCACGGCGGAGAAAGTTGGTTGGTTGATACCTCTTCAAGTATTCCTCGTCTAGGCCTTTCATGAGGTACGCGCTGGGTCCGAGGAAGGCGGCGAAGTCCTTGAGCACAAACCCGCCAACGCCGAAGCCGATCCCTTGCACGAAGCCCAAGGCGCCACGGTTTTTGGCGCCGCGGTATGGCTGCATCCAAAGTCCTGTTACGCCATCTCGGATACCGTAGATGAACTCATCGCGGCCGGCTCGAAGCCCAGAATGGAAGCCGGTGATGCGTGGTGGGCGGCGGACCGTTTCATCGCCGTACAGGCGGGGGGCATTGTGGAATCCTTGGGCTACAGCGAGTGTGAAATTCATAGGTGATTTGAGAATAGCGGTACCCGTCTTTCTGAAGCCGTGACCAGCTTCGTGAGCGAGTTCGTCAGCGAGGTCCTCATCTGGTACAGACAGTTGTGACAGCGTTGATTCTCCGCGAGCAGGACCGTCGGGTCTTCCGTTCTTCTGAGGCTTTTTGGCACTACCGTTCTGCGTAGCACTCCCCTTAGTCGAAGAATTGCTGTTCGACGTGACCTTGACTGTAGCGTCTGGAATACCCTCATTTGCCTTTGCCAAAGTCTGTTTTTGGTGCTTCTCTCTCTTCTCGATCCTGTGCTTCTTGGAGTAGTACTTCTCCCTCTTTTTTACACTCTTCACCATTTTCACTGGCACCAATCCAACGCCAGTTGCCACATCCGACACAGTACCAGCAATGGCGCCCCATGCACCAGTAAAGGGCTCACCAGGACCGCCAAAGTCATTCCACTCGTAGTGTCTGATCAGACGTAGATCGCTCCACCTGACTTTCTTCCACTCGACCAAGAGCTCCGCAGCAATTGGCGAAAGGCGGAGCGAGGTGTTCTTCAATCGCCAAGCTGCGGCGTGAGTAGGAAGGAGAGAGCAGCGCATGCTATCGGTATCTCTAAGTGGCAGACTTCGATGGAAAGACCGCACGGCATTCAAAGCACCATCGCCCTCTGCGGCGATGCTATCCGCGATCTTCTGGACGTTCTCCTTCGCTTCGTCGGTCAGACACTGCTTGATGCCTTCTGCCAAGAGCTCTGCGGTGAGCTTCTTGTACGGTATGCAATCGTGAGCACCGGCTTTGGCTTTGGACACCATAGCACCCCAAAATGGCTGGTCGCCAAAGAAGGGTACGATCATAGTCGGTGTTGCACACTTGAGCCCAGCTGCTGTCGTTCCTGCACCTCCATGATGCACCGCAGCGGCAACTTTCGGAAATAGCCAATCATGGGGCGTGTTTCCTAGCATGAAAACGTTGTCGGGCGCAGTGTCATTGCTGCCAAACCCGCCCCAGCCTTTGGACACTAGTGCACGAACGCCGGCGATCTCCACAGCCTTGTAGATGAGCTTCGTGAACGCATCTGGGTCGTCCACGACAATGGAGCCGAAACCGATGTACACAGGCGGCGGGCCATCGTCGAGAAACTTGACAAGATCTTCGGGGGGCTTGAACGAGGAAGCTAGATCGAGGAAGACAAATCCAGAGATATCGATCTCTGCCCCCCAATCTTTCGGTTTAGGGACAAGACCCGGTGACCACTAGACAGCGTTAGCGCCCAGGCTGGCTTAAACAGCTCGCGCAACTTACCATATACGTGTATGGGACCTTCAGACGGTAAAGCTGACCAGGCGCCCAAAGCGTTGATACTTCCTCTAGACATAGGGACTTGGCTCTGAAGTGATTGATCAGGTCGCCGAGACCCTGCCATGTCATCATCTCGACCAGCGGATAGCTCATAAAATTGACGTATTTCGCATCGACGTTGCCGGCTTTAATATTGGCCAGAGGATGCGGGAACTGGGAAGTAGGAGAGTATGGAAATCTGGCAATTGTTAGTAGGAGAAACGTTCTGAGATCCGAGGATGTTTACGTGAACATCATGTGCAACGGTATACCCAGCCGCTCAGCGATATGGGGCGGCGCAAAGCTAGGAGGATTGGCGATGATGGCGTCGCACACGAATGGGAACTTGCTGCCCACTAGGTTCGTTAGCTTTACATCCAGAATGTGTAGTAGTGAAAACGTACAAAGCTTGAGATTAGCATTGTCCTTCTCGTCATCCGTCGAGTTGACACAAGCGCGCCACATGCCCTCGAACATAGCGGACATGGCCGCTCGGCGCCTCCCAATTTCGCCCTCCTTTACCGTCTCCAAATTTGGGATCAGACCCGGGTTCTTCACCATGAAAGCCATGAGCTCCGAGGGGTCGCCGCCTATGGAGAAGAACTCGAGTCCGGAGTCGTTCTCCACAAATTCCTTGAAGGCGGGATGTGTGGCGATACGAACGCGATGGCCGTAGTCCTCCTTCAAGATCTTGCCTATTCGCAGAAAGGGCTGGATGTCACCGCGAGAGCCGATGACGATGACAACGATGTTGAGCCGTACGCGTCGGTCAGGGTCCTCCATGCAGTCATCCTCGGGTGCAATCTTCTCCCTCTCCACATCCTCCTCTCCATCGTCAGCGCCCATGAAGTGCTTCTTGAGTCCTGCACCTAGCGTCTTTGCAAAGTATCCGCTGTTGACCGTCTCGTTGATAGACAGCTTCAGCCGCCCGTCGTTCTTCGAGACCTTGCCCTTGGTATCGAAGTGCTCGTTCGCCAGTTTGAAGCGGGAGAAGGGCCCCGCGACAGGCTTCGGCTTCTGTCGATGCCCCTGTGCCTTGGGGCCCTGGCCGTCGGCGGCTGCGGGGCTTGCACGCTCATCGTCGGAGTCGGACGAGCTCGAGTCGGTGGCGTATGGATCGAAGGTTAGCGTTGCCTGGCGGTGCAGCGGTGGTACCCTGTCTGTAGTGCCCGCGCGTTTCCTCCCTAGCAGCGACCGTCTCGCCTTGGGTTGCGGGCGTTCGGTTGCCGACTTGTGCATCGAGGGACGAGGCGTGGAAGAGGGTTCGCTCGCTGTTCCTGCCAGCGAGGGCGCGGGGAGCTCGCTGGACCTCTGCTGGTCCTGGGCAAAGTCTGTCGTTTGCATCTTTTCCAAGACGTTGATGGGCGCGGCGCCGTTGATAGGGGTGGCGGAAATGCTACCGCTATCTGGGTATGGGAACTTTGGCTCATGCAAAAGTTCCGCTATGGGCAGAGGGGGCGACTTCGACCATTGTCCATGGTTGTCAATGTCGTCAGCCATGGCGCCGACGTGTACGAAACGTTGGCACGGCGGCTGTTTAGTGTATACTCCGCGGCGGCGGGTGGGCGAGTAGTGTTACTTTCGATGCAGAGTGATGGCGGTGCTCAAGGCAGGAGTGAATATGAGGTGAGACGGCGTGAGAGGAACAACATGGAAGCAGGAGAGAGCGTTTGGCCACAGCCAAGCGGTGGACGAGCGGCAAATGATTTCTGTTGACGCGTGAGGATGAATTATTTGTGGCGTCACTGCTTGCGCCCAGGCACCGTTCCAAGTGGAGACCCCTGCTAGTTCCCGCCCACGCGGCGATCGACGTCGACGTCATTCGCCTAATCCATCCTCTTCTGCGGTGCGACGGTTGCGGGGATGCGGCGCAAGGCTCCGCTGCATTACTCTAAGATGACCGGGACTCTAGACGACATTCGACGAGGGAGATAGAAGGAGTAAGAATTGCCGAACTTCTCGTGGGTATGGGAGACAGCCGTATACACAACGACAATAGCGCCGTCGGATGCAACACAGTCGATCGCGCTATTGCAAAGCCTGGCGCGACCGGCCTCATCGAACAAGCCCGAGTGCGTTCCCCGCGGCCTTCGCAATGTCCACCGCCCAGCCGGTCCACCCACGCGCCGTCTGCACCGCATTCAAGATCCTCACGAAGCCACGATTGAACGCCTCCGTGTCTTCCCAGTCATCAGCACACGGCTCCCACAGTGCCGTCTCCCGGCTTCCTTCAGTGCCTCTTTTGACATACTGCCACTGCCCGTCTTCATCCTGCTTGACATGAATCTTGGGTCCTACCACCAGACTCCGACCCAGGATTCGCGAGTCAGCAACAAATCGCGTTCCGGCGTCCACCACATCCTCAGTCCTGCCCAATGCACCTCCCGCCACTAATGCTCGAGCAGCGGGCGTCACTATGGCAGTATCGATGAAGTAGGGGCAGAGCATGTTGACCCGGACACCATCCAGGTGCGTGCTCATGCGCAAGGACCGGAAGAGACCGGTGACGGCGTGTTTGGCAGCGCCGTACTGCGGCTGGACTGCTATCGGGGCGAGTCCTGCGATGGAGCCAACGAGCAGCAGATGTCGATCCCGACTCTGCTTGCCCGGCTCCGATTCGGTGCTGCAGGCCTTGGAGCCTGGGTTCCGGGGCAGCCAGTAGTAGGCTAGATGTGTCGTATACAGAACGCCATTCCAGTTGATCTCGTTAATCTTGAAATTGGGCTTGGGCGGCTCTGCGGCGCTCATATCTCTAGGTTTCTGCACAAAGTCTGGCCCTGCGATGCCGGCATTGGCGACTACCGTGTCCAGTCCGCCGTGGGGACTCAGTTTGACGGCATCCTTGAACAGATTGACCTGCGACTGCCAATCGGTGACATCGCAATGGACAAAGTGTACGCTTTGTCTGCCCGTCTCTTTCTGCATCTCACGTGCGAGCGCATCGCCCTTTTGCACATCGATGTCTCCCACAACGACCGTAGCCCCGTTCCTCGCCCATTGCCGCACGAAGCCAGCGCCGAAGCCACCTGCACCGCCAGTGATGAGAATGACCTTGTCCTTGACCCAGGCCGGCTCGTACGGAGTGGTAACGTCGATTGGCGGCGACTGCCGGATGGCAGCCTGCAGCTGTTGACCAGTTGTCGAGGACATGATGATGATTCGTGAGGAGCAGCGCGGGGTCCTGGGGACGGGAGCCTTATGGTTTTATGTTCCTCGGGACGCCCGTCTTGTACGAGACACCGCCGAGGCTCGCTTGTGAAAGACAACGCGTCCTTCCCGAAGTAGACAACGGCTTGCAGTGCGGTGAAGCTGAGCTGCATATCCTCCTTTGCTCCGTCATCTGCATCAGGTAGTACAAAGGAGATTTCGTCAGCAAATGCGCGTCTTTGCATGCGGGGAGCTGTGCCTGACGGTCGCATCTCCTCCGGGCCTAGAGGCTCGGCCCACGTCTCATCCCTGCAATTTTCTGCCCCGCCCTTTGTGCGACCCCACCTTGTAAACAACAGCCTCGTCTTTTCCTCACGACGTGATTGTACCGTTACCTTCATGCCAACAGCTGCGAGTGCTATATAAGCCTCCATCTCACCATGACCTCCGCCCATCCGTCCCTCGATGTCTCCAAGAACCACCTCGTGGCGACCCTCTTCTACAAAGCCGACTCGCCGCACTTCTTCCCGCACCCCGACGCTTCTCCACACTCGCCGACCGACCACCTCCCCTCCGCGTCCCTCGCCTCGCTCAAAGATGGCGCTGTGCCCACCGACAAGTTCGACGACTACCCCCTCGAGCCCCCGACGCCCGGCCCGAACCCACTCGACCACCTTTACGGCAGCTACATCAGCCAGAGCTGCCTCACAGAATTCTTCGCAACGCTGGCAAACATAATACCGGGCCTAGTAGAGGAGAACATTGTGAGCAAGCGGCTACAAAGGGACAAGTTCTGCCGGGTGGTCGAGGTGCAATTCCCCCTACCGAACGCATCGGCCATTACACTGGAGACGATGAGGAGGCACGACGCTATGTCGCGGTTTGAGCGCGAGTGGAACGTAGAGGCTGTGTTCCAGGCGGACACGATACATCGGCGGTACAAGCGACTAGCAGTTTTCGACATGGACTCCACGCTGATACAGCAAGAGGTCATCGACGAGATTGCATCGCTCATTGGTGTGGAAGACAAGGTATCAGCGATCACTGCAGCAGCCATGAACGGCGAATTGGACTTTGAGGCTAGTTTGCGAGCTCGATGCGCACTGTTGAAGGGTGTGCCGAGCACAGTATGGGAAACACTCAAGCCGAGGATCACCATGAATGAGGGTGTGCCAGAACTTATCAGAGCTCTGAAAAGGCTAGGCTTCAAGACCGCAGTACTCAGCGGTGGCTTCACCCCGCTCGCGAGCTGGAAGGCCGAGCAGCTCGGCTTGGACTACGCCTTCGCCAACCATCTCGTCGTTTCAGAGGACGGGAAGTCGTTGACGGGTGAGCTTACCGGCGAAATTGTGCATGCGCAGCGGAAACGGCAGCACGTCCTCGAAATCGCAGAGAAGGAGGGCATCCTCTTGGAGCAGGCGGTATGTGTGGGCGACGGCGCAAATGATCTGCCCATGATGGGTGTGGCGGGCTTGGGCGTCGCGTTCCACGCGAAGCCCAAGGTGCAAATGCAGGCACCTGCACGCCTGAACTCAAAGAGCATGCTGGATATTTTGTATCTGTTCGGGATTTCACAAGAAGAGCAGGAGACTTTACTTCGCTAGTGCCATAGTTGGTCTGCGATACCGTGCGCTGCTCCAGCTCCAAAGCCTGCACAAAAGACATCATGCATGTAGCCGAGGAAGCATTCCACAGCACCAACACCGTCCTCCTCAAGCGCGCACATGCTCATGCAGTACTGCCATCAGGCATGGAAGTCGACCTCGTGCAACATGAACAACCACCAAGATAATGGCTTCTTAATCCCTCGGTGCGACACTGAATCCATCCGCCATCTACGTATCCAGAGCTACGTCCAGCCCACACAGTACTACCGCAAACGCATTCTCGTTATTTCTTGGGCGATCTATGTGATGGAACCTCTCTGCAGACTTTCGACTGGCAGTTCTTAAAGCGGATTGCGGATGGCGTGATTGGGTTTACAGGCTTGAAGAACGTGGAGCTGGAATTTACGAGTGAGCATATGTCGAAAAAGTCGTTGGAAAAGGTTGGGCGTGCGGTTGCGAAGTTGGATATCTGCTTTCGTGTTGGGAGGTTGGAGGTTTGTGCGGGGCCGCCGTTGGAGTGGGATAGGAGGAAGACGGAGGTTCATGTGGAGTTGAAGAGAGAATTGAGGGAGAGTATTAGGCATGAGAGGGTGATGTAGACGGAGCGTCTGGGGTCGAATGTGCTTGTAAAATAAAGAGTCGATGTTGAATGATGGTGGGGTGCGCAGCACCAACCCTTTCCATCAATGCACCACTGCAGTCTCCCTCGCCTGTCCTATTTTTCGTCTTCATCGCAAGCCACCCCCATTTCCAAGTCGTGATACCTTTCCCTGCCGTCAATCCATATAGATGAGCAAGTTGATATTGTCAACATCCAACTCGTCGTCAAATTGGATACGCCCCGGCCTAAGCTTGGGTAGCATATGAGTCATGAACGTAAGACACTTGAGGAGTTCATCACATAATAATACGCGCTGAGATCTGTCTGGTAAGCTTCGCAAGATGTGATTTTATACCCTAAGGCTGGGAATAGTTGATAACTTGTGCGCATATCGCCGTGTGCGGAAGAGCACCCCACTCACCGGCCACAGCACACAGATAACGAGTCACACCATGAGGAACAAAGATGATACCCACATATTTCCACTGCCAATAAGGCTCTACATGACCTCGCTGCCGAAAATCTGCAAGGCGAACGGATGTCTGGCCATCCCACGCGCGTGACACAGTCCATGCGCGCTGCCAAAAGCCAGAAACAATGCCTCTACGAAGCAGGAAAGAATGGACCCACTACGCATTTGACTTCTCGACCGAACTCATGAGTCCTATCCACAACCGCCACATTACCAATATAACCCCCCGCTTGTAAGGTCGTCGCTTCGCGTCGTCCGATCAGAGAATATCGGTTCGCCACCCACCGATTAACACCATTCGTAGAAATCGACGAGTTGCACCGTTGCCTGAACCGGATACACCGTTCCAGCCTCCACATTATCGGTGTATACCGCCCTATTTCCATGGCAAAACGCCTAAAATCAAACGCCAAGATAGATGCAACCGGCAGCTGGCAGACAAAGGAAATAAAAGAAAACTGTGGGTATCTTACCGTGAATGTCCGAAGCCGATTTTCAATTTATAGATGGAGCCGTGAGAGCGTGGTAGTTATGTTGACGACTGCAAGCCCCTAGGTGCGCATCGACTCGCTGCCGGCTCGGGAGTGCTGAGCACTGAATCGGCCATCTTTCTTCTGAGAGGGACGTCCCTGCCGCTGGTTAGCAACCGCGACAAGCGCTCATCGACGCGTAGATTGTACCTTGCGAGCCGACGTGTGCTGGCGTTCAATCTCATAAACCCGAGCAGCAAGGATAGGGTACTTCTGCAAGAAGGCCTGCAGAGCCTCCGGATCCACCACGTTGCCAATGCGGCGCTGGTTCGCGATGTTGTTGGCCAGACACTCAAAGATCGGATCATTGTCGAGGAAGACAAGTGCTGCGATCAGCTCCATAAGCTCCCAAGTCAGATCGTCCCTGCGGATCTTGTCACAGTACTGCTTCGTAAAGTGACCGATGTAGGTGTTGTTCAAACCTAGGACGCGAGCAGCACGAACGATATTCATGTTACGCACGTCACCGTGCTCTGGGTCCAACGCAATGCTGAAGACCTTCGCTGCAACGCAGTGCTGTCGCATCCAGTCGAGATGCACCTTGGCAGCTTCCACATCCATGGAGTCCTTCGGGAAGGAGATTAAAGTTGATTTCGGGTTCTCAGTGAGATGCTTGTTCGCAATGTATGAGCATTGCATCAGCATATACTTCGGGACCTTTCCTAAGGCCTGCTTGCCCATCTGAATCTCAACGTCGCCGCCATTGCCCAGTGGCTCACGCTCGAAGCGGGTCATCTTTCGGATGTCGCGGCTAGTGTTGATTGTCGGCACAGCGGTCGAATTGATGAGGCGCCTAGGAATATAACCTTTGCTGTGCGAGGGGAAGGTCGACTTCGCCACTGGCTTCTTTCCCCAATTGGACATGTCGATGCCCATCTTTAGAACTGGAGCTGGCGGGACCGGCGGAGCCTTCTTGATTGTCTGGGGCGTCGCGAAGACTGGGCTGCGGGGAGCTGGGGCTGGGGTGGTCGAAGCTGCTTTCGAATCATCGGTAACATGCGCCGGCGAAGTGGCCGCGAGGGCTGGGTACTCCTCTGGCGACAGCTCGACCAACTTTATCTCGTGAGTGTCGTTCGTAGCCTCAGCCGCATGTTTGATCGCATCCTTCTCGTCCGCAACTCCAGTTGCATTCTCCTCGGTCGCCGTGTCTTCAGGGCCCACCTGTATTATAATAGCGTCCTCGGTAGCGGCTTGCTTCGCAAACTCGGTCTCGGACGCCGCTCGCTCCGATGGGATGTACTCAGAAGCTGCGTCATCAGAGGCAGGATACTCTACAGCGGTTGCGGGTGATAGAGGGTCCAGAAAGACAGGCTCACCCAACTCGTCTTCTGCTTCAGGCTCCAGCTCGCGAATATGGACTGCTTGCTCCTCAATCTCCGCCTCCAAATACGCGATGCGGCGATCTTTCTCGTCAACCTCGCCGATGTATTGGCGGAGGTTGTACTCCTGGGCGTTATTGGCGTCGTTCAACTCAGCGATGAGCGCCACCTGTTCTTCAAGGACACCCTCAAGGTCGTTGATGCGAGCGGTCTTGGTCTGAACCTCCTTCTCGAGTTCGTTCACTCGCGCTGCATTATTGGCGACGTCGTCCTTAAGCTCTTCGATTCGCTTCGCTCGAGCGTCGACAGACGGCTGAAGGACGTACTCGTCGTCGTCGTCGTAGTCAGCCCAGCTCTTCTGCCCGGCGAAAGGTAAGAAGCCGCCCGGGCGGTAATTGCCAGTGTCAGAGGCCACGGTGGGTTTGAGCACAAGAGCGCCCTTCTTTGCTGTAGTCGCCACGGCCGGCTGGGTCGACCGCTGAGGGGTTTGGGCCGGAGGAGTTTTCACCTTTGAGCCTATCTTGCTCCAGAGCGGCGCATTGTCATTCGACTTGTTAGACATTGCCGGTGCTTTCGTGTAGACAGGTAAGATTTTGTCAATAGTACAGGTCCAAAAGAGCAGTTGCGAGTTGCCGGTAACGCGTGAGGCGTGAGGCGGGCGAGACTATGGGGGTGCGGTAAAGAAGAAACGGACTAGAGGGGCGGTCAATTAATATACTTGCTTGTGCGGAACCGAAGCGGGCGCACGTGAAGGTGCAAAATGGAGTTTTCACGACTTGTGTGCGAGCGTGCCCGGGTGACAAAGGCGACTGTTGATGTATGAGGTGAAAGAGCGTTTGACCAATTAGAGAGCGTGCATGGCGCAGGCGTAGGGCAGGTGAAGAAGCATTGTAAGAGAGACGGCTGGCAAGATTTGTTGCCAGGTGACCGCCGCTTCAATGGCTTCTGTGAGATTCCAAATTTCCGCTCGAGGGCAGGCGCGACCGCGTTCGGGTGATGCCAGGAGTAGCAGCAGCACGTTAGTAGCGAGAGTGAATAGAAGACTATTGGCACAGAACTCGGTATGCCCGCCTTTGCCATTCATGTGCAATGTTGCGAATCAGGGTTCTCTTACCTGGACTAGCCTAGACCTACCATGACAGTACATGAGTAACTTGTGGGGTCCATGGCTGACTGCGGCTTCAACTCCGGGACACACCCAACACCCATCCAGATCTTAGTTCCAGCGATACCGTTTCTTTCGCCCCCTTGAATTTACATCTATCCATATATACCCACTGCTCGCAATGCGTAGGCTGCCGATTCGTAGTACCGTCGTTGACAAACAATCCGAAAGCAAGGTACAACCACCGGTACGTGTAGCAACGGCGGCCACCATGGCTTCGCTTCGGAGCCATTGAACAGCCTCGTGTAAGAGGCGAAGGACATGAAGAATGGGTGTTCAACACGATGGACGAA
>Ga0247733_1000352_pt1 | contig 20066 bp, 16 predicted proteins | sample UWRJL043104R2_FD_180932 | JGI IMG/M metagenome (GOLD analysis project Ga0247733, IMG submission 180932) | Plant litter microbial communities from Arlington Agricultural Research Station in Wisconsin, United States - UWRJ-L043-104R-2 | ecosystem: Environmental > Terrestrial > Plant litter >...
GTCGGTAGCTGAATGAGAGGAGTGGTAGGTAGAGACAAGCTTGGTAGTTCGGAGGATGGTAGTTGAACGAGGGGTGTAGTCGGTAGCTGAATGAGCGGAGTAGTAGGTAGAGATACGCTTGGTAGCTCGAAGGATGGCAGCTGAATAAGTGGGGTAGTAGGTAGCTGAATGAGCGGAGTGGTAGGTATTGAGAAGCTTGGTAGTTGTAGGATGATAAGCGGAGTCGTAGGTAGAGACAAGCTTGGGAGCACGAAGGATGGTAGCTGAATAAGGGGCGTAGTAGGTAGAGATAAGCTTGGTAGCTCGAAGGATGGTAATTGAACAAGCGGCGTAGTAGGGAGCTGAATAAGTGGAGTAGTAGGTAGCTGGATAAGCGGAGTGGTAGGTAGAGACAAGCTTGGTAGTTCGAAGGATGGTAGTTGGATAATTGGGGTAGTCGGTAGCTGAATGAGTGGAGTGGTAGGTAGAGACAAGCTTGGTAGTTCGAAGGACGGTAGTTGAACGAGGGGTGTAGTCGGTAGCTGAATGAGCGGAGTAGTAGGTAGAGATAAGCTTGGTAGCTCGAAGGATGGTAGTTGAATGAGGGGCGTAGTAGGTAGAGACAAGCTTGGTAGTTCGAAGGATGGCAGTTGAATGAGTGGGGTAGTAGGTAGAGACAAGCTTGGTAGCTCGAAGGATGGTAGTTGAATGAGGGGCGTAGTAAGAAGCTGAATAAGTGGGGTAGTAGGTAGTTGAATAAGTGGGGAAGTAAGTAGTTGAATGGGTGGAGTAGTAGGTAGCTGAATGAGCGGAGTGGTAGGTAGAGATAAGCTTGGTAGTTCGAAGGATGGCAGCTGAATAAGTGGGGTAGTAGGTAGCTGAATGAGAGGAGTGGTAGGTAGAGACAAGCTTGGTAGTTCGAAGGATGGTAGTTGAACGAGGGGTGTGGTCGGTAGCTGAATGAGCGGAGTAGTAGGTAGAGATAAGCTTGGTAGCTCGAAGGATGGTAGTTGAATGAGGGGCGTAGTAGGTAGAGACAAGCTTGGTAGTTCGAGGGATGGCACTTGAATGAGGGGCGTAGTAGGTAGCAGAATGAGCGGAGTAGTAGGTAGAGATAAGCTTAGTAGTTCGAAGGATGGCAGCTGAATAAGTGGGGTAGTGGGTAGCTGAATGAGAGGAGTGGTTGGTAGAGACAAGCTTGGTAGTTCGAAGGATGGTAGTTGAATGAGGGGCGTAGTAGGTAGCAGAATGAGCGGAGTAGTAGGTAGAGATAAGCTTGGTAGCTCGAAGGATGGCAGCTGAATAAGTGGAGTAGTGGGTAGCTGAATGAGAGGAGTGGTAGGTAGAGACAAGCTTGGTAGTTCGAAGGATGGTAGTTGAATGAGGGGCGTAGTAGGTAGAGACAAGCTTGGTAGTTCGAGGGATGGCACTTGAATGAGGGGCGTAGTAGGTAGCTGAATCAGCGGAGTAGTAGGTAAAGATAATGTTGGTAGCTCGAAGGATGGTAGTTGAATGAGGGGCGTAGTAGGTAGAGATAAGCTTGGTAGTTCGAGGGATGGCAGTTGAATGAGGGGCGTAGTCGGTAGCGGAATGAGCGGAGTGGTAGGTAGAGACAATGTTGGCAGCTCGAAGGATGGTAGTTGAATGAGGGGCGTAGTGGGCAGCTGAATAAGTGGGGTAGTAAGTAGTTGAATGGGTGGAGTAGTAGGCAATGAGAAGCTGGGTAGTTGCAGGATGATAAGCGGAGTCGTAGGTAGGGAGAAGCTTGGTAGCTCGAAAGATGGAAGTAGAACAAGGGGCGTAGTAGGTAGTGATAAGCTTGGGAGCGCGAAGGATGGTAGCTGAATGAGTGGGGTAGTAGGTAGCTGAATGAGAGGAGTGGTAGGTAGAGACAATGTTGGTAGCTCGAAGGATGGTAGTTGAATAAGCGGCGTAGTAGGGAGCTGAATAAGTGGAGTGGTAGGTAGTTGAATGAGCGGAGTGGTAGGTAGAGAAAAGGTTGGTAGCTCGATAGAGGGCAGCTGAATAGGTGGGGTAGTAGGTAGCTGAACGAGCGGAGTGGTAGGTAGAGACAAGTTTGGTAGCTCGAAGGTCGGTAGTTGAATGAGTGGAGTCGTAGGTAACAGAATCAACGGAGTAGTAGGTAGTTGAATCAGTGGAGTTGTAGGTAGCTGAATAAGTGAAGTAGTAGGTAGAGACAAGCTAGGTAGCTCGAAGGATGGTAGTTGAATTAGTGGCGTAGTAGGTAGCTGGATCAGAGGAGTAGTAGGGAGAAAGAAGCTTGGCGGTTCAAAAGTTGGCTGTTGAATGAGTGGCGTCGTGGGCAGTTGAACGATTGGTGTTGTAGGTAGTTGAATGAGGAGCGTAGTAGGAAGTTCAAGGGGTGGCGTAGTAGGTAGTTGAATCAGTGGTGTAGTAGGTAGTTGAATAAGTGGAGTAGTAGGTATTTGAATGAGCGGAGTAGTAGGTAGAGAGAAGCTTGGGAATTGAATCAGCGGCGTTGTAGGTAGTTGAATGAGAGGAGTCGCAGGTAATTGAATCAATGGGGTAGTAGGTAGAGAGAAGCTTGGCAGCTCAAAGGTTGGCAGTTCTATCAGTGGCGTAGTAGGGAGTTCAATAAGTGGAGTAGTGGGAATTGGGATCAGTGGAGTAGTAGGTAGAGAGAAGCTTGGTAGCGCGAAGGATTGGATTTGAATGAGTGGAGTCGTTGGTAGGGACAGGCTTGGCAATTCGAAGGATGGGAGTTGAATCAGTGGGGTGGTAGGTAATTGAATGAGTGGCGTACTAGGTAGTTGAATGAGTGGCGTACTAGGTAGTTGAATAAGTGGGGTCGTGGGTAATTGAATGACTGGAGTCGTCGGTGGTTGAATGAGTGGAGTCGTAGGTAGTTGAAGTAGTAGCGTCGTAGGTAGTTGAATCAGTGGAGTCGTGGGTATTTGAATAAGCGGAGTCGTGGGTAGTTGAAGCAGTGGGGTCGTAGGTAGTTGAATTAATAGGGTCGTGGGTAGTTGAATCAGTGGGGTAGTAGGCAGTTGAAGTAGAGGGGTCGTAGGCAGTTGAATGAGTGGAGTCGTAGGTAGTTGAATAAGCGGAGTAGTAGGGAGTTGAATTAATGGGGTCGTGGGTAGTTGAATCAGTGGAGTCGTCGGTAGTTGAATGATTGGAGTCGTCGGTAGTTGGATGAGTGGAGTCGTAGGTAGTTGAAGTATTAGACTCGTAGGTAGTTGAATGAGTGGAGTTGTGGGTGTTTGAATAAGCGGAGTCGTGGGTAGTTGAAGCAGTGGGGTTGTGGGTAGTTGAAGTAGTGGGGTCGTAGGTAGTTGAAGTAGTGGGGTCGTAGGTAGTTGAAGTAGTGGGGTCGTAGGTAGTTGAAGTAGTGGGGTCGTAGGTAGTTGAAGTAATGGGGTCGTAGGCAGTTGAATGAGTGGGGTTGTAGGCAGTTGAATGAGTGGGGTTGTAGGTAGTTGAATAAGCGGAGTCGTGGGTAGTTGAATAAGCGGAGTCGTGGGTAGTTGAAGCAGTGGGGTCGTAGGTAGTTGAATTAATAGGGTCGTGGGTAGTTGAATCAGTGGGGTAGTAGGCAGTTGAAGTAGAGATATCGTAGGTAGTTGAATGAGTGGAGTCGTAGGTAGTTGAATAAGCGGAGTCGTAGGTAGTTGAATTAATGGGGTCGTGGGTAGTTGAATCAGTGGGGTAGTAGGCAGTTGAAGCAGAGGGGTCGTGGGTAGTTGAAGCAGTGGGGTTGTGGGTAGTTGAAGTAGGGGGGTCGTAGGTAGTTGAAGTAATGGGGTCGTAGGCAGTTGAATGAGTGGGGTTGTAGGTAGTTGAATAAGCGGAGTCGTGGGTAGTTGAATCAGTGGGGTAGTAGGCAGTTGAAGTAGAGATATCGTAGGCAGTTGAATGAGTGGAGTCGTTGGTAGTTGAATAAGCGGTGTCGTAGGTAGTTGAATTAATGGGGTCGTGGGTAGTTGAATGAGTGGGGTAGTAGGCAGTTGAAGCAGAGGGCTCGTAGGTAGTTGAATGAGTGGAGTCGTAGGTAGTTGAATAAGCGGAGTCGTAGGTAGTTGAATAAGCGGAGTCGTAGGTAGTTGAATTAATGGGGTCGTGGGTAGTTGAATCAGTGGGGTAGTAGGCAGTTGAAGCAGAGGTGTCGTAGGCAGTTGAATGAGTGGAGTCGTTGGTAGTTGAATAAGCGGAGTCGTAGGTAGTTGAATTAATGGGGTCGTGGGTAGTTGAATGAGTGGAGTCGTAGGTAGTTGAATAAGCGGAGTCGTAGGTAGTTGAATGAGCGGAGTCGTAGGTAGTTGAATTAATGGGGTCGTGGGTAGTTGAATCAGTGGGGTAGTAGGCAGTTGAAGCAGAGGGGTCGTAGGTAGTTGAATAAGCGGAGTCGTGGGTAGTTGAATCAGTGGGGTAGTAGGCAGTTGGAGTAGAGATATCGTAGGCAGTTGAATGAGTGGAGTCGTTGGTAGTTGAATAAGCGGAGTCGTGGGTAGCTGAATTAATGGGGTCGTTGGTAGTTGAATAAGTGGAGTCGTTGGTAGCTGAATGAGTGGAGTGGTAGGTAGTTGAATTAGTGGTGTAGTCGGTAGCTGAATGAGGGGAGTGGTAGGTAGCTGAATGAGTGGAGTGGTAGGTAGAGAGATCCTTGGCAGACTAAGAGTTGGCAGTGGAATTAGCGGGGTAGTAGGAAGTTGAATGAGTGGCGTAGTCGGCAGTTGAATGAGTGGCGTAGTAGGCAGTTGAATTAGTGGCGTTGTAGGTAGTTGAATAAGCGGAGTCGTGGGTAGTTGAAGTAGTGGGGTCGTAGGTAGTTGAATCAGTGGAGTCGTGGGTAGTTGAAGCAGTAGGTTTGTAGGTAGTTGAATTAGTGGCGTAGTCGGTAGCTGAATGAGGGGAGTGGTAGGTAGCTGAAGGAGTGGAGTGGTAGGTAGAGAGATCCTTGGCAGACTAAGAGTTGGCAGTTGAATTAGCGGGGTAGTGGGTAGTTGAATTAGTGGGGTAGTAGGCAGTTGAATGATTGGCGTAGTAGGCAGTTGAATTAGTGGCGTTGTAGGTAGTTGAATCAGTGGGGTCGTAGGTAGTTGAATCAGAGGGGTCGTAGGCAGTTGAATTAGTGGCGTAGTCGGTAGTTGAATTAGTGGAGTGGTAGGTAGAGATATCCTTGGTAGACTAAGAGTTGGCAGTTGAATTAGCGGGGTGGTGGGTAGTTGAATGAGTGGCGTAGTAGGCAGTTGAAAGAGTGGCGTAGTAGGTAGTTGAAACAGTGGGGTTGTAGGTAGTTGAATGAGTGGAGTTGTAGGCAGTTGAATCAGTGGCGTAGTCGGTAGCTGAATGAGTGGAGTAGTAGGTAGAGAGATTCTTGGCAGACTAAGAGTTGGCAGTTGAATCAGTGGCGTAGTAGGTAGTTGAAACAGTGGGGTTGTAGGCAGTTGAATCAGTGGCGTAGTAGGCAGTTGAATCAGTGGCGTAGTAGGTAGTGGAATGAGTGGCGTAGTAGGTAATTGAATCAGTGGAGTTGTTGGAAGCAAAAAGCTTGGTAGTTGAATGTTGGTCAAAGTAGGCCTGAGAGTGTTCGATGCAACTGGCTCACTAGTTAGAGTGGAAACCATGTACGGTAATAGAGCCAACAGTTGTTCCCTCGGAAAACGTATGCCCAGATCGGTGTAGAGGTACGATATCATGAGTTCGAGGTTTTCGTCTATCGCTGTGACACTTGGTGGTGGAGTGATTATGGGCGAAGAAAGTAGGGGAATGAGCGTCGATGGCACAAGCCTCAATGACGACAAACTTGGCTGCGCGAGAAGACCTCCCAAACCGGAACCCAGAGCTGAGAGAATCCCAACGAGAGGGTTTTGATACGTACTTGTTATCGTCGCGAGAGTCGGTAGTACAAGAGTTGGCCCCGTAACCGGTCGCAAAATGGATCCCACCAAGGACGAAGGACTGGCAGTGAGGATAGGTATAAGCGCAATGATGCCATCTTTGCCCAACAAAGTTCCCACAGCATTCGACACTCCTCCCACAAGATTCGATACTCCTCCCAGCAACGGCGCTAGGAGATTTGGCCCCCCTTTCAACGTGCACTTCTGCAGGACCTTGTCGTACGTAGCGGCCACGCAGCTTGCACTCCCAACACAATCATTCAGGCAAATGTTGAGGTTCGGTGTCAAGTTGATATTTAGGTCCAGATTCAGCAGATCTGTGTTGCAGAGAACTTGGTAGAGGCGGCCAGCGTCGGAGATGATGCTGCCGTTGGTGTAAGTAGTGCCGGCCCCGTCCGTACATGTGGGTGGTGTGAGCAAGCCGGAGAGGAGATTGCCGAGTAATTGAGGACGAGCGAGCGTCGTCTGGATTAAAAAGAGGCTCGCAATGATGTGAAAGAAGCCAAGGCGATAGCTCCATTGGCGGTGCACCGATGATGAACCGGACATGTTCTAAAGGCCTCCCGGAGGCAATGCGACGGAGTAAAACACAAAGAAGCCAACTGAGGCCTCAAAAGAGTGTGGTAGTCGCTAATTGAGATGACATGAACGACCAACTAACACTATAGAGAGCGTGGGCCATGAGGCAAATGCGAAACAAGTGTTGTAGAGTAGAGCATAACGGGTTGACGCGATAGTGACCATTTTCAGCTACGCGTCGCGTCGAGCGTGGTACGTGAGAGAGCGTGTTGGAATGTGTGGCGAATGCGTTGAAGAGACGAGGGGTTGAGAATGCATGTGCGCGATCGCTATTCGTCACGGTAGCTTTGCGTGTGCAAAGCATGGAAGTAGGACTCGGTGTGAGTGACACTTGAACAGTAGCGGGAGATTAACGAAGAAGCTGGGCAGATTTCACAATTGGGCTTTTTCGAAAGATTGACTTCACTTACCGTCTGTCCTGAGGATGAGCCCGTGAGTCGAGCTAAGTCGATCGCAAGCTGCATTCTCTAGCAAGGAGATACACGTCTCGTCCAATGTTGCACCAACCGGGAGCGGGGGATGGACCCACCGTCGCCTCGCCGCTCCGACAAATCAAGTCCCATTGCACCCCCCGTTGTCCAAAAAGCGAAGATCTCGGTTTACATTCTTGCTTTTACTTTAGCGCTATCCACCCTTCGCCCCTCATCGGCTTGCTCTTGCACTGTGAGATCGGGGAACTCTTTGGGCATTATTCTACGTGGTTTGGCTCCGGTGACGACATTGTATGTACTGAAGTCGACGATCCCTTTCTTGCGCAAAAAGTCTTCGTCAAGCTCAAGGCGGCCATTGACCTCGGATACTGGTGCGCGGAGCATGGCTAGGATGGCGTCTGAATAGATGGTAGGTTTTCGCAGATCGCTTGCGTCTTCTTGAGCTAAATTCTGTGTAGCGGCTGACTCGATAGCGCTCGCTGGCCATATACTCGTAATAGCCATATCACTCTTGCCTTCGCGTTCCCAGTCCATGGCCAGACCTTTGGTAAGAACTGACATGCCGATTTTACCCATGGCATACGCCGTCTTGCCGCGAAAGAAGCGCGAATATATCGGCGGACTGACAACAATGATGCGTCCTTTCCATCCGTTGGCTTTGAAATGGGGGAGCGTAGCCTGTATAGTGCCGTAGAGGCCTTCGACATTGACGCGCTGCATGAGCTGGAAGCGTTTCATGCTCGTATTCTCTACGCTTGCCCACCAAATCGCGCCAGAGTTGTACACGAGGACGTCGAGACGGCCGTATTTCAGGATCGTCCGGTCTACCATGCGCTGTATGCTTGAAAAGTCGCGCGTGTCTACCGCAACGGCCGTGGCCTGCCCGCCAGCTTCCCGTATCTCTCGCTCGACTGTACTGATCGTCGACTGGGCCGAATTTGGGTTTGGTGGAAACGGATGCACATTTGCTGCATCTGAAATGCTCTTCGCTGCGATAATTACTGCCACGCGTAAGTAGCAATCCAAGTGCGCACAGAGATGAGCTTCTTACCCTTATAGCCCTCCTTGGCCAAATCGACTGCAACCTGGCGCCCTATGCCCCTCGATGCGCCCACGACAAGGGCAACTTGATCCTGCGACTTCGTCATAGAGTTACGTGTTGTCTGTGTATAGTGCGCATGCGGTGCGGGATAATGGGTCTTGAGGCTCCACGCTCCTCGCCAATTGCCGTGGATTGGAATGCGAAGCAATGGCAGGGTCAATCACGCGGCGAGGTGATGATATGCAAACTCCATGAGGGCGATTGAGTCCTGATAAACGCGATTTCGGCTTTTGTGGCGGATCTGGGGTAGCTCGGCCGTGTGAGCAGTGGAGTGAGGGTGATTACTGATTGCGGCAAGAAGCTGGGCCGAGGTCGCCAAGATCTCTACGACAGTTGGAGGCACGACAGAACAAGATTCTGCGAAACGATTGCCCGGTTGCGGTTCAAAGCACTGACCTCGGCTTAGCAAATATTGGTGCGTTTGTTTGGGGCTCTTGATAGAAGGTGCCTCGGAGTCCGTTGCGTTGAGGCTTCAGTCCGAAGACCGGACGACTTCGATTACCACCCAGCGATCGGTGATATCATCAACACATTCTAATCAGTAATCCATGGCGGGCAAGATCAATGCATACATCGATTGCGGTACGGTACTGTCCCGCTCCTCTTCATCGACCACGCTGCTGCAGTTCATTTGTCGATCGGAAGCAGTTTGCAAAACTCCTCCAGAGGGGTCTCAGCACGTGTTGTCCTACACTAAATCCTCCTCTTTCTTTATTCTGAGACGCGACTTGGACCTCGCACTAAACTGTCGTTGTCAGCCACGAATGATGGTCGCGCCTTCTCTTCCCTCTATCACTCAGCATTGCATGCTAACACCCTAGCGATCTTAGTATCCCCGTACTCCTACCTCACGCTCCTCCACCTCAACGAAAAAGCTCAGACTCTACAGTCTCACAACGTAAAGCTAGAGTAAGCTCGACACCCACTCCTTTGGCTCAGCATCAGCCCGTCATTATTGCCCACGTAAACTCAACCAACCACATCCTCATTTCAGCGTTCTATCGATTCTGACGGATATGGGAGCCATATGTCCTCGGTACCATCTCTGACAGCTCTTAGAATAGTTCCAGTCTTTCTCGGCGGCATCAATGTCGGCAGCGGTACGCTCTTGCCCTCCCGTTCCCCTCCGCGGACGTTTCTAATCCGCATTTCCAGGGAACAAACCCCCTTGGACGCTTCCCGCGAAAGCCGCCTACAGCAAATTCGATAGTGCCCGTGCATCATCATACTTCGGCGTGCCAAATCTGCGCGCCCCTGACTTTTTCCCTATCCTGTCACTCCTCCCTCAACGCGCTCTAGTCTACGTCAAAGCAACCTATCCCGAAGTCTTTATTCACACATTCATCGACATATGTTCCGCAATGTGGGAGAGCGGCGTGGACGTCAGCAAGCCCGACCTCCTTGCCCAGGTCCTGGGGAAGAAGTTCGAAGAGCAGCAAGTCCGCGAGATACTTGAAAAAGCAAACAGCGCGGAGTACAAAGACATGCTGAATGCCAATACGAAAGAGGCCCTTGATCGTGGTGCATTTGGCTGCCCCTGGTTCTGGGTTCGCAACGCGAAAGGAGACGAGGAGCCTTTCTTTGGCAGCGATAGGTAAGTTCACCTCCCTTCTTGGGTATTGAACGAAAGAAACATTGGGGCGACGGCGGAGTCGGGAGCGCAAACGAGGCAAACGCAATCCATGACACGGGCATACCGAAAGATGGGACTGACAGCCTGCAGGTTTCACTTCATGTGGCAATATCTGGGGTTGCCGTGGCACGATGTCGAGCTGCTTCCCGCGGTAGAGAAGGCGAAGATCTGAGCAGGGATCTGATGCTGTGCCTCTGTTGATGCATATATGCGAGTGGGGGTTCGGTAGTATTAAGTTCGTCTCGTAGCTCAAATCTCGTATGATACCGCATAGTGACAAGCGCCGTGGGACCTGGCAATATTAGCTTGTAAGCAATCGAGCGTTGTCTCAATAGAAATCTCAGACAACGTGCATTGTTTCTACCTCTCCAAGCGAGCCCTGCATATCTGGACCCGCATGGACGCACACACGCCCGTCGTTTCGTACCACCACAGGCGAAAGTTGTCAGGCCCATCAACGGCACGGGTACCAGCTTCCCCACACACTCTTGCAGCTGCAAATCAATCTTGCCGAGCTGTGTCGGAGTGCCGCATGTATCACGTTCGCCGGTCGTATGTTCGCTTCGGTCGGGCTTCGGTCGAGGCCTACGGTCTACCACCCCGGTGCTGCAAATCCCGTCAGTCTGATGTCAAGTGAAGCCTAAGTAGTGAAACCGTGGGGGAGATTGTGACGGCGGCTACCTAGATCTCGGTGGTGGAGGGGATGCGGTATCTATCGGCAAGGAGATTGAGCTGGTAAGATTAGTCTTTATAGCTGCACACGTTCAAAAGCCGAGCACAAGATTCCCCGCCTCTGCGCAGTGGTGTTGGTTCAGACGGCGGCTTTTTGACATGAGGTTCACAAAAGGATTGCGGAAAGGAATCAAATTTGAACCGGAAAATTCCCGCAATCGCAAGCTTCCCACGTGCAACGTGTGGTAACACCCAGGTTCGCATGCAAGAGCAAATATTGCGAGCTAGCTCCACCAAAGCAGTAAATAGCATTTTCTCGACACGCAAGTAGACACCTCCTTTCATGCCTGAAAGTATTGCTCACTGGCAAATCGAAGCAAGCCTCACCGACCGCCAAGGTCTGTCATGCATCTACCCGTTGGGCTCTGCGTGTCAACCAAACAAGATGACAGGGAATCTTACTTGCCAGCTCAACTGGCACTACAAGAGCAATCGCTGCTCGGCTGAGGCATCCCGATCCAACTATGCTAGGTCGTCGGCGGTACCACGCATACCGGGGATCCTTCGGCAAGGCTGAGCAGATGTCGAGCCTACCACATGCCACGTCGTTGACAACTGCGGTCGTCATCGAATTGCTAGTTTTCTTCACAGCCACGCGACTTCGATACGATGAGATGATCTGGAGCGAACAGGTGGTGAGAAGGGAACGCAGTGTAGCTCATCCGGAGCCGTCCTGTGGAGAGGCCTTTCGCCCATGTCGGTCCCAGAGTTGAGGGCTTGAGGAGTAGTGGGTCTGCAATGCGGAAGTCCAGTCTCCCGTCCACCCTCCCGCTACCGCAACATAAAATGACATGGGGTTTCTCAAACGAACAGCCGTCATGCCCTACCTTCTATGGGCACTGTCCTACATATAAATCGGGTCGATCTTGACAGAACCATGGCCCGATAACAACCAATGTAATTCGATCCAAAGTGGCTGGCTTCGGCTTCCCTCTGCGCTTTGTCTCGTGTTTATCATTGGTTCAGTAATTCCGTGCTGTACATCTCCAATGTCCCGGACTCGTTCCACGAGATGGAGACTCTGCTGACGTCTTGTTAGTGTGTTTGTGCTTGTTCATACGATCATTGCCTGCTGCATGGGCGCTTCCTCAGTTTCTCCGATCCTCGTGGCATTCAGGTGAGCCTCTTCATATTCCCATTAGCGTCTTAGTGTGCTGATGATGTATGATCCTAGAAGATTAGGGGCATCGCGCTGTTGCATAATATAGATAGCAAGGGCGGCCTCGTCTTATGACGCCGTACGAGCACATTCACAGGAGTCTCCAGCGCCAGTTTCCGCATATTCCGCGATCGGGGTCATTGCCAGGATACCGCTACTTTACCTCCTCACCGCATTTCCTCTGCTGCTTAGTCTCGTGAGCCGCCTAGCTCACTCAGCGAATTCTATCACTTCACTCGGTGAATGCACAAAAGCCGCCTGCGAGTTGCCACCCTCATTCACCAACGCGGACGTGAAGTCGAACTCCCGGTTGTCTATTTCGAATCTCCCGCTGTGAAGAGTCCAGCAGTCCTGTCCGAGTAGGTATTCCCACTCCGCTCTCCGAGGTCCTTATTGGACCGCATGCTGTGGGCGCCACTATGGCCGACAGCCTGCGTCAGCATTGCAGCTCTATAGACATGTACAACTTTCAGCAAGATTTCCCCCCGTCTTATACAGTCCCTTCTCGCACCCTTCCTCGGCATCAACTTCATAACGCTCAAGGTCAAGCGATGGCGCAACCCGCTTCAGTGAGTGGACCTCCGCACCTCTGTACTGATGCGAGCTGACGAGATCTGCAGCAGCGGCTCAGACCTGAGCGTGAGAGTTACTCTGAGGCCTGGCCCAGCCTGCATATGATGCAGCAAGGTACCGAGTACCATCCAGAATCGGCGGCAGGTGTCTTCGCCGGCGTCACGGCGCCTGCACAACACACGGTGTGGGATCGCGATGGAGCAGCCAACAACGCCGTTTCCTGGGCACAGGGCCTGCACATGGAGCCGTTCATGCAAGAAGACCCTCGGCTAGGGTCGAACAGCCATCTCAGCTATAAAGACGACGTTGTGAACGGACAAAGCATCGTGGGTAAAAATTCCTTTTACGGTTATGGACTGGGCCCTCTCTGGACATTTTCGGCCACGGGCAGTCTGCAGCGACAGGTCAGCGTCTTCGACGGCTCGGAGTTCAATACCAATACTTCCTCCTGTTCGCCCAAGAGCTTCTTCAGCGACCCTTCCGACCATGCCCAAGCACTTGTATCGAGTGACGTTGCTGAAGGGGTGTCACCAAGCAGTAGCTGGGGGGTTGGGCCGTTATCCCCTAAGAACATCAAGCAATCGCAGTCGCCCTACCAAGGCCAATCAGCCACTGCGATCTTTGACCTGCACCAGAACCAGCAAATTCAAACCAAGGGCCTAGGCATCGTGCCGTCTGTGGAGCCGAGTACAAACTCCGCATCGTGGCCTTCAGGATTCTTGCCTCAGTCGACGGGCCTCCCCTACTTCTCGAGAGGTTTGCCGCCCACAAGCTCTTTCCAGCAGAGCGCGACCGATTCCCCATCCTCGTACTCCACACATGCTCCCTCCGACGCGTCGTATCACTCATACGGAAACGAAACACATCGCGATGCCCAAATGCTCGATTACTCCCAGGCTAGTAGAACGGGAGAGACGCAGGCGCAGCGCAAGGAGGAGGACCGGCTGCTGATTGAGGGCAAGGCTCAAGGCCTCACGTACAAGCAGATTCGTGAGAAGATGCGGAGTAAGGTGGCCGAGTCGACTTTGAGGGGTCGCTATCGATCGTTGGTGAAACCGAGGCATGATCGTGTTCGTAAGCCGGTTTGGGAGGAGAAGGATGTAAGTGAAGCAAAGTTCATCTTATGAATCGTCATGTACTAAGTTGTGTGGTAGATCCAACTGTTGGCGCAAGTCGTCACCGCTGAGCTGAATCGTCTTGACGATGGCTGCCAAGCTCTCAACCAAGATCAACGTCTCTCGAAGGTACCCTGGAAGAAGGTCGCCGAATACATCGCGGAGAACGGCGGAACCTACCATTTCGGGAATTCCACTTGTAAGAAGAAGTGGAGCGAGATCAGCAGCCGTTGATATAGGGCGCGTATTTCTCAGACGGAGCGCCTCTTTTTCCGACTATTCCACTATGCATTAGCAACCCGGAGAGTTACCTTTTTTTCCTCTTCAGTTATTGATGTACTATTCTCTGTTGGCGAGTAATGACGAGTGCTGTATGATATGCGGGTCTGGGATGCCGGTGTGGTGTTTCATACTCAGGCGCTGGAATCGTAGATAGACATTGCTGCGAAGCAAGTGACTCGATCCTTTGGGATGCTTTTCCGGTGGTGTCCGTTTTAGACATCAACTGCATTCGGTACCGAAAGATATGTTCGCGAGTTTTGTGACGGTCAAGACTAGTAACTCCTAGCACCGCGTTCGCTTCCGCACACCTAAGCAAGTGCACCACAGCGCGCTACGATGCTGACCATTACCGTCCTATGATGGACGAATTGGCCATTCGTGTATGCACTTCGATAGCAACGATGAGCCCAAATGTATCGTGAGATCCGTGAAATTGCCATGTAAAGTCACGGCTGGCAGAGAACCTTCGGTGTTGAAGTCTGAGTGATGACCTTTGGAGGTCTGGTGGACCAGGAGGTGAAGTGTGGGGTGATGGCAATACGTCCGTGCGCAAATTAGTGGAGGTTGCGATAGCTCTGAGTGGCTTCTTCCCTCTCCACCGCCAATGCTGCCCAATTCCTCATGAAAATGCTGCTCGGTCTATCCAAACCACTCCCAAATCTGGTCGAGTCCCAGTTCAAGGCTGCCAAAGCTTCCGAGGCTCTGATCTTCTCCTCGACCAAGCTCGCCATCATTCGCACAACAGCGGGCGTTCCGGTACGTCATGTCAATGCCAATAGTGTCCTCAGCTAATACCAACCAGTTCCAACTACGATACTGTCCAGCCCTCGGCAAGAAGCCTGTGCCACGCAAAGATGCCGTCCCCACGAATAAATTTGATCCGTTCGAGAACCCGATCCGCGAGCTCTTCATTGCCGACCTGCCCTCCACGAATCCAAGCCACATCCTCGTGTTGAACAAGTACGCGGTCATCGCCAACCATTTCATAATAGCGACGAAAACGAACAAACAGCAGACGCATTTGTTGGAAGAGGACGATCTCGCGGCGACGTACGCGTGCCTGAAGGCGTGGGAGGAGAGCCCAGGCGGCAGGCCCAACAGCTTGTTCGCCTTCTTCAATTCTGGGAACAATAGCGGTGCGAGTCAGGCACATAGGCATCTGCAATTCCTTCCGGTCAACGACATGTATGCAGGTGAGGCGTCTTCTGGGTGGCAAGTACTTGTCAACTCCATACTTGCGGACGGAGAGGGCACGACACAATTTACAGACATTGCTCCGACGGTGCTCCAACACCCTAGCCTTCCGTTCACACACTTTGCCTACAGATTCTCCACGGCGCCATCGAGTTCTCAGCTCCTCCAAACATACAACGACTTATACCAGCTTGCGAAAGCTGCAATCGACGACTTTATCGCAGCTAATCCCGACCAATTGGCGCTACATCCGACAGAAGAAGGAGACCTTCCCATCAGCTACAATCTTGCGATGACCACGTCGGGTATGGCCATACTACCTCGCCGGAGCGAAGGGTACATGCTGCAGCGTGAGGATGGAACTGACCTCGGTGTCGTGGAGCTCAACGGTACGGCGCTGGGAGGGACCTTGATGGTAAAGTTTGAAGAGCAATGGGAGTTACTCAAGGCAAAACCGGAGACTCTGGATGCTATTCTGGAAGCTATTGGCATTCCGAAGACGTCCCATGCAACTAAGCTTTGAAGACACAAACTACTTGCCAAGTTCAAGCTTTGGCCATTTGGACTCACTACAATGAAACTATGGGTATCATGACCGGCCTCTAGCTCTCGGCGGCGACCTCTCCATATTGTGCTCTGGCTGGGAACGACCGAGCTACTAGCGGACAGCTCCACGCAGTCGCACGAGCGGTCTTACTACGTGGATGAGGTCGTCTGAGCCGGCTGTGCCGGACTGGACCGAGACGACGAGAATCCGCCATGCCTTACGGCATAAGACTGGTCTCACAAACTGACCATACAAGTAGAACTATTGCACCACCATACGTGATTCAGAGAAACTCGCCTCGACATCAATGCTAAGCTCGAAGTCCGGAATTGGTCGCGAATGCAAGACTTCTAGGCTTCTGTTCATGGTACCGAGCATCGAGAATCATCTAGATAGGCTTTACGACTGCGTACCCCGACCCGGGGCGAACACATCGGCTTGTGCATCCACGACAGAGACCAGAACCATGTCTGTTCACCACATGTCCGCATGTACACGAACAGATCGAATTACATAAGATCAAGAACGCACGCGGTATACCACATCGTCGTGATCGGCCCATTCGAGGCCGCATCGTCGCTTCCATTGAGCCGCGATCTAGACTATCAGTCCTTGTATTCAATCGAAAGATGTGGCGAATGGCGCATCTAGAGCCCTCAGAACCTATCATCGAGTCATTTGTGGGAAAAGCATGTTCATCCACCATCTCATCAAACATCATAGACTGTGTACGTGATCGTCCTTGTCACTCATTGGTCCTCCTGTCCCTTCGAACGGCCGACCTCAACCGACCCAACTCATGGCTTTCAATCAAATGGGATACCTTGGCGCCAAACCTCAGCCCATACGAGTAGCGTTAATTACCTCCAGAAGAAGCAATGTGACGACTTCCCGGCGGTCTGCTTGCGATGATTGCTATATGCTAGATTGCAAGCTTTGTCGAGTTACATGTCACAAGCGCCTGATCATACAGTACGCTGTTTCACAGAAACGCAGACCCCGTTTCTGATCAAGCAATCGTCTGCGTGCAGCGAAGTCCTATCGTCACCGTTCACTATCGTATATTTGAGCCACAATTGCGCGATCAGCCTGTAACTTTCCACACGGCAACATGCCAATCTGCTTGCGCAAAATCTAGCTGCATCGTCGCAAAATCGGCGATCTCGAATACGCGAAGTTGAGGCGTGGACGGCCCAAGACGTCAACATCACCTTGCGGGTTGACTTGCGCGGGAATTACTTTGGTGGGAACTAGTCAGCATTGAAATCGGGGTCGTGCCTCTAGCGATTGCTCGATCCAGCAAACAGTTCAAGATCACGCGCTAAGGCCCGAACTCGATCCTTGAGTGGCTGAGCGGGGTGACGTTGACTACCGGTACTAAGGAGCATCACCCAATTACTTTGTACCTTGGTAGTCTATTCCAACCATTCAGCACAGAGCAACCGTACATCTATTTCGCCGAACCCTTCCCTTTTTCAACAGACGAGGCAGAATCCACGCGTGCATACGTATGATTCCTGGATTCTAAATGCATGGACGAGGCTTACTCCAACTCGTTCGCAACCACCCGCTTCGTGCACCAACACACCAGAGCACCAGAAGACCGACTACCGGTGACGTCCGCCCTCGAAGTCCGCCTTCACTGCTACATCACACAACAACAAACGCACTGACCCGCGTGACAACAATACACCAATTACCCAAGCACGAAGATTGCGTCGCTATCCACAATGCCACCATACATTTACGCATCCTACCTGTACTTTCTCAACATCCTGACAATACTCGCCATGGCCGCTCCAATCGACAAACTCAACACCCTCCGCTGTCATTGCATGACCTTCTACGCTCACTCCGCACCTGCTGCATGCACACTCGCCGGCGCGCACAATCTCGACTGGCATACTGCCCAAGGACTCGCTTCACTGCACAATCTCGACGTGGAGTTCGCCAGTCAAGAGTCCGCTACCAAGGTGCTTCAAGTGGCGAGCCCGCTGTCGACAAGTGTGTTGATGGGTATGCAAACTTTCCAAGAGCCGGAGCGGGTGCGCGTGGGCACGAAGATGGTGTGTGGGGTTGGCGATGAGGTTAGTAGGATGTTCGTACAGACGCCTGATGAGCGGATGGGTGCAAGCATTGAGGCGCAGGACGCGCGTGTGAGTGGGGTGTTGGCCGTGCTGGTGTTGGGTGTAGTGTTGTACGCGATTGCAGAGTGCTTGTGGGAGAGGTGAGTGCTTTCTTTTGGGGGATGGTGTGGCGTATGTTGCGGAGTGCTGACCGAGAAAAGATACTCCGACAAGGGAAGAGGGATTCAGCTCGCTGGGGAAGAGAAAGTGCTGACTGCCGGCGTCCATGTGGGCGATTCTGGTGACGAGCAGCACGTGTTTCAAGAGAAGGAGAAGAAGGGCTATGGACCGGAGACACAGCTGCCCGACGACTTGCCGGACAGCTCGTGGGGTCCATGAGTACGCCTACAACATCCACACATCGCCAGCTGAAAGCCGCAGTGCTCTTACATCTGCCATGCCCACTCACCCACGGATGAAGAGGAAGATTGCTATATCCGGCCGACTAACCGAGCTGCTCAACGATTTGATACGGGAGACCTGTTGGAAACACCTTTCACGCAATGCAAACCATGGATCGAGTTTCAACCACCACTACAGACTGTCCATTCCATGCCCCTGAATGTTCACTAAGCCATTGCTCACGCCTCCCTTGGCGGATAGTCAGCACAGCAAAGCTCGGCTTTCATCTTCTTGCATCAGCTCTCACTCCGCATACTCTCGAAGGACCCCGACAGCTGGACGAAACTTGGCGTCTCCAAAACGTGAGACGAAGCAGCGAAGAAGGAGCGGGGCAGACGCAGACTTGAAACCGAAAGCTGGGATATAAAGCCTGCAGAATCCATGTAGAAGAGTCTCGATGCCTAACGTCTTTCAAGGCATGGCCCACCCGTGCGAAGCAATCATATCCCAGCTTCACAAAACCGTCATTCAACAAGACTCCTACTCCGCCTGCACTCGACATCCACACAGATCCGTATCAACAAAGAGCACCCCAATCTCTCTCAGAAACCAAACATATACATTAAAAACAATTAAATACCAAGTCAGCTCAGCGCGATCCTACAAGGCGCGCTATATCATATGCATATCTCCCCCATCCCTCGCACCCATCTTGCGGACCTGTCGTCCATATGCAAAAGAACGCTAATGGGTATATCAAACGCTATCAAGGGGCATCCAACCCACTGCAAATATGTGCAGGCACATATATAGCACAATCATCCGCCGTCGACATCTCCCTGTATCGTATTTACTCCGCGCTCTTGGGGAACTCCATCTGTTTATCTGTTTCGTACAACCTGCATATTCGTTAGCGATGTGTTCTAGGTTTTCGTAGATGGGGGTACTACGCACATAAAAGTCTCAAATCTGACACCCCTCTTATTCGCCCTCTTGTGCGTTTTCCCCACCTCGACACCGTTGTACAGCAGCGGCTCGAAACTGACTTCCTTCCACGCCTTGATCAGCGTGCGCCAATAGCACGCCTCGGCCGCAGCCGTCAAGTAGCGTTCGCGGAAGACAGCGACGTTGTTATCCGCGATGCGCTTCGCCTTCTCGGGGTGCGCAAGGAGATCGTCCATGGTGTCGGACAGATCGGAGAAGTCGCGCTCGACCTCGACAAAGTTCTGCTTCTCGCCGGAAGAGAGGAAGAGGTAGTGGTAGTGCTGGATCCACTGGAGTTTGTGCGAGACGATGACGGAGCGGCAGAGTTGGCGGTATTTGAGGGCGCCTGAGTAGGAGCGGCCTGTATGCTGTTAGTACTGACGGCACTCACGGAAGGCGATCCTGCTCACCCTCTGCATGTGCAATGAACATGTAATTGCACTGATCCACCGGGCCCAAAAACTGCTCCTTGAAATCTGGATCCGACCACCGCACCTGTCCGACATCACTCCACGGCTTCCCCTTCGCGGCATCCACCAGCGCACGCCGCAGCTTCGGCGCCATGGTGAGTTTTCCGCGCCAGACCAGCTTCTCCTGTTTCTGGTCCCAGGGCTCGATGCTCTCGCGTTGAATGGCCTCTTCGGCGATTTCGTCCAGCGCGCCGATTTGCGGCATGTCCCAGCTCCACCAGCCGAAATCGGGTATGAGCCAGAGATCTTCGTCCTGGGCGCGCCGCGCAAGCGTCCAGAGCGGCTTGGTGGGTTGGGCGGGGAGGTCTTCGACGCTGAAGATGAACTCGGCGTTGGGGATGGAGGAGCGGGGTTTTGCGGAGGAGATTGCGCGGTGGAGGGCGGAGAGGGCGGCGACGGCCTTTTGGCGGTTGACGTTGTCTACTAGGAAGGTTCGTAGGACGTAGAGCTGTGGTGCATGAATCAGCCTTGTACCATGATGTTTAGAGTGTTGACAGCAACACTATATCCTGCTGCACAAAGACGTACCTGGCCATCGAAAATGAGCGCCCGCACCATGCCCTTCGTCAGCTCGAAGCTCGACAAGTCCAGCTCAGTGACCTTCCCCTTCTTCTTCCAGTGTTTCTGCGCCCTGTCGATATCCTCGAACAGACCCGGGAACGCCGCCTGGCACTGGTCCTCATCCAGGCCATAATTGCTCCCATCGCGACGGTAGTTGAACACCCACGACTCGTCCTCATCTGCCGTCGCATTGGCCAAGATAGCCGGGTTCGCCGCACAGTCAAGACACGAGTCGCACTGGAAGAGTGTGCTGAACTCGCAGAGGCAGCGGCCGGCGGGCATGACTTCCTTGACCAGGGGCGGCAGCGAGGGGTTCTCGGTACGGGTGCCGTACAGAATCGACAGGACGAGCAGCATGACGAGCGCGATGGC
>Ga0247733_1000353_pt1 | contig 20044 bp, 16 predicted proteins | sample UWRJL043104R2_FD_180932 | JGI IMG/M metagenome (GOLD analysis project Ga0247733, IMG submission 180932) | Plant litter microbial communities from Arlington Agricultural Research Station in Wisconsin, United States - UWRJ-L043-104R-2 | ecosystem: Environmental > Terrestrial > Plant litter >...
TCTCGCATTCCGTGTAATAAGCCGCAGGAACCTCGCATATACGCTCCGAAGCGCCATTCCCGCCCCACCGCCGCGCATGCGATAGTGTGCACGTCACCGGAATTCGACACTACTTCGCTCATAGCAGGTGCCCCGTCCCGTGCCGGCAGGCAACCACGTCGCCGCAAAACCCGCCCTCGCCATGTCCTCCAACTTCCAATCCCCAAACGCGATACCTCCCCGAACCTCGTCGTACGGCATCCCCAACCTCAAGCATCAAACGTCTGCGCTGCGACCGCTCAGCGAAGTCGACTGGATGAGCTCGACCAAAAAGTCAAAACTCTATCATAGTGCCTCCGCGCCGCATCGCCAATCTCTTCCTGGAGCCATGGAACCACAGACACATCACACCCCGTCCTCGCCGCCGCCGCCGCCGCCGGACTCAATGAAGGCTCTCGGCGACGACTTCATCTACGGCAATAGGAACAGATGGACCGAGGACAAGGAGCGCATTCTGCTGGGTCCATATGAATACCTCCTCGGCCATCCTGGCAAGGATATAAGATCGCAATGTATCGCGGCGTTTAACCAGTGGCTGCGAGTGCCAGCAGAACGGCTGGAAGTCATCACACGCGTAGTGGGCATGCTGCATACCGCGTCGCTACTGTAGGATGGCTCTATTCTCCGACTGGCCTAGACAAGACTAACGCTTGCATAGAGTCGACGACGTCGAAGACAATTCGGTCCTCCGCCGCGGCATACCGGTCGCCAATAGCATATTTGGCGTCGCGCAGACGATCAATTCCGCGAACTACGTCTATTTCAAGGCGCTGCAGGAGCTATCGGTGATGGGCAACCCCAAGTTGATCGAGATATTTACGGAAGAGCTGTTGAACCTGCACAGGGGACAAGGAATGGAGCTGCATTGGCGAGACAGCCTGCAATGCCCCACCGAGGCCGACTACCTCGAGATGGTGGACAACAAGACGGGCGGCCTGTTCCGCCTGGCCATCAAGCTAATGCAGGCGGAGAGCCCTGTTAGCATGTACGCCCCTCTAATCCCACCCCTACCACCCCACCACCTTACTAATCGCTGTGGCAGTGACTGCGCCCCTGTCGTCTCCACCATCGGCCTCCTCTTCCAGATTCTTGACGACCACCTCAACCTCTCCGAAACCTCAGGTTACGCCTCCCTAAAGGGTATGTGCGAGGACTTGACCGAGGGCAAATTCTCCTTCCCCGTCATCTACGCCATTCGCGCCGACCCTACGAGCCGCGTCCTGTACAACATCCTCAAGCAGAAGACGACGGACGAGGAAGTGAAGCGATATGCCTGCAGGTACCTTCAAGAGAAGGGCAGCTTCGAATACTCTGCTAAAGTGATTGGCGAGCTGAGGCAAAAAGCTGAAGAGCTTATTGGTCAAATTGAAGGAGCGATGGGTGAGCAGGGGAGAGAGGGCGCCGCGGGATTGAGGGCGTTGTTGAGTAAACTGGTGCTAAAGTGAAGTGAGGGTTGGGAAGTTATTATACCCGTGGTAGTGGTGGGTGCGTGTTGCATTTAGCGCGCGTTGTTTGTTGGCATTTGCATGGATTATGAGGTTTTGGATGTTCATGTCTCTCTTTATTCCCGGCAATGGGCCTTGGGTAGCTAGAAGGCGGTCACGGATGAATTCTCGTAGCGCCGAAGGACCGCGTAGTATGGTAGATATCAGCTGTCTTTCCACAATTGCCCAGCTCTATTGCTAGTCATTTTCACTGCTTCTTGCACATAGCTGCTGCTCCCACGGGCACAATCATCACGCTACTAGCACAGCGTTAAGCCCATGGTACACTCTGTATCGCCTTTTGTAAAGAGCAAGATCTACACCCCTTTCAAGAGATATCAAGGCCATTCTATATACGCTAACTAGACGTTGGATCCCATTCCAGGAAGATGAACTATTTATCTGGTTTCCCATCCTCTCCTCACCTCTCTTTCGCTCGCTTTAGATCCTTGACTTTGCATGTTCCCTTCATACAGCCTTCTCCGCGGCGATTAATAAGATTGGAAGGGCGGTGGAGTATTGGAGGATGGGGCACGGGCGGAGCTGGAACAGGACTAAGATTGGAAGTGGAAGTAGAAGCCGAAGAAGAAACGGCTTCTGGGATAAAGTACTGCTATCAAGTATCAAGGGTACCTGGGCTCTTCGAATAGCGCGTTTGTGGATTAGCGGGCGGAGCTGGAACAGGACTAAGAGTAGAAGTGGAAGCAAAAGCAGAAGGAGAAACAGCTTCCGGGATGACGAATTGCTACCAAGTACGTAAGGTCCCTTGAGCTGTTCGAGTAGCGTGTTTGTGCTTTAGCGAGGCGGGACTTGCCGATTTCCAAGCTGCGGAGATGGTGTTTGCCACCATGTTACCTGCAGGGAAAGTAAAGACATGGTTACACGACGTCGGTGTATATATAGATGTGAGTACAGAGGTGACATGCATGTACCTCGTCTTCAATCCGAACTCTTCTATACGAGGCAGACCAAGTCTGACCTTCGAAGATCTGTTAATAGTCCGCAAAGCTTGTCTAAAAAGAACTCTCAGCATGTACTGTCCCAGGGTGAGGTCACGAAAGCAAAGAAGAACCATTCAAACAACCGCGATCAATTCAATTCATACACACACTCGGGCCAGCACGATCTACATATTACATATATCTAGCCGTGACTTCGATTCCTCGTATCCTACACATGTGTTCGCATTCGATATAACATAAGGAGAAAAGGTATGAAAATGTAGGCAATAAAGTGCCACTTCACAGCCCGTGCAAGCCGCAAAGGCTCCAGTCATGACGATGAAGAGCAAGTCAAGTCGATCGGAACAGCACCACCGGAAACGAGGATTAATAGAATGTAGGGCGTGAAAGAATGGAAATCATACTCTTGGGGTATAATGGGCGGACGAAAAGACGGGTATCTGAATGTTGAAGGAAAATGTGGCCAGAGCACCAGAGCAGAAGAGAAGAGAATGCGCGCGCGCCGTCGCAAAAGTAAACGCAAATGCAACGCTGAAAAAAGACGAACTGAAACGCTTGGGATGACAAGAGAAAATGAAAGTATGTGGCAGCGACCGAGGAAGAGGACAAGGAGTAAATAGCACAGCATAGTGAAATACCATCAGACCATCATCATCAGCCTCGTCCTTCTCTTCTGCACATTGCGGCCCCTTCCGCCAGGCCCCCCAGCACCGAGAAAATCAGTTTGCTTCTGGACTCCAGGAAAAGCATGGCGTTCGCAGAAATTGCGCCCACCAACCTGATAATAGTCGTCTCGTAAGACAATACGGCAGGTGGAGCACGTGAAGCACCTTGGGTGGAATTTGAGGCGCTGGTCCGTTTCAAGATACTGCCCCTCGATGCCCCGATTGCAGCCTCGGCAGATCGAGTCGTTGAGCTTGTGGTAGTGGTGCTCGCAGTAAGGAAAGTTGTTGTAGACGTAAAACTCTGCGGTGGGGAAGGGGCTGCTGCATGTTCGGCATACGAAACATTCTTTGTGGTAGCGGCCGGCAAGCCGGCCTGAGGAGTCTTTGACGGACTTGCCTACGATGGGTTGCGCGCAGCCACGGCAGTTTCCTCGGGTCGCTGTTGTTGGGCGACGAGCTGGTGGCGCTTGTCGTTGTTCTGGAGGTGAGAGCGGTGGTGGGCTGTGTGAAAATTTGAGCGCGGGGTCCCGTGGGGATTCCAAGGGAATCCCGAGTTGAATCGCAGGATCCAGAGGCAGCTCTGCGTTGGAAGTGAAAGGCGGCCTAGAAGGCATCTGAGTGCGCGGCTCGGCTGTGCGCCCACGGTTGGAGCTATCGTTGCGTCTGTGGTCCTCTGGCGATGAAGGCGCAAACCTTGGTTCCGTACGAGGCTCCGGCATTCGTCCCCGGCTGGAGCTCTCATTCCGCCTGGCATTGCTGGGGACTGATGGAGCAGGTCTGGGCTCCACGAATTGTTCCGGACTGTGAGTTCTTCGCTCCGGCTCCTCACTAAGATAGTCAGAGCGACCAACCTTAGAAGCTTGCCGTGAATGGGCAGCTTCCGAAGTTGGCGGGCTCGACCGAGAACTTGTGGCACTTCTGAATCCTGAGCTCGCGTATGAATCTTCAGATCGGCCGGAGTCCGAGGGTGTGTTCAGCTGTTCCGCCTCTCGTGCGTAACTCGGGACGGGTGGCAGCGCTGGCAGGTCTTTTCGAAGTCGCGTCGATTTGGAGTCATCGGCACTGCTGCCACGCGGAGGGAACGTGCTATTCGGAAGGGGTGCTTCTGACCCACTAGCTTGTCGATCTCCACTTACTTTTCGCATCGGATGGGGTTTTGATCGATTCTCTTGACTTATCCTTGAAGGCTTCATAGTCTCTTCTTGCAGACGCCGGAGGAAGGCATCGATGCCCTCAGTCTGCTGAGGCGGAGGTGGTGGCGGTGGCGGCATCGCTTCCCCCCCTCCCAATCCAACCTTTGTTCGCAGAGACAAGCCATTGCCAGCACTTGAAAATGGAGAGCCTCGCGGAGGTGTAGAAGTAACAGACGTCCTTTGGGTGGGCGCGGAGCTGTTGCTTTTCGCACTACCTTGCGTGTTCGTCCTCCTGTGGCCACGCGGCGGCGTTTCTTCTCCAACTGTACGTGCACTTCCGGATCCGCTTGTGCTGGGCCTACGTCCGTCCGCTCGTCCATCGAATGGCCCGGGTGCTATGGTATTCATGCGCTTCATGACGCTTTCTCCTCCATTTGTGCGTGGGCTTACGGGAGCGAAGAGGGGACTAGGTTGCGCATATAGCTGATCGTAGGCAGGCTCCAAACGTTCTCTTGACTTGTTGGTGCTTGCGCTTGTTGGTGTGTCGGCTCGTCGAGCGGGAAAAGGTGGGAACGCGCAGTCCATATTTGGCGTTAGGTTGGAACGCAGAGGGCGAGGCATCGGGCTTGTCGCACTACGGTTCATTTGGTGGGGCGAGCGTTCGCTCCCGTATGGAAGCGGAGAGCGGGCTATCGAATCGTCGTGGTTGTCCAGAGGCGACGGTGCCAGAACCACATCGGGAGCAAGGAATGGTTGGTCTTCAACACTTAGCGCAGCACACGAGAAAGGCATATGGTATACTTACTAGCAACATTTGAATCCAACCGCGGTGGCGGAGGCATGCGCCGCGATCGTTGTTCATCTCCCCATCTATTGTTGAACGATGGGCTGTCGAAGGTCGCAGCGCGCTCGAGTTTTGATTGGTATGGCTCATCAACGGCTGCGGTGATTGTTTAGCTGGCGATACTCAAATGCGTGTTCGTGGAGAAGTACTCACTAGGGGCGTTGGTAGCACTGGTTGCACAAATATGGTCTGCTAATTGCAGAATGTCGATGTCGACACTGCAGTTGGAACACTTGATCTTAGGCAATTGTTCCATGGCCGCGCTCTGCCAGCGGCGCGTATGCAGTCGGTGTTTCTGGGCGCAAGATGTGGAGGTTCGTAGTGTTATGTCCAGCAGCTGTTGGAGAGGTAATGTTTTGACGTCGGTGAGGTGGAGTGGAGGTGAGGCTGTACCGTAGGAGTTGGTGCCGGACGGCAAGTGTGTCCGTTAAGACTATCCTTGCTATTCCTGGGGCCCTCCAAGAGCCGACGGGGTTCTTAGATACGGTGGGACGTTCCCAATCGGGACAGATGGTGCGGAATTGGAGCTCAAAGCGGGTCTGATCTGAGGCTGGTTGCGGGATGTCTTTTGCACGTTTGAGACTTGTCGAGCCACCAGCACCCGGTCTGAGAGGTGATTAGCCCTAGAGGTAATGTCGGATACACTGTAATCGATGAAATGCAATAAGATGAACCATGCCAGAGGGATCAATCACACAAGGCGAAAGCTCGATGGGCAGACATGAGGGCAATCAAACAGAAAATGGCAGACGACCAAAGACAGGGTGCCGTTCAGGACAACCTCTACCCTGCATGTAATGTGCGCTTGTCCCTGAGCGTGGCGTTGCTGCTAGCTTGGCTGCGGGCGCTGATTCGACGGATGGTTGCGACGGCGTGCACGGGGCGGGAAGCCCTGCAGGTCGTGTGGCCCTTGTGTCGCAACCAGTCGCATCTCAGAAACCAGCCAAAAGAGGATGAAACCATCGCCCTTCGGACTGTGTCGGTCGGTGTCGCAAGCGCTGACGATGACGAGGAAGACGTTGTGGTTGACGGTGGCTTTCGAGGCAAGGCTGAATGGGGGATGCCAGGAGACGGACTGGAGCCTGGGGCTCTGGGCTCATCCAACAAGAGACACCATGTCCATGCTCAGGAGAACGCCATTAACCATCGATATTATACAGCTAGCTACAGGCCTGATCAGGCAAGCGGCAGATCGGCTGTCCGAGCGATCGCCAAACGTTGACGTTCGCGCTGAGTCGCTGACAGGGTCTGAGCACGCGCTCCAAGACACGCCGACAGAGTAGGCTGCGGCCTCCGTTTCGACACTCATCTCGCTGATCAAGCTGCCAGGCCGTCGTGCCGGCCACGTGGGCGGCAATCGCATCGACAGTGAAGACCGGATTCTCAAAAGAGTGTCAGAGGGAACGCCTACGCTTCCAGTGTCCGATGTTTCGGATCTTCGGGCAAGCCGCAGGACATCCGCAACATCAGCGCGAACGTCCGTGGTCCAATGGCCAGTACCAGTATGACAAGACGATTCCGAGATCGACTGCGCCATCTCAACCTTAAACTGTGCATCTATGCCAGTGACGCCATTCTGGTGCGGCCTTGACCGCGGGCGATGCTGCGAGACGTACTGCGCCGCGTCCCAACCACAACCTCCGGTCGGCTTCAGGCAATACGGTGATGCATGTCCTCTTCCACCCCAGAGCCGCTGGAGGGCGAAGTCGAGACAAATGGAAACGGTGTTTCCCAAGCATCCATTGGCACGTCAAGCCTTTCCGAACAGAACCACAAACAACGGTGAAGCTGGCAAAGTCTCAGCTCCCCGTGCGCGCGGCAGGTGACGACTGCAGATGGTGTGCTTCGAAACGCGGGCTTTCTGCGGGTTCCAAAGCGCCGTCAGTGTTGTTCCTCGTGCCAGAAACAGAACACAATGCACTCCAGGTGTTCGAACGCGCGCGTTCATGCCAGACGACTCACGCCCACAGGTGCCAAGCGCATGTCGGTGGTCCTCGACGGCGTCCACACAAGCGGCGAGGTACTTTGCAGACGCGATATCGGCGGTCGGCGGTTGGCGGTTGGCGGCTGGCAGGTCCACGTCAACGCCCCGCCCTCGTCTGTCCATCTGTCCAAATGCTGGATGCGGTGGGTTGCACTATCGCGATCCCGCAGAGGTACAGCTGGACGTGCCTGGACCCTGGTGATTCGTGCGCGGCACGAGGGAATACAGTAGTGAGCGAGCATGCGGGCAGCATCCACTTCGCGACGTTGGTCCACGGCCGCGCTGTGCGCTGGCACTGGCACCTCGATTGGCCAGTCGATTCTCCCGGTGGGCTACGGCGGCACGTCTAGCACAGCAATGGAATGGCCTGGGGAAGAGGCGGTGGGCGGACGCGACCTGTCCGGGTGGGAGCGGAAGTTGCTGCTTGGTGCTTTGTTAGCTTAAGCGATATCGATAATGCGCGGGCGAGGCTGCCATATAATCTCCCTGTACCCCTCCTTCACCTGTCTTTCTTCACCCTCTTCGACAACCACTACCTCTCCATATACAAAGCCTCACGTCCTTCCGCTTCCATCAACCCCAAACCCCAACAACCCGCCGGGCCATTGCCCAGATTGTCACCACGTTTTCCAATCTCCTCAACTCGTATGTTACCCCCAAACATCACGCCAACGCCGACGCCCGCCGTAGCACCCCCATCACTCTACCAAGATGACTGACAGTCGCCAGGTCGCACAACACCTTCGCAGGCCGACGTAGCGCCCCTTCCGGAGCAGCGTCGGATTTAGACTACCGAAGGTAAATTCGCGTAGTCCCCAGCCAATCAAAACCCCGCAACTCAATCAATATGGCTCCTCACGCCGAAGAGAGCGTTGGCGTTGCGAACGGAGGTGGTGTAGCGACGAGCCCGGCCAAGGACCTGTTCGTCGTGGACTCTCCCAATGTTGAGTATACCGATGAAACCATTACGAGCAAGTATACCTACCGTACCACGGCCGTCAAGAAGAACGCCGACGGTAAGTATGTCGCCGCTCCCAAGGAGACCCTGTACGATTTCAAGGTCGACCGCAAGATCCCCAAGGTCGGTGTCATGCTCGTCGGCCTAGGCGGTAACAACGGTACCACTGTCACCGCCGGCATCCTCGCCAACCGCCGCGGCCTCGTCTGGGAGACCAAGACGGGAGAGCAGGCTGCCAACTACTATGGCTCCGTCATCATGGGATCCACGACCAAGCTTGGTGTCGACAGCGATACTGGCAACGAGGTCAACATCCCCTTCCACGACCTTCTGCCCATGGTCCACCCCAACGATCTCGTTGTTGGTGGCTGGGACATCAGCGGCTTGAACCTTGCTGAGGCCATGGACCGTGCCAAAGTTCTTCAACCCACTCTCAAGACTCTCGTGCGCAAGGAAATGGCAAGCATTAAGCCCCTACCCAGCATCTACTACCCGGATTTCATCGCCGCAAACCAGGAGGAGCGTGCCGACAACCTCATCCCCGGCACCAAGGCTTCAAACGCCCATGTGGAGCAGATCCGCAAGGATATCCAGTAAGCTCGAGTTGGCTTGGTCTTGAAGTGTTTGCTAACAGTAGGATAGGGAGTTCAAAGCTGCCAACGGTCTTGACAAGGTCATTGTACAGTGGACCGCCAATACTGAGCGCTTCGCCGAAATCCTCGAGGGCGTCAACGACACTGCCGACAATCTGCTCAAGGCTATCGAGAATGGCCATGAGGAGGTCTCTCCCTCCACTGTCTTTGCCGTTGCCTGTATCTTGGAAGGCGTCCCCTTCATCAACGGCTCGCCGCAGAACACCTTCGTTCCCGGTGCCATCCAGCTCGCCGAGAAGCACAATGCCTTCATCGGTGGCGACGACTTCAAGTCTGGACAGACCAAGATGAAGTCTGCTCTCGTCGACTTCTTGATCAGCGCCGGTATCAAGCTCACCTCCATTGCCAGCTACAACCATCTTGGCAACAATGACGGCATGAACCTCAGCTCCCAGAAGCAGTTCCGCTCCAAGGAGATCTCCAAATCCAACGTCGTCGATGACATGGTCGCCGCCAATACGGTTCTCTACAAAGAGGGCGAGCACCCCGACCACACCGTCGTCATCAAGTATATGCCCGCTGTCGGCGACGACAAGCGTGCCCTCGACGAGTACTATGCCGAGATCTTCCTGGGTGGCCACCAAACCATTAGCATCTTCAATGTCTGCGAGGATTCCCTGCTGGCTTCTCCGTTGATCATCGACTTGGTCCTGGTCGCCGAGATGATGACTCGTATCCAGTGGAAGGCTTCTGATGGCGTCGATGCCAAGTATGCTGGCTTCCACAGCGTGCTCAGCATCCTCAGCTACATGCTCAAGGTATGTTCTACTCCTCTCTATAGCTTTGCTTGACCACTGACTAGTATAGGCTCCTCTCACCCCCACTGGCACTCCGGTCATCAACGCTCTCGCCAAGCAGCGTGCTGCCTTGACGAACATCTTCCGTGCGTGTGTTGGTCTGGAGCCCGAGAATGACATGACCCTCGAGCACAAGCTCTTTTAAGTGCATAGCTTGGGTCGCCTTTGCCCTCGCTGTCACTCCAACATGAAGCCTTGGGTTACAATGTCGAATGCAGATTGCCATTGCTCTGCTCTGCAATTCACTTCAACGTGGACGTCGTAGATCATGGTCTCAAGGAAATACAAGCCACCGGATAGAAGGAGCACTGGCCCTATGCCTTGACCTTTCTCCATCCACACTCTCTTTAAGGTAGACTCTATTGAACCATCCTTCTTCTACAATGATCGCCCCCTTCCTTCGTGATTTCTGTTTCACCCAATGCAATAGTACTTACCAAAGAGGTCCTGGCCTGAGTGCGCTGATCATTTATATTTGACAACAGGATGTTTGCAATGTTTCTGCCAGAGTTTGGAGTGGTTCCACTGCGTCATAAGGATCGTGGCGGTCGATTTTGGTGGTGGAGTCGCGCTCCTTCCACTATGGTTCGCACACACGGCGGACGCGCCTTCCCTCCAGACCTCAAATCTTTCGTCACAACGGTCTTCCAATCTGTCACTAACCACCCACCTCTCCACGCGCCGACTAAAGGCCAAGCACACCTGAACGTCTCACCATGCCGTCAACATCAATTCAATCCTTCTTCTCCTCAACATCCCCCCTTAAATCCAGCCCAGGCGACGGCTTCACTCCCGAAGAACTGACGCTACCCACGCCCACAACAGACTGGACACCTACCTTAGCATATGACGAATGCTCCATCGGCGCCCTCGAAACCGGACCCCGCAACCTCGCTCTCATGGGCCGCGTCGTAAACACCTACGACATGCCCAAGCCGAGCAAGCGCCCTACCGCGGCACAAGGCTACATCAAGATCACGCTCGCCGACGACACGGGTGCCATGACCGTACGTCTCTGGTACGCTAAGACGCGATACAATGTCCGACTGGGCCAGTTGGTGTCGGTGTGGACGGTGCACATTTCTTTTGGAGCGGGCGAGCACACGAGTCTCGCGCCTAGTGCGGCACCGCTCTTCACGACGATTTTTCCGGAGGGGGAGAGACATTGCCATTTCATGGTGCATGGGCGGAGTGATGATGGGACGATGTTTCGGAAGCCATTTGGGGTGAGGGATGAGCGCGTGCTTCCGGGACTGATGACGTTGCGGAACTTCACGGAGGGGGGATACGATGTTGAGGGGTGCAAGTTGCTGGTTTGTGTGAAGAGTATTGGGGCAAGGAAGAAGTGTGAGTGCAAGATGGCTTCCTCGCTCTTTGACCAATTTGCTTCTGGTGCTAATGTGAACTTACAGTCACCAACAAAAACGGCACCACCTCAGAACTCATCTCCATCGGTGTCTTCGACGACACAGCAGAAGGCTACCTCACTCTCTATGGCTCAGTCTCCCTCTCAGCCTCATCATGGACCCCCTCCCAAACCGTACTCCTCATTGCAAACCCCGGCTGGCGCATCGACCGCATTGCCAAACTTTCGCTCAACGCAAACACACAATTACACATCGACCCGGATATGGCAGATGCACGCTACGTGAGGGCCCTCGCGCAGCGCCTCGCCAAGAAAGAACATGTCAACCCGCCGTTTCCTGTGGACGTCTTTGATATCGAGGCGGCGGAGGAGGCGGCGGTCAGGGTGTTGTACAAATTGACTGAGATTGATGAGTTTGTGAGAAGGAATCCTAAGGAGAGGGTTATGGGGTATATCAGTGTGTTGGTCACAGAGGTGCATATCGTGTCGAACTTCAAGCGGAATATGCTCATGAGCACGGAGTGTTGCGGTCTTCCCATCTTCGCTAACGCCATCACCGCCAAATGTCGACAGTGCGACAAAGACAATGCTCTACGCATCAATCCTCGCATAGTAAGTCTCTTCCCCATCTCACCCTACTCAACTCCGTTCACTTTCCACCTTCCCCCCCTTAACCCCTCCTAACCCATCGCAGCTCGGCACCATAATCGACGAAACAGGGCAAATCAGCGCAGGCAAACTCGTCCTCTCCGACGACGCATGGGTGCAACTCCTCGGTCGTAGCGCGGCCCAGCTCATCAAGTCCGATCTCGATGTCATGCGCTATCTGGAGCAGCGGCTGCTCTTTCTGCGGCTGACGATGGGGTTTGCGTTTGCGCTGGGGGGCGATGAGGTGGCACGGTTGTGTGTTTGGGGGGTAAGAATGTGATGTGTGTGTGGGTGGGAGGCGGCGCGGGATGGGCGAGTGGTTTGTTGTCTTGTGGGAGAGAAATGTAGGTGCTTAGTGTTGTTACGGCAGAGATGCTGAACGGCGAACGGGTGGGGTGAATAGGCGGTGCCTCTACATGTGCGTAATGTAATTTTAACGAGCGAGCGAATTTCGGAGTTAAAACAATGTACACCAAAGCAAAAGTATGATTTCTTGCTCAGAACGAGAAAAGTGGTAATGGTATAATGCACCGCCCACTCCCCGTGGTTTGAATAAAACCACGCTTAACAACGCCTACCATGCCAGTCTTCATCAGTCAAACTTGAAAAACAAAAGCCCATCCCAGCAAGCCCGCCCATACCAGATGGAAAACTCCACGTATATCATTCTCATACAATCGCACTTCGCTCCTCGGTACCCTGGCGACCATATACATCATGCACACCAGCGGCGCAAAACTCATGCACAGAGACAGAGAAAGAGAAAGCGTTGAAACTTCTCTCGTCCTACGACTCCCCAAGCACGCCCGCCAACCCCCTGAGCACATCCCCCCCCCCAATCCCCTCACTCCCCACCATCTCCTTCCCCACCCTATCCCTCTCCTCCAGCCTCCTCGCCGCAGTCCCCAGCACGCGATCCGCCGCTCTTTCCGCCGTACTGCGATACTGCTCAATCTTGTGCACGCCGTCTGCGAACAAGTCGACTTTCGGTTCCAGCGATTGGGTGAGATTGGTGAGATGGGTATGGAGCGCGGTAGAAGTTGTAAAAGTGAATGTGAATGCGGATGCGGGTGGGGATGCGGACTCGGTGGTGGACTGGGATGGTGATGATGGTGAGGGTTTTTGTTGGCCGGCGCGTGCGCGCTGCAGTGAGGCGAGTATGTCGGCTTGTGAGGGGTCGAGGAGGGAGGCGTCGATCTCGTTGAGTGCGGGGTTGGGCGTGTGTATTGTGGGTGGTGGGGGTGGTGGCATGTAAGTCGATGACGAAGCCAGGGCTTCCCAGGCGGCTTTTTCTTCTTCGAGTCTGGTGCAATGTTAGTATCACTTCGTCACATAATTCTTAGAGCAGGGATAAGCGTACCGCTTGACTTCTTCTTCCAGTTCCTCGAGTGTAGCCTGATTCTTGTCGTTCTGGGGGTTCGGTTTCTTGATTACAGGTGGAGGCGCCGTGTCTTCCTGTTGACAGATTAGCAGGTGCTTGCCAGATGTCGGGAGCCGTTCACATACCCTACTGAACCAGTCGGATAGCTCAGGTTTGTTTGATAGTTCTTCTATTAGCTCTTGTTGTATCGCTCGTGCTGTGACCGTGTCAGTCCTTGTCGTTTTCCTTCCAAGTGTCCCAGTAAACTCACCCGCCATGATCGCATTCACGTTCTTGACATCTCCAGAAGGTTTATCTGGCAGCGCTCGCGATCCGCACCAAGTTAGGAGCTGCTTCATTCGCCGTGGTTCCGGTAAACTTTGCTCAATGTACTTGAAGAAATTGCGGACTTCAACCTCGGAGTGTGGAAGAGCTGCAACTTCGTCAGTACTTCCACGTTTCTCACAATGCTCGGCACTTCGCAGTAGCCAAAGTCCGCACTCACCATTCGACATCCCGCTATCAATCAGAGAGCTCGCCCTTCTACCCCGCAAACCCGTACTACTCCGTCTGTGTCCTCCCTCCTTGCTGCCTTTCCGCATCTCTTTATTGCGAGTAATAACCGGCGTGTCCGCAAAAGGCAGCATAATCTTGGTCGCACCATCGCGCTTCTTAGCCACATGGAGCCCATTCTGCTTAGGAGTTTGCAAACCCACAAACGCGCTTTTCTCTTCCTGCTGCGGTTCCGGAGCCGGCGTGACCTGTTTGCCCTTCTCTTTCTCTCCCGGCGCGCTCTTCTTCGTCCGTTTGGGTGCCGGTTTCGCCGCGTCTGGAGGACCGTCTACCTGTGTCAATTCATGTCCATCGCCCGACAAGCGCGCCGATCGCCGTCGTTTCTGCGGTGCAGCCTGTGTCGGTTCCGGAGTAGCAATCGAGTTCTTCTTCTTACGCGCCGGCGCAGGCTTTGGCGGTTCCTCGGGTATCGGTTCAGGCGGCGGTTGCGCCTTCGTAGTCCGCCGCGACGTGCGACGCGTGAATTGGAAGCCGTCGTCATTCTCATCATAAGCTACCACTCCGTCAGCCTTTGCACCCTCGAATCGCACCACCAAGACGCGATTTGCGCGTGCACGCATCTCGCGCCTCAACCCCGCCAAACCGCCACAACCCAGTTCAAACTCACCTGCTTTCACCGCCTTCTTCGTCGCGCCATTCGTTCTCTTACTCGCGGCATTCACCTCCGTCTTCGCTCTCTTCGCGACTGGCGCATCGTCGTCGTCAAAAGCCGTCTTGACGCTCCTCCGTCGCGTCGTTGGGCGGTTCGTAGCCATAGGAAGCGATTGGAGGGGAGACCGGACGAATATAGCGGTCATGAGTGCCAGTTGCTATGTGGTTGTGGCCGAGGGTTGAGGGTCAAGCGCGTGCATGGGCGGCGGGCGCGCGACACACGGGCGATTCGACGGACGTGGGCGGCGGCGCGCAATAGTATGTTGGGATCGCTGGACGGGGCGCGGCCGTAATGATTGGCGATATCGAATAGACCTTGGACGCGGTATGGGGGTGGGTTCACGGTCGCACAACTGGTGTTCTGGTGGGTGCGTCGTAGTTTCCGGGATGATGAGGACCAAAACAAACCCCAACGCTAGCACTTGCATGGCCCGAGCGGCAACCAGCTCACATGACCGGGCCAGACTAAAACCCGACACTATGCAAAGCTCTATCAGACGTGTAGCGACAATTATAAAAGTAATTGACAGACATACAGCACAAAGTCAATCGCAGAACAGTAAAATACACGACGACCACACGTGCAAATACACCGTTATTCACAGCGCTAAGGGAAATGTCTACACGAGCCTTCCGTGTATATAACTACATCAATACAGAGCCCAGCTAACGAAGCAACGAATGAATATTTTCACGACCAAACGCCTAGGAAAGAGGCATCGCCGCAATCCCTCCTGTATGCTATATCATCAATCGTAACCGCCAGACCCAAGCCTATCCTGACCCGGGCCAAACCCCGCCATATGCACGCTTTTACAATCCCCGCATAGCATCAAATCACATGCCAGCACCAGGCATGGGGCCAATGGAGCCCTCTGGAGCAAGGCTACCTTCGATACGGCGCTTGGCGTCCTGCTTCTGCGCCATCGTTGGGTTCTCCGTCCGCATGTCTGGTGTGTGCGCCGCGCGGTTGGGACTGTGGCCGATGGACATGCCTACGCGAACCTAGTTGAAGTCAGTACATGGCGAACGGAATCCGGTCTAAGCACTTACCAAAGTCTCCAACGCCGACTTGGAGTTGTCGACGAGATCGTCATCGTATTTCATCTGCCCAGGCTCGAAGAGGAGCAAAAGTGTACTGCCGCCAAACTTGAAGTAGCCTAGTTCCTCTGCTCTCTTGACCTGTTCACCTGTCTTCCGAGTGATGACTGTGCTACCAACCATCATGGCGCCCACACAGACGACCATGACTCGCCCGTGAGTGACTGAGTCGATTGGTACCATGACACGAACGTTCTCACCATACACGTCAAGAGACGAGCGGATGGCCATCGGGTTGACCGTATAGTACTCGCCGTCGATCAGCTTCGGCTCACCCATCACACCGTCAACGGGAATATGGAAGCGGTGGTAATCTTGTGGCGCCAAGCGGAAGATTCCAAGGGAACCGCCTACGTAGCGCTTCGCGTCCTCGGGATAGGCGTCACCCATGAGGCGTTGGAGCGTAAATTCGCGGCCCTTCACCCAGATGGCTTGCGCAGCATCGAGCGTGTTGAAAACCACGGACCGGCAGTCGGCGGGTGAGACGATGACCCTGGGGTCATCGGGAGCCGAGCATGGCCGTGCAGTAGGCTTCAGCGCACGGTAGAAGAACTCATTGAAGCTTTTGAACTCTGAGACCGGCAGAAGGACTTCGGACATGTCGAGCTGGTGGAACGCAATGAAGCCTTCGATCTCGGCAGCTGACGCGGGGTCGTCGTACTTACGTCCCTGTTTGAAGCTGAGAGAACGTAGTAATTTTCGAACTGGTGGCATTAGCTTGTTATGGGAAGACGTAGAATGTAAGGCATACTTCGCTTCTTCTCCATGCTACTGGCCTTCAAACCCTTGTACAACAGCCGAATACCAAGCCGAACGTATACACTCATGCGTTCTTCATTGATTTGGCCGGTAAGACGGTCCTGAACAAGAATGTTCGCAGAGTTGGCACCCAGCTTGTATCCACCATACGAGATCTTCGTAATGACCTTGGAGTACCACTTGCGCTGGGCCTGGCTCGACGTGACGAATCCTGCCATGACAATGTTGTTGACCTGTCTCCAGTCTTGACTGGCGCAGGTGGCAACATGGGTGATGATGTTAGCATCGGACTTCTTGTTCAGACGCGGCTGGTGGCAGATGGGGCATTCGCGAATCTCAATCACGTGTTCTTCGCCCTTCTCATTATCTCTCAGATCATCCGGTCGAATAAAGTCACCGTCCTCGCCTTGTTCGCCCAAATAATCCGTTTGTAATGCGGGGATCGAGGTAGACGAAGCATGGGCGTTGAGGGGCGTTTCGGTGCCAGAGACCGAAGGAGTCATGGTGCCCGGCGTAAGAAGGCCGTCCGAATTGAGAAGATCGCTCTGGGAGCTTGTGAGGAGGTCGCTGTTGGAGGTTGTCGTCGACAGATGATTCCACACGTTCTTCTTAGCCTGGCTCTGTTCGGTCTTGTGTAATTGATCTTCCAAGCACATGACCACCTGGTCAAAGGTCAGGAGCTCTTCGCCATTGTGGTCAGCCATAAAACGCTTGAAGAAGCCGTCGATGGTCGACTCGTGGAGGGTCGAACCCAACGTGTCGAGCATCGTAGTGAGTTCGACCTTGTCGATTAATCCGCTATCATCAGCGTCGTACTGCTTAAGCATGGCTCGCCAGAACTGCTGTCGGAGAGCTTTGTAGGGCAGGTACTTCGCTCGGATGTACAACGTCGGATGATGCTTCGCCTCCCACCGATCCTTGTTCTTCATTTCTATTGGCAAAGTAAACATCTTGAGATCTTGATCATCGACCGAGGTAGGGTCGACCTTCACAATAGGAACAGGGACCGCCAGGTTTCCGCCGCCGTCAACGCCCGGGGTTGGGGGGACACTGGTCGGAGCTGGAGGCAAGGGCTCATTTGAGTCTTTGGCGGATAATGAGCTTGTCGAGTGCTCTTTCTTCAAGCTCGGCCTCCCCAGTCTAGAAAGACTGTGGGTCGACGAAGACCGAGACATGGGGAGGCGAAAGCGAGATCTCCGAGTCTCAACGGTACCGGGAGAGTCGGAAGGCTCGGGCAGCTTGTAGAGACCAGTGTTCGGGTCTGCCTCTGGAGCAATCGACACTGCCTTCTCCAATGGGAAGGCCACTGTCCCGACATAGTCGTTTCCGGAAAATTTGTCCTTGTCGATGACGGTGAAATTGACCGAGTAGTTTGTTTCGTGGCGGAGCACCTGGAAGACCAGCTTCTCGTCGAAGACGGGGTTGAGGTTGTGGCTGATGGTCTTGGTGCGGTACGTCTTCTTTCCGAGCGAGGTGACAACGAAGGGATCCATGTCGAACGACGTGCGGGTGACTGACGTGTTGTTAGCATGTCACCAGCGGTGCGTTGAGTGCAGGCTTACCATTCTTTTCTGGCGGCAAGTCCGTGACCTTGGTGATCTCCAGGAAGAGCACGCCCGCCACTTCAGACTTGTCCGAGAACTCATAGGCACGCAGCTTGTTCGCTTTCCTCTTGAGCCGTGCCAGCCGCAGCTTCTTGCGCCGCTTCTCCCTCTTCTCCGCCTTCTTGGACTCGTCCAGCGGCTCGTCGGAGCTGTCGTCGTCATCGGTCTGGCCGTCATTTTCGGCTTCTAGCTCAGCGCTCTCGGAACGCAGCAGGGCGTCGTCATCCTCTTCGTCCGGACTGGGTGTGCTTGCCGTGAAGCTCATGAACTTGCGCATGATGTCCTCGACATTCGCATTCGGATTGCTCGCGTCGATGAGGGAGAACTGGATCTGGATCTCGCCCGTGACGACCGACTTCTTCTTGCCGGAGCGGCGGGACTCGAGCGAGTACCACTTGGGCTCCTGCACCGTCTGCATGTTCTGGAAGACATCCTCGAGTATGACGTCAAACTCGCCCATGTAGTCCTTGCCGAAGCGGTCCTTGTCCCAGCAGCAGGCCTCGAGCAGCAGCGTCTGCTGGCCCGAGATGGGGAAGTCGAGCGTCGTGTGCCATTCCGGGTTCAGCGACTTGTTGATGGTGGGCGTGGCTTCTTTGGCGTCGCCGAGGGTGAGGACGAGGTACTGCAGCGGGGCCACGTCAGCTTCAAGCGCAGCCATGGAGACGGGCGCGGATGCATTGCGCAGACACAGGCACTCACCGGGTCCGAAGTGCCGCTCCTGTCCTTTGCGGCCAGATTCCTGCCCTGCAGCCGCTGTTAGTTGTGGTGTCGTGGCTGCGCGGGGTACGGCGGCCCACCTTGATGACATTGGCGCGCAGCAGCAGGCCGGGCTTTGTCTGGTCGTTCATGGTGCGTCGGGGGCTCTGGCTGCGGCTTGCGGGCGTGCTCGTCAGGGAGGAATTGGAGCCGTTGGCGTGGGCGTGGGCGTGGGCGTGGGCGGTGCCGTTCTTGAGGCGCGACGGCAGCGAGAGCCTCGACGTCAGCTTGGGACGCGGCATTGCTGGCCAGCACCGACGTAACGGCCTGCGGCTATTCACAGAGCGCGGAACTTGCGGCCTGGGCTGCGCAGCCAAGAATGCTTGAGCTCACGCCAAAACTGTGCCAGTTGCAGCGCGGGCCGATCTCTGCAGGCGGCGCGTTCGAGGGATCCGATGCTCGATCACTGACTGTGGAGGAGCGTCGTGGAGAGCTGATGGAGGATGGCGGCGGGCCAGATGTCAGGAGTTTGGGGGCTTTGGGGGCTTGCTCGAGCTCGAGCCGGGCCAGGCGCAACACGACGACCCCCAGCCTGCTACTTGTATGTGTGCATGCGACGCCGCGCGACGCCCGCCACGGCTGATGGATCGAGCGTAATGCACAATGGAAATGTGGACATGCACGAGACACGCGACGTTCCTGGCATCGCCAGCCATGGGGCCATCCGCCGATATAGTGAGCAAGCCCATCACATCCTCTGCGGCGCAATTGCCGGTGTCTCACGTCGGGGGAATCCAGGGCAGCGACACAAGCCGTCTCGCCCCGACCGTCGTCATCGGCCGATGCGAACAAGTGGCCATACCGACGTGGCTATACACCGACGCATGTCTGTCTCACATGCGGGCTTTGGTAGTCCACTCTGCCCTTCAATTGCATCTCCAGACGGCGTGCATGGCTTCGAGAGCCAACAACGGATCCGTACATTGTGCCGCCCGCCGGAACACAGATCCGTATACACATTCAAATACCGCAGTCCAATTCCACTATTCCACATCGCAGAAAATCCCGCATCTAGACTGACTATGGCAGCCATCCAACATCAATTCGTCAAGCGAGAAGTCGCATCCGCAGCCCGACTCCCCCTGAGCAAGTGCAACAACAGCATCCCTTCGTATTCCCCTCCCCCCAGCCGGAACACCTGACCACGTGCCTTCCACTTCTCCCATTGGCTGACTCTCATCAAGATAGGCGGTCATGGTAGGCGTACCGCCGGTCTACAGAGATTCAGCCTTGTGCCGTGCCCCCAATAGCGTAAGGCGAGCCACAGAACGTCATTCGTGACCCAGAACTACCGCGTCTTATGTTAGGAAGTGCGTTGCATTTTTGTGACGTATCCTTTTGTTTCACCGCAAGAGGTGCTGACACCCTTCTAGATAAGTGAGATCCCTTGGACGCGAGGTGACTGCGATAGTCAAGCCATGTCCCGATCAGTGTCATATTGTTGCGTGGTAAAAAAAGCCTACCTCCCTAAACCAGCTAGTATTCAAAGACAGACACACCCCCGAGATACGCTTTACACCTTCCGTAGTATCTACACGCGGATCCTAGTCTCGTCCCGTTGAGCACAAAAGCAAAAAGGCAGGCAAACCAAGGCGCCGCACCCAAGGCGGCTCGGGAGCGGGTACGTGTGCCGAGCCCCGCTGTCTTGGTGTCGCACAGAACGAATGCTTCTTCGCATAGTGGGTACCAGCACATCGGCCATGCTGC
>Ga0247733_1000354_pt1 | contig 19894 bp, 24 predicted proteins | sample UWRJL043104R2_FD_180932 | JGI IMG/M metagenome (GOLD analysis project Ga0247733, IMG submission 180932) | Plant litter microbial communities from Arlington Agricultural Research Station in Wisconsin, United States - UWRJ-L043-104R-2 | ecosystem: Environmental > Terrestrial > Plant litter >...
AAAAGCCCGATTTCCCCGCGACTCCCATCCAGGAAGCAATTGCCCGCTCAAGCCTCAACCACACCGCAAGCAGCACGCCCCCCAGCGACGAGCAAAACATCGCCCTCGCCCAGAATGTGAAAGCCCCCCTATCCAACGTCCGGCTCGCCTTCACAATCTTCCAGCCCTCCCTTATAAACTTCTTCTCCAGCTTCACAAACGGCATTATCACCGTCGGCTTACCCGTCATCGCGCGCTCCATCGATCTACCGCGAGAACTGTACTTGTGGCCTTCGTCGGTGTACGGACTGACGTCCGGCGCCATGCTGCTGATCGCGGGCGCGATTGCGGATATTGTGGGCGCGAGGAACGTCGAGTTGGTTGGTGTGATGCTCCTCGGTATCTTTACGTTGGCGTGTGGGCTGTCGGAGACGGGGATTCAGCTTGTGGTGTTTCGCGCGCTGCAGGGTGTTGCTATGGCTATGCATCTACCCGCCTCCGTTTCCATCATTGCGGCTGCGGTGCCAGTGGGAAAGGCGAGGAATGTTGCGTTTGCCTGTCTCGGGTTGAGCCAGCCGTTGGGGTTTTCGGTCGGTCTTGTGCTTAGCGGTGTTATGATTGAGAGGGCGGGATGGCGGTCTGGATTCTATCTCTCGGGTGGTGCATCAATGGCTGCTGGCGTGGTGGCATTCTGGTCGTTGCCCAAGGTCCAAACGGCGGTTTCGAGCGGCTCAGCGTCGTTGTGGAAGAGGGTTTGGAACGAGGTCGATTGGGTGGGTGGACTTGTCGCGAGTGCTGGGTTGGCGATCTTGTCATATGTTCTTGCGTGAGTGGGCGATAGCTGCGACCGGAGTTTCGAACTGCGCTGACATGGTGCACAGTATCCTGAGCGCCGACCTGACTACCATCAAGTCGGCCGAAACCGCGTCACTGCTCGCGCTGAGTGTAGTCTTCCTCGCCGCATTTCCGGTGTGGATGCACTACCGCGAGCGCACCGGCAAACCAGCTCTCATCCCGAATAGCCTGTGGAAGAACATTCCCTTTACGACGATATGCATCATGGTTATGCTCGCCTGGGGCGTGATGAATTCCCTCGAAATCTTCTCCAGCCTTTAGTAAGTACCATAAGTCCACAGTGAAGCACGAGCAAATACTCACCACAGCGCTCAGCTTCCAAGAAGTCCAGAATGCTTCCACGATGACCACCTCCCTCTACCTCCTCCCCAGCCTCGTCACCGGCGTCATCATCAACCTCACCGTCGGCCTCGTAGTGCACCGCTTTCCCGCGCGCTGGCTCGTCGTCTGCTCCACGCTCATCTGCGCCATTTCGCCCCTCATCATGGCGCTCGTGAATCCCACCTGGAAGTACTGGTACCTGATCTTCTGGGCGCAGGTCTTCTCCCCGTTCAGTGCAGATGTTCTCTTCACCGTTGGCCTTATCGTTGTCAGCGACAGCTTCCCGGAGAAGACGCAGGGCCTCGCTGGTGCGGTGTTCAACACTGCCGGGCAGTTTGGGATGACGCTGGGGATTGGCGTGTGTCAAGTCGTCGCACTTGGCGTTATGGGTCCTGGTGGATCGGCGGGTCCTGGTGGATCGGCGGGTCATGGTGGGGAGGGCGCGGCCTTCGAGGACCAGGATCCGATGATGGTATTGAAGGGGTATCGTGCGAGTTTTTGGACCATGTTTGCGTACATGATGGTTATTGCGGTTGTTGCTGTGTTTGGGCTGAGGAAGGCGGGCAGGGTTGGCATGAAGACTGAGTAGGATGTTATTCTGGAGTACTCCGAGCTTGTCTGGTTCGCGATGAGTCGGAGGTTCGAGCCGTAATCGCATCGGATGTCGGCCCACCACTTCTTCACTCAATCCCCAATTCTTTCCTCCAAGCTCTTTCCCACCGTGTGCTCCTCCACCATTCCAGCCTCTCAGCCCCCCACACAACCACCAATGCATTCAGCACCCTCACCGGCCTCATCAACATCCAACCCACCATCGTCCCCACAATTCCTCCTTCCTCCAACCCCTTAGTGTCAAACAACACCTTTATCCCAAAAGCCGTCCCTTGATACAACCACCCCCGTCCTGCATCCGGCACGAAGTCCGGATTTAAAATCCGCCTCACAACCTCATTAGTGCACCAATTCATGCCATTCCAGAGCACTAGTAGGATGCAGTCATGAAATACGGGCCTCCAGGCTCCGCTGAAAGGTGGTAAGAAAGGTTCGCGGCCGAATCGTTCGGCGGCGGGGTCGAGGGAGTAGTACCATGCGGTGCAGAAGGGATGGAGCGGGTAGAATTTGTCCGGATACGGGGTGCTTTCATTGCGGATGTAGCGGGCGTGTTGGTAGATCAGCTGTGTCAGGACGGTAAAGGAGAGGCAGAAGTGGATTGCGAGAAAGTGCGGTGTGCTTGCTCGGTCAGCTTCGGCGACGAGGTCCGTTTGGATGTGGTGCGTCGCGTCGCCCAGGCAGACCGTCAGCACAGACAGGATGATGCAGTAGGCAGTCGACAACTGATGCGCAGATGGGTTGATACGTTGAAACAGGATTCCGCTTGCTACGGGAAGAATATATGCGGCGGAAATGTGAAAGCCGATGCGGCCGTCCAGAAGTTGATACCAGAGAACAGCAGACAAGGATAATGCTACGCAGGCGATGTAGCTCCGGAAGCTCATGCATTGCATGCGTTCTGATACGCGAGAGAAGGCGGACATCTTCGTGGCGGTGATATAATCTTCGGACAGTGATTGTGTGGTAAGTAGTGAATTATTGAGTAGACAGGCGTGTGCGCTTTTGCGTCGCCTCTGCCGTACCATGGAAACGGGGTCCCGATAAACCTTGATGCATAGGACGCTCTTGCGAAGCCTCGAAATTGCCAATGATCCCGACGAGACGCTTCAGCAAGGGATTCCGACTGTCCCAACACTGTACTAAGCTCAGGTACATGACCTTCACGGTGTTGTTTCCATCCGTGCATCTACGCATCATCCAGGCCCTCGAAAAGGTGCACACCCCAGCCCTTACTCGGGTTGTTAAATCTAGTCGGCTCCTCGCCCAACGTCTCAGTCCGCGCAAAGTCATCATCCGCCAACACGCACGTCGTTGCTGCCAGGTTCTCCTTGATATACCCCTCATGCTTGCTCTTCGGGATAACACTGACCCCTCTGCTCATACCCCAGGCGAGCACAACTTGCGCGGGCGTGCAGTCGCGCTTCTCTGCGATATTCCTGATCACTTCGTTCTCGAGGAGTAACGGGGCTTTCGATTGCGTGGTCACAGATCGGCGCGAGCGGTCGCCGTATGTGGGGTTCATGTTGCCGAGCGGCGAGTATGCGGTGATTTTGATGCCGTGGGCTTGATGCGCGCGGATCCATTGTGTTTGGGGAAGATAGGGATGAAGCTCCATTTGGTGTACAGCGGGCTTCACGTCGCTGTTTCTGATTAGGCTTTTCAGCTGCGCGGGTGAAAAGTTGGAGATGCCAATATTGCGCACGCGACCGGTGATGAGCAGCTTGTGCATGGCGTGCCAGGTGTCGATGTAGTCGTAGTGGTACTTCTTGTCGTGGGGACTTTTGCCGACGGGCCAGTGCATGAGGTAGAGGTCCAGATATTCCAAGTCGAGATCTTCAAGTGTTTGGTCTAGAGCGGCTTCAACGCGGGAGGGGTCGTGGCTAGAATATTCAGCTTGCAGACTTGGGTGCAGAACAGCGACGCGTACTGGTCGTTCCAGAGTTTACTTGTCACCCAAAGCTCCTCTCTTCGGAGACCGGTTGCCTTCAAGCCTTTCGATATACCCTTGCCCACCTCCTTCTCGTTGCCGTATGCAGCGGCACAATCAATCTGCCTGTACCCAGACTCAATCGCAATCGCCACAGCATCTGTGGTATTCTCATGCGACTCTTTCAAGTTCCAGGTTCCGAAGCCGATCAACGGCTGTTCAATGCCTTGCGGTGTGAGCGCAATGGGTTGCTGGTGGCTGCGGCACTGGCAGAGGCCTATCAAGGCCGCCAAAGCAATGTATGAGCGCATGGTCGCCAAACGAGAGCCACACTGGGGTAGGCAAACGATGAGTAGGAGGTGTCTCGAACGACATCGCTGCTGTTGCAAGTGGAAGCAGTGATGACGTTATCATCGCATCCATCCGCGCGGGGTGCATTCGCACGGCCGCTGCAAGGACGTGGGGCATCTTCCACGTGCACCGAGCAGTCTGAGAGGGTGATCGTCAAAAGCCGCGGACTCATAGAACCACTCGCGCATATGTTGATAGCCCGGGGATGAAAGTTGTCTACCATAGCTGCTGCGGCTACTTTTGGCTCTAGACACGAGGTTGGTGGCGCGGTTCAGGCGCACACCGAGACGCACATGGCATTTGCAGGAGCTGCCGCATAGGGACTATAATGCGAGACCCCAGGATTAATTAACCCAGCTTCCGTATTCCTCATGTATGAAGAGGGCTGTTTTTGGGCGCGTACAGTACCGCGCCATCGCGTGCGAAGCACTTATCTTGGAACAAACCAGGATGGGGCAACCATCTCACAAAAGGCAATGGGTCGTATGAGAGACAGGTCGAGGTCGGTGCCAAAAGTCTCGATCTAGCGACCTGGTGTCACGGTGGGTTCTCTTGTCAGTCGGAGATGCTCCCAACACCTCCAGTACGCGGCTACGGATCGTCGCGGGCGTTGTGTAAGGTCAGGATAGCGATAGTAAAGTGTGCCAAACACGAACGCTTCGAGCTATCAACTTGACAGTCCCAATCGGGCGAGAGCTAGTTGTTTTCTCGTTGCACGCAACAACACACGGCCGAGCGACTCGCCGACCTTGGGTGGTCAGGCGTCCTGCGCTCGTTCGTATATGTGGATATGCGTGCCATGGGCTCCGTTACTGCGCTTCTTGTGTTGTGTGTGATGGCGACTTGGCGGTACTCAGTCCGATGCTCCAGAAGAGGTGTTGCTTTCCGTCATGTCATTGAAGACGGTCGCGCGTCAAGGCCATACTGTGTGATGGGCCTGTGAATGATGCCCGCTTGCTCCAGTGATGCTTGGTAGCTGGGACCTGAGCAATGCCCGCTTCTGGACTGCTCTCACTGCGTTGTGAGATACACGTGGAACGGCATCTCCGACTCGACTCGGAGAAGCGCACCGTGAGTGTGATGGCGCAATGTGATGGCAAGGTCCTTGTACCAGTCCAAGTGGAAGATGTTGTACATGGCATACACCTTGCAAATTTGGCGCGAGCGATGGATAGAGCATCTGCAATCTCTCTGACCGCCTAGGAGCATTGCATCCGCGCGGACTTCATGCAGTGACATGCTCGGCTAGCCTTGCCCGTAAGACGGGCCGAAAACAGGCCATGACCCTGGAGACAGATCGTTGTCGAGGAAATTGCATGGTTTGGTCGGCGATCTGAGGAGGCGGGGGGACGAGGGGGGGACGAGTCGGCCGAGAACGGGGAGAGTGGTTGTTGGTGCAGCACACAAACGGTGGGACGAAGGTGATGTATCCGGCAGCCCGTGGGTTGGCGGTGGTGAGGCGTGTTGAGGCGTGTTGATGTTTGGCCCAGCCCAGCCCTCGGTCGCACCTGCGCAGGTTCCCCGCCTGCCGCTGTGGCAGCGGATGGCCCCTGCATCCTTCGCCGACGCCAGCGCCCGCGCCAACGCCAACGCCAACGCCAACGTCGACGTTGTGATTGCGGGACGGCTGGCCCAGCACATCTCCCACCCGTCTGCCTACGTACAATACAATGCCGCACCATGTGGGACGTGTTGGCCGCATCGCTCTCTGCCGCCCAGATGCGCCACCCGAGGATATGCCAATGTGCGCCCAAGAGACGACCCCCCGTCTTTGCACGTTCTCTACCAACACACCGCGTACCGAAGGATGCACCCAGCGGCGGCCCAGACGACCCGTTACAGCAACGCGTGATCGCCCTCTTCGTGCCATGTGAGCAGCAGTAGAGCACGGTGCGGCTGCTGCGAGGCGCCCACACATATCCAGTGGGAGTGGTCTTCGTCGGCTGCCTAGGGTGGCACCCCGGGCGTGCGTGGCTGACCACCCGTCCATTGTATCGAACAGGCCGCTCGCAAGGATGCGCACTAGTGCCCTTTGGGCGCCGTCGACTGGGGCTGTTCCCCAGCTATGCGCCCTCTAAAGCCTGTTGCCTTTCCGTGGACTCGGGTGCGCTCTGACATGGGGTGACAGCGTCTGAGCTTTACCCACCCAGCTCCTCGGACTACTGCCGCAACTTCTCTACCTGGCCACCCTGCTCCCACCCGTGCCCTCTTGCAGTCTCTCTCGCCTTCACCCTCACCGCGCTCTCACGCCCTCTTCAGTCCCGCCCCGCTCTGAGAAGACCATGACCGCCGCGCTTCCACGACGACTTTCCATCCATCCACCGTCGTGACAGGACCTCCCAGAGGCATGCGACTCGGACGACCGCAGCCATGGGTGGAATGAATAGCGACGCCAATCACTTCTCCGGGTGGGATTCTACTGCCCTCACCGTCATCATCTGCTCCGCCCTCGCCATCTACAACGCCATCGAGCTGGAGCTGCTCGTCCTCACCACCTTCCGCAACTACCGCGGGCTCTACTTCTGGTCCCTCGTGCTGGCGAGTCTCGGCATCCTTCCCTATGTTCTGGGCTTCTTCGTCGAATACTTCCGCTGGAGCCACATAACCCTCGGCACCGTTATCGTCACCCTGGGATGGAGCTTGATGGTCACGGGGCAGTCGGTCGTGCTGTACAGTCGCCTCTGGCTGGTCTTCGCGGGGAGGCACCGGCGCCTGCTTGAAGGCGTCAAGTGGATGATCATCATCGATGCGTTGGCCTTTCACGGCACCACCACAAGTTCGTACATCTCCGTCGCTGCAACGCCATATGCTTACAGGTCCAGTTGTCGTGTTGGCATCTCGCGCCGGCAATAACACTGGCATCAAGAACGGCTTTGGGGACGCGTACAATGTAATTGAGCGGATACAGATGTGCGGCTTCTGCACGCAGGAGCTAATCCTGAGTGGCCTCTACATCTGGAAAGCCCTCGACATCCTCCGCGCCAGTGAGCAGAAACGCTCGCACCGGCTGATGTGGCAGCTCTTCGCCATCAACGTCATTATTGTCGTGCTGGACGTCGCCCTTCTTACATTCGAATTCCGTAGCCTGCACGTCATCCAGCAGACGGTCAAAGCCCTCGTATACAGCGTCAAACTGAAGCTGGAGCTAGCCATTCTCGGTAAGCTTATCGAGCTGTCCTGCAGCAACGCCCGCGTCAGCCACGTCACATTCGGCGACACAAACGACTTTCTGGACCCGACCAAAACCGTGTGGGACATTACGCGCTTCACGCCGGCCTTCTCCAGCAACACATACACCTACCCAAAGTGGAAGTCGGATTTGGAGAAGTCGGGCCTGCAGCGCGTCGAAAGCTCATACTCTCCGACGGACAACACCTGGGTCCAAGCCGGGCACATCAAGGCTCCTACCGCCGAGCGCAACGAGTACTTCCCCGACTTGATCCAGCCGGTCAACTCCATCCATGACCCACGGCTCGACCTTCGGGAACGAGGATCCGCTACCGACCTGTTATATGCCGATGCTGTTCGGAAGATTTCGACTCCCGGATGAATGTGGACTGGTGTTGTTGTTGAGTATCAGAGTAACTCTACGACGGCGATGCTCAACGAGTTTGAGACCGGTGCAATGGATGCAGTATTCTCGATCCCGGCAAACGCTCAAGACACAGTGTCTATGGCACTCCCTCCTTCCTATCCGACTCGACCAGCAACTTTCCTGAAATACGACCATGTCCACGGCGCACCTCGTTGCAGTCATACATACAGCACACTGACTGACGGGCTGTACACACAAAAATAAGAAGCGGCATCTTTGGGAACACCTCGCGATATAGACTCTGCGGCTTGCTACGTCCGTACCGCGTCCATAGTAGGTGGGCCTCAGGCCTCACGTGCTTCGGCATAAAATATGACCCCGAGCTAGTTGTAGCGCATCTCAGGTTCTGCCTGTGCACGGCTGTCGTGCTAAAAGCGATTGCGAGTAATGAACATTTCACGACTACAAGGATGGAATACGGATTATGATTTCCTTTGTCCCGGTTAAGATACCCTTTCCTCATGTCACCTACACGCCTTGAGCACAAATACGAACATAATACAAACATAATGTCTTATGTCTCTTCCTGCCTCTTTAATACATGTCTTGGAACAAAACATAGCCTCATAGCCTCTTCTGTGCCGCCGTCAATCTTGTCGCATTCACGTCTACGTTGTGTGAGGGTGGGCTATCGGGATCAATGCTCGAAATGGTGGGATGTCTTGCAGGTTGTAGATGGTATGCTATGCATCGGAGCCGCAGGGGAGTAGGCTCTCGCTACGCGTGCCCGGTCCGACTACCGACCATCTTTTCGTCGACTTCAAGCTCGCTTCCCACCTTCACTTGTTATCTCGCGCTCATTTCTGCTGCTGAACCTCCCCCTGGACCTTGGGCTCCGGCTCGAGCTCGACCACCTCCTTCTCAGCCTCCTCCTTCTCGGCCTCCTCCTCCTCCTCCTCCTCCTCTTCGACTTCGGCGCCGTATTTCTTGGCGAGGTCGGTGAGAGGGGCCATGACGGCGTCGGCGTTTTTACCCATATAGGCTGCCGTCTTCATTAGCATTCGGGAGGTGATGGCATTCGGGGAGGTGATAGCATCGGGGAGGTGAGGGGGGTATGGCGCATATCGTACCCTTGACGACGACTTGACTGACGAGAGCGAAGGCGAGCTGTGGATCGTCCTCGCCCTTGGCGGCCTTGACAAAGTTCATCACCGTCTGACACACGCTGCCGATCTACCTGCGGTTAGCGCAGTCTCGAACAAGTGGATAGGCACGTACATCATCCGCAAGGGCCTCGATCGTCTCCAGGTCCGTCGTGTCCATGTTCTCGATGAATTTGTCCATGGTGTTGAGTTGGTTGTCCGTTGGCGTGTGGTAGAGGGGCGATGATGTGCTGGGCACAAGAGGTTCGCGTTGTTTGTTATGATGCGGCAGGTACAAGAGGTTGGGTATAATGCCACGTGAATGCGCCAGGCAAATGCCAACGCCTTCACTGCCATCGCACGAACCCACGTGCTTTTGTGGGCCCTCGGTCCTTTCACCATCCCGGCAGGATATCACTGGGCCGCGTGACTGCGATGTGTGGTACGGACTGGGAGTGCAGCCGAGCTGATGCGATGGCGTCGATGATAGTTCATCTCTAGCAGTGGGACGCTTGCACTTCCCATGTACTAAAATGCTTTTACAGGAATGTATTAGTCGTATATCAAGAACTCATAGCTTATCCCAGCACGCTGGGTGCCTCGCCTTGGCTATGGGAATGTACTTCTTGCTATCCAGGACGTCAAGAGATACTAGCACCAACAGCATGGATCGTGTAGAGACAATGTCGCTATTGGGAAGAGATTCATTTCGATCATACTCTGCTCCTACTGCACCATCGCCTAGGACGACAAGAGCTATCTATCGCGAAAGTGAAAGACAGTTGAAAAATGGACGCCGGGTTCAAGCTCTATTCCTTCACCTTCACTTACCTGTTATCTCGCGCTCAACTCTGTCGCCTTGTCTACGTTGCTGACGAATTCTTTTACTTTCCATCCGCTCCACCAACCACCCAGCGCTTCAAACTCTCACAAACGCAAGTCAGCAAGCACCGGCGTTGATAATTCTTAGCTGGGTGATACTTGCTACCTACCTTTTTCCTCGAGATCACCTACATTGCTAGATCCCGTTCAACGAAAGAACAATATGGCGATTCGCGAAAAACCAGTCCCATTCTCCATCCACAGGGCCCGACGCCCTCGTACTCGTCCGCGTAATCGATGGACCAATGCGAAAGGCTCAAGCGATCAGCAGTATCCGGCCAAGAAAGTCTTCGATCCCTTCGATCCGGCGAACTATACTACTCCACGTCACCCGTACCACACACTCCCAATTGATGGCATCAACAACGATATCAAAGACATCTGCAACTCCATCTACAAAGCATTGGGATTTCCGCAGCCAAAAGTTTCCTACAACCAGAAGCTACTTGAGTGTCTACAAAAATGCTTGGATGGGCCTTCGCTAAAGCTAACGGTGGTTTCGCTCGGTGGACAACAAGGCATTGGAAAGAGCACACTGATCAATGCCATGTTGGGTGTCCAGGTCGCAGATGTCTCCGGTGACGTTCATGCTTGCACTCAGTATGCTTCACGATACGTCTACAAGCCTCTCACTGAAAACGCTTCGGATCTTTTCGATTTCACCCTCAAATTCTTGAACGTCGACACTCTGTCCGACGTCATTCAAGAACACGCTCGTCGCTTTGCCGAATACCATTTCCCCACCGAGGACGGAGACGAGCTTCCTGACGATTTTGACGGGCCCAGATCCACAACTGAAAAGGAGAACTTCGCCACGAGCGCAGAGACGGCGTTCAACATCATCTTCAACGCCGAACATGATGCGAAGGCTGCCATAGAATTGGAGCACTTGCTCAATCGAAAAAGCATCGAGGATGGGCGACTCCTCCATAGAACGCTCAAGGTAGCCCGGGATCGCATTAGGAAGCTAGGAGCCGATGAGAACGGCATTCTGCGATGCGAAGACGTCTCACTTGAGGACCTGAAGGCTTTGAAGAACCTCGCAAAATCCAATTTCGTTCTCGTAGACCATGCGGAGATCGCAGTCGGCGCGACCATCTTGAAGAATGGATTGGTTCTTGTTGACTCTCCTGGTAAGTATTGTTCCCTAAGTCATCTGGTAGCTTGTTGCTGACTTTCAAGGCGATGGGGATCGTAACCAGACTCGGAAGGCACTTGCGAACAAGCTTCGGCGGGAAGCTGACATTGAGATATTCCTTGTACCTTATAAGCGTCTCATGGGTCTAGATGGAGTAAAGAAAGGTATCGAGCGGTCCAAGAAGACACGCAGTGCTGGAAATACGATCGTGGTTATCGCCCAGATCGATGTGAGTCGTTCACTTTGCGTATCCAATGTATGATGCTGACCTTTGGCAGACTATCGACGTGACCAAGGAATATGTCGAAGATGTGATTACCACCCAGAGACGTGGCCAATGTGCAGAGGTTAGAATGCGAAGGGCCGAGGTGCTCGCCGGAATCGATGCAGGCGATATCGATCCCGATGACCAGGCCACTAGTGACGCCCTCGATGCCTACGACAAGTACCTCACCAGTTCAGCCAAAACCGCTTGTATCCACGACAAGGCCAATGAAGCGGCGAGCATGCTCCTTGAGGAGCACGGGGATACTATAAAAGTATACTGCGTTTCTGCGACGGAGTACCACATCTCACTCGATGCCGACCGCGATGATGACTCGCAATGGTCACCTTGGATGACTGGCATTCCCGCGCTCACGCATTACTTGCTTGATATTCCTGCCGAACGGAACTATCTGAGCTACGAAAACCATCTGTTCCGGATGCTGCCTGACCTCAGCGATAAGTTGCATCATCAATTACATCAGCACAAAGATGACGACGGCTTTGTTATGGTGCGCGAGCTACTTGCTCAACATGTCCGGGACTTCCAGCAGAGCTTACCAACGTATGTTACCACGCGCTTGAAAGGAGTTGTACCCGAGATATGGCAGTCTCATCTAGAGCCCAAACTGTTGACTCTTGTGGAGAAGGCGATCAAAGATTTCAGTCTGGGTAGGAAGTGGAACACGTACAGCATGCTCGTGAAAGAACGCGGCATCCCACCCACCGGCAGGTATACATCACTGCGCGGCCAGGACGTGAATTGGAACCGCGACTTACTCGAGACTATCGAGCCGGCATACGGAAGAGGCTTTGTGACGGCATGGAATGACGAGGTACAGCGCAAATCCACCGCAGTCATCACGGATCTCGAACGCCGCATATCCAAATTCTTCGGCCGAGTCTTCAAGGCCATCGACCAGGCATCGTACGACCCTAAACTGAAGCATTTGGTAGGGAAGGAATGGCGCAAAGTCGAAGACAATATCTGGGACTTGCACAGGAGTCTGGTGGATGACTGCAGACGCATCATCATGTCCGTATACCGAACAGTCATCACCGAAGAGGACATAGGCTGCTTTATTGCCACTCAAGAGCGGATCGTATACTCCAAAGCCCAGAATCAGCAACGTGGACCGGGCTTCGCGGCACGGCAACGTCGGGCGATGTTAGCCGGGTTGAAGAAGCCTAATCGCAACGGCCAAACCTTCATCGACCGGTACCAGCAAGAAGCCATCTACATGATGAAAAGCCATTTGGAAGCAATTATGAATGGATTCACCGAGAATGTTTTGGTCCAGCTCGACGACTTCATCGACGTCACCGAGCAACTGGTCGCAGGCCCCACCTATGAGTCTCGGGAGACGGCTACGATGAAGAAACGTCTCGCGAAAGCGAAAACTTCTTTCGACGACCTCGTTTCCCAGCTGCAGGACATGTGGCCAGGGCGCAAGGGACAGCACGATGTGGCTTTGATCCGCGAGATCAAGAAGCATAAGACTGGGCCTCAGAAAAACGCTTCGCAGCGTAGGATCACGACCAACTCCAACGACGAAGTGGTCAAAATCAAGAAGGAGAACTGGTTTACTTGACATGCACGGTTGATTGCTTTGCGTCCACCTTGCGAGACCTTCTCATTCTCCACTACCGGTTACCTGAGACACTTCTATTTTGTGCTGCACTCAGTTTGTTTCTCTTCTTCTTTTTTGCAAACTATTTCGATTTTGGCTTTTGGGGGATATAACGGGTTCATGCTGGTAACTAGAGTACCAGTTCGATATTAACGATCTAGGAACTCTCACGTTCTTGGGTCTCTGGGAAGGCATTTTTGGGTAGCTATCGTAATGTAACGTAAACGTGTATACGTACAGGGCCAAGAAGTGATGTCCGAGACAAGAGCAATGGGAGAGATGGATGGAAGCTCAAAGAGCTCCCGGTGTATTGACTACCAAATACGCACCGCGGGATATCAAACCCCTGCCTATGAGCCCAACGCAAAGAAACGCCAATAGACCAGCAATCTTAGCACAAACCACCTTCCCCGCTGATGTTATAACCACTCAATTTCCCATAGCCTGTCTCTATTCTTTCTCCCCCAAAGACTTAACTAGCTTTGCGCCACGCTCGCCCTTTCTCTCACGATAGCTCCACTATAATAAGTGGCTACCTTACTCTCCGCTGTAAACTCTGCACCTTCACCTCGAGCCTATAGCAGTCGTCGAGCTATCGGAATTTCGGTATGTGCCGGTATGTTCCTAAGCAGGAGCTCGTTTTGGGCAGCATGAAAAGTCATTGGTATAGGCATCAAGGTCCACGGGCGGCTGACGGTTAACGCACTCACGAAATGGTGGCGTTGTTCAGAACGTGCTGGCGACTCGCTTGTTGAACGCCGTACTGCGACTTCGTGAATGATACTCCGTATGAAGTACAAGGTATCTGCATACGCAACATTAATTGGAAGCTAGGCTCCCACAGTGTTTAGTGGTTTGTGGCTTGGCACCGTTCCGCTTCGAGCTTAGTAACGCGTTACGCAGCAGCCTCAATAGAAACCACCCTCCTGACACCTGATCACGACGAACCCTCCTTGCATTCTTGACCTCACATACTCGTTCCTGCCCCCACCCCCCCGCTTTCGTCGGCGATCACTGCCGACCTGGCCCTTTTATTTCGCGAATTGTCGCCCATACCCGCATCTGAATTTTGTGCCGCTGCCACTGCCCTCCCCGCTCCCTGGGGTCATCAGGCCCCCAAAGATTCGATCGCCTTGTGTCGGCACGGCGCTGAATCTGCTCCAGACGAAAGACCCTCCTGGTGAGTGTATCTGAAATCGGCCTTCATTTTGCTCCGAATCAGCATCTAAGCAGCGCACGGACTGTAGAAACGAGCCAAACGCAGCGCCGCCCAGAGAGTGCGCACTCGACGTCCGCGTTTCTAGCAACCACTGTATTACGTGCCGAATTCGACGAGACGTGCGGGTCATAATACAACTATACAATAAGCCCGACCGAACTCCTTATTGAGATCGTCACCCACCAACGACGTCTACTAAGGCCGGCGCCTCTTTCACTCAAGCGTACCGCAAATCTCGAGAATGGCTACCATCATGCCTCCCGGATATCGCTCCGCCACCGAATACCGTTTCAGCGAAGAACAGACCGATGCCATTGTTCGAACCGCCACCTACCATCGTAAAGACTACTGTCTCTCCGTGATCTGGTTCTCGCCTCGTGAACACGTCGATATTCGTCTGTCAATAGCAACACCCTTCCGGCGGAACTCGAATGTTGGACTCGGCTCCCTCGATCGGCTACCCCTCGAGCTCTTGCATGACACGTTGTTCCATCTGGATATGCATTCTCTTATCAAGTTTCGACAAACAAATCTCAGATCGAGACAGACGGTAGACTCTCTCAAGCAGTATCGGATGGTAGTCTCGCATGGACTGAACCTTCTCTGCGCCTTGTTACGAGCACGACTTGCCACCGTCATTTCTCTACTTGACTTTTACAACGCACTATGTACTAAGGCTTGTAGTCTTTGCGGCGAATTCGGCGGATTTATATCCCTCCTGACGTGGAAGCGATGCTGTTTCAAATGCCTCAAGGAGGCTCCGGAAACCCAAATGCAAACTCTGAACTCTGTCCGAAAGCAATTCCACTTGACTAAGGCCGAATTAGACCAAATGAGGTCATTCAAGACCTTGCCTGGAATATATTCAATGGAGGAATCCGTGTATAAATCCCGCATTGCGATCGTTTCTGTTCATCAGAATAGTTTGTTTTGCAGACGGCAACCATATGCACTGGCGCAAGCCCAGCCAGCGAACTCAGAACGAAATCAAAAATTGAGATTTATGGGTTCGTGCGCACTTCCTTATTACGATAAACTAACCGGCAAAGTCGAACACGGAATGTCGTGTGCCGGGTGTCAACTTGCTCTCGAAAAAGACATCATCGGCACTAGGGGCGAGAAATGGGCATTCGAGGCTCGAGACAAAGTATATGCGCAAGATGGCTTTTTGGAACATTTTCGATGGTGTGAACAGGCACAGCTCCTGTGGAGATCGAGTGACGAAGGTAACAGCCGGCCACCCGAGCTACCAGAGCTTGCTCGAAGGAGAGGCTACTTCAACAAGAGAGAATGACAAGGATGTGAAATCTGTTCGCCAATGTATTGCAGTCAGGCTACCTACTCCTGTCTAAGTAGAACCTAGAAAGCGGACAAATTCCTAGACACCCCCAACGTACAATGCAGCTCCACAATTCACAAGCCGTGCTTTACTCTTCCAGAATCTCTCCATCTTGATTCGTGTATTTCACTGCCGCGTCTGGCTTGACCAGGTGCCTTGAACAGTAGTTGGTCGATTCCTTGCCCAATTCTTTGGTAAGTGGATGGCATTTGACGTTGGTCCTCTGGCGCGCCGGGCACTGGACGAAATCCATCTCCTTCTTGCAGCCGCATGTATACTTGATATACTTCGAAGTGCACATTTCAACCTAGCAGGATATCCCAAATCAAACCGGGCTTAGATAGGGGATGACTGCCACCTTACAATGTTGTATAGTCAAATGATTTGTGTACGTTTGCCGATGATCAATATAAGCGGCTAATGCAGAAAGAAAAGCTGCACTTGTGCAATCGAGAAACTTGGATGGTGTTATTGGAAGGCTGGTTTTGAACGTTTGATTCTTGCTGTTGCAATGAAAGAAGAGATTGATTGTGGAATCTGGATGCTGCTACTGTGTAGATGATGCTCCGAGACGAACAAGTTATAGCTGTCGAGCTTGATGTTGCCTCGAGTTCTGTTGGCTCTGGAACTGTTTAGGAGCATTTGGGTTGGCGGCTCCCGCCAGCTAAGACACTTGAGGACTAGGATAGTAATGCAGGCGGTAACGACAGGCTAGCCTATCATGGCCGTCATTTTGTCGCCAACCCAACTCCGCCTCCTTCTATCTTGGAGAGCGAAGCCATTATGGGGAGCGAAGACAGTTGAATAATGAATGATACGCCGAAAGTGGACTTCGTCGAGTTGAGGATGTTTCAAGTAACCGCTGCGTCTCGAAGTCCGGCGGTCTTTGGTCTTTGAAGGCTCATCGCGACACAACCGTACTCGTTGATTGGCTAGTCTGCTAGCTAGTGTCTTTCCTCCCGCTTTCTCTCTCTGCTTTCTCTTCTCTTGTTGGCTGCCTTGTTCTATGTCTAGAACAAGCACTGTCGCGCCTGCGTTGCCGCCTGCCCGCCGCTGGCTATTGGACAAATTGCATTGAATCTTCGCCGTTGCGCAGGGGGGTGGTAAAGTATGAGTCAGAGCCCATAGAACGCCTTCATTGGCTTGTTTAACCGCTATTGCTGAGCCAATTTGGTTGCCAAGAAGCCCCGATCGGAATTCGTTAGGCAATAAATTGCCCTTGATCACAAGTTGTTCTTCTAAAAACAAAAAAGGGAAGAAAGAGGCATAGCGACGGTAAAGGGAATCTCGAAGCACAAATGTGCGGATGCACCTTTTCTTTAAACACATCTGGCTGACGGTCTTATAGTGAGCGGTCCAATGGCGAAAATGTCTGACAATCAAACTACAAACCCGCCATTGCAGCCAGTCATCCTGTCCATGGAAGTGGACGATGACGATTCTTTTGAAAGCGAATACCGACTGCGGATCGGAAACCAAGTCAAATATCTTATCATCTCTCCTAGAACCTTTGACAGAGATACGCTTTCATTTCCGATTTCGTCCCTGCCCCATCTTTCTTACCGCGAGGAATGGACCGTAGCCCACATCTCGAGAGACGAACCAAGCGGCGAATTGAAAACTTCCATCTCGAACCGAACACTAGCTGGCGTCAGGTGTCAATGGCATCATACTCTGGTTGATTGCCTAGAGTTGGAGAAGGCCAAACAGCTCACAGCAACGGCTTTCGAAGCCATCTCACCTTCAATTCTTCCAATTACCCGCCCATTATCAGCCACCATAATTGCCAAAATAGCCCGTTTCGAATGGGAACTGCCTCGTATCGAACAGGAAACAAAAGCATATCAGTTGCTTGAGGGTTCCGGACTGGCCCCGCGCTTCCTCGGCCATATCCACGAGAATGGACGCATCATGGGTTTTCTCATAGAGAAAATAGAGGGACGCTCTGCCTCCTTCCAAGATCTGAGCATCTGCGAAACAGCTCTAGGGAAACTCCACGAATTGGGGCTTCTACATGGGGATGTGAACCGATACAACTTTCTCGTCACAGAAGAGGGGGTGAAACTAATCGACTTTGAATGCCTTCTGGAGAATGCTAGCCCCGAGTCAATGCGCAAGGAGCTGGAGAGTCTACGTGCCGAATTGGTTGACGAGTCAGGACGCGGTGGAGGTTTCATTTTCCATGGCGATATCAATTGATATTGTTGGATGACCTATGTTCCATTCCGGTCGCTTGTGGCTACAATAAGGCTACAAGGTTGCTCGCGCTGCGAAACTGCTCAGACGGGTCCTTCCGTAACTTCCAATTACCTTAGGACACATCACGCTGCATGAACTCACATCCGTTTGATTCGATTTCATTCATGCGTAGTCTTTGAGCAGATGCCAAGGCCCTTGGAATCGTAGGTCACGCAAGGTATGCAGCCGGGATGACTTTATGTTCGCTCTTGCTCGGTACGCTGCCAGCTTCGCCTGCTGGGTATCGGAGGAGAGTAGCGGAAAGGATTAGAGGAAGCGGAGGATAAGAAGGGACGAATATCATTGCTTTTGAGCGCTGAATCACTCTTTTGAATGGGTCCGAAATGGATGAAGGCAGCCATGGCAGATATTGCAGTAGACGCAAATTTGCAGAAATGACGGATCATTGCCTTGAGAAATGTGAGTGGTTTGAGATGGAGACGGCGAGCGCAGGAGTGGTGCCCATTTAACGTGTCGGAGAACGTCCCCAGCCACCCTCCGGTTCAGCTGGACTTTCGAGCCACTGAATTCATATCCTTGTCCGACAATATCGAGCCCAACACAACCCTCAAGCTCAATTTCACTTTCTGCCTGCGTGGTAATGAGACTTTCCCCACAGCCATCGCCCTCTTTGGCCCTCTGAAGACTGAAGATTGAATCTACTTCATCCGTTCGCTCGTTTACGTAGAATTGATCGCTTCAATTCGTACCTCCACCACCGACCTCGTGCACATCGGTTTCTCTTCTCCAAAGGTCGGAACGAGCTCCATCTTTCCACTAGCTTCTCCCCTTCCCCGGTCCCATGGAAATACCGTCATGACACGCGGACGGCAATACCCTGCTGCACGACCCACGACGTATGCGTCATCCGCGCCGGCATCAGCTACCTCCGTCGTCGGACAGCGCGATCTCCCAAGCATCCTGCGATCGTCAAGCACCATGTTGCGGGACGGAGCACGACTCGGCGGCGACGTCAAGTGGGGCGAAGGAAAATGGAGTGAGCTGAATTGGCTGCCAAAGGACCCTTTGAGCTAGTCACCACTGCGCCCACGTCGTATCAGCATGATGTTGGTTCGCAAGGCTTCCGAGAGGCCCCGACGACGGCATGTTAAGGACGAAGTTTCTTTTTTGGGGTGCATTGCGTGTCTGTTCTGCGGGGTACCGCGGGAGGAAGCGGCTCAAGGACGACTTCTACGGGATGAGATCTATCACTGAGTTCTCTTTCAACAGCTGCGTATGAAAAAGGTGGATCAGCTGCTGAGCAATGGTCCCGGGAGGTGACATGCGAGGTGGAAGCTACGGGAAATTCGTCTTGACGTTCCCATTTCACATTTTGGGCCATGCGCTGCGTGATTATATCGGCCGGAAAATGCGGCAGAGGAAAGGCGGAGTTCTCATGCGGTCCAGCTGCCGTAGCAGCCATAGCCCGCCGGTAGGTTCGGGGAGCTCATGCGAACTTGCCTCTTCGTTTCGACTCTGAGGGGGCTAATTTTAGCTACCTACTATCGCTGTCAGTATGGTACTGCGCGTCCCGACGTGGATACGTTACGTCGGTTTAGAGTCGCTTTCAGTGCCCGCATTCGGCCGGAGTGATGAAGCGGAGGAAGGCTTTCATTGTGTGAGCTTAAGAGGTGTCGAGGTAGTATTCTTGCCTGGCCGCTCGCGGGGTTGGACAGTCGAGCGGGTTGCACGTAACCGTACGCACCATTCACTCCTGCGTGATAGCTTGGCACGCGACTCCGCGCTCCTTTCCGTGGTCTGATGTTGACCAAATGTAGTGGCTATATGAGTGGGTGTACGTGGTGACGCTGCGGTGTAGTAGCACCACCTCCTCGACTTCGGAACCTACGCCCCGCCAACGGGACGTCTTATCTCCGTCTGTCTTCGCTGCAGCAGACTAAGTGCCTACGCCCTACATTATCTCAAGAATGCAGTCTTTCGTATTCGTGGCTCAATACAAACGAATCGCCATGATCAAACGCTATGCGTCAAGCAGAAACCCAAGTCTCGGTCCTCTCGAAACTGCCGCAACCCAAGCATCGTACGAGATGAAGGCGAGTGGTGTAGATGGCTCATTGGAAACGGATAGGTGGTCTGGAGGTATAACGGCCAAGCACAAGTCATCCATCAAGCAGCATTCTGGTATCACTGGATGCGCAGCTTGTCTCCAGACGCATCTCTTAATTGATGACTCCGAGCATGTCTCTCTCACCTGCCCCGCCTGAGACATGAACTCTGCGTCACCTGCGATTCAGTGTCTCACTCGCGGTCCGTCGCTCTCTTACCTCTACTTGCGGTTCCTTGCGCCTCGCCTTATACTCGCCGGTCTGCCTACGTTCCACACAATCTCTCTCTCTCTCTCTCTCTCTCTCTCTCTCTCTCTCTCTCTCCCTCCCTCTCTTCCTCTTTTTCTCTTCTCTCTCTCTTTTTTCTTTTTTTTTTCTTTTCTCCTTCTTCTTTC
>Ga0247733_1000357_pt1 | contig 19681 bp, 12 predicted proteins | sample UWRJL043104R2_FD_180932 | JGI IMG/M metagenome (GOLD analysis project Ga0247733, IMG submission 180932) | Plant litter microbial communities from Arlington Agricultural Research Station in Wisconsin, United States - UWRJ-L043-104R-2 | ecosystem: Environmental > Terrestrial > Plant litter >...
CTGACGACGCCGCGACCCATACCCTACCGCTATATGTCCCCCCCCCGCGCGCCCTGAACTGACACACATCGCCCCCGCGCCGCCACCATGGGCTACATCAAACAGATCACCATCCAGGGCTTCAAGAGCTACAAGGACCAGACCAAGATCGAGCCCTTCTCGCCCAAGAGCAACATTGTCGTCGGCCGCAATGGTGCCGGCAAGAGCAACTTCTTCGCCGCCGTGCGCTTCGTGCTCGGCGACGACTACGAGAACATGAGTCGCGAGGAGCGCCAGGCTCTGCTGCACGTACGCGCACCCTCCGCACCCTCCGCAAACAACACATACACACCGCACGCAAAGGCTAACAGACGCAGGAAGGCTCCGGATCCGCCGTCATGTCGGCCTACGTCGAGGTCACCTTCGACAACAGCGATGGCCGCTTCCACAACAACGGCAAGAACGAGTTCGTCCTGCGCCGCACCATTGGCGCGAAGAAGGACGAGTACTCGATGGACCGCAAGAACTCGACCAAGCGCGAGGTCTTCGAGATGCTCGAGGCCGCCGGACTGTCGCGCTCCAACCCCTTCTACATTGTGCCGCAGGGCCGCGTCACGGCCATCACCAACATGAAGGACGAGGAGCGGCTGAACCTGCTCAAGGAGATCTCCGGATCGAACGTGTACGAGAAGCGGCGCGCCGACAGTCTGAAGCTGATGACGGATACGGACCAGAAGTGTGAGCGCATCGACGAGCTCGTCAAGGACATCAACGCGCGTCTGCAGGAGCTCGAGGGCGAGAAGAAGGAGCTCGAGGCCTGGAACAAGAACGATCGCGAGCGCCGCGCTCTGCTGTACACGATGAATGCGCGTCGAGAGAACGACCTCGAGGTCCAGATTGAGCGCATCGAGCAGGCGCGGCACAACGGCGTGGCCGACACCGACACCCACAAGGCCCAGTTCCTCCAGAACGAGGCTGATATGCAGCAGATTGACACGCAAATCAACAACTTGAAGAGCGAAATCAAACTTTTGAACGACGAGCGCGCGCAGCAGGAGACTGATCGGAAAGTCGCCGCCCGGCACAAAGCCGCCCTCGAGCTGGAGCGCGCCGATCTGACTGAAGGCCAGTCGGCTGCCCAGCAGTCCCACCAGCGCCTGGACGCAGACCTCAAGCGCGTGCGGCAGGAGATCCAGGATCGCAAGACCAAGCTCAGCAAACTGATGCCCAAATACGAGGCCAAGAAGGAGGAAGAGACAAATGTACGCGCTCAACTCGCCGAAGCAGGAGGCCAGCGGAAACGTCTGGAAGAAAAGCAGGGCCGGAGCGCCTCGTACAGCACCAGGCGTCAGCGAGATGATGCGCTGCGCAAGCGTGTCGACAACATCACCTTGGACTTGTCAACGAGAAAGTCGATCCAGATGCAAACAAACGAGGATATGCAGGCAGTGCAGCACGAAATCAATTTTCTCGAGCAGGAAATCGCAGATCTGGAGGCCAAGCTGGAGGGCGAGGGCGACAACACACTCTCTCTGGGCGAGCGAATTCAGAAGGCTCAAGAAGCCTATGACGCGCTCTACGACCAGCAGTCGACCCTCCTTCGCGACGACAACCGGATCAACGCGAAGCTCGACAATGCGAAAGTACAGTTACGCCACGCCGAAGTCGAATTCTCGCACCTGCTAGATCACGCCACTAGCAAAGGTCTACAGACGCTGCGCCGATTGCAGGATGATAACAAAATCGACGGCATTCACGGTACCGTCGCAGAGCTGTTCCAAGTGTCCGAGCCGTACAAAATCGCCACCGAGGTTGCTGCAGGCCCTGCTCTATTTAGCGTTGTATGTGACAACGACAGCACGGCCGCCAAGGCGATTGGATTACTGGAAAAGTCCGGAGGTGGACGTCTTCCATTCCGCGCCATTAACCGTATCCGGGGCAAGCCGGCTAATGTTCCACACACAGCAGACGCTCAGCCGCTACTACCAAAGCTTCGGTTTGATCCGGTCTACAAGAACATCTTCGAGGACATCTTCGCCAAGGTGGTAGTCTGCCCCGAGCTGAGCATCTGCCAGAGTCTGGCTCGCAACCACGATGTACTTGCCCTCACACCTGACGGTGACCGGGCACACAAGAAGGGTGGCTATCACGGCGGATACTTTGATCCTAGCAAGTCCAAGCTCGACGCTCATCGCAAAGCCGTGGATTTGCGCGAACAACTCAACGAGTTGCAAGAGAGCAAATCAAGTATTCAAAGTGAGCTGGACAGTCTTCGTCAGAAACTCACTGCTGCTGCAAGTGAGATCCGCAAGGCCGGGTACCAAAAGAAGCATGCCGAAGATGGATACCTACCCATGAGGCAGACACTCCGCACAAAGCAGGCAGATCTGCTGCGAAAGACTAACACCCTGAAGCAGATGCAGGACACAGCCAGAGATATCCAGGCGGCGATGAATGAGCTGGCCAGCCAACAGAGCGACTTGGAGGAAGAGATATCGTCAGACTTCAAGAAAGCTCTGTCGAGGGATGAGGAGGTCTTACTACAGTCTCTTACGGGTACTATGCGAGATTTGAATGGACAGCTCTCAGCGCTCACCGATGAGCGGTCAGGGCTTGAAAGTGAGAAATTACGAATTGAGGCCGAGCTTCGCGAGAACCTGAACCCTCACTACGATCAGCTGCTTGCTCAGCAAAAGGGCGCAGGAGGTAGCGGCGGTCAATCGGCCCAGCTGAAAGAATGCGAACGCGCACTGAAGGCTGCCAACAAGACTGTTGCTGCTTTCGACAGTCGGATTCAAGAGCTTGATGAACAGCGGCAAGAAGAGAACGAGAAGCTTGTCCAATACGAAGAGACCAAGGCCGAGAAGGGGAGGAGCAACCGTGAACTTGCCAAGCTGATGGAGAAGGCCCAGAAGAGCATGGACAGGAAGCTGGCTGATCGCGCACAATATCGCGACGAGCTGGCTGCCGTGCAACGGGACATCCGTGAACTTGGGACATTGCCAGAGGAGGCATACCAAAAGTTCACGAGGTGGAGTGCAGACAGAGTAAGTTCGCATCTTGACTACAAGCGAACCCAAACTAACATGGCGCAGCTCGTCAATGAGCTCGAGAAGGTCAACAAGGCCCTCAAGAAGTACTCCCACGTCAACAAGAAAGCCTTTCAGCAGTACGAAGACTTTACCCGCCGGCGTGAACAACTCACTTCCCGCCGTGGCGAACTCAACACCTCGCGTGACGCCATCGAAAACCTCGTCGAAGTCCTAGACCAGCGGAAAGACGAAGCCATCGCCCGCACGTTCAAGCAAGTCTCTAAATACTTCCAAGAGGTCTTTGTGCAGCTCGTGCCTGCAGGAACCGGTCGCCTTATCATACAACGTCGGTCGGATCGCGAGGCACGGAGAGGCGGAGATGCGGAATCGGACGACGAGGACGACGAGCGTGCACAGGCGCGTGCGGCGAACGGTAAGACGAGCGTGGAAAACTACACTGGCGTCGGCATCGCCGTGTCCTTCAACTCCAAACACGACGAACAACAGCGCATTCAGCAGCTCTCTGGCGGGCAAAAGGCCCTCTGCGCCCTCGCCCTCGTCTTCGCCATCCAGCAGTGCGATCCCGCGCCCTTCTACCTGTTTGATGAGATTGACGCCAATCTCGACGCTCAGTACCGCACTGCGGTCGCGGAGATGCTGCGGAAATTGAGCGGAAAAGGCGGACAGTCTGGCGAAGGAGGAGGGCAGTTTATCTGCACTACTTTCAGGCCAGAGATGGTGCTCGTGGCGGATAAGTGCTATGCTGTTAGCTATAAGAATTCGGCGAGTAAGATTGACGTGTTCGATCGGGAGGGCGCTCTGGCGTTTGTGGAGACCAGTCAGAAGGTTGCTGGAAGGTGAAGGGGGTGGAATGGGCTGGGGTGAGTGCGATGGGAGGGTTTGTGTGGCGCGGTGGGCATGCTATGGCGTGGGTTCTGCACTTTCTTTTCAGGGGTTTAACTTGGCGATGTATGGGGTCGGACTGGGCGTTCTCGGGAGGGGTGTAGTGCGTTAGGGGCAGGGGAGTAGGATGTAGTATACAAGGTGCTGCTGCGCCTTGCTTCTTCTAAGCAGCATGATTATTGGTTTTGCCCAGGCAATCAATGGTAATTATGAATTCCGTCACCTGGCTTGATCTCCAGCCTCTTTTTGGAGGGATTTCCCGGGGACTGGGAAGCTGGACTATCATTCTACCGTTGAGAGCGATCGTCATTCTTCCCTGCTCGTGGTTTCTTCCGACCCGACGTAAGCACCATCTACAATCCAGCTCACGCGCTCCAGACGCATCCAACACGGCACGCCCGCTGCGGTCTTCGTATCCTCACGCACAGCCAAGCCCAGACGCCCCATCAAAACGTCCGTCCGCTGTCTGTCCTGTGTACGTACCACGTACGCGAGGCGCCAGTCTTCCTTCAGAATTTCCAAGCAACTACGCCCACTGATCTCAAATATCGAATGCCCAGCCGGACGCGCAAGCGCTCCCACCCCCCGCTGATTCGCCGCTCGGGGATCATCGCCGGGGGCTTCGGGCATTGCGTGGTGGGCACTTGGGACATGGCAACGGCTTCTGCAATAGAATCCCTATCGGAACGTCACGGTCATGGTTGGCGGCGCGCTAGGGCAAAAGACATGCGCCAGACGACGTTTCTCGCCTGCGAATCATCCAGTTTGACGTGGGGCTATGTACAATATGTACTAGCGCGGGTGCATTTCCGCATTGGTGTGGAGCGTAGCGTGGACATGTAATTAGTTTAATCCGACTGCCGTCCTCTTTTCCTGTCCGCCCCAACGGCACACCTACGACTACGACGTTCCCGATCTACGAACTTTTCGTCTGCATGTTGGCTTTTGGTGCGGATTAGGCAAGCAAGAACCACGTCCGTCACGGGCTGTCCGTCATTGGGTGTTGCTCAGCCTCGACGAGACGATCGAGAAGGGCTGCCAAGCTGTCAGTCAAGACGAGGAGAGGAAGAGAAGCATCGTCTGAATTGCCAACCATACGCGCCTCGTGCTGAGAGAGACGATTGGCGTGCTGTTGTGGTGTTCGCGAGCGAGGGAGCTCAAAGAGACTGGTCGTGAATCTAGCAGGCTGCGGCCGGAAAAAGAGGTGGACGCGTAGAGGTCAAGAAGTCGCTTCTAACCGAGGAACGTGTGGTGGTGGTGGGACCACATACAAGGAAGGTTAAAAAGGAAGAGTGTGTGTTGTGACCGGACTGTGGACGGCGCTGGAATCTGGATACCTACATTGTGGACGTCGACCCGGACGGAAACCTTTTATCAGACAGAACCGTTTCAGCTCCACCTCACCAACATCTCATCAAGTACCTACCTCAACGCCTACCCCCCCTAAAACCTTCTCAAAATGGCCCGCCGCACCAAAGCCTGCGCCATATGCCGCCAGAAGCGCATCAAATGCGACGCTACCATGCCCCACTGCCAAATGTGTCTAAAGTTCAATCGCCAATGTCCCGGTCCCACAGACGCACCACTCATGTTCGTCGATACGTCCTCCTACCCATCTGGCAAAAAACCGCGGAAACGACCGTCACTGCCGTCGTCGAAGAAGCCTCTTGTCAAACCTGAGCCCAAATCTTCCACCGACGCCGAGTACGAACGCGCACGGGGAAATATGCAGCTTGCGTCCACGGCCAGGGGGGACGTCGTAGGGAGAAGAGGTGATCTTCCCTCTGAACTCGTATATGTTACTCTTGTCCAGATAAGCGGTCGTTACGTTACGAACGAAGCCCTCTTCTCCAGCCTAGCCCGCTTCTTCTGCGCCGAAGGCAGATACATGCCCGGAGCACCACAACGTCCACCAAGCTGGCTACACGCTCTCCCCCGTCTAGCGACACAACCTCCCTCTACTTCTGTCCCATCCAAAAACGCATCACAAGCAGGTCCTAGCGGCAAGGAAGCCCTCAGTCTAGCAATCCGTGCTACAACGGCGGCATTCGGCGGCATCGAAGCGCGGAACACCGGCTTGCTTGAGTACGCCGCTGGGCTTTACGGAGAAGCCTTGCGCGCACAGGGTCGCGTCGTAGCACGCAACGCCAGCGGTAGTGGCGGCAAGAAAGAAGTCGGCATGGACATGGTAGCCGCCAGCGTCATGCTCGGCATGTTCGAAGCCATTGTTGCTACAACGGGCCGCGCCTACGCCGAACACATCATCGGTGCCGCAAAGATGCTTGACGTGGCTATGACGCAGTCGCTCAAGACTGGTGGACCGCCGTCGAACGCGAAAGGCGGCGGCGTCGGATGCGGCGATGGAAGTTCTCCGGCCAAAGGCCCGGGGCCGCTACTCACGCACATCTTCTTTCATATTCGGGTCCAGTTAGCGTTTGTGTTACTTACAAGTGTGGAGGAGAGAGTTCGATGCAATGAAACCATAGAGCGTGTTCTCATCAACGCCTGCGCCTGGCCCTTCGCCAGAATGCCACTAAACCAACAAATTGTACGACCGCTGGCCCGCCTCATCAACCTCACCTTCCCCTCTTCCCACCCCTCCCGCTCCCCATCTGCAATCTCTCGCCTCGCAACATACACCGCCGCCCGCGAAGAAGTCCACACCCTTTGGACACATTACGAAAACGAAAATCAATCGCAAAACCTTGTGTGGTACAATTCCAAAGCAGGCCAAACGGATTTCCGCGATCCGTTTACCGCGATTCAATATGCGTACTTTGCGGCTTGTTGGCTGCTTCTTGCACGACTTGCGCCATCAACAGACACACACCAGACGCACACCAGAGCATCCCCACCAGCGTCCCCAACATCCTCATGCTCTTTGACATCGTTCCTCGACGCCATGACACCTACGAACCCGCACTCGCGATCTCTTCCACTCCGGCCATCTGCTTCGCCACCACCACCCCCCCTAACAGACTCCTCAACACCCTCCTCCACCCAAAATTCCGTCACACCCTCACCGCCGTCCGACCCTCATCTCCCCACCTCTACCGACCCCCATCGTCCCACAGAGCCAGATCACTTCGCTCTCATACTAAGCGTATCCTCCTTTCTCAAAATCCGCGACGTAGGCTTTTCGTACTTGCGGCTGCATCTCCCGCTTTTCCTGGTGGCGTTGTATGCGCCGAGTGGGGAACAGCGGCGCGCTGCTAGGCGCGTATTTGAGGAGTGGGAGGGTGGGGCTTTGAGGGGAATTGGCGTATTGGCGTTGGAGAGGTTAGGTGTTGAGAGGGTTTGACGAAAGGGGTCTTCCGTTCAATCCGTTGAGTTTCAAATCGATGGACGGGTGGGCTGTACGCAAGTTGTATATAGTAGATGCTGTTACGCGCGACGATGGAATGGTTACACATCAATTTTCTTGTTTCTTTCAACTGTAATTCATTGCTTGTTTCTCTTTTATCGGAAGAGCCTCACCGGGAGTATGTGTACTCCGAAATAAGGCCGCTATACACCCATAAATCACACCTTCAGAAGCCACGACGTTCTTGCACATGCAGTTCAAAGGATTCGGAACGCTACAAGGCCTGGCCTGTTATGCGGAGTCGCGCATGTATGCCGCCACGCCCGCACTACCGCCCACCACCAATCCAACGAAAGTAGCCACGAGACCCTCGATACATTCCCACCGTCGCAAAAGCTACCACGGGTCAGCGGTTAAACTACTGACCCTGATGCTGTGCATCGTACGATTTATATTCGTCCTGGTAGTGTTGCTGCGCTGGGGCCGACATTGGCAGTTGCGAACCGCCAGTTGAAGACTCCACGATAGACCACAAATCCGGCATGCCAAGGAGGGCTGGCTGATCAAAGCTCGTGCTGAACGGATTCGAGTACGCCGACGGGTTAGGCACCCACGTGGTGAACGAGAAGAAGTCGTCTTGAGGCGCCTGTTGCTGCACAGGCTGCTGTTGGGCCTGCATGTGACCCAGATCAGTGAAGATACGCGGGTCAGCTATCGCCGGATAACTGTGCAGGCGGGCATGGTTAAATCCAGGGTCGTAGCCGGCGTTACTCCCGCTGGGACCCACGTCCGTCTCGGATGCGTGACTAGGGAAAGCCTGGCTTAGATCTGGCGGGAAGGAGCTGTGACCGTACTCAGAGCCCCGCTCTTCGTCTTCGGCGAGAATCTGGGTTGCTATGGTTTGGAAGATTGGGTTGCTGTCTTCTAGAATGCCGACAACGACGTCGTAGGCGCGTCCAGCAACGGCGTCAGTAGCACGCAGAGCGCGGAACCAACGGACGAGCTTCTTGATGTAGCCGGGAATATTCGACCGGCCAGCATGAGTGTGAGTGCCTTGATACGAGAGTTCGAGTAGCAGCACGGTCATAGCCTGCATGACTATTATGCAGGGGTTAGAAAGACAGAAGGTTGGCTAGTGGGCATGGGCGGTACTTACGATGATGAACGATCGACCACCACGGTCCAGTTTCATACAAGTCCTGTGGATTTGGCTGCTCCGGCAACATGCTCACCATATCCTGCGCTGCTTTGACACATGCCTCGGCCACTTTTTGGTTGAAGTCTGCAGATCCCGATGTCTGACCTCGAATACGACGCTCCATTCTACACAAGCATGGTCGAGTGACCAGGATCTTTAGGCTGTAATAGGAGAAGCGAAGAAGGGTCAATTCCCGTAGGCCATCGGGAGCCGGAAAGGGGTTGTAGAGCACACCATCTTCTTCAGGCAAGGCACCTCGCTTCCACTTTTGGAGCTCAGTCGTCCGCTCGGTGATGGCGCTCTGGATATTGTCCCAGGTTTGTGTTGCAGTACGAGGCGAATATAAGCTCGCTATGGCCTTTTGAGTGATCAAGCCAATGCTGAGATAAGCGTCGAGATAGGATCCTGATTGGTGCATGCTGCGCTCTGGATCCGAATGAGTGGCGCTACTGCCTGTCTCGCCGGGTGCCCGGTGATGATTTGTTCGTATAGATTTTGATCGCGAGCTGGAATCGCCAGACAAGCTCGTACGGGATTGCTCGTGGGCGTTTGGCAGATCCACAGAGCAATCTTCAAGGGGCAAGACGCAGGGTCGACCCGTAATGGCGCTGAGGAGACACTCTACTGAGTGCAGACTCCACCAGGTGCGAACCATCGTCTCTTTCTTGTCTAGAGACATGGAATCATCTGCGTTGCGCAGGTGCAGTCCAAGAGCAAGCCCAAGCCGTATAGCCACACCAATCATGACCCACGCTCTGCTGACGTGACCAATGGCAAGGTAGTAGAATGAGAGTAGACCCGTCTACAAACTGTTAGCGCATGTCATGAGATGGCAGCAGCATTTCCAAGTTACCGCTTGAATCACACCCAAATCAGGAGCCGATAGAAACATGTTGTTGGTGTCCTGTCCTAAAAGCCGGATCGCGCGCGTCATGTACACCAGATGCTCGCGCTCGTCACCCCGCCACTCGGCCTTCACGAGATGCGAGAAACGTGATCCAATGGCAAAGACCAGATTGAGTATAGCGAGCCACTTGTCCGGAACCTGTAGTCGAGCACCCTGTTGGGAAACGTGAAAATACTTCTCGAACTGCTTGTCAAAAGACTTTGGCAGGATGGGAAAGGATTTGTGAACGGTGTTCATGAAGCAAGCCAACAGCTGTTCGGCAATTTCTACAGGTGGAAGTTGGTGCGAGTCCACTAAGATATGGAGATCGAGGCTATCAGTGTCGAGATAGAAGGTTGTTTCGTTCAGGGGCCGGAAATGGCTCCGCCTTCCGGCTTTCTTTCGCTCTTGGTATGCATCGGCGCGGAGAGCTTGAGCCTGCGGGTCATGTCCTGGTGGCCCATAGGGTAGACCTTGCGGTTCGCTGTCGCCGAGAGCCATCTCACGCTGCACGCTCTTCAGCCATCGCACTTCCGAATTTACGCCAAGGTATCCTGTCTCACGCGATTCACGGCTGCGTAGATAGTCTTCATCGACGAGATCAAGATCCTCGTTTGAGCCAATTGAAGCCGGGGAGCGCGTTTCGCCAGGCGCATCGGACTCTTCGTCGGTGGCTCTGCGCTTTCCTAGCGATTTGACGCTTACCGCTGCTGTGGGCTGATCGTCTACGGCGGCCAGCGTGTCTTTGATTCTCTGTCTATCGACATGGTCGACGCGCAGGCTGAGATCTTTGAGCAGTGTCACTAGTTCGTGGTTCTGGCTCGTGGCAGTCATCAGGCGGTCCTTCCGCGCCAGGTCGTATATACAGTCGTGGTCTCCAGCCCGGCAGTTGTCACACCGCGGGGTTTCTCCGGAGCACTTCACCTCTGCAATCTGGTCAGGTGACATGTACCAGGTGCAGGTTGGCGCGACCAGCGACCTCGCTGATTGCACGTCGATGAGGCTCGGGATGAGCGCTCTGGGCGAAGGTACTTACTTCTCTTCCGGCACAGCGTACAGGCCTTCCCCGTCCTTGACATGCGCTTCTTTCTTCCATCCGCCGTCGAATTTGGTTCGTCTTGTGGAAGACGGGGAATTGGCACCTTGCCGGCTGCACTCGCGTTGGTACCACCATGTACGTCCGCCTGCATGCTGGGCATTGGGGTTGCTCCGCGGACAAGATTGGCAGACCACCTCCGGCGGGAGCAAATCAGTACGCACTGGTTTCAAGTTGCGGTGTTGAGCGCCAGGCGTGACGGCGGTCGCAAGGTGCGTCTGGGGTTGTGATGGCGGTGGCGGGGGTAGACGTTGGCGCCGCGCGCACTGGTGAGCAAAACGCGATTTGGGCGTTTCTCCACGTATAGAGCGGCGCGCGGCTGAAGCCAGATGGTGAAGGCGACGCAGTAGGTTGAAGTAGTAACACGCGTGTTGACTGTCCCGACGAGGTGCAAGTCGGTGGGGGGACGGTCGGTGTTTAGTTAAGTAAAATGCAGCCTATCAGCGGCGCCTGCTCTGCCTTCCGGGTGGCAAACTGATTCCGACTTTCTAGACCCCCCTCCGGGTGTCTTTGTGTATTGAATGGCCAGCGTGGTACTTGACAAGGCGCATCTGCCGCTCTACGCTCTGCGGGAAGCGTTGTGTGTCGGTTTGTACTCTCGGTGTGCTATCCAACAAACATCAAGTTTTTGGTGATCCTTTCACTGAAAGCACTCCTCAGAGACTTCCACGCGCCTCTTTGGTATGCTATAAGATGACCTTTTCCGAACTTTCGCGTAGACTGACGGTCTCTTCCGCCTTTCCATCTTCCAACTGTATAGTCCATGATGCCCGCAAACAAACACACAATCGCAATTTAGATTAGCAGTCGGGAACCAGTCTTGGAGAGAGAATGCTCCATTGCCAAAAGTACACACCATAGTGCTTCGACGAGCTTTAAAACTACTTCGCCAGTGATCTGGCGTACCCACGAATCGTAATCTGGCCATGATCATCCGAGAGAAGCGCACGTACGAGTCAAGCTTGAGAAAATATCGAGCATCTTATTGGCAACGAGATTATGCGTCTGTGTGACGCTATCAACGCGTGCCTGCGGTGATGAGTAGATTTGGTTGGATCTAGAGGCGATAAGTCAATGCATTCACTGTCGTTTTTATTAGTGAATGTTGCAGGATAAGGTAGGTACACACCTCGGAGACGTTTAGCATTGTATGTGCCCAGTCTCCGTAGAGAATTTTGCGTGGTTCGACGACTTTTTCTATATCCATGTAGAAAGAAGAGCCTGCGACAGGCTCGACAGAAACTGCTTCGCCACTGTTCTCCGGTGCCGCTGTGGTATTGAGGTTTGATATCTTAGTTGCTTCCTCGGCGAGCTTCGATTGCTGCTGTTCAGCCGCGAGAGATCTTGCGCCGCCACCTGTTGCTTCTTAACTTAAGATATGGAAGCGCCTATTCTTTATGCTACCTGGCGCATTTCCTGCTCCGCTGGGGATCGACCCATCGGCGGCGTCATATATCTGACGTCGACGACATTTTTATTATTTGAAGCGATCCCGGGAACTTATCAGAGGCTTCCTATTGGGGTGAAGGAGGAAGGCAGCCCAAAGGTGCAAAGGCTAGGTTCTCGTCGTGCGGCTGCACATGTCGAGGGAGAAGTGCGAGCGGGTATACAGATGCGCCTTGGCTGGCTGTGCGCCCACATAGCAGCGTTGTTCTTTGCGTAGATGTCATTGCAACAATGAGAGAAGCGAGTTCAGGGGAAAGTGAAGCATGAGAGTTGGGACGGCGTAGAAGGCACAACGAAGGCTGCAAGCAGTCTAGTCCTGTTTGGGTTTAGCTGTCGTCATCTCTCATCATCACCACAACACACACAGATGCCGTGCTAATCATCCCAGCCACCGAATTGCTGCATCGGGCAACTTTTCCGCAATCAAGCACACATCAAGGACGGGTCACTGTGTCCCAACGAGACCATGAACGTGGATATGTAGGCACACTGAAGCCACATGGCTTCGGTCTCGGATTCTCCCACACGACTTCTTCCATTATCCGAACTTTGATTGGCGGCTCAAGCTGAACTCCTAAATTCACGGACCATGCATCATGTCTAAATAGATATCGCAGTATAACACAGTCCCCTGCCACGGTCCCGTCGCCTGCGTTGCAAATCTCTTTGTACCCTTCTTCCGTCTCGTCTCTAGCAATACCTCAATTCCCGCCATGTCCCGGGTTCATCATGTGTTGCTTTCGGTCGTTTTAGGCACAGAGACTCGAATCTTTTCTATTCAGAGTTATCTTGTATGCAACTGGACCTTTTACACGAAAGCTTCAGCTTACAATTGAATCGATACTTGCGAAGGAAGACGAGACGGACTGAGGTAGGACGAGGGACAGGTGCGCACGGGCTTTAGCGGGGCTTCGTCTCACCACCGCAGTTCTCCACCATTGCAGGGGAGGTGTCAATTATCAACCAATCAACCTCTAGCGTCGGCCGTGAGAGCCGGCTCCGAAACCTCGATCGAATCGAAACGAACATCACTTCCGCCCTTTTCTATTGTACGATGAGGGCGTTTGTAAATCAGTCCCACCAAGGCCCTCCTCTTTTAATTCAACGTGCCGATACCACGTCTACTCTCGGACTGATCCTCGCACTGCATTCAGATACGCCGCAATCACCGGAGAGCCTGTGAAAACCAACATATACGGCGGCTTCGACTTTCGATTAAAGCTTTCTCTATACAGGACGACCCTACCGCACTATTTCACGAGCACCGAACGTTAACTACCGAAGGAGGACGGCGTTCTTGCTTTGGGACGCAACATTTGCATTACACCAGGAGCGGATCCTCTCGATCATGTCCACATTGGAACCTTCTACACTCCGTTGCTCCCCTCCCCAGAAAGTCGCTCAGCATCTTCGAGCTGTTGTTGAGAAGGCTAGCGAAGATGAAATCACCAAACAGCTTATCCACTTCGTTGATATCGGCTTGGTCCCACCCGCAGTCTTTGCACCATGGCTTTGCATATCACCAAAGTCGCTACACTCAGCCCTTATCCAAGCCATCTCCGCCGAGGTACGGCGACTGGCCATCAAGAAGCTGCGAAAGGATTTGAGATCGTGGCAATGGAGCCTGACTTGGGACTCAATCGGAGGCGTTCAGGGCTGTGTCGATCTTCTCAGTCGATTTTCGGCCAAAGAGGTCAAAGAGACTTGTCGCGCGATCGGGACCAGCGCGAAAGCTATAGATGGTGAAGTGAAAAGAGAGGAAGTCACCCAGCTGTTTTTGGCATTACAGCCTCGCTTTTTCCCAGTCACCCCCCAATCGAGCCAAGATGAGCGAACACTAAGCGCCCAATATCGACGTCTTCTTCCCAGTTGCACGAAGGAATTTGTCACCAATGTAATCGACGGAGATTTGAAAGGGAAGCAGGGCATCCCGCACGATGTGTGTCGGCGACTCCTTCTCCTACATTCGGATGCTCTGCAAGCCGCGGCACTCCGATACGTTTTCGAGAATCATCCTTCGGGAAAGGAGTGGCTCTGGCCTCTACTCCACGATTATCCGTCGGAGACTGCAGCCCCAAAAGGGTTCTCGGCATCTATGATGTTTTCATTCGTCATTCTCCACCGCTTGCTTGAGGAAGAAAGCCCACTCCTTTCGGCGGAACGTTGTATCCACGAAATTGTACAGCCTCTGCTAAAACGAGCTGTCAAGAAGAAGATCGATTGGTCGATGAAGCTGCAGATTGTAGACGTAGCGCTTAAATACTTGGAGGCACATCCGAATGTGGCAAAGAGCCTGGGATACGAGCGCAACGGTCTACTCCATCTAGTTTCCATGTGCTGGTCACGCAGACCAGAAATGTTCGAGACGCAGTTTACAGTACTTCTCACGTATTCCCATAAAAGTATCACAAAGGGCTTCTTTGTAGCGTTCGAACACCTTCTCATGGGTGTTCCGAGGTCTCGACGCTATGCCGTGTTGCAATTTTGCTACAAAAACGCTACTGGTCACGATCTCAATGTGGAAAAGGGCCTCAAAGGGGCCAAATGCTTCTTGTCATCAAGATTGCTTCATCAACTGCAAGCAGCAGAAGCTCTTGGTTTGTTCAGTCGTTTACGGTCCGCGCAAGGTGGCGAATTTGTCGGTCGGGCGGGAGATTGGGACTTTTTCCTGGGATCTGGTTCAACTCCAGACAGTAAGACCGGCGATGTAGACATGTGGCAAACGTTTCTTCTGCGACGAGCCGGTCACCAAGAAGAAGCCAAGAAGATCGCAATCAAGTGTATGCAAGCGCGGAAACAAGCAGCGGTGTCTAGCTCAACCCCGGAGCAACGTGCCTTCTATGCCGGGTCCGTTTTCAACTTCGCCGTCGCATGCGAATCGCTAGAGCTGTACCGGCAAGCTCATGAATGGGCACAACGCTTCATCCGGGACTCTCTAGTAGTAAAAGAGCTATATCAAAACCCAAACCTCGATGTGAGGGTGTTGCTGGCGGGCATACCAGAAAGCGTGGATAAGGGAGTTACGGCTACTGATCTTCGCCGGCGAGTCAAGCTTGTCAACCAGATCTTGTCTAGCTTGTTTGATAGAGCATGTATGGCCTTGCGTGAGCCATCGTTCTCGGTGCGTAGCTGGCATGGTACTCTATGTCTGTTCTCGCATGCGGTCAGGCACCGTATTGAGCGTTCAAACGAAGTCAAAGATGCGCTAGGGCTCTCCGAAGACGAGCTTTACGACGTTCTTTGGAAAGATACGCAAATTCTGTTGACCGCGGTAGAGCAAAAGGCCCTCGTACCGAGCCATAGCCGTCTGCATGTCGACTATCTTGGTGGCATCCTGGCCTACGGACGTAGGCCAATTCCTTTGATAGACGGACTGCCATCAACGTACCGGTTCTTTGACGATCTCGCAAAGGCTCGCGATGATATTTGGCGCAGATATCGCCCCACGGTGCACCCAGCCGCTGCTTCGCTCCCAGATCCATTCCCTCGCGGACTCCCGCTCCAGCATCTATGCGAGCCCTATACGTTGGATGATGCATCATTAGAAACGCTTGCACCCTATATCGCGTCTCGCCGGGATTTGGCCCTTTTTCTTGATCCGAGTCTCGCCCAGAGAGCTCTTCCTTCGGACGAGGAAACGCGGAGGGCGATTGGTGTATTCGTCGACGATTACTCCTACGCATTCAGTTTGCTCCTGCCGACGAGGCTGGGTAAAGAAGAAAAGGAAGCACGCATAGATCGAGCATGGACACATGCCATCAATGCGCTCAGCCAAGGAAGAATGAGCCCCGGAGAGGCGGTCCGTTATTGGCAAACAACGAGAGCGTACAGAGGCCTACCTTTGGGCAAGACAGAGACTGAGCGTTGGCCTTTATTGCCGACGTTCGATACTTCTTCACATACCATTGAAGTCGAAGAGTGGAATCCGATACCGGATGACATTGTCGAGAGCAAGAGTCGCACACTTGACAATTTGACGTACATTGATGTTTCGAAAAGAATTAGTGAAATTGCAAACGCAAAGGTGCATTCGACGGTAGAATACTCCATGCCGACTATACCAGGTGTAGAACGTCACGAAGTGTGGTCTACGGCTCGCATTGATCAAGCAAAAGCATTTCCAGATGTTCGAGAAGCTCAAGTGTTATCCAGTCTACTCTACCTTGACACCTTCAGCTCGACGAAGACCCGAATCTTGTCCAAAGCGTTTCCCTCATCTAGCGACCACATTCGATACCCAGCTGTATTTCTCGACGGACACTTTCTATCAAACATGAAATTGGAGAAGGATGCGGCCTTGTCAGTGCTCAAATTCCACAGGGCGAATGTGCCAGCACCGCTTCTTGCTCAGATCACAGACAACGCAATGAGGACATTAGATACGACAAGCGTAGACGCAGACGAGTACGTGGAAACCCAGAGAGTGGCCTTTCGACTTGTCGAACTTTTAGGTCATAGCGATAGACCTGGGCTCGCAGCGGACATAGCAGTCCGCACCATCGTTGGGCGGCCGGACGCCAGCTCATGGTAAGTCTCTGACTCGTGATTTACAATGAAGGCCCTGACAGTACCCAATCTATTGCTTCAAATATACTGACCCCTCCCCAAGGCATAGACGGCTGTTATCAGGCGGGTACTTCCGTCGTCTTCCAGCACAGGATGCAGAAGCCTGTATCAACTCGCTCGCGGATGGAATAATTGCCAAATTAGACGAACAGGCAAAGGCAAAGAAGGTCAGAATAGAGACGACCGACAATACAAGCTCGGATCCACCTGTAGGAGACGAACCCAAAGACCTAGCTCCTTGGGTCAAAGTAACTACCGTTAAGTTCCTTGCGCAACTACTCAGCGACACCGAATTCGTATCGGAAAACTTTGCTCTCTCGGTGCTCAAGAAGCTCATCGAGAAGGCTTCGCATGTCGACATCCGCCGCGAGGTCGTCAGCAGCCTGCTCAGCATGCTCAGGACCGCGCCACAAACCTCGGTTGAACAGGTCCTCGTCGCGCTGGAAGCTATTGTACCTATTGCTGGTAATATTAGGGAACGGCGGCCGATTACAGACGACGAGTGGACTCGCATCGATGAGACGCTGGAGCTACCGGAGCTCATGGCCTCGTTTTCGATTAGAGATGAAGCGCCCATGCTTTCTTCGCTGCTCAGGTTCCTGAGGTACCCACCGCTAGATCAGCCTACTTTCCCGCATAGCGGTGCATTTGTCGAGCGAATCATTATGCCGATCGCGGAGCACTTGAAGACACAAACAGGAAAATGGGCAAGTACCTCCATGTCAGCTTTTTGTTGCTCCACTGCTGTCTTTAAAGATCTCTTGAGAAGTTAGCTGACTGTGTAAACTCTAGGTATCTGTATTTCTTCGTAAGCACGGCTTTGACGAAGCCTTTCAACGCGAGCTCGACATACCTTTGCTCCCATGGCACAAGACGATCATGTCAGAGCTACTCATCTCCGCCCCCTCACACGTTCCCTTGTCATTCCTCGAAGATTATGTCGCATACCTAAGATTCAACGTGGAGCCCTCTCAACCCATCGCCTCACTCATTAAGAAGTTCAACAACGACCCATTTTTACGCGACACATCTTCGGTCCAAATATTCCTCACCCGTTTCAGCGCCGGTCCCACCATCGTCAAAACCGACAACAACTTCCCCATCATACAATTACTCCACACACCCTCACAACTCGTTGGCTCGATAACAACCAAGACTGTGCAAGAGCAATATCTCAAGCTGTACACCAGCGTGCTATGGCATGATACAGATAAGCTCCAAAATCTACGAAATATGACGGGAAGGTTGTGGGCAATGATGCCGGACAGCGAGATACCAAAATCATGGGCAGAGCTTCAAGGTCCTATTATCGAAGCTGTCGTGATGTATGTGGAAGGTCTGCGCACGAGGGAGTGGGACAGAGATGCCAAACGTCGCCCAGAATACCTCCCAGATACCTTCCAATACCGCATGTGGCTCCTCCGATACGCCGCCCAACACAGCCCCGAAGCAGAGTCCGGCGATCACGAAGCGCACTGCAAGAAGTTCGCCGACCGTGTCGCAAAAATTGCCGATTCTTTGGCAGGCGGAATCTATCACAAGAAGCTGCAACTACTGCAAGATTCGCTGAAATATCTGCATGACAAGAACCCGGCGCGTGTAGCGTGTTACCTTGGCGATATCAGTAAGACGAGGTTGAGTTGGTTAACAAAGCCGGATTTGCTGAGGGTGGAGCTTGCGGCGGGTTTGTTGAAGAAGAAGAGTGGCGTAAAGGGGCTTATGGATGAGGATTTAGAGAAGAGGGTGGAGGCGATGATGGAGAGTTGGAGAGCGAGCGAAAATGAGGAGGTTAGGATATTGGGGATTGGGCACGAGTGATTAGGGGTAGTTTACAGCCATGATAAAGTGCTGCATTCCTTAGCAAATACGAAGCCGCGTATTGAGCTTCGCGCAAACGGCTCGCTGACAGACCGTCGATTGCTCTCCTCCCGTCGTTGTTTTCAGTTTCTTTGCTGCGTTTGCGATACTAATGCGATAAAGCGCACAAAAGCGCTGTCGAATCATACAACGACGTTTACAAACCGTGTGAAGAAGGAAAGAGCATGCAGAGGGATAGTGACGGACGTGATGTACGAGCATGGTTCTGCGGAATGCGAAGGATGGAGCCTATACGCGCGAGATCGAACAGGAACTAAGATCGGGATGTGCGAATCTCGAGGTAAGCCTCACATCGTGTCGTGCGAATAGCAGAACGCTTGCCTAAACTTAACGAAACTGTGTGCGGTTATGGACCGATGGAATGGGCTGGAAGATTGGCATGGCCTGATGTCGGCGTGAGCTATGTACGATGGTTGTGTAAAAGAGCGCTAAAAGAGCGAGAGGAGTGTGATTGTGGTACGCCTTGAAACATGGGGAGATGAGACGAGTGGGCAGTACATGAGTGCGAGATGAGTCGCTCGCCGTGAGGAAGGTGGAAATTTCAGGACAACGTGAGATATCGGATCTGCCATAAGCCAAACATCCACCTCTCGCAACAGCTCATAAACACCTGTCACACAGCCAGACCAATGTAGTAGAACTTATCATTCATAGTTTCTAGCCTAACCCATGTGGATCCCCCAAAGTAACACAAGGAAATAAAAGTGGTGGCATAGCCAATCCGTCTAGAGAAGGTATATACAAAAACTGCAAACCCAAATGTAATGTACACATGTACATCAATCGAAGTCTCGAAGAGACCAAAACGCCCCTGCCAATGCCGATTACTCACTCAAGCCACATCGCTCCGATTAAACATTCACTGGTAAAGCTGAAGTGAAAAAGTTCCTTGCAGCTCCATGCACATGCTCGTTATGACCCACTGCCATCATGGTGAGATGGGAGGAGAGAGCAGACTTAGAAAGACATCAACATAACTGCACCAACAAGCCCAAACAGTGCCCCCGCAGTATTATGGCTAGCCGCACCAGGGAACTCCTGAACAGGCGGCGCAGTCCCGTTGCCACCCGTCGGGGCAGCAGCGCCACCGGTAGGCGCGCTGGGCATGGGGTAAGCGGCCGTATCGGTCGTGATAGTCGGGTACGGAGGCGGCGTAGCAGAGGTCTCAAGAGTAGTCGGCGAAGTCTCCGTCGCAGGGGGAGGAGGAGAAACCTCGGTCGTACCTGGCGGCGGGGGATTGGACGAGACGGTAATGGTGATGGAGGTCGAAGTCGTGCAGGAAGTAGATCCGCTGCTCGCCGGAGGAGGTGGGGGCGGGGGCGTGGTAGATGTAGTGCAGGTGGTTGACTCGCTTGATGGCGGAGGCGGGGGAGCGGTAGTCTCTGGTGGAGGC
>Ga0247733_1000358_pt1 | contig 19122 bp, 17 predicted proteins | sample UWRJL043104R2_FD_180932 | JGI IMG/M metagenome (GOLD analysis project Ga0247733, IMG submission 180932) | Plant litter microbial communities from Arlington Agricultural Research Station in Wisconsin, United States - UWRJ-L043-104R-2 | ecosystem: Environmental > Terrestrial > Plant litter >...
CCGCTTGTGGGGGGGGGGGGGGGGATTACTGTATATAGTAGCTCAGCATGTATGTATAAAGTATTGCTTGTTCACAATCTGCGCTTGAAGTCTTCTTAGTGCAAACCCTAGTGCAAACCAAGTACTCCATAAATGCAGTTAACACGCAAGTAGACCGTAACATCAGTGTATCTCAGTGCATTTGCAAAGGTCAAGGAAGGGTACCATACAACACACATAAACACACTTCAAAGCTCTAGAACATCGTTTGAAAGTTGATATTATCCCAGAAAGACTAAAGCCCAAAAATTACACGAGATTGATATCCGCAAGTCATGACCAAGGCCGAGTATCTCATCCTCACCAATCCGCACATGTCCAACATCGTTGGTGTCCTCACAGATTGCTCCGCCCAAAGAAGGTTTCTAGATTCGGGTAGGCAATACATGTAGAGAGGAACGATAGGTAGAATCGGAAAATGCTGTTGGCTACCATAGTACAAATTTCGACCGTTTCTTTACTGCAAAATGTATTTTGTTTACCACTCCCGGGAATGTGCAAGCGCGAGCCTGCAGGGGGGCCGTCGAGACACCATAAAACGCCCACACCGTAGATATCGAATAGGAGATGACGGCAATCGAAGCACGGATGTGCAACACGGCCGTCGCGATGTCGACGCGGAGCATCGGTCGGGTTTTCTATCTCCTGCGGACGCAGAAGAAGAGACCGCTGCGACCGAGGAACCACAGACAACCGAGGAATCGAACAAGGGCGAGAATAGCAGTCGAGAGCAAGAGGAAGTTGAAGAAGGCCGCAGTACGTTCTGTACCAGTTGTCTATATCCATGTTAGCAACATCTCATACTCAGTAGAACAAGTAGCTTACCTTGAAACCGAACTGGGTCAAATCTTCTTGCGTAACGGCGAGACCAAGGAGCGCGTTCATACCGATCCATGCGGTCGTCAAATGCGTTCGGAAGGACTTGTACGAATCGTCGAGGGTCTTCTCGCTCGACTCGACGGGCGGGACATAGGGAGCCAGCGCGCGCTTGACAGTAGCCTCAAACTGGCTGTCGATGTCGGCTTGTGGTAAGTCTGGCTCTTCGATGACCGTATGCTTGCCGTCGCTAGCCTTTTCCGTTTTAGCAGATGGCAGCGCCTCGGACTTGTCGGAACCCTTGGTACCCCAAGAAACATCATGCCAATTGCTGAAGGCATAGACGTTGAGGATGTTGACATAGGACGACATGATAAGGAGATACTGCGGGAACGAAGTGAACATGTGCCAGGGGTCCATGTACAAGAACGAAGCCACGTAGTAGAGACCAAAGGTAGAGGCCAAAGCGAGGAGAATGATACCAACACCCGCCTTGTCGGTAAAGGATTTGAAGAAGTCCTTGGCGGAGCCGGTCTCGATGCCTCGGGATTCGGGATTCGTAAAGGCCTGGACGACAAGGTAGATGGACAGGATGATGATGTAGAACTGAATGAGACCGAAGACGACAAAAGATGCCATATACGACCACCTAGAACCTTTGGGTCGATTACCAAGCGCGAGAATGAACTGCAGACCCAAAAATGCGAGGTACAGATAGTTCAAGATGGTGTTGAAGACAGGAGTGACGTCGTTTCCGAAGGGCCAAGCATTGCGCTTGCCGTCATCTGACGGTTTGCCAACCAGATCCATGATAATGGTAGTCGTGAGCCAGAAAGAAGCCAGGGAGAACCAAGAAAGAATAGTCTGGAAGACGTTGTACAACATCTGAATGTGGAAGAAGAACATGCGGATGATGTTGTGGCCACTCTTGTACATGCGGCCAAAATGCATCAGCGAGTAAATACCGGCGGCGAAGGAACCGTTGAGCCAACGACGACGCTGGCCGATGAACTCGGCGGCACCTTCGGGTACGTCCGTTTCGCCCTTGGAGGCTTTGACGTAGGTCAGATGCCACTTGGAGCCGGCCTTGGCGACCAGCTCGAAGCATAGAATACGATCTTCGGCCAAGAACATGTTCTTCTTGAAAATGTTCATGCCCTCAATACCCTTCTTTCCGAGGATCTTGGCGAGCGTGTGATCGCCGTGGAAGTACTGCTCAAGCGGACGGCCCATGATGGCGCGGTAGCGGTAGGCCGAGAAGGCACCGGGCAGCACAGACACGTAGCCAAAGGACGACTCGAGCGGCTTGTCAAGAATGTTACTGATCTTGTACTCGAAGTTCTGGGCAGCAATAAGCGGGTTTAGCAGGTTCTTCCAGCCACGACCCAACATGGCGTGGATCTCACCGCAGGCACCGCCGAGGTCCTTGTCGTTGTAGAAAGCCTCCCACAGCGCGAGCAGCGACTTGGGGCCGGGCTTGGTTCCTGCGTCGAGCAAAATGCACACCTCGGGGTTGAGGATGCGGCCAAAGGCGGTGAAGAGCCAGCGATGAGAGTTGATCTTCTTGGTGTTCTTCTGCTTGAGGCAGAACATCATCTGGACGGGCGGAAGGGTGCTCGCGCTGTCGTCGTGCGGGCGGATCAGCTGCTGGTTGGGCGTCACAGACAGCTGTGTCGTGTACTCGAAGATATGGGCCGTCGTCTCCTTGCCGTCAATGTCCTTCTTCATCAGGCCGTCCTGGTAGATGCCAACGGTCGCGAGCAGGTCAAGCGTGCCCTTGTCGCAAGGGTCGATGCCGTCGAAGACGAGGCATACGACGATCTTCTGCCAGGCAGGACCGCCCTTGTTCCAGAACTCGGATTTCTTGAGGTTGACAATGTCGCGGATGTTTTGCATGACACCGTGCAGGGTGCGAGCGGTGAGCACCTTGTCTTCGTTGTAATAGGTGACGGCAATGAGCAGCTCCGTGTGGCGGTTGTACATGGCCGGTCGCAGATTGTAGCCGTTCTTGAGGGTGAAGTCGTTGGGGTCGCATGTCGCAGCCGTGTCTGGCACCTGTCAGCGGCGTAGCCGAAACGTCAAAATGTCACTTACATCGCATGTGGGTGAACTCCTCGCTGCCGCTCTCCAAGTCATTGCGGTACTTGGCCTGGATGGCATTCTGAATGGCGCTAGGCACGGGGTAGTCGGCGCTGAGTACGGAGCCCTGTACGAGCTTGACCTTACGCGTCAGGCCGCGCTTCAGCCCGCCGGCACCAACGGCTCCACCACCGGGCTGCTGACGCTGCCGCCACGCCTCTGTGGAACTCGTCTCGCTCCTCGCGTACGGCGAAGTCGCCCGCTGTGGTGCGCTGCAGAAAATTAGCCTCGTCATCAACCCCCTTTCGTCAAGGTAAAACTCACCCGAATTCGGTCGCCGGGTCGTAGCCGCCCGTGGCGGAGTAGACGTCAGAGCCGGTGTGCGAGCGAGTCTGGGGCGCATCGGATGCGTACGTCTCGGTCAGAGAGTAGGTGCTCTGCGGCCGGTCGTCGCCGAAGTTGTGGCCGCCGGGCCCGTAGACATTGTGGTGGTCGTCAAACGGACCGGTCGGGTTCAACAGCGAACGGCCGACCTCCTCCTCCTCGTGGCGGTTGTCGTAGGGATGCTGCACGTGTTAGCCTGGCGATGGAAGTATTGCTGTGAGTGACGTACGGGAGCGTGTGGGTCGCCATAGACGTTGTTTCCCCCGGGTCCTCCTTGGTAGGCCATGGTGTGCGGCGATCCCAAGCAGCAGGATGCGTGGCGGGGCTAGTGATGGTGGGAGATGGGAGACAGCGAGGAGATGTGTAGCTCGCACGGAGGGAGTGCAGAGGTAGGTCGATTAAAAAGAGGAGAGACTGTCGGAGCGGCTGAGGTGCAGACTGGGGCCAGGTAAAAGGGGTCTAACTACTAGTAGCCGTGAGCGTGCACGGACCGTTTCGTGAGCGGAGTGGAATGAACGTGAAACAACCCTGGCATGGCAGCAGACGACGGCCAAGGCGGGGTGATGTCAGCGGGACAACGAAGGTGTGCGATGCGGGCTCTACGCTGTCGTGTTCTTTATACCTCGCCTCGCGCACACGCCGGGCGAAGGCGAAGGCGACGGCGACGGCGACGGCAACGGCCACGGTGAATGCAGCGGTGGAGACGCTGCTGTGGCGCAGTCCCAGTTGCTGGGACAGCATGACGGGCTCTAAAAATAAACGCGCTGTGAAGGCCCATTGGGGAGCAGGTCAGATTAGCGGTCCACAAGCGTGTTGGCGGCAAGCGCTCCGCCTCAGCACGACGGCGCGACGAGCAGAACCGCTGCTGAACAAGACGGTGTGCATGCACCATCCAGGCACGCCACTCTCCACGCCCACAGTCCATTCTGCTGTAGTAGGCAAATGTGACCATGTACCCCCTATGCCCCCGGTTCACGCCAGCGGTACAGCCGACGCCCGCATCCTCTACGGCCACCGTCTACAAATAGGATGCGAGTGTCAGCAAGCAAAATACCCTCGAGGCTGCATAAGACAAACATCCCGGCGGCGATCCGCAGCCGGGAGTGTTGACATTTTGCTGCCGAAAGGGGCATGCTTTCGCCTGAGCATGTGTACTTGCGGCTGCGTTGGAGGCTGCGTTGGAGCTGCTCCAGGCGAGCTGCCCTTCTTCAGGTCGCGCCTAGCTTACCGAAGAAGATGCTGCGCGCTCCGTCCAGATCACAAGCAGAGGCTGTCGGCCTTATGGTGCAATCTCATATTGTATTGTACATCCCCGACATCCATGCGCTCGGGTCTTCCCCGTTCGATGGCCGTAGCCGCAGGGAGTTAGGCGCCGAATAGGCGCGTCGCAAAGAAGAACTTGGGCATTGCTCTGTGTCTGGAAGGTCAGCAAGATTTGCAACCCACACGACAAATTGCAGACCCAGCTGAGCTGTCGTCCGGCGGATGCGCTCTCACGGCGGCGGTTCTGTGTACACGACAAGCATGCTAAAAGGACACTCACTAGCCGCACGCGCCGAACAACACTAGGCGCCCTACCATTCTCACGTCTGAACTATCTGCCTTGGCATGGCCCTCTGGCCCGTCAGAATGAGCAGCCTTGTTGTTGGCCGGCAGGCGCGACCCGCTTCGCCTCCGCCTCTGCCCGCGCCACACCCTCTCCCATTGAGTCCATCGTACGTGAAACTCAATTAGGCCATCGCTGACGGAAATGCATCCTGCAGTCCCAACGTCTGACTAATTTCGACGTCCACACGGCCCACGACACACGGCCACTCGCACCCGTACTGGCTGTCATCCCGGGCGCCGATGATCCCTGGACATGGCTACGCTTCCTCGAGCACTACCCAAATCAAACAACCATCAGTCCACTATTGCAGCAACCACCGGGCGTCCAGCACTTCCGCCTCTTCCTCCAACAGATGCATCTCATGCCGCCATAGATATTGCTGAAGATGGGGAGTTCACGCACCCGGATCACGACATTCCCCCACGAAGCTATGACGGAATCGACACCTTGGTCGTCGTCTGCTGCCATGCTATATTCCACCCGGATGCCTCATCGTCAAATTTTCCGCTAAAGAGCCCTTTGGATGAAAGAAACTGGCACCTCGCGCCTTTCCAAAAGTCGAACCCGGCCACCGGGAAGCCGGGCGAACACGAGACATTTGTCGCTCACGTTATCGCGGGGTTGACAGTTGCATCTCTTGCAGGAAACACGTTGCTAGTACTCAGTGGCGGTGCTCCGAAGAAGCCCCTTACCTCCAAGAGCGAAAGTCGATCCTACCTCGACGCAGCACTCGCCCACGAGCTCGCCGAAGGACACAAAGGTGGTGGCCGCGCCCAAAACCTCTTTTCCAGCGGACGACTGCTACTCGAAGAGCACGCCAGCGACTCCTTCCAGAACCTGTTGTTCTCAATCCTACTCTTTCGCCAGACTACCGGTGGCTACCCAAAGCACGTTCGCATCATCACACACGCCTTCAAAACGAAACGTTTTCTGGACTTACATGCTCCAGCGATCAAATGGCCTTCTAATCGCGTACAAGTGCAGGGTATCGACCCCGTCATGTCGATTCTGGAGCTTGAAGAGACGGTAAAAGGTGAAGAGGAGTACGGGTATGCGCCATGGGTGCAGGATTCATTGGGTACGGGCGAGAAGCTTAGTCTGAAGAGGCAGCAGCGAGGATGGGACGAAAGTGCAGCAAAGGAGCTCGGAGAGGGTTTGGAGAAGAGTGTTTGTGAGCTCCTCGCCGGCAACGTATCTGTGAACCTGCCGTGGAGTACAGCAGAGTCGTCCACCGAACAGACCTCCACATTGAATTAGGGCCAGTAGCAAACCGATATGTACCTCTAAACGCGGGATCCCAACCCACATCACCATTGACAGCTTGCAAACGACATGAAACTAAGGCATAGCAGCACGGGGAACTCCATACGCATGGGTCGTGAACACCATCTCAATGATCAAATTACATCTGGCCGTCCACACAATACCACATCATCACCTGAGGGCACCCAATGCACTTCCTTCAGCCTCCCCACTGGTATCTTCTTCTCTTGATCATCTCGCCTCTCATCGGGAATAACGGTCACACCCCCTTTGCCCAACCACGTCGGCGCTACAGTTATGATAACGGAGTCGACGAGGTGCAAATACCGTGGCGAGAGGAGATCGTTTATCACTGTTCCGCCACCTTCGACCATGACTGACTTTACGCCTTCACCGGCAAGTAAGGAAAGGATGGTATCCCAATTCATACTGCCATCCTCTTGCTCCTGCTTTTTGGTCAGCGAGAAAACTCTCCCACCGACGCCCTCCAATAACATCTGCTTCTCTTTGAGCTTTTTGGGTTCTTGTACGATAACGTCTTCCAATACAAGAACCCATGGAGCCTTCCCTCGCCCCTCCTTCGCCAGCTTGATGACCTTGCTCTCCCCACTAACATCCCACCGCCCCCTCGGGTCCAACACTACAGGTCTCGGTTGGCCCTGTAATCCGTCTCCTCCATATCCACCCACGCCGTCGATCCGGCAGTTCAGAGAAGGATCATCGGCAATGGCGGTTCCGCAGCCGATTAAGATGACATCGTGTTTTGAGCGCAGGTAGTGTGTCATTGATTTGGAATGAGGGCCTGAGAGTGCGGTTTGGACCCCTGGCGAAAGGGAGAGGGACGAGTCCAGAGAGGTTGCGTAAGTCAAGGTGACGAAAGGTTTGGTTAAGGTAGCAGTGTTGGTTGTTGGGGGGAGGTAGGGGTCGATGAGGGCGGCTTGTGAGATTGGAAATGTGAGAGCTTCTCGCGGAGGTGCCATGATTATGAACAGTGGAAGAAGCGAGGATGTCCGGCTTTCTGTCTATTGACTATGACTGAATATAAGAAAAAAATCTTTTCGGACTCAACAGGTCCCCCGAAGTTGGAACTGTGGTTTCCGGCTGTCAATTTTAGGCTTGAAAGGCGGAGGTGATACCCAAGTTGGTGATGCAAGCTGTGTCGTATGCGAGGCAATGCGCCGCTAGTACAAGACGACAAGTGCTCTCACCCCTGTGACTGAGCTTTACAGACGACAATTCTGCACCCAACCTTACGGACAACCTCGAACGGCAATGAGGACAAAACTTGGAGATGTGAACAGAGGCCGGACCCCCGCGCTTACTAAGCACAAACATCAGGCAGCGGCGACGTGAGATTCCTTGGCACCCCACGTTCACCAGCGCTCAAGTTTGGTCATCTTTTCTCTTACATCTTTCACTGTATTTCCTTTAGCGTTGTCTTGAGGCCGTCACCCTTTTGCACTCGCTCCCTCTTCTACTTTAGACACCTTCAAGTGTAGACACCGTCAGCGAACACACCGCGCCTGACGCAATCTTCGCCCCGCATCGCACGCGATCGACCTTCAACCACGCCGGTCGAGCCGAGGCAACCTCATACAATACCGCCACGATGATGAAAATATGGTCTATGGTACGTGTAGAAACGGGCATATCACATAGCGACTTTGGCAGAGCGGGGAGAACAGTGGCTAACTCTTGTACAGAAAAAGCAGCAGCAGCAGGACGAGGCGGCAGCTGCTGCGACGAGCAAGAAAAAGAAAGTCACACCCGCCCAGCTACGAGCGCAGAAAGGTACTTTGAGTCCAGCACGAACATGCGACTATGGGCTCATTTAGAATGTAGATCTCGAAGAGCTATCTCTCGGCGCGACAATGAAGACGCACTTCCCGAACCCCGACGATATCCTCAACTTCAAGTTGACGATCGAGCCCGACGAGGGCATGTACAAGGGCGGCCAATTTGCATTCGACTTCAAGATCAACCAGAACTTCCCCCATGACCCGCCAAAGGTCAAGTGCACACAGAAGATCTACCACCCGAACATCGACCTGGAGGGCAACGTGTGTCTGAACATTTTAAGAGAGGACTGGAAGCCGGTGCTGAATCTGAATGCGGTGGTCGTTGGGTTACAGGTGCGCACATGTAGATACACGAAGGATGACTGTGAATCATGCTAACAACATGCAGTTCCTCTTCCTCGAACCGAACGCGTCCGATCCGCTGAACAAGGAGGCTGCCGAAGACCTCAAGCAGAACCGAGAAGGCTTCAAACGCAACGTGCGCGCGTCACTGGGCGGTGGTACCGTGAAGGGGCAGGTTTTCGACCGGGTATTGAAATGAGCGGACATGAACAACGACGGCACACATCCCTCAGACAAGACATGACGGTGGAATAGACGGAGATCACGAGCTTGCCAGCAGCCGTCTCCAATGTGGATTGAGTCTCCAGTACGCTGATCGCCGCGCATAAGGCTTCGGAAGAGGAGGGAAGCACGGCGCATATCTTAGAACCTGGAGTGAGCATTTGAATCTCCATTTGAGTTTGGTGTAAATAGGAGCGTGGCGTATGCACATATAGATTGAGTCCCTAAGTTCATCTCAAACGGATACAATTATTTGAACAACGTCATAGGATCCGCGCGCTTGGGGAGAAGACGATGTGACACGGTCGTGCCTTGCGAGAAACGGAGGGCAAGCATGCACCATCCCGAAGCCTAGGCTAAATACGTGCCTCGGAGACAGGCTTCTCTCCCCGACGAGTCATCTCTCATTGGGCTGGGGCTGGTGTCATCCCTTGCCGCCGATAATCGGTCCGTCGAAATGGACGGTGGTGTGGTCCAAGCTCGAAAATCCAGTGGGCCTCTCCGACTCAGAACGTAATCGTATATAATCCGACCCTCTCCAGCTTCCCCCTCCTCTGCACCCCCATAAAATTTCACAATGGCTTCCCGACCTGCTTCCCGAGTTCTCCGCCAGACCGCACGGCAAATTGCTGCGCCTGCCGTGCAGAGACGGACTTTTGTCTCGGCTCTCAGTGCTGCTCGCGCCGGTGCGACAGCTGCTCCCAAGGCGGCCGTCACCACCTCTTTCCAGCAGGTGCGCGGCAAGAAGACGATTGACTTTGCCGGCCACAAGGAGACCGTCTATGGTACGTCAGATGCTCACATATGGCAAGCGGGATACGTCGCTAACGAGCACCAGAGCGCGAGGACTGGCCAAAGGAGAAGCTCCTCGTAAGTTAGGCGAGGCCAATGGCATCAGCAACCATCTCAAGGAGAGGAGAACTAACGGTCATGCCAGGAATACTTCAAGAATGACACTCTCGCTCTTATCGGCTACGGCTCGCAGGGCCACGGCCAGGGCCTCAACCTCCGCGACAACGGCCTGAACGTCATCGTCGGTGTACGGAAGAACGGCACCTCGTGGAAGGAGGCCGAGCAGGATGGCTGGGTCCCCGGCAAGAACCTGTTCGATATCGACGAGGCCATTGGCAAGTCGACCATCGTCATGAACCTCCTCTCGGACGCTGCTCAGTCTGAGACGTGGCCGGCGATCAAGCCCCAGCTGACCAAGGGCAAGGTAAGAGAACCCCAATCGTATTTCAACATCAGACTGACTCCTCCAGACCCTCTACTTCTCCCACGGCTTCTCCCCCGTCTTCAAGGACCTCACCAAGGTCGACGTGCCCACGGACATTGACGTCATCCTCGTAGCCCCCAAGGGCTCCGGCCGCACCGTCCGCACCCTCTTCCGTGAGGGCCGTGGCATCAACTCCTCCATCGCCGTCTTCCAGGACGTAACGGGCAAGGCCCAGGAGAAGGCCATCGCCCTCGGTGTCGCCGTCGGCTCCGGCTACCTGTACGAGACCACCTTCGAGAAGGAGGTGTACTCCGACCTTTACGGCGAGCGTGGCTGCCTCATGGGCGGTATCCACGGCATGTTCCTCGCTCAGTACGAGGTTCTCCGTGAGCGCGGTCACTCCCCGTCTGAGGCCTTCAACGAGACGGTCGAGGAGGCTACCCAGTCGCTGTACCCGCTCATCGGCGGCAACGGCATGGACTACATGTACGCTGCCTGCTCTACCACCGCCCGCCGCGGTGCCATCGACTGGAGCAAGCGCTTCAAGGACACCCTGAAGCCCGTCTTCAACGACTTGTATGACTCGGTCAAGGATGGAAGCGAGACGAAGCGGTCGCTCGAGTTCAACTCGCAGCCCGACTACCGCGAGAAGTACAACCAGGAGCTCGAGGAGATCAACAACCTGGAGATCTGGCGTGCGGGTAAGGCTGTCCGCTCTCTCCGCCCTGAGAGCAAGAAGTAGATGTTGTACTAGCACATGGACGTGTGGATCAGACGAGCGTGTAGGCATAGCTTTCTTTATCGGCTCTTGGCTTCGGTTTTTTAGGCTGTTTGGGCGCCGCGGACTTTTGCTACGACTGAGTTTTGGATCCTAGGTCAAAGGTCGGTCATATCAAAAGCAATGTTACCATTTCGAGAAATTTCCGTTCCATATTTGATCCTGCAACATCTGTATCTTCCACTGCGCTTACCAACAGTCTTTAATGAACTTTACTACCGCCATTTTTGTCTTTCTGCCACGCATCCCAAAGCTCCTTCGGTGTCCTCTCCTTCACTACAGCTTTCACACCAAGCACCCTCCCAACAAGACTCGCACCAAACAACACAAGAAACGTCATGACGAACTCCACACTTTGCCACAACCACAACCACAATCCCGCTTCATTCCCCCCCTCCAAGCTCAGAAACACAGGCCAATTGTCAAGTTCCCAAAAGATAACAAAGAGCTGGAAGGGTATCCACCAGCCGCCCAACATCCACCTCGCGACCATCTGCGGCGCACTTTTCGGATCATCCGCCGACGCAGTAATCACGCCATTCAAGTTCCAGAAAAATAAAGGCTTGGTGGAATCACTTGGATCCGTCCACTCCTCCACCACCACATCGTCGCTCCAATCGTCCGGCAGCTTTCCACTGCCTCCAATCCGACTCCGTCGAAGCATGTGATCGGCGCGACCCCAGTTGTGGCGTACATACTTTGGCACTGTGATGATGAGCCCGGGGGCCACGACTCGACATTGGGCGTCTATCTGGCCGCCTGCGGACGCGGAGTAGGTGTTGAGCGTGGTCCCGAGCCGGACGGTGATGCTGCCCCGGACGAGGCGCAGATGTTCCGTGTGTGTGGTGTGGAAGTGGAGGCCGGATGTCCAGTGGGAGGTTGGGTGGAGGTGGATGGTTGTTTTGAGCTTGGATGAGGGGGAGCTGGTGGAAGGGGGGGATGTTGGAATGTGGTAGGTTACGAAGTCGACGCCGGGCCGGTGGATTGGGGACGTTCCGGGTGGGCGGGGGTCTAGGAGGTGGGCTTCGGGTTGTTTAATGGGGCGGGTACGCATTTTGGGGGGTAGGGCGAGTGCTTTGGTGGTGTGGTGGATCTGGGATTGATGTGTTGGTGGACGGGCATGGAGTGGTTATGTAGGTCGGGGTGTCAGGGGAGAGAGACTTGGTGCTTTGGTTGTTTGTTCCTCGGTAGTATTTGCAAGCAGTAGTTATCTGGACGGTAGCATTGGGTATTGGGGGTTGTTAGGTCAGCAGCGGAACAGGTCCGCTCTAGCTGCCTAAGCTCGTGTATTGTGCGTCCGGGCTTTTTCGTTAGTGATTTGTCTTATGTTTGGTTGATGCAAAGTTTCGAGTGTATTATTAGATGCGTGATGTGATGCCACGTGGGTAGTGTGAGTTGTGGTGGGTTGTTATCAAGCGACGCATGCGTGTGGCTCGAGGATACACCTTGGCGGCATACCAATACGAGAACAGGGTTGGCCAGTAGCATTGAGGCTTCATGATAGATCATGGACGATTCATCTATGTGGAAGACGAGTGTGCGTGATACTGACGTCTGAAGCGCAGTATCGCATTGTTAAATCGTAGCCTCGAGCATTCGACCCCAGGCTGTCCTCAGCAAGGCTGTTTATAGCAAGGTATCTTCACCATGGCTTTTCCTGACATGATGTCCTCAGTTACCAGGAGGCAGCCACCGTAGTGCTTCACAGCGTGTTCACCACCGATGTACCTGCCTACCAGCCTGCCCACCACGCACCTGCGAATTAGTCCAGTCCGTGCGAACAGCCATCTCGACCTCGTCGTCAACACTTACCCACTCCATCTCACCTGCAGCCGTAGCTTGGCCGGTAGGAGCCCTTAATCCACGAGCAACGCGGGGGCCTTGAGGTCAGACTAGCACCAGAAGGAGTGGGGTAGACGGGGGATAGTCTCACCATGGCCCTGATACTGTCTGTTCTCCTTGAGCGCTTCCTCACGTGCTGCAGCGCCCTTGATCGCGAGGTCGGGAGAAGTGCCACCGGCATTCGCCTGCGAGAGTACCTCCGGCTTCTTCTGGTTCTCAGGGACGTTCTCGCGGTCCTTGATGAAGTCTTGAATGAGATAGCAGTACCGGTGCATGGCAGCGACGCGTTCATCCAACTGATCCACCAAGCGACCGTCACCCATTCGAGCCACCTCCTTGCGTAGGTCGCGAAGAGCACGAATGTCAGTCTCGAGATGGCTACCGGCGTCGCGGATCAGCTCGATGTCCTTGGCTGTCCAACGCGTGCCGCCCATAGACTGCTCCTCGTAGTGGATGACGAGCGCGTAGGCACGAGCTGTGACGGCCATGAGGTGGTCGGTTTCGTCCTGGTCGCCCGCTTCGGCTTGAATGGAGGGGCGGCCAGGAAGGGGAATGTGGTTTGGATTGACTGAGTCTAGGGGCGACAGGCTGCTAGACTCATGGCGGTTTGGTCGGCTGGAGGAGTGCCGATCATCGTCTGAGTAGGGCGGGGTGTGTGTATTCGCTCCGCGGTACGTCGGACGGTACGAGTTCCAGCGGCGGGGGATACGGCCGTAGGTCATGGCTGAGGCTGGGTTGAGGGTGAGTTGTTTGGGGGTGAGAAAGCTTTACGAGAAAAGATTTTGAGTATGAGGCATAAGGAGGTACGCGGGTTGTGCGTAGTGAAAGAGACACGATGCTCATAGTGAAAGGCCGGGAGCCATCACGCTCCCTCTACTGCTCGCCTACCCGTTGGCCCTCCGTAACATAGCTCTTATTCTAAATGATGCTATCAGGCTCCACCGTATGGTGAGTCTTTGATAGCAACTGCATCGCTCCTGCTGGTTTGAAGTCGTTCTCGGAAAGTCACAAACAATTCTCTTGATTCCACCCAATGTTTACCGATGGCGAGTTGGCACAAACATGGAGAAGGAGCGTCCGAGGTCACTTGGAGTGCTCTTCAAGCCAACAAGTGCCATGGTAGAGCTTCGAGCCCGTCACCTTGTATACGTTCCTCACAGCGACCATGGGAAGAATGAGCCTTCCGGATCTGGCCGTGTTGATAGATGGCTACTGCAAGGATAGCCGGGTTGCCGTAGCAAATCGCGGAGCTACGTGCACGGACCACGCGCTAATTGCGCGTGCGTGATGGTTCACTTCATGCCAGCCACACAACAAACCGTGGACTCCCATCCTCCCAGCCCAAGACACGTCTTACACCAAGACCCGCCGTTCTTTCGCTCAATTGTGCCCGGTCCTCCCTCTCACACATCCACAGAGCTTCACGACACCGGCATGGCTGCTTCGCGTTGCTGAGAAGCGTCGACGTGCCCGTCCCGTCGCGTCAGAGCGACGAAACTCGATCCTGCCCCTCCACCCCCGTCCGCACACGACGTCCACCTCCACCGCAGCTATCGCTACGCATGGCAGCCGTAGCTGTACCGCCTTCGCCTCAGGTCATCGACGCCATGGCCACCCGTCGCGTGCCCCTCGCAAACCTGCAGAATGCCACCAACTCGCCGTTACGCGCGACTGCCGTGGGCGGAAAGCGCCAGCGCTCCCATGCCAGTGAGCAACGCGACGTCCTATATGGCCAGCCACCTACCAAGAAGCCCATGATCGAGGTCGACGATGCAGAGTCGCGCCGTACTGGACTTGTCCGCAGGAGTGGGGCTCCGACAACCGCCCTTACTAGGAGGCTGGAGGCTGCTCGAGATGAAAAGATCCAAAAACCGGCACCGAAGGCTGTCGACAGGACGCAGCGTGCTACGAATGAGAACCTGGATCAGATTCGCCAGTGGCAGAAGCACTACCGCACGCAGTTCCCGCGCTTCGTCTTTTATTTCGAGAGCATTCCAGAGGACATCAAGTACAAGGTCTGGAAGCAGGCCTATGCACTTGGCTCCGTATGTATACCGCCCTGCCTTCACATACACCACTGACATGAAGATAGCGCGAAGCCAAGTTCTTCTCTCGCGAAGTCACTCATGTCATCACCGCGCGCCCTATCCCCGCCGACATTGACTCGAGCTCCTCGTCGACTGCTAAGGGCACCGTCAACCCAGCACAGCTTGAGTCCAAGAGGTCCGTCTTCGACACTGCGCTCCAGAAGACGAACAACAATGGCGACATCTTATACAAGGCCAAGGACCTGGGGATGAAGATATGGCCCGTGGACAAGCTGCAGCGGATGATGGACGCCATGTTCAACACGGCTACTGGCGAGGAGGTATCACACAATGACACGCGTCACGGTGCTGCTGCTCCTCAAGCGAGGGGCCGTCAAGCCGATCTTCGAAAGCTGCTCGACAACGAAAAGTTGAACGACCGCGACTACTCGGTAGCGTCCCTGGACTTGATCCCGCTGCGTGGCTACTACATCTACGTTTACGATATGGATGAGGCGACGCGTCCAGTCATGGTTCGAGAGTACGCCAAGGTCACGAAGAAGGAAGACGGCAAGTGGCCGCAGTTCCGCATTTCTGGGACCGGAAAGTGCCCGTTTGTGGAGGATCGTGACCACGCTCGCAGGCAACAACAAGAGGAGCAGGAGGCACAGAGGGCACGCAGGGCGGCGGTGGCGGTACCACGCACACGAGCAGCGACGGCTATGGAGGAGAAGCGTGCGCTGGGAGAGAACAACAACCTCGCTCGACGTCCGAGCGCTCCGTCACTGTCTGTCAAGGCGGAGGGAGAGAAGCCTCTTGAGGCCTCCAATATGGTTCCCACGAAGCGGAACAACGCCGACAGCATGCCTCCCATGTTTGGAAGTGCGCAGGCCAGCCTTCGTTCTCTGCCACGATTCATCGGTGGCGAACCCATCGCCTCCGGTCTGCAGCAGTCGAACATCACCTCCGCTATCCGATCCCAGATGATATCATCCACCTCAGCTGCCCCGGGCGCTCGAGCCGGACAAAGCAAAGAGGTCAACCAGCTGAAGAGAAAGGTACTAGAGAAGAATGTTCCCTCAGCAAACACGAACAGCGGGCAGTCGTCCGTAATGAACGACATGAGGGCGGCGCTGAACGGCGATCTCATGCAGCCTTCGCGAGCAGCTAAGCGCAAGGCTCAAGAGACGCTTGGATACATTCGCGAGGATTCTGTCGAGGCTGAGAGACACGCTCGGAAAGCTGCAGTCATTCGCAGAAGGAAGACGGCGGAGAAAGAGCTCAAGCCCGGCTACTGCGAAAACTGCAGGGAGAAGTTTGCCGACTTCGACGAGGTATGTGGCTCTTGCTTTACACATTTCGATATATGCTAACTCAAGACAGCATGTGATTTCGAAAAAGCACAAAAAGTTTGCTGTAACCGCAGACCACTGGTTGGAGCTTGATCAACTGCTGGCCCAGCTCTCTCGCGAATAATCTTACGACCACTCAGCCCCGCTACTTGACAAAGATACCTACGGCATACATTTTCCTTTTCTCAGTTCTCTTCTCTCTGCCCACTGGCGCGTGGACCCATGTCTTCATTTGCGAATACCCGTTACATAGCATTTCGGCGACCTGCAGCATTTACTCGAGGCGCAAAACTTCCTTTTTTCCTTAGCGGTGCATGGCTTGTTGGTTATTTCCTAGGCGGCGGCACACGGTTCGATACCTTGGTGGCTTTTTCTACGATGCATGAGTCCGGTTGTATATACCTACTGCATCCTGTTTCTACTTGTTATGGATAGTGCTGGCAGTTCGCTGTTGCACACCATGTTGCGAATGAGGTTGGCAGCTGTTGGCGTTGAGAGCATTGTTTGTGAACATCCTCGCGGGACGTGGTCATGGTTGTACTGTAACGATGGCCTATGTCATATATCGCTATTGTATCAGCTATGTAGCTACGTATCAGTGCGTATCAATACGAAAGTAGACATCGTTCATTTCTACTTTCCATATCAACATGAAGTGGTATGGTGACTGATGTTCGCTGTGTGGATTCTGATTGGCTAGGCAACCTCATCTAGGATCGCGACTTCTCTTTCCAGCACCGGCTCTCACACCTCGAACTTGGACTATATACGCACGACTGTGAACAGCAAACTTGTCCTTGCGCAAGAACAACGCGCCAACTACACATACAAGCCACCGCCAAACTCTGCTGAACAGACTCAACGACTTCAGCCTTACACCCCACTTTAACATGTCGAGCTCACCCGAAGAGCGGATACCAGAAGATGACGACAACGCGGAAGCGCCGCTCACCATGGCGGCATCAGTCGTACTGACGCATCTGCCCAAAGACGCATCCAAGGCGTTGGAGATGGCGGGGGTATTGGGGGTCGAAAAAGGTACGCGGGTTGCTCGTGCACGTGCTGGGCTACATGCCTCCCTCAGTCCACACCCCCTTGCAATAATCCCTCTACTCTCCAACATCAAAAAGAATAACTACAAACAATTCTAACTGCTAAACGCACCAGTCAAAATCCGCCTCCAGCCCATCGGCTCCGCCCCGCAACTCAAAACCCGCGTCTTCTACGCCAATACAGACCGCCGCTTCGAGGCGATTATTATCTACATACGCAAGAAATTGGGGGTGAAGCCGCATGAGAGTATTTTTTGCTATGTGGGGAATGTGTTTGCGCCGGGGTTGGATGAGGGGGTGGGGAATTTGTGGAGGGTGAGTACGCGCGCTTCTTTGGGGGTTGGGGGTGTGTAGAGGGGAGAGGTGGAGATGATTGCTGACGTGTTGCAGTGTTTTAAGCAGGGCGATGAGTTGGTGGTGGGGTATGCTATGTCGCCTTCGTTTGGGTGAGGGGTGTGGGGAGCAGTGTGGAGAGAGAGGCGGGTGAGGCCTCCACGTGGGTAATATGTCACGGGTATTAGAAGGTTGGTCAGGGTATGGGATCCCCAGGCAAGCGCACGACGCTTGCACATGTTGTAGAAGTTTGGTAACGCCCAAAGGGTCCTAAGCGTTCATCAACTCTGAGTCAGAGAGACGGTGCGTTCCGCGTCTGAAGATAGGATATCGTGAGTTCATGTATAGTTGAATCACCTCGTAGAAGAGTATGTGAATTTGAGTTTCATCGTGTTGCCAACCTACACAAGCACCAGCACGGAAACCCTTCCTGCCCAGTGACCTCGCCCAAACACCAAACCAGCAGCCTCGAAAAAAGTCGAAAAGAGGAACCATGAACAAGAATCCGACCTGTGAGTTGAGAAGGAGAACCTAGAGGATATATATGATGCAGCCGATGCAGGAACAGTGAGCGCCCAAGTGCGCCTAAAACAACCATCCAATCTGTCCAAGTCAGAATGTGGAATGCTATGAAAGGAGTCTCTCAAAATGTGACATGGAGACAGGCGCCTAGATGTCCTCCATGGTGCCCGCTGCCTCGTCCTCGTCGCCCGACTCGTAGCTGCCGACGGAGCTCATCTCGTCGTCGTCATCGTTATCTTTGTCGGAGTCTTCAGATGCGTCTTTTGAGGCGTACTTTGAGACATATTCTGGAGCCCGTTAGGTTTGATAGTTACGCCGTGTGGCGACCAGCACATACCCTTGACTTTGGCATCGTAACTTTTTGGCTCTCGCATCAGCAGGGCAGCCGCTTCTCCGTTGAGTGGGTCGGTCGGGTTGGGATATCGTAAGAGTTGGGGTAGGAAGACTTCGAAGATGTTGAGCATGTCATACATGGGTGACCATGTTTGGTTGATGACGTCCAGACACACGGAGCCTGATCTGTACGACAGTCAGCCCTAATATGCTGTGTATGCATATATCCTCGCTGATCATGATCGAATATGGGGATCGGAGGGCACGTACAGCTCGTCGATGTTGGGATGGAATATGCGGTTTACGAAGCCTATGCTGGGGCTCTTATAGGGATATTGGTCGGGGAGCTCGACGTGGATCTTCCATGCGCCGCCTTGGAAGGGTGCTATTTTTGTCAACTGGAAGCATGTTATGTAGCGTGCAAGGCTGCGTACTCTCTTCGGGTCCCTTGAATCGAACATAGAACTCTTGCCTGGTCCGATTTAGTAAGGCTACGGCGGACGATGAGGGGTGGAGAGCGGCGGGACAAACACTGCATACACTGTTAGGAAAAGTCGCAAGCGTTATCTTTGGTAATCATACTGTTATCGTTGACCAACGTAACCTCATAGTCGCTCATCAGCCTGCCTTGTATCAGTCTCGAGCCTCGGCGATGGGTCTGTCGTGGTTGACGTACATCCTGTTTACAAATTAGCACCCGGGCCATATTTCGAGGGCACAATTAACTTACTTCATGACCTGAACATCAAGAAAGCCATCCGTCAGCACTCATCCACATCTTGCTTATGTTTGTGTCCAGGGTCACCTACATCCGTCTCGATCCGTCTCTTTGGGCTACTCATGGCGGACAGCTAGTCTTCTTTCGCGTCTGTGTCTCAGAAAGGTATGCGTGTGTATAATGGGTACGTTCTCGTCGACGGTGTTGGGGTGTCTGCTCGGGGAGCTCAGCGTGAGCTGTTGGGGAGAGAGGTGCGGCGCCGAGGTTGGCAGCGGGGCAATCGATAGCGGCGGGGCAGGCTTGCTACGTAGCTGCTTTGTTGGCGGGGTACGTGCGAAAACGGCTTCTCACGTTGAAAGAGAGAGGGTTCGCTGGGGATAGGCAGTGTCGTGGACG
>Ga0247733_1000359_pt1 | contig 19102 bp, 12 predicted proteins | sample UWRJL043104R2_FD_180932 | JGI IMG/M metagenome (GOLD analysis project Ga0247733, IMG submission 180932) | Plant litter microbial communities from Arlington Agricultural Research Station in Wisconsin, United States - UWRJ-L043-104R-2 | ecosystem: Environmental > Terrestrial > Plant litter >...
CGGAGCTGGCCGTTATTTGTTAATTAATTCATTGGATGGTTTGAAATCCAATAGTTATTCAGAAAAGGATGACAATACTTACGCTGTATTTGGCAATTTGAAATGGAGCATCACTGACAGATTTACGCTCGACGCCGGCTTGCGAGTATCGCAAGAAGAACGAAATGCTGAAATAAATTACAACCGCATATTCGACCAAGGTTACGCAGCAGAATTAAATCCGCAGTTTGTAGATGATGTGCAATTGGGAGGTTTTAATAATAGCGCCAACGGATCGCTAAACGATGCAAAAGGAAAACCTCTGTCTAACAGTGCAGCCCAGCTTGCACTTGCCGATGCAGTTGCATTGAAATATTTTAAATTAGCAAGTTACAACCTTCTTACTACGGCGCAGCAGCAACAGGTGGCGGACGCCAAATCAATTCGTGCGGCGCGACTGAGCGGAATCTACAACGAGACGGCGGCGGAACCCTTTGATGAAACCCTGTATACGTTTAATTTCAGCCCCAGTTATAAAATTACCGATAATCAAACAACTTACTTTTCATTCCGCTACGGTGAAAAAGCAGGTGTAGCACAAATTATTGGAGCAACCACCCAAGGTGGTACCTCATACCGCACGAATGAAGAACAAAATTTTTCTTATGAATTAGGATTGCGCTCATCATTTCTTGATGGTGCTCTCACAGTAAATACAACGTTGTTTACGCAACGAATTACGGATTATGTTGCTAACTTGTATTTCTACGATGAAGCACAGACTATCGCTAATAATGATGGCAATCTTGCTTACATTTCAGCGGTGGGAAATATTCCTGAAGTAAAATCTTCCGGGGTAGAAATCGATGCAACCTACAACGTGCGTAATACCACCTTGCGCTTATCAGGTGCTTACAATAATCCCAAATATGTGGACGAACAATTTCACGCAAAACCTTTGGAATTAGGTGGAACATCAACGCCTTATTTTGATGTGAGTGGAAAACGTTTGCCGGGTGTAGGCTCGTTTAGTTTTAATGCATTTGCAGAACATGTATGGCCGATAGCAAACAATTATAATTTCACCGCAAATATTAATTACAACTACACCAGCAGTTATCTGACCGATCCATCTTTATCGCGTTACAGTAAAGTTGATGCCTATGGTTTAACAGATGCATCAATCGGGTTAGGTACAAAAGATGGGAAACTGGATATTCGTTTGCTCGCAAAAAATCTTTTCGACAAAGACTACGGTTATCAACCTGTCTGGAATTTATATATTCCAAGCGCACCACGCTGGATAGGTGTTTCGGTTAGCAGTCAATTTTAAATGTCTAGTTTATTGTTTTAAAACTATCAGTTGTAAGATGTAGCGTTGTAAAGTTTAAGGCGTCTTTTTAGACGCCTTTTTTTACATCAAAATGCCCACTCTACCGCAAGGCTAATTTCTCGCCCACGATTGGGAACACCCTGCGGTATACTGGTGCCTTGTGCAGGCGTTGTATAATTAAGATCTGTCAGATTTTTAAATTGCAAACTTACGCTATGTTCATTTGCAAAGGTATATCGCAGTTTTGAGTTCACTAGCCAAATGTTATCCAGCGTTTGAAAGCTATTATTGGTTCCCAAGGTATAGCGCTCACTTTGATAAGAACTCACCAAATTCCAATTCCAACGAGCATGGTTAAAATTCAATTCAATTGATGCTAAACGTTTTGCCTCGCGAAATGCGCTGTCCGGTAAATGGGTAAATTCGGTATAAATAGTGCGAAGCGACCATTCTGTTGTTAAAAAGTATTTTGCACCTAACATATAACCATCACTGGATTCATCGCCTCCATTTACAAATGTGCGTGACGTTCCTGAAAAGCCTGCCACTATGGCGTCGGTGTAATTATTTTTAAAAACACCTGTGCTTACAATAGTATTACCCCAAGTACCAATCCACAAAAGATCCCAAGTTCTTACGCTTTCATAACCAAGGTTTGGGTTACCCACAAATAGCGGATTATTAATAATTCCCGTTTCTGACAATGATGGAGCGCGATAAGCTTCACCATAAAGTATTTTTATAGTTTGCGAAGCGGAAAGTAAATGTACGAGACCCAAGCGCGGGCTGAAATGCGAACCAAATTGATCGTATTCGTCGTAACGTAAACCTGCGGTTAAATTTGTTTTTTCACTGAGGTTACGTTGGTATTGACCATAAATGCCGACCGAACGATAAGTATCTTCACGCCCGAGTTTTGTAGTGTGGTTAAAGTCGCCATAATAGTTAATGGGAAATTGCCGTTGCGCGAACTGATCTAAATCATAATTATTTTTTATGTATGCGTCCGTTTCACGTTCCTGTTTCCATTCTACGCCAATAAGCGCGTTAGCTTTTTCTCCAATATTCCAATTATTCGTAATGCCCGCGTTGTAACTATCTCCCGCTAAAAATCCTTTTCCTAATAGAGGTTCATCACTGGAAGGCGCACTAATTTGTGATAAAACACCCGCGCCAATAACAGGCACATTTAAATACTGGTCAACCGCTACGTAATTTAGATGAGCCTTCGTTGTTACACCTTCCCATAGATGCAAATTTTGTTCGAGGTTAAATTGCTTGAAAGACGCGCTAGTACTAACAAAATCATTAAGGGTATTTTCAATCGCAAAGAAATCATCTGAGGCAATATGATGATAGGCAAAATGAATTTTAGTATCGGGTTTAGCAATTGAAAAATCCATATCCACCGTTTCGCGTGGATCTGTTGTGCGTAATGGCAATTTTGTAAATGTATCTTGCACCCAATAACGTTGCCCTGAGTCTGAATAAGCACGCGCATAAAAATTTGTAGACCAATCGCCAAGTGGCTGGGCTAACAACACACTTAGACCACGTCTATTATCATTTCCGACATCAAGCTTGACTGAATTTTTCCCCTTGCGAGTGAGAATATTAATAACCCCGCTGAATGCACTGGAACCGTAAATTGCTGAGCCAGGCCCGCGCATAATTTCTACACGCTCAATTTGGTCGAGCGGTATTAGAGGTAAAGTAACATCGGCTGAGCCAGTGCGGGGGTTGGTCACGGCAACACCATCCACAATAACTAATACCTCACGGGCTTGTGAACCATTGCGTCGTCCCCGAGCGCTAAATGTATAATTCACTCCGCTATCAGCACCGCGATCAAATTGAAATCCTGGAGCAAGACTTAACAATTCATATAAATAATCAACTCCCAAATTTTCAATTTGATCGTGCGTAAATATACTTACGGAAGCAGGTACTGTTATGATGGATTCTTCACTTAAGGTAGAACCCGTCACGGGCACCAGTAAAAGCTGCTCAAGATCCATCGCCAAATAGCTATCATCTTCTGCAATAGTTGAAGCACTGACTGATAGCAGCGTGCAAAATAATAACGTGCGATGGAAATAAGTAGCTTTTTTCGACATGATTCTATTCCTTACTGCATATGCTTTTCAGTCGTAAATTATTTACTCGATCTGAAATAACACTACGAGGCCAAGAAAAGCTTATTTGGTTGAGCCTTGATTAAGGGCCACCCAAGCTTCAAACATTTTTGGAGGTAAGGGCTTTGAAAAATAATACCCCTGAATTAAACGACAATTGCGTTCACTTAATAAATCCAGTTCTATTTTTGTTTCAACACCTTCAGCAATAGTTTCTTTGTCCAGTGAGTGTGCAAGTGCAATAATCGATTCAACGATAGCAAGCGACGCACGCTCAATCGCCATTTCACGAACAAACGATTGATCTATTTTGAGCACATTCACGGGCAAGCGACGCAAATAATTTAAACTCGAAAAGCCCGTACCAAAGTCATCGATAGCGATACGAAAACCTATATCGCGCAAATCATTCAAGGTGGTGATAGACGTTTCCATATCATGCATTAAAATACTTTCCGTCACTTCAAGTTCTAATGAATGTGCAACGGCGCCTTCCTCTTTCATAATTTTTTTTATGGTTTCAACGAAATCTTCTTTGCGAAATTGAACTGCAGAAATATTTACGCTAACCACCAAATTAGGCAAACCTTGCTTGCGCCATGCGGTGACTTGACGCGCAGCTTCTGCGAAAACCCAATTTCCCAACGGAATTATCAAGCCGGTTTCTTCAGCCAAGGGAATAAAATCTGCGGGCGATACCAGACCACGCTCTGGATGACGCCAGCGAACCAAGGCTTCAGCCCCCCACAATTCTTTGCTCTTGGCAAATACCTGTGGTTGATAGTGCAATTCAAAACCACCTTGATCCAATGCCAAACGCAAATCGCTTTCAAGCTTTAAACGATCCAAGGTGCGGGAATTTAATAGCGGTGTATAGAATTGATAATTATTGCGGCCTTTTTCTTTTGCAAGATACATCGCAGCGTCTGCATTTTTAATAAGCGCGTCAACGCTTTCTCCATCATCAGGATATATTGCTATGCCGATACTGGGTGTAATGTGCAAACTAATTCCATTGAGGTTGTACGCTGCTTGTAAGGTACGCTGCACTCGAATCGCGAGATCGGCAAGTGTTGTTTCATCTCTAATACTAGGTGTGAGCACCACAAATTCATCGCCACCCAAACGCGAAACCGTGTCGCCCGAGTGCAAAATTGCGGTTAGCCGGCGTGCTGCTTCTTGCAGCAATTGATCACCGATACTGTGGCCAAGCGAATCGTTAACATTCTTAAAGCGATCCAGATCAATAAATAATATGCCCGCTTTTTTTCGCTGCCTGTCGGCAGTGGTGATGGCCATTTCCAAACGGTCATTTAAAAGAGTGCGATTGGGTAAGCCGGTGAGATTATCGTGGTTGGCAAGAAAATCTATTTGCGCGCGCGATTTTTTGTATTCGGTAATATCATTAAAAATAGCAATATAGTTTTCTGGCTGGCCTTGCGAATTTGTCACTAAACTAATCGAATACCATGAAGGAAACACTTCACCATTTTTACGTTGATTTAACAACTCGCCTTGCCAATGGCCCTGCTCTTTTAGAATGGATAATAGATTGCGAAACACGCTGTAGGTATTTAATTTTGTACCCGTACCTTTAATATCCATTCCAATGACTTCCAGCTCACTGAAACCCATAATAGATTGATAGGCGCGATTTACGGAGATAATATTGAGATCACCGTCTGCAATAATGATTGCTTCATTTGAGCCCTCAAATACTTTGGCCCACAAACGTAATTGTGTGTCCTGCTTTTTACGATTGGTAATTTCGCGCACAACCATCAACACATCATCGCTATTACGCGGCAGAATCCTTGCTTCCCAGTAGCGCACCTGACTTGCATCTTGCGACCATTGAAATTCAATAAGTTGCATTTCATTTTCAACCAGCACTGCAGCAAGCGAACTTTCAATAGCTGAAAAAATTCCTGGCGGCAAATAGCCGAGCGCCTCATTTTCTTTATAAATTATCCACTCATCCATGTCGTATACATAAGTTCCCACTTGCATATCCAACACTTTACCATCCCGTTGAATGCGCATAATCATGTCGGGAATAGCAGAGAGTAACGCACGAGTTTTACTTTCACTCACCGCGAGATCTATCATTGCGTCGCTCGCTCGCAAAATATATTGAATGCGATATGGCAAGGTGCCCCAACTTACCGGTTTGGTAATAAAATCTGTGGCACCACTTTGATAGGCGAGACTGATGGACTCAACATCATCCAACCCGGTTACCATAGCAATAGGTAAATCGCGACCGCGCGGGCTTGCTAAAAATTCTGAGCAGAGTGTAAAACCGTCGCCATCAGGCAAGAGAACATCCAATAAAATAATATGCAGCGCGTTCTGCTCAAAAATTATTCTAGCTTGCGCGCAATCAGCCGCGGTTAATACATGGAAGCCAGCATTTTCAAGCGTGGCCACCATCATCAAGCGCGCAGCTTCATCGTCATCTACCACTAATACAGTTGGAGATTTCGCCGTCAATTTATTCATGCGAGCCCTCTTGATTTTTAATATTCAAAAGTGCCACTTCAGCCGCACCGTACAGTTTTTTAATGCGCAACACCAAGGCTGTGGCTTCCACTATATCCCCTTCACGGCCATTAATTTCCAAATCGCGACATAAATTTGTTAGTTCTACTATGCCCAAATTTGCCGAGCTATTTTTTAAACTGTGGGCGATTTTATACAGACTTTTAGTATCCTGTTGAGCAGCCGCCTGTTCCATATCCGATAATAATTTTGGACTGGTTTCTACGTATAAATCGATCACTCGTGTAAGTAATCCAGACTTCAAATTTTTTAGTTGCTCAATAATTTTGCTGTCAATATTTACGCTGGGAATTTCCGGGCCGCTCTCACTCGCCTCAGAAATATCTTCCGGTAGCCACTGGGATAATATTTTATGCAACTGTTCAAGTGTAAAAGGTTTACTTAGATAGTCATCCATACCTTTCGCGAGACAATGTTCTCTATCACCAATAATTGCATTGGCAGTAAGCGCAATGATGGGGATTTTTGTGAGGGCGCGCGTCATTTCCCGCTCGCGTATTTTTTGCGTCGCTTCAAAACCATCCATGATCGGCATATGACAATCCATTAATACCAAATCAAATTGGTCTTCCGCTAAATATTCAATAACTTCCGCACCATTGTTAGCAATTTTTGCCTGCAAACCGGCACGCTGCAACATGGCCATGGCAACTTCCTGATTTACCAAATTGTCTTCAGCCAATAAAATTTTACCTTTGAGTTTTGGTAACCAGGTTTCAGCGACTGCGTGCTCGATGGCAAAAGGTGTTGTGCCTTGTTTACTCTTAAATAAATCGCCGGCGAGAATGCTGGCAATTAAATTATGCAATTCAGATTGGCGTACCGGTTTTAATAAATAAATTGTTTTCGCCGCAAGGTTTGGTCGCGTATCCATACCGGCAGAACTCAGCACCACGGTAGACAAATTTTCCAAGCGTGGGTCCTTATGAATGGCTTCTATCAACTCGCCACCATCCATGTCCGGCATCATCCAATCTGTTAACAAAAGTTCAAAGGGTCGGCCATTGATAGCGGCTTGCTGCAAAAGTGCAAGCGCTTGCGGAGCTGATTCTGTCAGCACAGGGTATGCACCCCATGAGCGCAGCCAATAATCCAGAATTTCAAGATTGGTGTGGTTGTCATCAACTACTAAAATACGAATATTTTCAAAACCCTGCACAAGCTGATAGTTGCGCACGTCAGCAACTTTTGGCAATTTAATTGAAAAATGAAAATGTGAGCCTTCGCCAAATTTGCTGTCTAATAAAATTTCGCCGCCCATCAATTTTATTAAGCGTTGTGATATTGCCAAACCTAAACCGGTGCCGCCATATTTGCGAGTCATTGAAGTGTCGGCTTGCGTAAATGCAATAAATAATTTTGAATGTTGCTCAGGTGTAATACCTATGCCGGTATCGCGCACGGAAAAATGTAATTCAACCTGGCCTGCCGCTTCGTCGATTTTTTCCACGGCAAGCATGACTTCGCCCTTCGCCGTAAATTTAATAGCATTACTCAATAAGTTCGTAAGCACTTGCGCAAGACGTGCGGAATCTCCTTCTACGGAAATTGGCGGAATGGGTGTGCTGCATAATAATTCAAGCCCTTTGCCCTGTGCGATAGGCGCGTAACGCTCTGCCAAATCTTCTAGCAATCCATTTAATTGAAACGGACGCGGCTCCAACTCCAAACGCCCGGCTTCGATTTTAGAAAAATCCAGAATGTCATTAATAATCGCCAGCAAATCTTCACCAGAACTTCGCGCTACCCGCGCAAAGCGTTTTTGTTTTGCATCCAGTGGGCTGTCAATTAGCATATTGGTCATTCCCAATATGCCGTTAAGAGGTGTGCGAATTTCGTGGCTCATAACCGCAAGAAATTCACTTTTCGCGCGACTTGCCGCTTCGGCACGATGAGTTTCTTCACGCAATTGCATTGTGCGTTCCTCAACGCGTTGTTCCAGGAGCTCTTGTTGTTTGCGCAATTCGTTGTCTTGAGTTTCGATGCGATCCAGCATGGTGTTAAAACGATGGGTCAATAAACCAACTTCATCTCTAGCATCAGTCGTAGGCGCCCGCATACTGTAGTCGCCTTTCTCTCCAACGGTTTGGGCAAGTTCGTTTAAATCACGTAGCGGGCGGATAAGAATGCGAGTGAAGTGATTTGCCAGTAAACCTGTAAGTGCAAGCGCGGTAAAAACAGTGAGTAGCGCAAATCCGATTTGCTGATGGAGCTGAGTCCGAAGTCCCGATAAATCTACATCCATATATAGACGACCGACTATTTCATCTTTCCACACCACATCGACCGAGATTTCTTTACCGCTCGTCATAACCGTATAACCACCGTCATCTTGCTTGCGGTGGTATTCGGCGAGCAATTGATTATTTGGCAACACTAATCGTGCTGAAATAACTTCGGGGTCAACTTGCAACACTTTGAGCGTTTCAGACGCTTCCTGGTCGTCGCCAAACATACTGGGCGATGCAACATTGAAAGCGGTTGCTTGCGCTAAAATCATGAGCTGGCTATTTACTTGTTTACGTGCAGCCTCGTATTGCTGCCAAATGCCCATCATGGCGGCAATCAGCACCGCTAGGGACGACACAATCATGGTGAGCTGGCTAATTTTGCGGGAGATAGTTTTATTGTTAGACATGCTCATCTACCTGCCTGACTGCTTTTCGCCAGTTTTAGAAGTTGGCTACTCACGTTTACGCCAGCGACGGTGACCGCAACGGATGATATGGAAAACTCAATGCGACCATCGTCATTGCGAGCCAACGCAATGCCCACGTCCTGATCCGTTGGAAGCGGGTCATCAACTACCAGGAAAACTCCAATGGGTGGTGGATGAGGTATCTCAAGTGGAGCCGAGTGGGACGGACGATAGAGCATCTGACATGTTTTTATATGTGCCTGCACCGCGGCCGAATCATCCAGATAAAAAACCTCGATGACCTGCTTAAAAATACTCCCACCTACTACTTGCCGGCTAACCGGCTGACCGTTGAGGGGTTGCAACGCTGCTTTTGCATCGTCATCAGCACCCAAAGCGCAGAGGCGTAGCGACGAGTTTTCGACTTGATTGGGCCATTCAATAAATTTAATAAATTTGTAGACGAACGCGACCCGTAAAGCGGCTTCATTAGACGCACCCTGTGCGACGGACAAAGGCAATAGTCCAACTATGCAACCTATAATTACCCGTTTTAACAACGCAACCCCCAAACCCTTACAATAAATAGCGCTTAAAAACGCCTCCTTTGCGACGGATGCGTCGGTAAGTTTTCTGTCTTACAAGCGCAAGCTTTTAAGAGCATAGACGAGATTTTCTTCTATTGTTATTACATGGCGTGACACTCCACCACCGGCACAAATTTCGTTGAGCAGTGTTATTATGGGCGCCTATTTCACTGCCATCGAATACGAATCATGCTGCTCTTTGTAGACAACCTCACCAATGTAGATTTCAGTTTTCTTGACCCGGAGCGCGGCCTTTTGGGCGAAACTTATTTAGCGAATATCACGTTAAAAGGTGATTTAGATGAGCAAGGGATGGTATGCGACTTCGGAACCGTAAAAAAAGTTGTGCGTCACTGGTTGGACACAGAACTGGATCATCGGCTTGCGGTGCCGGTGAACTCGCCGCACATCACTATTAATGAGGACGGCGACTTCCTCAATATTCGCTGGCAATTCGGTACAGAAAATCAATTTCTGCAAACACGTTCACCACGCGGTGCCATCGCGCTGATTGATGCAGAAATTCTTACGCCTGAATCCATCGCGAAATGGTGTATCACACAATTAAAACGCTTGTTTCCGGCAAGCGTTGCCCAACTTGAATTGGTATTCACGCAGGAAGAGTCACCGGGTTCCTACTATCATTACAGTCATGGGCTAAAAAAACATTTGGGAAATTGCCAACGCATTGCACACGGTCACCGCTCGCGTATTGATATTTGGGAGAATGGCGTTAAGTCTTCCGAGCTGGAAGAGCTATGGGCGAAACGCTGGCAAGATATTTATATCGGCACTCGCAGCGATATTAAAGCGGAGCCGCGTTATGCCGACGTGCCCTACTATGAATTTGCCTATGTTTCTCAACAGGGCCCATTCGAACTTACGATTCCAAAGTCTTGTTGTTATCTAATTGATACAGATAGCACCGTAGAATTGATTGCACAACACTTTGCCGAAGCGACAAAGCGTGAACGCCCTGCATCGACAATTCGCGTAAAAGCTTATGAGGGAATTCATAAAGGTGCGATTGCGCAATCGTAAATATTAAACATAAAGCATGGCGATTTTATAAATTAAACACGAAGAGTAAAACGAATCGGCGGTAGGAAATAACTGCGCAGAAAGATCACTGGACAAAAACCAAAAACAGCCAAACCAAAAATAAAACTTACATAAAAAGGAACGCCAGATGAGCCTAACCACGGTTGTATTTATCGCCATACTATTATTCTTCACCTGGCGTGGTTATCAAAAAGGGTTTATAGGCGCCATCACACGTATTTTAAGTTTTGTTATCGCCTACCCCGCCGCTATTTTTTTTACTAAACCTTTTGCAAATTTCCTGCGTGGCTTTATCGGCTTGGATGGGCTCATATTATTTCTCGTCGCAGGTTGCACAATTTTTCTTGGAGTTAGCTTGGCAGTTACTTTATTGCTGAGCGGGATTGCACGTTTAGTTCCGCAAACTCAATTTACCGAAACCAGTTCAAAAATAGGCGGTACCATTTTCGGTGTGGTTATCGGTAGCGTGTTTGGCTTAATCGCAGTTTATATTGTTGACATCTTAGTTAAGCCCAAGCAATTAAATACTGAATTCGCTAATACTCAACCCGAAAATGTGCGAAACAAAAATCAGACGAAAGAAGAAGAGGACGCTATTAAAAAATATGTTGTATCAGAAGATACACCTATTAAAGCTCCGAATACTTTTTCTAAAGATACATTCATCGACACCACTGCCAAAAAAATGGTTAGCAATGCAGCATCCACTGCTGTTGCGATTATTACCGACGATAAAGCTACATCGCAAATAACCAAAGCTATTACACAAGATCCGCAAGCTACGCTCAGCCACGTCCAAAACATGACAAACAATGGCGAGTTTAAAGAATTACTTAACAAGCCTTCGTTTCAAGCTGAACTTAATCGCGGCAATGTTGAAGCACTTAAGCAAAATAAAGATTTTCAACAGCTTATGGAAAATCCGGATATGCAGGCCATTATTTCTTCAGGTGATGATTTATCGGCAGATAAATCCGGTGAACATGCGGCCGCGGAAAAAATGATTCAGGCATGGCAAAAAGTGTCTACCTTGAAAAATGACCCGCGCGTATTAGCAATAGTCAGTGACGAAGCATTTCAAGCGCAGCTGAATTCAACCAATAAATTGCCGTTAATGATGAATCCAAAAATGCGAGAGCTGGCTGAAATTATTTTTAATTCGGATCCAAACGGTGCGACGGCGAATACATTAGAGGAAGATGCGTCTGCAAATGAAAAATCCAACGTGCATTACACGATTGAAGACATTACCGATGGCCATGCGCAAACTGACACTGAAGTAGTAACAGATAAGACTGAAAAAGACACTGAACAATCTGAAAAAAAACTATATCGCTGGACCGATGAGAGTGGCAAAACTCATTACTCAGATAAGCCCATCAAAAACAAACCTTAATAAAGTTTTTCTTCTCCCGGCGGCCGCGTTTTAAAGCGCGGTTGTGCCCAAAAATATTGGCCCGGAATTTTTCGAACTTCATCTTCCATAAATTTGCTCACCCGCAATGCGTCCTGATAATCATCACCCGTGGGATAATTCTCAAATGGTGGATGAATTGTTAACTCATACCCTTTAGCATTCGGTAAACGTTTTTGAGTGAACGGAATAATTTGCGCACGACCTAAACGTGCAAACTGCGCAGTCGCCGTAACCGTTGCGGTTTGTACCCCGAAGAAAGGTACAAATATGCTAATTTTTTCGCCCATGTCGCGGTCTGGCGCATACCAAATCATACGCCCCTGACGCAATCTGCTAATCATCATACGTACGTTATCGCGACTAATGGCAATGCCACCGGGTGCATAGGCTTCCCTACGAATCTTTTGCATGTAGTCGTAAATTTTATTGCGATGTGGGCGATACATTCCGTCGTAATTCACATACTGACCCAACATAGCGCTACCGATATCCAACGTGGTGAAATGCATACTCAAGAGTAAAGCGCCTTCGCCTTTACTGCGTGCTGCTTCAACGTGTTCAACACCCTTAATAGTGAAGAGCCGACGTAAACGCCACTTCGGCCAAAACCATGCGATTCCGGTTTCAAAAAGTGCCATGGCCGTAGAATACAAAGTTTCGTAAAGCAACGCCTTGTGTTCTTCTTCACTTAATTCAGGAAAGCACATGCGCAAATTCGTCTCGGCTTGATTCAAACGTTTTTTGTTACGCTTGAGATAAGGCACTAATAAATGCGCTGCATAAAATTGAAGCTTGTAGGGTAGCTGTGCCATTAAAAACCAGATCACCACAGCAAACCATTCAAGCCAAAAACGCGGAGCGAGTAAGGAGCGGTTGAAAACGGGTGGTTGCATAATAATCACATTCAATTTAACGAGCGGTCATTATAGCCTGAAACTCAGAACCGATACTCGCATAGAAATTTGCACAGCGTGTAAACACAAAAGCCAGAGCGATGAGCCCTGGCTTTTTCATGAACATTAACGCAAGTACTGAAAGATTACTTGATAGTAATTGATCTAAATACTGGCGTTCCATTTCTCACAAAGCGAATTGCTTTTGCGGTATTTTTTGGTAATCCATTAACAACTTTGCTGTAGGTTGCCAGCGAATCCAAATCCACAAAATCGAGCTGCGTAATAATATCACCACGCTGTAATCCAGCTCGCTGCGCTGCGCTGTCTGGCTCAATACTTAACACCTGAACGCCGCGCTCTTTATCACGAGCATCAGTTGGTGCAACTGTAAGCCCAAGTATGTCGGTCGTGGTTGTTTTGGATTCATTTTTTGGATTCGCTGCAGGTAATGCTCCAGATTCATCTTTTAATTGCTCAAGCGTTCCCGTAAGACTTTCGCGTTTACCTTTACGAATCACATCGAAAGTTACTTTGGTGCCCGGCGCAAGTTGACCGACGATGCGGGGCAGATCGGCCTGGCTATGAACGTCTTGATTATTAAATTTAATAATGAGATCGCCCACTTTCACACCGGCTTTATCAGCAGGACCTTTAGGAAAAACTTCTGAGACTATCGCGCCCTGTGCTTTATCCAATCCGTAGGCGCTAGCCAAATCTTTATCAACATTACCAATAACAACACCCAACCAACCGCGATCTACACGCCCTTTGTCTTTCAATTGGCTGACAACATCAATAGCGACTGATGATGGAATTGCAAAAGACAAACCTACCGAACCACCCGATGGTGAATAAATTTGCGAATTGATGCCAACAACATCGCCATCCATATTAAATAAAGGGCCGCCGGAATTGCCGGGATTTATGGCAACGTCCGTTTGAATAAATTGCACGTAATTGTGTTCAGACGGAATGTTGCGACCAATCGCACTTACAATACCGGCGCTCGCAGAATAGTCCAAACCAAATGGCGAGCCTATCGCAACTACCCACTGCCCTACTTTTAATTTTTCATTCTTTGCCAGATTAAGTTGCGGCAAATTTTTTGCTTCAATTTTTAATAAGGCTATGTCCGTGCGCTCGTCGGTTCCAATTAATTTAGCGTCGAACTCGCGTTCATCGCTCAGAATAATTTTTATTTCATCCGCGTCGCTAACGACATGATTATTGGTCAGTACATAACCGTCACTGGAAATAATAAAACCGGAGCCAAGTGAACCGTGCTCTCTTTGCGGAACTTGGTGTTGCTCTAAAAGTTGTCGAAATATTTCAGGAACGTCTTGCAGTTGATCATTAGGGCTTTGTCGAAACTGACGCGCTTCACGCGCCTTGGTGACCGCAGTAATTTTTACAACTGCAGGAGATGCCTTTTCAATTAAATCGCTAAAATCGGGAAGCTGGGCAGCCTCAACCGAACCAACCATTAAACTTGCGGATAATAAAAATAAACCAAAAATACGTGATACCAATTTCTTCATAATGACCTCTAATGAGATAAAATCCATAGCACAGCACAGCTTGTATACTGGTTGTGACTCGGGTAATAGGACAGGAGTGATTAGAAAAAATTCCGCGTGCTGGTAAAAAATTAGCGTCGCTTTAATATTATAAAAAAAAGCTTCAGGCTATCGCAAGATGGTTTCGAAGATCATTTCGACGATGAATTCTAAAGTGAAATTAAAATATGTGAATGATTACTGAACTGAAAGCTCATCTGCGCCTAACCTGATGATCGATTGTCACTAATATATGATTTTATTTAAGAATATCTAACCCCTCTACCATGCGGCTAATTTCTTCTGGTGACATTTTTCCACTGCGCGATGATGAACTATTGTTGATTGCTGCACCAACGCTTGCATCCGACTTTTTAGTTTCAACCAGCGCTTTTCCCGCAGCAGCTTTTTCATCAGCTTTGCGATTTTCTTCTTCCTTCTTCATAAATTCTTTATGCGTTGCTTCATCTTCCAATCGCACTGTAACGCGACGGTTTTGTGCTCGGCCCGCATCAGTTTTATTATTGGCTATCAAAAATTTATCCGCGTGCCAACGGGTGGTTACCTTGTCAACCGCCACACCGCGCTCCGTTAAATATGTAGTTACCGATTCTGCTGCTTGTCTGGAAGCGGCTTCGCGAGCTTCAGCTGTACCTGAATTATCGCTATGTCCATCCACAAATACGCCTACCACATTTGCATCCGCCTTAATGTAGCGAGCAATTTTATTCAAATCGGTTTTATTATTAACCGTTAACCCAGTTGATTTCTCGGAGTAATTGATTGTGGTGCGTGCGATCTGCGCAAACGTGTAGGGGATAATATCCGCAATGCATTGTTGATAGCTTTTATAGGCTGACGCGAAATTTTTTGCCGTTAATATAACTCTGGTAACCGCTGGGCTTGAGGACACAGTAGCAACAGATTGTGATGTGTACATGAGGTTCACCCCTGCCGAAAGCTGAATTACTACAGCGGCTATTTGTGCAGAGTTAAGCGTAATAGGTTGTTTGCCAGCAATGGCAGTTACATCCCCCACATGAACGGGAAGGACATCACTACGCCAAACAGGCGGGAAGGTTTCAAGGGTAGCTTGACCCACCGGAAAAACTACCTTGCCCAAGGTTTCCAAATAAAATAGCTCGCCACCGCCCGCTTTGCGTGAAAAAACCGCTTTGCCGAAGATAGGAATGTTATGGTTCAAGCTGCACGCAAAGGGGCTAGATATAGTTTTCCACTCAGAGCTGCTCAGATCTGCAGTGTAAATTTGCGCATTGGCAAAGCTGGCAGACAAGAGACCAACCACTGTCAAAAGATGATGAGAAAAGCGCGAGCTAAAAAACATTGAAATAAACCTGATACCGAATTACCTAGTGGATTCAGTATAGACAAACGAATCACACCTGCTCGTAGTAATGCTAGAAGATTTGATATGCAAAAAATTAACGCGCCGATTTATGACAGTAAAGGTTTGATGCGCTCGATACCCGTGCGACTAATCGGTAATTTGACGCCACTGTGCAGAATAATAACTTGTGAGTCTTTACTAATACGCTCTAAACCTTTAATCGCACTTAGCTTTGCAATATAAGATCTATGAATACGAATAAATTCTGCACTATTTAATTGTGCTTCCAATGCGGAAAGACTTTGGGTTTTGAGAACAGATTTATCTTGCCAGCAGATACGAATGTAATCATCCTCCGCTTCAATATAATCAATATCTGCAACCGGGATAATATGCGTCTGGCCTCTATCGCGAACGACAATGCTTTGCACTTTATTATCTTTCACTAATGCAGACATTGCCAAGCGATCTGGATCAAGTTGTTTTTTTGCCCGCGCTATGGCTTCATCAAAACGTGCTTGTGAAAAAGGTTTAAGTAAATAATCTACGGCATGAAGATCAAACGCTTTAAGCGCATACTGATCATAGGCTGTCGTAAAAATAACGCCTGCTGTGCGACCAGTTGCTTCAAGTACTTCAAGCCCACTTAATTTTGGCATATGAATATCGAGCAAAATTAAATCTGGTTCATGTTTAAAAATTTCATCAACTGCAGACTCACCATTATTGCACTCACCAATAATCTCTATGTCGTCGTGACTCGACAGATACTCACGCACGAGTCGGCGTGCTAGCGGTTCATCATCAACAATTAATAAACGCATAGACATGAATGAACGCTCTTCAATGAAAATAGGTATTTAAAATTTACGCATATTCAAACGGAATAATAATTTCAACGCGAAATATCGCTTGCGATAATTGCCAACTGACCCGCGCACGCTCGCCATACAAATTATGAAAACGTTCTTTAAGATTTCTAAGCCCTGTTGCCGTACCGCTCGCAGCGGAAGGTTGCGAGTCTGTGGGGTTGCTAATTGCAATATATAACCACGATTCATGCAAACGGCTAAGTATTGTAACAGTGCCACCATTTAGCATATTGCTAATACCGTGTTTAATGGCGTTCTCAACTAATGGTTGCAAAAACATGGGAGGAACCTTGCCAACCAGACAACCCTGGTCAATATCAATTGCAGTTTTAAGATGATCGCCAAAACGATTTTTTTCTATCGCTAAATAGTGTTCACATAATTCCAGCTCTTGGGCCAGAGTAATTTTCGAATGCGCACTTATGGCTACAGACTTTCTAAAAAAATCACTTAATGCTATCACCATAGCGCGCGCCGCTGAAGCATCTATGGTTGTAAGCGCGCTAATGGAGTTTAAACTATTAAATAAAAAATGCGGGTTAATTTGGCTGCGAAGAACTTGTAATTCAGCATCGCGTGCAAATAATTGTGCCGCTGCTTTTTTCAATTCGGCGTCGCGAATATTTTCCATCGCGATAAATAAATCATGGGTGAGTAGCGATACCAAATAAACCAAACTCGCCATAAAAAAAAGAAATACGGCCAATTGGGGTGTTACTACAATTCCAGCCCAGCTGACATCAATATACAAACTAAAACTATTTATAAGCAAACATAAACCTACCCAACAAACTGCAGACAGCAATGAAGCAGCACCAAAAATAAAAATCATATTCGGCAATTTGCGATTTGTTAATGGGTAAGCGCGACAAACATAGTAAGCGGAAAGAATAATAAAACTGTAAGCTCCCAGCGCAGGTACTGCAAATAGCAAAGCGGCGATCCAACTGCCCGCGTCAATTAAAACCAATACCCATGCAAGCGCAGCCCCGGCAATTTCCCACGCAAGAACATACCAAAGCAAACTGCGCCATTGAGATAAAATAGGATGCATATAAACTCATTTATTAGCTGTTAGTTAATTAATTCTTAACCACCACACCGCCCATAATCGCGGTGCCAGTAATAAATAAACGTTTATTTGCTCCAGGCGTTGGAATACTTTTATCTTCAATACCACCGAGTATCGCCATACCGCGATTTACAACTTCCCAGTTATTTGGAATTTTAATTTCAATTCCGCCCCAGGTTGCCCACACATTCAAAAACGCTTCCGATTGAATCACTGCATTACGCAAATCCAAATCAACCCCACCCATAATCGCAGTAACTTCACCGCCTTTAAAATCCTGTGAGGAATTTACGGTTTTATTGCCAGCCATAACCGCCGTAATGTCCAAACTCACATTGCTATTGGCGGTTTCGGCATCGGCAAAAAATGTTTCGGAAGAGTGTTCAATGGCACGATCCTTCAATACAACTGAAATGCCCACTGCGATAAGCAACACAGGCCACCAGTCACGCAAACTGAAATGAAAGATACCGAGATTGTTTGACAGCATGGCCGCACCAACAACAATAAAACATAAACCAATCAAAATGCTTGAACGACTTTTTGAATCCGTCATTTTTAAAATACCTACAACAATGAAGATCGTAGGCCAAAAATGAAACAAACTAAAAATGCTGAAATTAAAAATATTGAGTTTATCAAGAAGCGCTAAAACACCGATGGCAATAATCAAACCACCAAAAATTAGACGGCGTTTGGGTTGGGAATTACTCATAGGGGGCTCCGGTTCGACAGTCTTGAAGGTGTTAATTTTTAGAGACTTCACCATAAGATAATCACATTCACCTGTCTCCTTAATTTCGGCCAATGACGAAAAGAGTCGGTAAACAACGCCACCTTAAAACTTGTAGCTGCGCCAACAGCTACGGTTTGATAGTATGCGGGTCGTTTTGAAATGAAGAGAAAGCAGTTCATGTCGCAGTCCGTAAGCCTTCAGGAAATTACCCTTACCCGCCCAGACGATTGGCATATTCACCTACGCGATGGCGATGCGCTCAAACGCACCGTAGGTGATGCGGCACGACAATTTGCACGTGCTATCGTCATGCCTAACTTGGTACCGCCGGTGATGAACGCCGAACAGGCGCTGGGTTATAAGGAGCGCATTCTAGCGGCGCGTCCCGCTGGCAGTCAGTTCGAGCCCTTGATGGTGCTTTATCTTACCGACACGACCAATCCTGCTGAAATTGCTAAGGCTAAAGCCGCTGGTGTGACTGCGTGTAAGCTTTATCCTGCAGGCGCTACCACCAACTCAGCCTCAGGTGTGACTGATTTGGCCAGGATTTACCCTGTACTTGAGGCTATGCAAAAAGCGGAAATGCCGTTTTTGCTTCACGGCGAGGTGACAGATTCTGCGATAGACATTTTTGACCGTGAAAAAGTGTTTCTTGATCGCACGTTTAGCAAGCTAGTCACGCAGTTCCCTGAGCTGAAAATGGTGCTGGAACACATCACCACTGCAGATTCAGCGGAATTTGTAGCTGCAGCACCCAAAAATGTCGCGGCGACTATCACCGCGCATCATCTGCTTTACAATCGCAACCACATGCTAGCTGGTGGCATCCGCCCTCATTATTACTGTTTGCCAATTTTGAAGCGTAATACGCATCAGCATGCATTGATTAAAGCGGCCACCAGTGGCGAC
>Ga0247733_1000360_pt1 | contig 19073 bp, 28 predicted proteins | sample UWRJL043104R2_FD_180932 | JGI IMG/M metagenome (GOLD analysis project Ga0247733, IMG submission 180932) | Plant litter microbial communities from Arlington Agricultural Research Station in Wisconsin, United States - UWRJ-L043-104R-2 | ecosystem: Environmental > Terrestrial > Plant litter >...
TGGGCGTTGCGGCGATAACAACGTTGTGTAGCTAGCCACTGTGGTAGGTACTTGTGAAAGTTCGATTACGCCGTGCAACGCCCACCGAGATCTCCCCTGCCGAGCTTGTTCCCTTCTCCAAAGACCCCGCCCTCTATCGCGACCTCGACAAACGCATCGACTACATCGTCGGCCTTGACCTCCACCGAACCACACTTAAAACGCTTCGCCGCACGGAATGTTGCACGGCTGCCCCGTCTATAAATCAGACCGCCTTGTTCGCCATCGAGACTCCTATTTTCCTCAACATCGAGGTCAAGCGCCGACACGTCGCCCGGGACCCGACAGTCCAGCTCGCCGCGTGGATTGCCGCCGAGTTTACAAAACGGAGGTACGAGGAATGGGATCTTGCGTTTCCGGTGTTCGCTGTCGAGATTGATGGCGACAATTGGCTACTGCGTGTCGCTGCTGCGCGCGTCGTACCAACGGAAGAAGGGCTGACGACTCTTCCAGAAGATGAATACGAGCTCTTCTTCTTCGGACCCCTGGCTCTGGGCAATACGTTGACTCTTGAGGGCTTGAAGAGGTTACTTGCAAACCTGATCGACATAACGAAGTGGGGGCAGTCTGAGTTTCGGACGTGGTGGAGAGCGAACATTGACATGGTTTTAGAGAAGAGGTTGCGGCATTAAGTTATTATAACAAAAGAAAAATTGGATACTATACTAAAAAAAAGCACTACAATACGCTATTAGGTGTAATGGGCTAGACCCAAGGAGCCTTGGTCAGTGAACCTTAGAGTTCCCTACTTGTTATCACCTTAGTCGGAAGACCAAGTCAGTCTCGTTATGATTGGTCTGTCTCCTTACCACCCTCGCTATATGATGACAGCGACAGCAGAAGTGGGAGCAGTGACCACGGTCACCATCTTGGAAGCAATAAGCGACCGCAGTTAAGGCATCACTCACGCAGGCAAAACTAAAAGCGCAATCGCAGTAGTGCAAACAAAGACAAAGAATATAAGGTAGAGATAATTCTTAAAGCCTGTTGCTGTTGTAGAAAGCTACAGTACCGTGCTAAATAGGTAGGACATAAGACCACTCGGACGTAGTACTACGCATGTAGCTTTAAGAATAGTCTGCACAAGCTCCGTGAGTTTCACAACGCCGACGCTGCTAGCCCGGGACCCCCGGTATGTGCGTGTGTGGTTTTCCCGCTCCTGCATGGGCCTCGACTACAGCGACCTTGTTGGACCGCTGCGCGAGCTAGTGTGCGCAGCGATATAAGATCCTTGCAAGGAGAAGTTGGATGAAGCCGCGTAGGAAGCGCACGATTCCGGTGGATGAAAGCCAGGCCATCCAGGTTTGTCACTAATCTCTACTGTATCGTCAACCCGTCCAACTTGAGCTCGCCCTTAGGTTGTGTCCATGCACTCATCCACGAATCCTTATTATCTTCAATATTAGTCTCTGGAGCTGTGTTGCCGTGCAAAAATTGGGTAAGATAATGCTTCTCAAAATGGGCTCCACAGACTCAGTAGCTACTGCGTTGCCAAGTCAGCTGGAGAATGAATAAGAGCAGAACAGGCTTACTCACTTACGATGCATAGCCTTGCATTTCTGCCTTGAGGGCTACAACAACTTCCTCCGCAGTCTCAAATCGGCGCTCACGGCAGCACCCTGCAATAACGCCTTGAAATGGCAAGCCAGACATGTCGGGAAATTTGCCTTCGTCGAACTTCGCTTGCACACGGGCGCTCTCCTCCTGCTCCCATAGCAAACGGGTGTACCTATCACGGACGCTCTTATCCTGCATCCATAGCAAACGGGCATCATGCTGCGGCATTGGACCTTGATAGAAGGGGTAATGGCCAGTCATGATAATGTAGATAACAACGCCCAAACTGAATATGTCGAGTTTTGGAGTTTTGAAATCTGCCGACGCTGCTAACTTTGGGTCGAGAAACGCATTGCCAGGAATCCCGTGGCCACTTAAATCTAGCTCAAGGCATGTAGAGCCACCAAAGTCAGCAAGAACCAGGTCTGTACTTTCGCCAGTCTGGTGAACAAGTATGTTGGAGGTGCCGATGTCTGAGTGGATTATGCCTTTTTGATGGACATAAGCCAAAGCTTCAGCGATCTGAAGGCTCCATTTTCTTCGTAGAGCAGTGTCGATCGTGTCGTTATTTTGATCCATGTACGACCGAATGTCTCCACAATTTGCCTCGTCAAATAGAAAGCCAGCTTTCATGCCTTTAGGCTGGTAGGTTCCACAGAGCCTAGCAATCAAGATCAGAATTGCATTGTTGTAGACGAAAGAGCCTAACGAACAATTCTAGGATGGTCACCTAGCCTCTGTAGAAGTTGCTTCTCCACAGCAAAAGAATATTCCAATTCAGCAGTTAACCTGTTGATTGTCTTATGAGCCTGGATATCTGCGAACGGGAAATAGTGCGGCTTGCGATTGCTCTATTCCGTGCAGAAGTAAGATGGGTTGGACACATTCCACATGTGATCTTGGAAAATTGGATGACCGTGTCCTGGAAACCTCCGAAGTTATTCTCAAGGGCGCCGAAGATGAAGCGATCAACGAGGTGTTCGGTCCCGAGATACATGACGCCATTGATGAATGCCTCATACGCAAAAGAGAGACAAGACGTGCAACAGAATGCGTCTCAAAGATTTTTACGAAGAACGGAGCCTTTATCAACTTGTCTCTAGGTATAAGAGAAGGTCTTCAGATACAGAGCAAGTTACGCACTTAGCTGCAATATACTATCCACTACATGATACTGTTATTCCTCTTTCACTTTCCCAAGAGTTATGTACAATTCAGTACCAAACTGTAACAGTCCTTGCCCGTCTGGCTTACCAATGAGCAGCCTAATCTGCTCCTTGCCCTCACTGTCTTTCTCAACGACACTGACATTGCAACCCTTCCAGTATACCATCTGACCCCTGCCTGTGATCATCGTAGCGCGATTTTCACTCTCAAACTCTATAGTTGGATCGAGAGGTTTTTCTTCGAAAGCCTACCAACAGATCAGATCAAAACCCATACAGGAAAGAAGTGTCTACCATCAAGAGCTCCTCTTATTCAGTACAGCAATTACAGACCAGAGCTAACGCACTCGTGAGAGTCTAGGTATGCGATTAAGTCGAAGATGTGACTCAATAGATTCGAGATTCATGAACGCGACAACGAGGGCGGCTGGGGAGAAGTTGACTACGTAGTGAGTATCTGTTCGCTGCCGATAGTAAATGGTAGTTTATTACAAACTCACTTTCAAGACCGAGGCGCAAAATGATCGAAGGTCAAAGTGTATGGCAACTGTGTTCAATTGAGGTGCGAGTGCTCCGAAAAGTGCGCTGATGCGTACAAAAGTAGGCAGGCGTTGATGCCCAACAAGTAGCCTGTTTAGGTTGGCGGGCTGGTTTGCGACGGCTTTCGTGTCGTCGCAACGTAATTAGTGGGTAGGAACATGCCACGGACTCTTACTGGGGTAGAATGGGAAGACTCGAGAGAGAAGAGAGGATGTTCATTACTGCGACGGTGCCCGACATAAGCAACGTTTGCTACCCCGCAGCCCCCGCTATTTAGCGTGAATTGTTATGTGATGAGATTTGGGCTCCCGCGACTGCGCCAAGCTATTTCTTACTAAATATGTAATAGGGTTGTATAGCGAGAACCCATGTCCAATGCGTCGCGTATCCAGCAGGGTCAAGGCATCGAAAATGTTGTGGTCAGTAGCATTGCCGGTACCGACTATCTCGCCGGCGTGGAAGAAGAAGGGAAGCGAGAGGTTGAGCCTGTCAGTCCGCTCGCGGAACCACAGCAGCTCGGGGACCCAATTTGCCAAAGGCCTGCTGTCCTCCTGTCCGACAAGGTCGTAACCGGAGAAAAGACCTGGGAACGCCTGCTTCTACGCCAACAGCGACTCCATCCCGGCAACGACCACGGCGGCATCGTTAGTCCGTATATCCACCCAAATGACGCGCACGCCCCAGAACCCGCCCCCCTTAGCACTGGTCTGGAACGATCCGATCTCCTCTGAGAGTACCCTCCAAGGGAAATTCGGGTCGGTGCTCGGTACGGATTTTCCGAGGGAACGACGTTGGCGAGAGTGTTGATGCGAAGCTCGACCCAGCGAATGCCGTCATCCATGAGGCCTTCGAGGAAATACTGGACGCCCTGGCGGAATACAGGCTCGTACAAGAGTATGGAGCTGGCCGTGCTGAAGATTCGGGAGAATTGGTGCTAGACGTTGTCGACGCTGAGATTGTGGTGAATGAAGGCTGCTGTGCTGAGGGTTACTTTGGACTTGAAGTAAGCGTAGAATGCCGACTCCCCGCTGGGCCATTCCCTCGCTGCCCTCGGTTGCGGGATCTGCAAGTCAGGAACATAGCGGGCGGAATGGAGAGACGAGAGATTATTAGGTATGGTCTGGTTGTTAGCAGTAGCGTTGTTAATGTGCAGTATTATCGTCTAGAGTCACAGCGATAATCAGTCCCGCTTACCGTTCATAATCCTTTTATCAAACGTATACCTCCCGTACCTTTGATAAGTTTTGATGTCAACCCAGCTCCAAAATTATTTCCATTAACAAACTCTTTTCTACAACCATGGCGGAAGTAAATCCAGCAGACTTCAGGGATTACCCGTTCAATTACCAGTCATCAAGAGGCCTAAACGACGTCCTGATTGGTGAGGACACCGCCCTCCCCCTTATCAACACAAGCTTTACGGGAAATATCACAACGCTTCAGGGTATGCTAGAACAGTCTCCCGAGATTGCACTGGAGCCGCCGCATCGAATTCATTAGGAAGATCATCTAGCAGATGATAAGAACGATGTGCGAGGCGTGTTAGCAATGAAAAGATCAAATCTTGACCAGGCCATCTTACGAGCAGCCGAGAACGGCCATGTCGCAGCAGTCTAGACTTTACTCGGCTTCGCGTCGCGAAACGGCGTCAAGCCATCGTCTGTGATTGACCGGGAAACCATCAAGAAGACTATCGAAAATGGCCAAACTGCCGTGTTCTAGGTGCTAGCCATGGCAGAACCGACTGTCGCCACCTTCGATATTGTTCAGGGCCAACGACCACTTGACTTAGCCATAGCATTACATAAGATCGAGGTCGCTAGAGTTATTCTTCAGCAGGGCAGAGGTCGCGAATTTCCGAATCCACGTCACACTTCGAGCTACCGAAACTCACGGCTATGTCAGGCTGCCAGATTTACCAGAAAAGCTATGACAGAGCTACTAATACAACATGGTTATGTTGTGAAAGGGTCAGGAGCATTGCAAATGGCTGCAGAACGCGATGCTCTCGATACTATATGCTTCCTCGTGGAGGAGCACAGAGGTAACGTGAACGAGCGACTTTCTGAAGAAACTCTCCCACGTTTGAATAACGCCTTACTCGCGAGCTGGACGCCTATGCATTTTGCGGCAAGATGGGGTCGTGAGGAGGCAATGAAGCTTTTAGAAAGCTATGGGGCGAAAACTGAAGTGTTGAACGTGAACGGAAGAACTCCTTTGCGACTGCTAGAGGAGCGGAAGCAAGCAAGCAAAAGGTAATAGCGCTAGTCTGCGTATGTAGCAGTTCCGTTTCTACGAAGAAGATAGAAGATTATAATATAACTATTCTATATAGTAAGATAGCATATATCTGCTCTAAAGTACTCTATTAGCTATGCTACGTAAGTATCTAGCCTTTACAGAACCTTATAAAGCCTTAGAAGCCTTAGAAGCGATAAAAAGGAGTAATATATACAGGTCTTATAATCTATAGTCTTATATAAAGACCTAAACTAGTATTAAGATTTTTAATCTAGAGTTATTATAATTTACTTAGGAGGTTCTTATATAATAAGTATAGATATTTATAAGAGGCTTAATATTATAACCTTTCTATTATTGTGACAGTCTGAGGTGCATTAAAAGTTGGGGAAGATATGCGGCCATTGCATCCAACAACCATAGATACAGGGCTCTATAATCGGGACCCTGAACAGTTAAATTCTATGCTTCTCCACTGCAGGACCATAACAAGTAATGTACTCGCATAGTATTGCCTCTCAATATGATGCAAGGAGAATCAAGTGCCCCACGACAGCAATCCACCGCTCAACTTCACCAAAGATTGCCATGCCAGTACTCGGAAAAGCGCTCCATGAAATTGCCATTGCACCCTTGCGGTACAGAATCCGTGAACAAAAGGGAGCAAGAAGGTGTCCTGAACTGTCTCATACCGATGCGATGGCTTCTTTGGTTGTTGATCCAATCTCAATATTGGGTTTCCAAGGGGGTATGCGGGTTGAAATCTTTGATGCGGCAGGCATCTATTGACATGGAATAGTACCAGAGTCAAAGGCCCTTGATCTCCTATCGAAGAACCTTCGAGCCGAACTTGTCGGACAGCGGACTCTAGTAGACGCAGTAGCTCCTCTGGAGATTGAGGACAGCTTGCCACACGGTTCTCGCCAAATGTGTCTAACAATGCCACGCGCATGAATCTTAAGATGCAACTATGTGACACCATAATAGAGTAGAATGTCGGGGTATGAATGATTAAATCAAGACCAGAGCTCGAATCGTTTGCGAAGGGTCGTAGTCTGTATACTGTCGTGTATCCATCGCCGGATGGGCTTGCGTCTATAACAGCGTACTTTTGACTTGTGCAGCCAAGCCATGCAAGGTACTGATGGAAAACGCAAGAGAAAATTCTGCCATGGTGGTCAATCAGTCATTCCAATCTAGAAGGGCAACCACCGCCAATATCCCTAGTGTGGGGGCAAGTTACCTCTCAACATGGGAAGCTCTTCGTGGAACTGCGGTGCTAGCGGGCTCGGGCCGATGCCACATTTGAAGGTTGCGAAGCCAGGAGAGTTTGATAGCTTCCAGGACGATGCGGAGATCTGTGCACTAGCGCTTAAGCATGGTTGTTGAATCGAGATCAGAGTGCTTGGAGTGAAGGCGAGGTACGTACAGGTCAGTCTGCCCAGAGAAAGCCAGAGCGTCATAATCTTTAATAAACCCCACGTTGACATTTCTTCCGGGTCGAACCAATGAGCGATGTCGCACCAAGCTCTCGCGTACAGCTTTGCGTGTCCTTTGGAAGAATATAGCGTCACTCTGATGTCTACAAAGTCTTGAACTTTATCAATCCTATCCACACATACGCTCGGCTCCGATTGATCTGGGTTTCTTGTCGAGACGGTGTAACTCCCTTTCCTTGAGCTGAACGGCGACACGTGAAAGTCCTTAGGGAAAAATTCGGATTGAAACCATGTTGGATATGTTCGATTCTGTACGCCCAAACCATTGGTTGTTGCAGTTTTCAAAACATAGATACGTCGCTCGTGGAATGTGTTATTGACCTCTGCCAGTACGGTGTCTAGCTTTCCAGTCCTGGAGTAGAGATACCAAAATGAAGCTGGTGTATAATGATAGTTGAAAAAGCGCGGTGTGGTGACTAGATAAACTTTGCCAAACTGCGACGGGTCGATGTGCTAAATTCGTTTCAGCGTCGTCTGAAGCAGTGACTATGAAAGATCAACGTACCTGGTCTCGCAAGTATTTTTCCAACTTGGCCCGCAATCCGCTCGTGTTGTTACCTCTGCTGAAATGATCTTCGGCGTTAACTTGTAACCAACCTCGCTTCGAGGAAGTACCTGTATCAACAGAGATAATGGAGCACTTGGGTCCGTCGTGCGTTACGGGAACACCCACCATGGGAAAAGCATAGCGAAACATGTGCACAGCCGGGAAGTGACGGATATGTAAGATAGAGCCAAGAAGTATCGACGGTTGGTCGACTGATATTCCCGTTCGGCGAGTTTGATGTCGTCTCATTCCAATTCCCAAAATACTAAAGAACCCCGTGCGCAAATATATTCCACAGATCAGTATTATGACAATAAGCGGAATGATTGCCATGTTTATGAGTGTGCCTGTCAATTTCCAATATCAATTGAAAGCGGAGGCGGGAGTAGATGTGGCGAGGCGTATACGTGGTGGAGCATGCTGGCGTGTAAGGCATGACATAGGTATCGACATCTAATACCGATTTAGGGTTATCGGAAGAAAGCTGCACGTTCGAGCGTATTCGGCCGCGCCACCTGCGAGGATTATCTGTGCAAGGTATGGGGCGAGAACCCCGCTGCAGCCTACCATGTGGGTAAGATTAAGTTGCCTTGCTTACCATGATGCACGGCAAAGTTCACGCGTCATGCAATGCAACCACACCTGATATCCCCCTGCGGCTCCTGTTTTAGTCTTAACGCGAGGCCCAGGGCGAAGCCTGCATTTGGCTGCTTTGTGTGTGCATGGCTCACTCTTCCACCCCACGAAGTTGAGAGAAGCTGCTCAATTTATTTTATTTCGCTATGGCATCTTCGGCCGGGTTTTCTCACTATCCTGCATTTCCGGCAGACGTGCCGTCCGCTCAACTGTCAAGAATCTCTCTGAGCAAATTGTTTGCAGATGATGTCAATGAGGCGAAGGCTCTTTTCGAAAGCTGCCGCTCGGTCGGCTTCTTCTTGCTAGATCTGTCTGAAAATGATGCTGGCGAGGCATTGGTTCGAGATATTGATGTTCTTCTAGAGCTTGCGCAACTGACGATGGCTCTCCCGGAAGAAGAGAAGATGAAGTACCACGCGAAACCGCCGCAGAAGCTCTTCGGGTAAGCTGATTGTGACGCACATCATCGCATCGTTAACAAACATCAGATACAAATCACTTGGTTTCATGAAGACGGAGACAAATCAACCGGATCGCTGCGAATTCTTCATGCTTTCGCGAGACGAGCTGGGCGGCTTAGACACTACGCCGCAATACCCATATCCAATCGGAAGCCGCTTATCGACTTTCAACTCATACCTCGAGCACGCGAATCCGATCGTGGAACTGATTTGCCGTGTGCTTTCTACGAGCTTGGGTTTGCCGCCATCCACGTTCTTCGAGAAACAGAGCCCGGCCTCCAAGTCCGGCACGCTAATCCGCCTCATCAAATATCCCGCGGCAGCATCTGCAGCCGATCGACGCACATCTTTGCTGCCACATACAGACATGGGTACGATTACGCTTCTCGCAGGTGTACTCGGCGGAATTCAGATACTTCGACCTTCAAGGTCCACCAATAATGAGGTGGAGGAAGTTTGGGAATACATCAAGCCCGAGCCCAAATGCCTGATTGTCAACATGGGCGACGCCATGGTGCAGTGGACGGGCGGTGTCCTGCGATCGAATGTCCACAGAGTCACGTACCCCCCAGAAGCGCAGGCAAAACATGACAGATATAGCGTAGCATATCTCATTCGCGCATCTAGCGACGTTACCATGCGAAAATTGCGAGGAGGCCGTGTTCCCGACGATAAAGTTGAAGAGAGCCATGAAGACGAAGACATACTTGCTGGCGAGTGGGAGCGCAAGAAAAACATGGCACTAATATCGGGAAAAGATTGTGCGAGAAGTACGGGTGGTAAGCCCATGAAAGGGGAAAAGCGGACCTAGCTATGATTAAGAAGTATCTGAGAGGCGACTGCAGATTAGATTTCGAGTAAGAAATACATCTATCGAGAGATTGTCCTTATTGATGTACAAAAGACTTCAATATTCAAAGTGAATGACTTGCATTATCGAAACGCGTTCCCTGCAATCGCTTGCGAACCTGAGGAAAGCTCTCCGTAGCGTGCCACTACACTTGTGCCGGATCCCGAACGCAATCCATACCTTCCGTGAAGTTTTGTTCTCAGCCATCAACCCTTTCAGAGGCAAAACTCAAGCCCTCAATGGGAGATTGTCATCTGTCTCAGCCATCAAAGAGTATGGCCCAGACTTGTGAACATTCTCAAGGGTGATTGTCTCTGTGTTTGATCGAGCCGCGATTTGTTTGCTCGAGCGAGACCGAGTCTGTAGACGCTTCAAGAAGCTACTAGACTTTCTTGAAGACGCAGATGATGGCTCAGCGTTGGATACCTTACTAAAAAGAGTATAAAGAGCCGGAAGGTTGGCGACCACGCCGCTGAGATGTCTTTGGATACTGTAGGAGACGTCAATGACCAGCAATCTATCAAGTCAGAGAGAACTTACCAGTCAGTGATGAATAGTGGTACCAAGGCCCCTATATGATTTGTGAGTGTGGTGCTCATGTAGTTGGCAGGGAACGCTTTACATGTGATATTTTCTGTCTCAAGAAACTCTGGGGCAAACACAATGCACATGATGACAACGACCGTCAAGCTAGTTGACCGTGGGAGTTAGTTGGAGTAGATACGGAGGAGAATGGTCATGTGAGAGTACTCACAGCAAGCCTGATCCCATGAGTACCCAGATGGCGTGTTTTTTCGTCTTGGAGATTTGAACATTCCATAGGAACCAGATTGGAGTAAGTGAATAGATGATGTCGGTGAAAAGATTGAACGCTATCAAAGCATTAGAACTCTCATCATATCACCAGTGCCCGGTGCGCATACCGTAAAATATGTAGACTACAGTTAGAAAGTCGTGCGATGATTTTCGCGTACCCTTCACGCGCGGATCCCATAGTCTTTCTAACGGGTGTGCTTGTAAACCCCACAATAGTAATCCAATGAAGGTCGAAAGTGTTGTAAAGGCCATCAAAACCCAGATGAAAAGACGGAAACGCTTGTGCACGTCACGCAAAAGTCCTAGCAGAAAAAAGCAGACGCTGACTTTGATGCTCCATATTGCGATTGTAGCCATAAGAACCCCAAGCTGCATATACTTGAGGGCCATAACGAGGGAGTCTATCCCAAGGTACTCGGTGTGTCGACCAAAGCCTTTTCGGACGGCGAACAGCTCCATCCCATCTGCTATGATGTTAAAGCACTGCCATAGATCGTCAACAGAATGAAGCTATGCCACACGGATTAGACGTACTGTTCCCAGCACGATTAGACCGTCGTCTGTTGTAAACGTTCTGCGATGATAGAGACGAGTCCAAACGCGCACTGCGGTTGTAGCAAAAAGCACAACTAGCAACAAGCATATCGTAATGTAAAGTTTGTATGCCTGACTGACATCTTCAGAAGTATGTAGCGAAGCCATAATACCGCGTGTCGTGAGTGGGGACAGGCAGAAGCGAAGAACGGGAGACTAACTCGAGTCGCGGAAGCGGGGACAGGCAGAAGCGAGACTAACTCAATTTGCGGGAGAGGAGTGGATCAGATTCTTTCAGAAAACCGAGTGCGCAAAGCTTGAGCCGGATCTTTTCGGGCCAGATCGTAACTGAGCTCATGCTTGCAGGCATGGTACCCATGCCCTCGGGACCCATGACGTTGTCTTGTCGATTTGTTACTCCTTTGATGTTGTGGTACCTATTGGAAAGGACCCGGAGCAAGATATGTCTCGGGGTAGGGTACAAAACCAGAAGGTTACACAAAAGGAGGGGTCTTCGGATTCTAAAGCCAACACTGTATGAATATAAGCACCCTGTATGTGGGCTTATGTTGCATGGAAGGATTGCGGCGTTGACGTTGTTGCTCTGTTTCCCAGGTGCTGATATTCCCGATCTTCGAAGACACCCCTTTTCAACCACATCTAGGTGATTAGGCCAAATCAACGAACGTCATATTCTCACATATGCATCACAAATTAATTAACTGTTTATTGGAGTCCAGATTTACGCATGTCTGTAAGAACCCGAAGTCTAGGCTGTGTCCGAGTTCCCTCCGGTGCGCATGCACTCCTCCCATGCTGGTGCAAGTACTTTTTCTCTAGAGTACCATCAGGGTACCTACCACACTATTTTTCTACCGGATGCTCCGATAGCCGTGTGGTACAATCGCCACTATGTCTCCTTTGCCATCTTGTTCGGCCCCCCAAAAACACAGACGAATCGCAGTTATCGGTGGTGGCATATCAGGAATTTCGTTCTTGTGGTCCCTGAGAGATTATCCTGATTACGAGGTCCATTTATACGAAGCAGAGAGTCGGCTTGGTGGACACGCCTGCACCGTTCCCTACAGCAATAATGGTGTTGCCGTCAATGTCGACACCGGATTCATTGCAATGAATGAACAAACATATCGTAAGCTTGGAATCAATCTGAGCTAGCCCATGTTCCAGTATCCTGACCACATGTTTCCTTATAGCGAAATTCGCACGATTCCTTCGCCAACTTGACGTCCCGACCATACCCACGGATATGTCTTTCGGTATTTCCGTGAATAGAGGCGTGGTTGAATGGGGCAGTGGGTCTTGCAAAGCATTTCTCGGTTCGTGGTCCAACCTTATTCGCCCTTCGTTCTGGCGATTATGTTTCGACATACTCAGGTTCAACTTCACTTGCGTGGGCGCGCTGGCTACATCAAGGCTACACTTGGACTCGGACAACACCAAAAAGCTCACCCCGGACTGCATATCCCTGAATTCGCCCATAGAGTCTATTGGTCAGTATTTGGAGCGACTAAACTATTCAAAACAGTTCAGTACGCGTTACTTGATACCAATGGTTGCTGCCCCATGGTGCATCGACCCTGTGGAGTTCTCGAGGAGCTTTCCTGCCACGTTTCTCATTCAGTTCATGTACGTCCCCGTTCAATAAATTAGCCCATCACTGACAATCATTAGGGCCGACCATCGCTTGCTAGACACGCTATGGCACACGTTGCAATGGCAGACTTTCCCTAGCGGTTCGAATTCGTATGTAGACGCCTTCACAGAGAAGGTCCCCGCGAACCAACATCTGCACTTAAATACCAAGGTCCAATTCCTGAGACGAAACCAAGACGGTAGCGTAGATGTCTTGACGAAAGACCGCGGTGTCAATCGATTCGACCATGTCGTTCTGGCAGTTCATGCACCTCAGGCTCGCGAAATCCTTTCTCAGGATGCGACCGCTTTGGAAAGCAAGCTTTTGGGGGCTTTCAGAACTAGCAAAAACATTTGTGTATTGCATGCCGACATGACGGTTCGTAAGCACCATTTAAATGCTGCGTTGAATAGACTGACTTCATGTGTAGCTATTGCCGAAGCGAATCAATGCACGGTCTTCTTGGAATTGTCTTATGGAGGAGCCCTTCCCCTCGCAGGGAGATACGAAGGGCATCTGCAGAGAGCTTGAGTCCCTTCAAGATCTTCCTAACAAGATCGCGATCACCTTTGACATGGGTCGCCTCCAAAATTTTGGCCTCGCGCATGACGTGAAGAAACTTGGGAACGTGTTAGTAACAATGAATCCTCCTCGACCCGTGTCATCGCCATATTCGACAAGCGAATTCTTCCATCCACTATTTTCTTCCGCCAGCGTTCAGGCATCGAAGCAGCTTTGGCGAATCAACGGAGTGAATGGGGTTTCCTTCGCAGGAGCGTGGATGGGATACGGCTTTCACGAAGACGGCTTTGCGGCAGGAGAGTCTGCGGCCTCTGGAATCTTGCGGAAAGACGGTTTCTTAGTCACCAAGGGCGATACTCAGATCTCGAAGCTGGTTCTGGAAAACCATTTTTCCAGCCGATTCGTGGTTGCTGTGATCCAGATAGTCCAGTTCTGCATAGACATTTTCATGATCTTCTGGGGCGACATATAGAGTAATAGCTGCATTGAATAGAAGCGTTCGTCTTTGATCGGTAGAAAAGGAGAAAACGCTTCGTTTGCGCAGGATTCGCGTGTGGCGCTCGCCGAAGTTTGTGTAATAATAACATTGTTTACCTCTGCACTAGGTGGGGCAATACCTCGTGGCCGCTTAGCTCAGCAGATTGCCGTTTGGTGCGCTTATAAAGGTATGGGCTTCGCCAACTCTCCATCCCAAACTTCTCTCGGCCAATCTCAAATCTACACACACAATGTCGACTATCGACGAACAACAAAAGATAATCCGGGAGACATGTCGCGCGTATCTATCACGCCCTAACATTCCCATTTCTCAGCTACAGGCGCAGTCCTCCGGCAAGCGTGCCACTGCCGCCAAGGGTGGCATAGCAATTACCCAGGCCAATTTCCCTGCACCCCCCGAAGATGACCTCAAAAATGCCCTTTTCGAGGTCATCGGAGAACTCAAGAGCCCAGAACATGATTTCATGTCGTCTGCGGAGCTTTCCCAGGTTGAAACTGGCGTCGAATTCATCCGCGACGAGGCGAGCAGAAGCGAAGTCAATTCTGTCATTCTGTACATGCACGGTGGGGGGCTGTAGTAAGCTGATTGCTTCGCAAGTGTTTCCACAATTGGCAAACGTTGACAAATAACCAGCTTCTCAAGCCCTGCCGATTACCGTGCCGCAACTGCGCGTCTGGCTCGCCTTACAGGCTCCGTGGTAGGTAGCCCCTCAGCCGTAAAACATCTACTGATTGGCTCCATCTCGATGACCCCTTCTGACTTTGTGCGCGTTCAAGATAGCTAGCACAAAGTACCGCCTTTGCCCACAGAACACATTCCCGGCACCCATATTGGACGTGTTGCTGGCATACGCATCTTTGTTGAATCCGCCTCCAGCCGCCGTGACAACAAAGGGATTTCCCGCACCGACTCCGCCATCCAAGATCGTACTAGCTGGAAACAGCGCCGGTGCCAACCTTGCATTCGGTTTGACCAAGTTTTTATTAGAGTTCAACAAGCGTGCAGATCCCAGCGTGCTCTTTCACGGCCGTCGCATTCGTTTACCTATGCCTGCCGGCATAGCCGTTGTATCGGGTTGGTGCGACCAAACCGATTGCCTGCCGTCCTGGTTGAACCCGAATGCGATCGACATATTGACACCCCTGCAACCAGCTTTGTGGCCCGACTATCCATCAGACAACATATGGCCCAGCAGACCACCACGGGAACATCCCTACACACGAGCGATAAACCTTGACCACGAGCTTATCAGTCCTGCGGCTGTACGTGACTGGACAGGCGCTCCTCCAATGTGGTTTGCGGTGGGCGAGCTGGAGCGAGGCCGAGACGGCAATGCAGTCGTGGCATCCCAAGCGGGAAGGTGCGGAGTTCACGTCAGTTGGACGGAGTGGCAGGGCATGTGTCACGAGTACATGATTATCACTCGTGGCCTTCCGCAGGCGTCAAAGACATTCAATCTATGGGCTGAGGCGTGTAAAGGATTCTTGGTGCCGAACAAAGCAGGCCAGATCGCTAGTAGAGCGGAGATGTATTGCATGCCGAATTGTGAGCCAATCAACATCGAAGGAGGGTTGGACGGCCTCATGGTACTTCCTATTCGAAGCATTCGACAATTGATGTGGCTTAGGAATAAGCAGAGGCCGGTGTGGACAGGAGGCAGCTTGAATAAAGGTTCAAGGGATACACATCTCTAACGATCTATAAGATCTCTATGCAGATTTAGTTTAATTGCTACGCTCGTTCCTTGCTCTGCAATTATATTTAGAACCGACAATCAAGAGTAAGCTGCGAATGCTTTAATTTTTACCGCTTCTAGCAATTTAGAGTCTAAAAGAAGACTAAGAAATATCAGGGTTAGCTCTAAGCTACGCTACACTTAATTACAAGTAATAACGTGCGTTAGTACTAGTGTAATGGGCTAGACCCAAGAAGCCTTGGTTGGTGAGCCTCGAAGTTCCCTACTCTAGAGAACCCACTCCGGAGCAGGCGTTCTAGACATATATATTCCTTCAAAACCGGAACTCCATAGCTCCTTATCAAATTCATACGTGTTCTACTTGGTAGTTGCCCTTAGCGGCCCGCCCCTTAAAGTAATACTAGCGGCCTTATTGTTTACTAGCGTAAGACCTATAACTTACGCACGTAGTCTTGGCTGGGCAAGAGGGCCGCGTGCGACAACAGTCGAGGTTTAAGCGAGCACCGACAAGGTCCGTTGCGGTATTCACGCAGGCAACCGCGCCGCAACCCACCATTCAACCAAACGCTCTTCCACTACTCTCTAGACTTCAAGCTCCAGGATGGCCATTGTAGCGACCTTGTTCCTGGCAGCTGTTATTACGCTCGCCGTTATCGTCCTTCGCCGCCGTTATGAGGCCCGTTCCACTATGCGTCGGTATCAGTGCGCCCCGCCCCAGAAGCATTGGCCAAAGGATGTCTTCTTTGGCTTGGATTTCATGTTTGAGATGCACTCCAACTTGGCGATGATGAAGAGGAACCACGATCACTTCGGCCTTACTTACCAGGTGGACACCCTCTTCGGGGATCCGGTCATCAATACGATTGCACCCGCAAACTTACCTCTCATTCATTCCGACGGCAAGAGCTACGGTATACAGCCTGTGAGACTTCCAGGAATGGAGTACTTCTGCGGCAAAGGGTTTTTAACCACTGATGGCCCGATTTGGCTACAAGCAAGGAAGATGTTGAGACCCAGCTTTGCGAAGCAGAATATCTCACAACTAGACTTTCTATCGCGGGAGACACAGAAAATGCTAGAGAAAATTCCCACCGATGGTGGAACGATTGATCTTCAACCTCTCTTCTTCGTTACTGTAAGATGCACTCGTACACAAGTTCGTTCCCACCATTAACAACGCCTAGTTTTTGAACAGCTCCTTACATTTCTTGCTCGGAATCGACCCTTCTGAGGAGTCAGAGAAAGCGCCGGATACACCCGAGCGATTCATTCAGAATTTTCATGCCGCAGTCCTTGGAACGGGCCTCCGAATCATGCTGGGCCGTTTCAAAAACCTTGCGCCGAAGGCAGCGTATGTCGATATATGTAGGCGTACGCACGAGTACATAGAGTACTACATCAGACAGGCTCTCAAAGAATTTTCGCTGGAAGAGAAATCTCTGAACACGCATGCGCCATATCAAAGACAGCGCAGCTTGGTGCAAAACTTGGCAACGCAGACGAACGACATGAGATTTATCCGAAGCCAAATTTTGCAGGGCATGATGGCTGCCCAGGAGACGATATCAGTGTTGGTTTCTAATACCATGTTCCTGATGGCTCGACATCCTTCTGAGTGGGCACTACTTCGGAATGAAGTCTTGGGCGGCGGTGAAGATCTCTTCAACTACCACGAATTGTCTACTTTCAAGCCTCTACAGAACATCTTGAGCGAAGGTATGCCGGTCTACTCGCAAAGTTTCATCTTTACTCACAATATACAGCCCTCCGGCTTTACCCGGTGTTCCCAATGCTAGGTCGCACCTGTCTCCAAGATACTACGTTGCCCATGGGCGGAGGAAAGAACCAGGACCAACCAATCTACGTCAAAAAGGGAACTTTTGTTGTGACGAGCTATATCGCAATGCATATGGATCCCAGAGTGTTTGGGAAGAGCCCAGAGCTGTTTCGATCCTCTCGTTGGAACGAGATCCGCCCCTCGCAGTGGGAGTACATGCCTTTCGGAGGCGGCGAACGAGCCTGCCTTGGAAGAGAAAAAGTGTTGGCAGAGGCGGCGTATGTGATCGCCCGCTTGGCACAAACATTTGCTCGGGTACAGTCTCGGGATGACCGGCCGTGGAAGGAGCTTGTTCGGATGACGGCGAAGAACGCAAATGGTTGCAGTGTTGGTTTGTTCTCGGGATGAATGCCCATGTCAGATGCTGTGTCACCGGAGAATGTAGATTCATTGCAAATTGAGGCAGCCCCAGGGTTGAGTCGTTGAATCAACCTACTAGATACCATAGGTAGCAAATGAAGCCCATCTCTGATGCTGTGCCACCGGATGCATTAGCTCGGCCTTTCCAGCAAAAGAATCGTTGCCTAGAGCGGGCGCGCATGTCAGCCCCCGCACTTGAGACACTTGAGTCTACCGGCTCAAATGCGCTTAATGCACAACAGCTGTGCCACCCGTATGCGGCGCTTGCTATGGTCACCGGTAGTCTTCGATTTAGACAATCTTCGAATGGGGGCGCTAAGTTCTTGCACACTTGAGTTGCAATCTAGGACCCGCAGCTGGAACATGCGCTTTTCTGTGGGAGCTAGTGCTAATACCTATAGTGTCGAAGGATCGCAGTGCTAATAGCTTGATCTGTGAATGAAAAGAATGTTATTGCTACATAAGAAAGAAGTGCCGACTGGTAGCTTATTTAACTATACTATTAGCGCGATTATATAATCGCGCTACTCCCGATCTATTCTCTAGTGCTTGCTCCAAAGTAATATATTAGAGTGAGCTAGTGCTTTAATAGTATAAAGTATCTAAGTTATCTTATATAAGATTAAGACGACTTATATTATTAGGAGTATATATTAAATAAGATATAGAGTATAATTAATAATAGAGAAGAGTAATAATAAGCCTTATAGTATATATTATTCTTATAAGTAAGACGAATCGCTACGGAACTAACTAGCGATTCGGAAGGTAGATATTACGAATAAAGACTAGCTATAGATAGATAAGAAAGTCGGCGGTAATTACGGGTATAAAGAAGCTTCCCTAAATATATTAGACCGTAGGGAAAGATTTAGTTAGTAAGTATATAACTAGAATATCCCGCTAAGTATAGAATATCCGGGATACTATTAGAGGTACCGGTCGAATACTAGACGAGATAGAAGATAAACCTTCTACCTCTCTACCTTCTATCTCTTCTACCCCTTCCAACCTTCTTCCACTTTTACTAAGCGCCTACTTAGGTTATTACCTACTAGTAGCATTAGTCACGTAGCGCGGTTGGAGCTTAGCCTTAGTATATAAAGGGCTTATCTCTTATACCTTTAACCACTCCATTTACTATTCTTAATTTAACTAATCTTTCTACGCTAGCATCCGATTTATCTCTCTTATACTAATTCTATCTATATACTACCTCTTATATAATAGTAGATTACTCTTTTCTTTTCTTAGTATATAGGTAGAGTGCCTAGCTAGGTAGACTATAGTATACCCTTTAGTATATTAATAAGGTAGAGAAAGTAGGGCTAATAAGGAGTTAAGCCGCCCTATACCTCTAACTAGCTACTATTATCGTACGGTTGGTTAGCGTTAAGCTATAAAAAAGATCCTATTAAGTATACTATTAGTAGTAACTACCCTCCCGCCCTATATTCTATATAGATCTAGGGACGATATTAAATAAACTAAACGTACCTCTAATAGATACCCTAAAGTATACTCTCTTAAACTCTTACATCTCTTCTATAAGGGTTAGGGTTAGGGTTAGTGTTAGGGTTAGGGTTAGGGTTAGGGTTAGGGTTAGGGTTAGGGTTAGG